>Ga0209048_10006751_pt1 | contig 10702 bp, 7 predicted proteins | sample FrelakmetCRP12CR_FD_187146 | JGI IMG/M metagenome (GOLD analysis project Ga0209048, IMG submission 187146) | Freshwater lake sediment microbial communities from the University of Notre Dame, USA, for methane emissions studies - CRP12 CR (SPAdes)... | ecosystem: Environmental > Aquatic >... | reverse complement strand
CTGGCGCAGATCATCGACGACCCGGCTCAACGTGACCAGCGTATGCCAGATATCCGTGACATCGCCGCTTGCGTGGATCGCGTACAAACTGTTCGAGAAGTGCTCGCTGAGCGGAGTAAACGACTGGAAGGCCGTGTAGTCGGCGTTGTACACCGCATTGGCGTAGTCCGTGGTGCCGGTCGCCTGATAATAGCGGGCCCCCAGTTCCACATCGCCCAGGTGCGTAGTGATGGCGGCGGTGCCCGAGAGGTTCTTGTAGCCGCTGTCGAGCGTGTCGGCCGCATAGGTGGGGAAGCCGGAGGTCTGCTGGCCGGTGAGCGCGGCCTGCACACTGGTCCGGCCGGCGGTGTAATTGCCGTCGACGGCGAATTGGCCCGTGCCGTAACGGCCGTAGTCGAGCATCGCGTCGGCGCCGGAAACCCCGCCGGTGCGCGTGATCAGGTTGACGACTCCTCCGATGGCGTCAGTGCCGTAAATGGCCGAGCGCGGACCCTTGACGATGTCGATTCGATCGAACAGTTCGGGCGAGATGTTCATGAGCGGCGCGAGCGCCTGCGTGCCCGCATTGATGCGCACGCCGTCGATCATCACGATCGACTGGTCGCTGTTGGTACCGCGGATGAATAGCGACAGCGGCTGACCCGCACCGCCGGTTCGGCCGATGTCGAGGCCTGCGTGATAGCGCAGCACGTCGCCGACATCGATGGCGAGCGAATCCGCCAGTTCCTCCCGGTTGATCACCAGGATCGATTGCAGTGCTTGGTCGACCGGTTGCGCAACGCGCGTCGCGGTCACGATAATTTCATTGAGCGACGAACCCGATTCGGGATCGGCTGATGCCGCCCCGGAGGCGGTCAAGGCGAGAAACGCGCCGGCGGCGAACAGCCGGCTGCGAAACATGACGGTCATCGGCAATTCTCCACGTCATGCGCGCCCGCATGGCATTGGGACCCGTGGCCGAAGATTGGAAGGTGGGGCGTTCGCCGGCGCGCAAAGCACGGGCGCCGCCCGGCGCCCTCCGCACCGCGGTTCGACGCCAGGCCGGTCTCCGGGCTTACGAGCTGCCATGCGCGGCATGGCGGGCACGGTCACCTTCCCAAGCCCGAGGGCTCAGTGGTTGCCGCTTCAACTAAGCGGCTGACCGTGATACGGCTCGATCACCGTTGCGGGGGCAGCGTGGGAATTGCGCGATACGCGCGTCCTCACTTCCCGTTTAATCGGATTGCAAGGCAATCCGACACCTGACGCCGCGCATGGTGCAAGTGCACAGGGACACTGTCAAGAACAAAGAAATCGCCTTGCAAAGCCCCAACACCGTAAAAGCCCCGCGTTGACCGTGGCGCGAATCGCGGGCAGACTTATCCGGCGTTCAGGAGTCCGTCGGCCGCGCGGCCGACGGGTGAAACGGGAAGCCGGTGAAGACCTCAGGGTAAGTCCGGCGCTGCCCCCGCAACGGTAAGTGAATAAGGCGAGTCTTCGTGCCACTGCGCTACGGCGTGGGAAGGCGACTCGGCCGGGATTGCCCCGCTCACGAGCCCGTATACCGACCTGCGACGCGGCGGCACGTGTTGCGGTGGGCAACGTCGGTGCGGAATGACCGGCGCTCATCGCGGCAAACTCCTGCATCGCTCTTTCCACTTAGACGCTGCCCACGATTCGAAGCAAGTGCACGGTGGGTGCGCGGAGAGCAGAGCAGTGTTTGAGTGGGCGTGCGTAATAGTCGCCTTGTTCCTGGGCGCGCCCGCGGCGCAGGCCGCCGGTTTCGTGGTGCGCGACGATCTCGATCGCTCGGTCACGTTGGCCCGGTATCCACAGCGCATCGTCACACTGCTGCCGTCTCTCACCGAGACGATTTGTGCCCTCGGCGCGTGCGGCCGGCTGGTCGCAACCGACAACTACTCCGACTGGCCGCCACAGGTGAAAGCCCTGCCGAAGGCGGGCGGAATCGATGACGCCGAGATCGAACTGATCGTCAGCTTGCGGCCTGACTTGGTGTTGCTGAGCCGCTCGCAGCGCATCACCGGCCGGCTGCATGACCTCGGGTTGGCGAGCTTTGCCTTGAACACCGACAGTTATCCCGAAATCGCACACACCGTGACCGTCATCGGCGACATTCTCGGGTTGCCGGATCGGGCGAAGCGCCTCAACGAATCGATCTCTGAAGAGGTGCAGGCGATCAGTGCGCGGGCGATCGCGCGCCGCCACGGCCATGTTCCCACGGTTTATTTCGAAGTGGACGGCCCCCCCTATGCCGCCGGGCCGTCCTCCTACATCGGCGAATTGCTGGGGCTGCTCGGTGCACGCAACATCGTGACGGCGGATCTGGGCCCGTTTCCGCCGCTCAACCCGGAATACGTCGTGCGGCATGACCCGGACGTCATCTTCGTATCACCGTCCGAGGCGGCTCACGTGGCGGATCGACCCGGGTGGGATCGGATTCGGGCGATCAGAGAGCACCGTGTGTGCTCCTTTATCCCCGCCGTGCGCGACACCATCGTGCGGCCCGGACCACGCGTCGCCCAGGGTATGCAAGCCATCGCGGACTGCCTGGCGCAGGTGTCGCCGTGAGTATGCTGCGGCACGCGGTTGCGGATCTCGGTGCGGAGCGCTTCGAATGCGCCGCCTCGGGGCGCCTCGGCACGTGGCTCGTCTGCTGTGTGGGCGTCACGATGCTGTTGACCGCAATCAGCCTGCTCGTCGGCACCACGAGTATCGAAGAGTCTTGGAAGTGGCTGCTCTCTCCGGATGCGAAGTCTTCGGTCGTGCTCTGGCAAATTCGCCTGCCGCGCACGGTGGGCGCTTGGTTCGCGGGCGCCTTGCTCGGGCTCGCCGGCGCGGTTGCGCAAGGCGTGTTTCGAAATCCCTTGGCCGAGCCGTACCTGCTCGGCACCGCTTCCGGCGCCGCGCTCGGCGTGACGGTCTGCCTGATGGCCGCGGACGCATCGGTCGGTGGGCTCGCGTTGATGGGTCAGATCGGGGTGACCGGCGCGGCCTGCATCGGTGCATGCGCCGCGACCCTGCTCACCGTGACGCTGTCGCGCGGCGTGCTGCAGACCGCGAGCCTGCTGCTGTCCGGCATCGTGACCGCTTTTCTGCTGAGCGCCGTGACTTCGCTGCTGTTGCTGACGAAGCCGGAGATTTGGCGCGAGATGCAGACATTCCTCCTCGGCACCACGTCGTTCATCAGCTGGTCGTCCGCCATCTTGCTCGGAATCGTGTTGTGCATCTGCATCGTGCCGGCGGTACTGCTGTCGCGCGGGCTCGACGCACTCACCCTGGGAGAGGACACCGCGCAATCCCTCGGCTTGTCGTTGCCTTGGCTGCGCCTGACGTTGCTCGGCATCGTCGCGCTCGCGACCTCCACCTCGGTCGGCCAGGTCGGAATCGTCGGTTTCGTGGGCCTGGTCGCGCCGCACTTGGTGCGCGAGACCCTTTCGGTGAATCACCGGCAGCTGTTGATCGCCGCGCCCCTCGGCGGCGGTGCGCTGCTGCAGGCCGCCGATCTCGTCAGCCGGTGGATCATCCGGCCAGCCGAACTTCCCGTCGGCGCGGTCACCGCGTGCGTCGGCGGTTCGTACCTGGTGTTCCTGCTTTGGCGCAGGAGCCGCGATGGCTGAAGCACGGGCACAACTCGCTGCGGACCCGGTGGTGCTGTCGTGCCGGGATTTGACGGTGGCTTATGGATCTCGAATCGTCTTCGAGGGCGTGTCGCTCGAAATATGTGCGGGGCAATGGACCGCCGTGGTCGGACCAAACGGCTCCGGCAAGTCGACGCTGCTGCGCACGCTCGCCGGACTGACGCCGGCGAAGGCCGGAACGATCCGTCTGCAGGGGCGGCGTCTGTCGGCGTGGCCCCGCCGCGAGCGCGCGCGCAATCTCGCCTGGCTCGCACAGACGGCTGCGCCGACGGAGCTGACGGCGGCCGAAGTCGTGGCCCTCGGCCGCTTCGCGCACAGCGGTTGGCTGGCCCATCGAAAGGCGGAGGACGACGCATCGATGCATCGTGCGATGCGCGCAACCGGCTCGCTCGCCTGGGCGCAGCGGCGGCTCTCCACGTTGTCGGGCGGTGAGCGGCAGCGCGTGCATTTGGCCCGCGTATTGGCGGTGGAGGCACCGGTGCTGCTGCTCGATGAGCCCACCACCCATCTCGATCCGCCGCATCAGGAGGACGTCGCGCGCCTGCTGCGCGAACAGGCGCACATCGGCGGCGTCAGTGTGTTGAGCGCAATCCACGACCTGTCGCTGGCGCTGACCGCCGACCGTCTCATCGTGCTCGGACACCGGGGCGTGGTCGGCCACGGCACCGTTCGGGAGGCATTGGCCGGCGACTGGCTTTCCGCCGCGTTTTGCACCCGAGTCGATATCGTCGAGCATGGCGGGGTGCACCTGTGGAAACCGGCGCTCGCGGAGAATGGCGCGTCATGACAAGTGCGTGACGCAAATTGATCAGCCGCAACCACCGACAGTGACCATACTTGTGGGCGGAATCCGGTAACCCGTTGCGCCTCGGCGCCGGAATCGACGGCCCCTCAAATATCCGGGAGAGCGACATTGGATGAGCCACAAACCCAAACCAGTCACGCGCGCCGTCCCAGCGGCCGCGATGCGAAGCGGGCTTCGCGTGCCGCCCGCGCCGCCTCCTCGATCCCCTATATCACGCGCAATGTTCCTTACTACGAGGTCCTGACCGAGGAGGGCCTCACGCTGCTCGAGGCCAATGCGGATACCATTCTCGAGGAAATCGGCATCGATTTTCGCGACGATCCCGAGGCGCTCGAGATCTGGAAAGCCGCGGGCGCGGACGTCAAGGGCGAGCGCGTGCATTTCGCCCGGGGCATGTGCCGGTCGATCGTCAAGCGCTCGGCGCCGCGCGAATTCACTCAGCATGCCCGCAATCCCGCGCGCAGCGTCGTCATCGGCGGCAAGAACACCGTGTTCGCTCCGGCCTACGGCTCGCCGTTCGTGCGTAATCTCGACGAAGGCCGCCGCTACGCACGCATCGAGGATTTCCGCAATTTCGTCAAGCTCGCCTATTTATCGAACTCCCTGCACCACTCGGGCGGCACGATCTGCGAACCGGTCGATCTGCCGGTCAACAAGCGCCACCTCGACATGGTGTACAGCCATCTGAAATTCAGCGACAAGGCGTTCATGGGCTCGGTAACCGCGCCGGAGCGCGCCGCCGATTCGATTGCGATGGCGAACATCGTCTTTGGCGCGGATTTGAACGACCCCGCGACCGGCCGGCCGAAGACGACGATCATCAATCTGATCAACGTCAATTCGCCGATGACCTACGATTCGACGATGCTCGGCGCCGCCAAGGTCTATGCGCGCGCCAATCAGGCGTTGATCATCACTCCGTTCATTCTGGCGGGCGCGATGTCGCCCGTTACGGTGGCCGGCACCGTCGCGCAGACCCTCGCCGAGGCGCTGGCGGGACTGGCGTTCGTGCAATTGGTGAATCCGGGCGCGCCCGTCGTGCTCGGCAGTTTCGCCTCCTCGATCTCGATGCAATCGGGCGCGCCGACCTTCGGCACGCCGGAACCGGCGCTGGTGCTTTTCTCGATGGCCGCGCTGGCGCGACGCCTCGGGATCCCGTTTCGCTCCGGCGGAAGCCTGTGCGCATCGAAGATTCCGGACGCGCAGGCGGCCTTCGAATCGGCGAACACCCTGCTCCCCACCTGCCTTGCCGGCGTCAATTTCGTGCTCCACACGGCCGGCTGGCTCGAGGGCGGCCTCGCCATGGGCTACGAAAAATTCGTCATGGATGCGGATCAGGCCGGCATGATGCATACGCTGCTCGCGGGAGTGGACTTGTCGCCGAACGGCCAGGCTCTCGATGCGATGCACGAGGTTGGCCCCGGCAAACATTTCCTGGGCTGCGCCCACACGCAGGCCAATTTCGAGAATGCGTTTTACCGCTCGCCGCTCGCCGACAACAACAGCTACGAACAGTGGGAGGCCGAGGGCGCAACCAACATGTCGAAGCGCGCGAACGTCCTGTGGAAAAAAATGCTCGCCGAGTATGTTCCGCCGCCGATGGATGCGGCGGTGGACGAGGCGCTGCTCGACTACATGGCGAGACGCAAATCCGCGTTCCCCGACTCGAACGTCTGAACGGGGCGCCCGATGAAGCGACGGTTGGCGCTCATGTGGGCACCCGCACTTCTCATGACGCTGCTCGCCGCGGTGCCGGCCGCCCGCATTGCCGCAGGCTCGACCGCGACCGCGACCGCGACCGCGACCGCGACCGCGACCGCGGCCAAAATAGCGCCGACCCGCGCCAATCTTCAGGGCGAGGTGGTGCTGGAGAACGCACGAGTTTTGGTCCAGAAATTCGTCATTGAGCCCGGGCAATCGACCGGTCTTCATACGCATCCGGGCAATCAGCTGCTGGTGTTCATCAAGGGCGGCGTGCTGCGGTCCGAATTGGGGCGATCGACGTTGTGGAAGGATGGCCGGGTCCTTTGGCAGAACGCCACGGATCACGCCGACGACGGCAGCACCAACACCGGATCGACTCCGATCGAAATCATCTGCGTGAATCTAAAACCGGTGGAGTCGGCAACCCCGGCGGCGCCGGGCGGTAAGCCGAAGTACCAATACCTCAATTATCCGAACATTCCGGGAGAGGATCTGCTCGAGAATGACTTCGTCATCGTTCAGCGATTTACCGTCAATCCCGGCGAATGGGAAGGGGTGCATGCGCATCATCCCGACATGCTCTACATACACATCAAGGGCGGCCAATGGGCGGCCCGATCGAAGCGCGAGCCCGAACATGCCTACCCCGAGCCGTCGCCGGACGGCAAGGTCGGTTGGATGGCGACGATCCCCTTAAGCGAAGGGCATGAGTCGGGCAACATCGGGAAAAACCCCATCGATCTGATCTGGGTAACCCTGAAGCAATAGCGCTGCCCCGCTCGCGCCGCGGGCACACAATCAAGCGGCCGATGTACCATAAGCGGCGGCCAGCACGTACGGCCGCGATTTCATCTTCCATAGGAGACTCATGGTGATCATTTCTCATCGAATCGCATCGCTCCTGGTGGGCGGCTGCCTCATCGCGGCCGCCTCGGGCGGCGCGCTCGCCGACGATCATCCCGCCTATATCTCCAAGCAGGATGTGAGCGGCGAGATATTCAAGCGGCCCTCCACCAAAAAGGAACCCGACGGAACCGGGACGGCGTTGGACGCCGTGACGTTCCTATCGAAGGACCAGAAATTCTCGAGCGGCATGTACCAGGCGGGACCGGAGCACGAGGATCACATGGCCGGCTACGAAGACAATGAATTCATCTATCTGATCAAGGGCAGCATCAAACTCACGTCCGCCGACGGCACCGTGATCGTGGTGGGCCCCGGAGAGGCCGCCACGATTCCCAAGGGTTGGAAGGGGCACTGGGATACGGACGGCTACACCAAGCTGTGGGTAACCTACGATCCGGATGCGAAAGCAAATGCCAAGTAAGATCACCCGGCGCGACTTCATCGACGGGGTCGCCTGCACGGTGGTCGCCGGAATCGCCTATCCGAATCTGGTTCGCGGCGCCTCCACCGCACCCTACCCGCCGGCGCTCACCGGTTTCCGCGGCAGCCGCGAGCCGGATTATGCCACCGCGCATGCGCTTCGAGACGGGGCGAAATACCGTATCGACGACTATCCGGTGAGCGAGGAGTTCGATTGCGCAGTCGTGGGCGCCGGCATCGGCGGCCTCGCCTCCGCATATTTCGTCCATAAGGCGCGCCCCTCGTCCCGCATTCTGATTCTCGACAATCACGATGACTTCGGCGGACACGCCCGCCGCAACGAATTCAACGTCGACGGGCGCCTGCTGATCGGCTATGGCGGCAGCGAATCGATTCAGTCGCCCAAGTCGGGTTGGAGCCGTACCGCTCTCGGCCTGCTCGCCGAGTTGGGAGTCCGCATCGACCGCTTCGAAAAGGCGACCAACACGAACCTGTATCCGGGTCTCGGGCTCTCTTCCGGGTTCATGTTTGAGCGCGACGCTTTCGGCGTCGACAAGCTGGTGACGGGCGACCCGCAGCGCAACCTGCCCTCCGACATCCCCGAGCGACTGCATCACGGCCGGCCCATCGCCGAATTCGCCGCGGATTGTCCGCTCTCGCCGGAGCAGCGCCGCAAGCTGATCGATCTTTATACCGCGCGGCACGACGTGCTGCCCGGTGCGAGCGCGCGCGAAAGACTGGCGATGCTCGAGTCGATTTCCTATGCGGAATTTCTGCGCAAGTATTGGGACCTCGATGCAACCACGCTCAAAATGCTCCTCGGCCGCACCCTGGACTTGTTCGCGCTCACGGCGGATTTTGTCCCCGCGGCATCGGCCGCGAGCTGCGCACTGCCCGGTTTCCAGGGCTTGGACATCGCGGCGGCGGAGGATATTTCGAACACCGAACCCTACATCTATCATTTTCCGGACGGTAACGCCTCGATCGCACGGCTCCTGGTGCGCAAGCTCTGCCCGCACGCCGCGAGCGGTTCGACCATGGACGACATCGTCACCGCGCGCTTCGATTACGGCCAATTGGATCGTCAGGGCGCTCCGGTGCGACTGCGGCTCTCGAGTACCGTGGTGCAGCTGCGCAATCGCGAGGCCGGCGTCGATCTGCTTTACGTATCAGGCGGCGAGGCGCGTCGCGTCCGTTGCCGCAATGTCGTCTATGCGGGCTACGATGCCATGCTGCCCCATGTCTGTGCCGATATTTCGCCGCTGCAGCGGGAGAGTCTCGCAAGTTGCATCCGTGCGCCGCTGGTATACGTCAACGTCGCGGTACGCAATTGGCGGCCGTGGGTTGCCCGGGGCGTTCATTACATCTTCAATCCGACCGGCTTCTATTCGGTGATGAAGCTCGACTATCCGGTAAGCCTCGGTCAATATCATTGCGCGCACGACCCGAATGAGCCCACCGTGCTGCACCTCGTGCACATTCCGCAGCCGCCCCACCCGCTGCCCGATCGACGGGCCACCCTGCGAGCGGCGCGTCAGGTGCTCTACGGGCGCCCGTTCTCGGATTTCGAAACCGCGCTTCGCGATGAGCTTGGCCGCGCGCTCGGTGCGGGAGGCTTCGACGCCGAGCGCGACATCAGCGCGATCACCGTGAATCGCTGGGGCCATGGCTACGCCTACGACCTCGATAAGCTCTCCGATCCGACGCGCAACGAAGAATTCGCCGCGGCCAGCCGCGCACAGCTTGGGCGCATCAGCGTAGCGGGATCCGACGCCGCCTGGACCGCCTACGCGCACGCGGCGATCGATGAGGCATACCGCGCGTCGCGCGAGGTTTTGGGATGACAGGCGACGGGGAGGATCGCGCCCCGGAAATCAGCCGCCGGAATTTCCTCGGCGGCCTCGTGATGGCGGCCGCATTGCCGGCAGCCGGGCGTGACCGGCCGGCAAGCGAGATTCCGCCCGCGGCGGCCAAATGGTCCGGCGAGCCGGCGGATGCCGCGAATTACCCGCCCCTGCGCACGGGTTTGAGAGGGCAATACCCCGGTTCGTTCGAGGTCGCCCACCAGCTGCGGGACGGGGCGTATGCGGGTGCCATCGAGGCCGCGGACACCGGCGAGCATTACGACTTGGTGGTCGTCGGCGCCGGAATCTCCGGTCTGTCGGCGGCTTACTTTTATCGCAAGGCGCTCGGCCGGGACGCCAGGATCCTGCTCCTCGACAATCACGACGACTTCGGCGGACACGCGAAGCGCAACGAATTTTTTCATCAGGGCCGCACTTACCTTTCCTTCGGCGGCTCCATGAGCATTGAAACCCCGTTTCCCTACAGCCACACGGCGAAGAGCCTTTTGGCCGAGCTCGGCGTGCAGCCGACCTCATACCAGCGCTATCAGCGCCCGGAGCGGCTGCACGGCTTGAGCGCCGGAGTCTTCTTCGACCGGGAACACTTTCGGGCGGACCGCGTCGTCTCGGGATGGGGTTCGAGGCCCTGGCGCGATTTTTTCGCGGATGCACCGCTGTCCGAGGCGGTCCGGGCGGACCTCATCCGGCTGCATGAATCGACCATCGACTATCTGCCGGGATTGAATCCGGAGCAGAAAGCGCAGGCGCTCAAGCAAATGAGCTATGAGCGATTCCTCATCGACAAGGCCGGCGCTCTGCCCGCGAGCCTGCCGTTCTTCCGCGGCGCCGGCTGGAACTTTCGCAACAACATGCAGATGGATACGTGTCCGGCCTATGTCGCCTGGCGGGGCGGCGCACCGGGCTTCCGCGGCATGAGCATCAGACCTGAGCCGAAATTTGCGGCGGACGAGTTTCATTTTCCCGATGGCAATGCGAGCCTGGCGCGGCTCCTGGTGAGTAGGCTGGTGCCCGCGGCGATACCCGGCAATCCCGATCAAGACACGATCGTGCCCGCACGAGTTAGGTATTCGCAGCTGGATCTTGTCGACGGCCCCGTGCGCATCCGGCTCAACAGTATGGCCGTGCGCGTCGAGCACCTCTCGCCGCCCGACCGTGCGACCGAGCGGGCGGTGCGCGTTTGCTACGTGCAAGGCGGCCGCGCCCGGCAGGTGACCGCCGCGAACGTCGTGTTGGCCTGCTTCAACCAGGTGATCCCCTTTCTGGTACCGGATCTTCCGCAGGAACAAAAAACCGCTCTGCACTATGCCTCGAAGGTGCCGATGCAGATATCGAACGTCTTGATCCAAAGCTGGGCGCCGTTTCAA
>Ga0209048_10006750_pt1 | contig 10702 bp, 7 predicted proteins | sample FrelakmetCRP12CR_FD_187146 | JGI IMG/M metagenome (GOLD analysis project Ga0209048, IMG submission 187146) | Freshwater lake sediment microbial communities from the University of Notre Dame, USA, for methane emissions studies - CRP12 CR (SPAdes)... | ecosystem: Environmental > Aquatic >... | reverse complement strand
CGCACGGCGATGGTGTTCGACCACCGTCGTGGGCGCCTTCGTTCTCGCGATGGCAAACCCATTCGTCGTCAAGGTGTTCGTCAACGGCCTGGAATCGGGCGTCGCCGTGCTCCTCTACGCGCTGGTTCTCCGAGCCGCAGTGTACTCGAAAGGTCGCTGGCTCGGCGATCAGATCGGTGGCCGGTGGCGCCTAGTCGTGAGTGCCCTGCTGGCACTGGTGTTCCTGGCCCGGACCGACGCACTCCTGCTGCTCGTGGTCCTCGGCATCTGGTGCCTGGCCGAGGCACGATCGGTTGGCCGGCCTGCCGTGGCCCGACTCACCGAGCTGTTCGCCGTCCCACTGCTCGTCGTGATCGCGTACATAGTCTCGAACCAGGTGTGGTTCGGGCTGCCGGTACAGATCAGTGGGTTGGTGAAGCGGGCGCCGCTGACGACAGGTCGGGTCGGCCTCTTGGTCGTCGCCGTGGTGGGGGCGGCAGCGGTCGGCACGGCTGGACACCGCATCACCAATTCGACCTCTCCGGCGGGGGGACGGCGGCGGTTCCCCCGAGTGAGAGCCTTCTTCGGCGCCACCAGCTGGTTCGCCACGTTCTGCATTCTCCTCGTCGCCTACTACAACATCGCTCAGACGCAGCAGTGGCTCTGGTACTACTGCCCATGTGTGCTGTACCTCGTCGTGCTCCTCGTGCTGGGCGTGGCGGACTTCGCCGAAAGCGCTCTCGTGGAGGCTCCGGCGGGGCGATCGGTCGCACGGGTCCTGGGCCCTCTGGCGGCGCTCTTGCTCGGCCCGCTGGTGGTTGCCTTCGCCCTCCAATACCGGACCTTCACCGACCCACACCTGCGGTCGATCCTCGAGGCCAACCAGGAGGCGGGCGAGTGGATCGACGCCAACCTTCCCTCCGATGCGGTCCTCGGCTCCTGGGACGCCGGCGTCGTCGGGTACTTCTCGCGGCGCTCGGTGATCAACCTGGACGGCGTGGCCAACTCCTACGCGTACTACCAGGCCGGGCGTTCGGGTCTGGTGGGCCCGTTCCTCCAGGCGCGTCGACTCGGCTGGCTCGTCAATCACGGAGAGGCGCGCATCGGAGACACCACCCTTGACCCCGACCCCAGCTTCGCGGCGTTCGCCCGCGACAACCTCAGCGCCGGGGCCGCAGAGGCGATGACACTCGAACACTCGTGGCCATTCCTGTACAGCGGCGTGACGACGGGAAGCGCCGGAAGCAGGACCGGTCTGCGGGATCTCGCAGTGCTCCTGTATCGCCTCGGGCCGACCAGCGAGAGCTCCTGATCCGCCGGCGACAGTTCGGCCTACAAGATCTCCCCGCCCACCCCATCCAGTGCCCCTTGGCGCCGATTCTGCGTCGAATCGGCGCCAAGGGCACTGGATGAGCCGCAGGTGAACGAGCTGTCACACCCGGTCGGCACACTGACCCCACGACGGTCATCGGCCTCTCCGGAGCGCCCGGCAAACCGACGCCCACCGGGAATCCTCGTGTCGGCCGAACCTTCCACCCCTCGATTCATTCACGGACGGGGCCACCTCGCCGCGCGCATCGCGTCGAGGCTGAGCGGACCCGAACGGGTCCGCCTTCACATCGAGCGAGACACCCTGCTGCACCAGCTCGACCACCTCGACCAGGAGCTGCTCCAGCTCAGTTCGCAGCGGCGACGACTCATCGACGACCTCGATGCGGGGCGCGACGAGTTGTGGCCCCGCATCTCCTGGCACCACGGCCGGCGGCCGCCACTACAGGGCCAAGGTCCGTTGCCACCACTCCCAACCGGCGCCGAAGCGCTGTGGGGTCGCGATCTAAGGGGAGCCTGCCTCACGCTCCTGGGTCGGCACGGCATGCTCCCGCTGCGCGAGCTCCATGGGCTCCTCCACACCTACGGCTACGACGTGGCCAGTAGGACGCCGGTCAAGGCCCTGGCCGACGCCATGGGGTACGAAACGCGGCAGGGCCGGGCGATCCGGGTCGAACGCGGGGTGTACGCGTTGGCACACGGCTTCCGCCCTCGACCCGGTCGCCACGGTCATCCCGACCGTCATCTCCCGATCGTTGACCCCGGGATACGGCACGATCCGGGCGTCTGGGGGTCCGACCCGTCAGCTCCGGGCGGCGGCGAACCCTCGATCGAGGTCGGCGATGATGTCGGCGACATCTTCGATGCCCACCGACAGGCGCACGAGCCCGGGATCGACCCCGGTGTCGCGCTGTTCGTCCACCGTCAACTGCGAGTGGGTCGTCGTGGCCGGGTGAATCGCCAGGCTGCGAACGTCACCGATGTTCGCGACGTGGCTGTGCAGCTCGAGGGCCTCGACGAAGCGCTGGCCGGCCTCGGCACCGCCCTGGATGATGAACGCAGGAACCGAACCGAAACCGCGCCCGCCCGTGTACTGCAGCGCCCGTTCGTGCCACGGCGACGACGGCAACCCCGCGTACTGGACCGACTCGACCTGGTCGTGGTCTTCGAGATACTGCGCGACCGCCAGGGCGTTCTGGTTGTGACGCTCGACGCGAAGGCTCAACGTCTCCACCCCTTGCAGGAACAGGAACGCATTGAACGGGCTCACGGCAGCGCCGACATCGCGCAGCAACTGCACACGAGCCTTGATGATGAACGAGCCTGGGCCGAGCGCGGGCCAGAACTGCAGGCCGTGGTAGCTGGGGTCGGGTTCGGTGAACCCGGGGTACTTGTCGTTGGCCGAGAAGTCGAACGAGCCGCCATCGACGATGACACCACCGATCGACGTGCCGTGGCCACCGATGAACTTGGTGGCCGAGTGCACGACGATGTCAGCGCCCCACTCGAGCGGCCGGATGAGCCAGGGTGTCGGCACCGTGTTGTCGACGATGAGCGGCACGCCCACGTCGTGCGCAACGCCCGAGACGCCCTCGATGTCGAGCACGTCGTTGCGTGGATTGCCGATGGTCTCGCCGTAGAAGGCCTTGGTGTTCGGCCGCACCGCAGCCCGCCACGCGTCGAGATCATCGGGGTCGTCCACGAAGGTGGTCTCGATGCCGAGCTTCGGCAGGGTGTAGTGCAACAGATTGTAGGTGCCGCCGTAGAGGGCCGCCGACGCCACGATGTGACTCCCCGCCTCGGCCAAGTTGAGGATGGCGAACGTCTCGGCGGCCTGTCCGCTCGAGACCACCAGCGCGCCAGGAAGCCCGACCGCGGTGTCGGGCGCCCCTTCGAGGCTCGCGATCCGCGCCTCGAGGACCCCCTGGGTCGGGTTCATGATCCGCGTGTAGATGTTGCCGATCTCGGCCAACGCGAACAGGTTGGCGGCGTGAGTCGTATCGCGGAACTGGTACGAGGTCGTCTGGTAGATCGGCACAGCCCGGGCACCGGTGGTGGGGTCGGGCTGGGTTCCAGCGTGGATCTGGCGGGTGTCGAAACCCCAGTCGGCGTCGCTCATGGGTCCTCCTCGGACGTACTCGACATCGTTCGATGTCACAGGCGAAACGGCCGAGAGCCTACGGGCTAAATGTTGACTGGTCTAGTCAGAATTCGCCCCCGCAGTCCTGGTACGCCGTTGTCCCAGCCGGGGATCCAGGTGCGTATCACCCGGATCCCCGCGGGATCGACGGCGTCAGGCCCGCACCCACCGGGCAGAACCGCGCCACCCGCGGCGCCGCGAGCCCGATGCTGGTCTCCATGAGCAGCGGCCCATCCGATCTCGACCGCTTCGTCGCGTCGTTCCGCGACGGGTCGCTCCCCCGCGCCGCGTGGACCCACGAAGCCCACCTCGTCGTGTGCTGGGGAGTGCTGCACGCGTGCGAAGACGTCGACGCGGCCGTCGACGAATTGAGTCGCCTCATCACGGCCTACAACGCCTGCACCGGCCTGCCCGCCGACCGGGTGCCCTGCCACGAGACCATCACCCGGTACTACGTCCTCGCCGTGACCGCGGCTGATCCGCCCACCATGGCCCGCCTATTGACCCACCCCTGGTGTACCCGCCGGGCACCCGCACGGCACTGGTCGTCGCCGCTGCTGTGGTCACACGCCGCCCGCACGGGCTGGGTCGACCCCGACCTCGAGGCCCTCCCCTGGACGTCGACCCCGAGCACCGGGCTCGACCGACGCCATCGACCGACGATCCTCCACTGACCCGACCCGACCCGCACCGACCCGGTGCAACCCACCCGACCCGAAGGAGGGGCCCGATGGCCCGAACCGGCATCATCGAGAAGATCCGCCAGACCGTCGCCGACCGCAGCGGCGAGCCCGTGCTCGCCGCTGTCTTCGTGCATCGCGGGCCCAAGACCGGCAGCAACGGTCTCAAGCGTCTGTTCGGCACCAAGAACCCGGCGTCACGGCTGAACACGAACAACTACCTGGTCCTCACCCCTCACCATCTGCGCCTGTACGCGCTCGGCGGGCGCAACGCGATGACGCCCAAGGAGGAGATCGCGGCGTGGCCGCTCGGTCAGGTATGCATCGAAGCGAACGATGTCGATCGGTCCGCCTTCTTCAACACCACGATGTCGAGCTACGACTACGCGGCTCACCAGCTTCGCATCCTGGCTCCGGACGTCGACCTGCTCGTCGACATGATGGCCGACACCGAGCGGGAGTTCGTCGGCGTGTTCGGCATGGACCCCGAAAGCGACCTCCGGGTGATCCTCCACGCCACGAACGGCGCCTGAGGTTCGGCTCAGCCCTGGCCCCCCGAGGCCTCGGCCACCTTCGTCTTGCCTTGGCCGATCCAGGGCATCATCGACCGCAGGCGACCACCCACCTGCTCGATCCGGTGGTCCTTTCCGGCAGCCTCGAGCGCATGGAAGTTGCTGCGTCCGGTCTCGCTCTCGGCGATCCACTCGTCGGCGAACTTGCCGCTCTGGATCTCGCCGAGAATGCGCCGCATCTCGTCCTTCACGTCGTCGTTGACGATGCGTGGGCCCCGGGTGAGGTCGCCGTACTCGGCGGTGTCCGAGATGGAGTAGCGCATGCCGGCGATGCCCTCTTCATACATGAGGTCGACGATCAGCTTCAGCTCGTGCAGGCACTCGAAGTAGGCGATCTCGGGCTGATAGCCAGCATCGACGAGCGTGTCGAACCCGGCCTGCACCAGCGCGGTGGTGCCGCCGCAGAGGACGACCTGCTCACCGAACAGGTCGGTCTCGCACTCCTCGGTGAAGGTGGTCTCGATCACCCCGGCTCGCGCACCACCGATCGCGTCGGCGTAGGCGAGGCCGATGGCCAACCCGTTGCCGGTGGCGTCCTGCTCGACGGCCACGAGGCACGGCACACCACCACCCTCTTCGTAGGTGCGGCGCACGAGATGGCCTGGACCCTTGGGCGCGACCATGACCACGTCGACGCCCGCCGGGGGCACGATGCGCCCGAAGCGGATGTTGAACCCGTGGGCGAAGAGCAACGCGTCGCCGTCGTTGAGGTTGGGGGCGATCGCCTCTTCGTACACCGCCTTCTGCTCGGTGTCAGGGATCAGGACCATGATCACATCGGCCTCGGCCGAGGCCTCGCCGATGGTGGTCACCCGCAGGCCACTCGCGGTCGCCTTCTCGATCGACTTCGAGCCCACGCCGAGGCCGACGCGCACGTCGATGCCGGAGTCCTTGAGGTTCAGCGCGTGGGCGTGGCCCTGCGAGCCGTACCCGATGATCGCGACCTTGCGGTCGGCGAGCACGCTGCGATCGGCATCCTTTTCATAGAAGACGTTGGCCACGATGGCTCCTTGTTTGGTTCGCGAACGGTTGCTACGAGGCTTCGGGGACTTCGCTCAGCGGGGTGCGCCGGTGCAGCTTCCGCAGGGCCACTCGACCGGTGCGCTGGAGTGCCACGATGCCGTAGTTGCCGACGAGCTCCTCGAAGTCATCGAGCTTCTCCGGGGACCCGTCGAGCGACACGATGAGCTCGTCGTAGCCGACGCTGAGGATACGACCCTCGAACACCCCGACCAACTCGATGACCTGTCCCCGCACCTCGGGGCGGGCCCGCAGCGTCGCGAGCAGCAGTTCCCGCTCGACGGTCTCGCCGGGAGCGAGCTCGTCGATGCGCACGACGTTGATGAGCTTGTCGAGCTGCTTGATGATCTGCTCGAGCGGGGCCGACTCCACGTCGACGACAACGGTAATGCGGCTGAACCGCTCGTCGTCGGTGGGGGCCACCGCCAAGGAGAAGATGTTGAAACCACGGCGGGCGAAGAGCCCGGCGACGCGGGTCAGCACACCCGGCTTGTTCTCGACCAGCACGCTGAGGACGTGGTGCTTACGGGTCTCCATGTCATCGGCCTCCGTCGCGCTGGTTGGGATCGACCTGGATCTCGGAGTTGGACAGGCCGGCAGGAACCATCGGGAAGACCTTCTCCCGGGCGTCGGTGCGGAAGTCGATGACGACCGGCCGGTCGTCGATCTCGTTCGCCTTCTCGATCGCGGGCAGCACCTCTTCGGGCGACTCGACCCGCATGCCGATGCAGCCCATGGCCTCGGCCCACATCTTGTAGTCGGGCAGGTCCGGTGACAGGTAGACCTCGGAGTAGCGCTCCTCGTAGAACATCTCCTGCCACTGGCGCACCATGCCCAGGTACGCGTTGTTGAGGATCGCCACCTTGATCGGGATGCGCTCGGTGGCCGCGGTGACCAGCTCCTGGGCAGTCATCTGGAAGCAGCCGTCGCCGTCGACCGACCAGACCATGCGGTCGGGACGACCGACCTTGGCTCCGATGGCGGCGGGGACCGAGAAGCCCATCGTGCCGAGGCCGCCGGAGTTCACCCAGGTGTAGGGATGGTTGAACTTCCAGTACTGGCTCGTCCACATCTGGTGCTGGCCCACGCCCGAGGCGACGATGGTGTCCTCGGGGGTGTTGTCGCGAAGGGTCTCGAGCACGAACTGGGGCTTGAGGAGCTCGCCCGGCTCGGACATCTCGTAGGTGAGGGGATAGCGCTCCTGCCAACCACTCAACCGCGACTTCCACGCCGACCGGTCGGGCAGCGCCTTGGGCGCACCGAGCTCGCTCAGCGCCCGGATCAGCTCCTCCATCACCAGACGGGAGTCGCCGGCGATGCCGACATCAGGTTGGCGGACCTTCCCCAGCTCGGCCGGGTCGATGTCGACGTGGATGATCTTGGCGTCGGGGGCGAACGCGGCCACCTTGCCGGTGACCCGGTCGTCGAAGCGACTACCGAGTGCGATCAGCAGATCGGACTCCTGGATGGCCGTGACGGCCGTGTAGTTGCCGTGCATGCCGGGCATGCCCAGGGCAAGACGATGATCGTCGGGGAAGGCGCTGCGGGCCATCAGCGTCGTGACGACGTGGATGTCGCACAACTCGGCCAACTCGAGCAGCGCCTCGGCCCCACGTGCCTTCAAGATGCCGCCACCGGCGTAGATCACGGGGCGATGGGCCCGCAGGATCAGCTCGGCCGCCTCACGGATCAACGCCGGCTCGCCGTGGGTGACGGGGTGGTACCCGGGAAGGTCGACGGTCTCGGGCCAGTACCAGTCCATGGCCGAGCGGGGATTCTGTGGATCGACGATGTCCTTGGGGACGTCGATGAGAACCGGGCCGGGCCGGCCGGTGGTGGCGATGTGGAAGGCCTCGCGGACGATGCGGGGGATGTCCTGGGGATCGGTCACGAGGAAGTTGTGCTTCGTGACCGCCATGGTGATGCCGGTCGTGTCGCACTCCTGGAAGGCGTCGGTGCCGATCGCCGCGTAGGGCACCTGCCCGGTGATGCAGACCATGGGAACCGAGTCCATGTAGGCGTCGCAGAGCGGGGTGACGATGTTGGTCGCCGCCGGTCCGCTGGTGACCATGGCCACGCCGGGCCGCCCCGTGGCGTGGGCGTAGCCCTCGGCCATGTGGCCGGCGCCCTGCTCGTGGCGCACGAGGATGTGGCGGATGGGCGAATCGATGATCGGGTCGTACACGGGGAGGATCGCTCCGCCCGGGAGACCGAAGATGACGTCGACGCCCTCCATCTCGAGGGACTTGATCAGGGCTTGTCCACCGTTCAGCTTCATCGTCGTGAGGTCCTTGCTCGGGTCGGGGTGGTCGGCAGTGGTCGGTTCGAAAACTGAATCGACCTCCCGCTGGGGAGGTCGAGGGGCGCACGCGACAGATGGGAGCAGCGTGCGCTACGGGAGTACTACGAGCGTGGCGAAGGTGGGCCGAGTGCTCATAACGCCTCCCAGCCTGCCACCTTCGACCCCTGATCGGCAACCCCGATCGGGCACCGCGGCCGGCCGGGCCCGCTTGGCGCGGATTCTGCGCAGAATCTGCGCCAAGCGGTGCACGGAGTCGCGACGGGTTCAGGCCTCGGTGATCGCGCCCTTCTCGGCGCCCTGTGCGAGTCGGGCGTACTTGGCCAGCACACCGCTCGTGTACCGGGGCTCGGGCAGCTTCCACTCGGCCCGACGGCGCTCGAGCTCGCCCCCGTCGACGACCAGATCGATCGTGTGGTTCACCACGTCGATCACGATCCGGTCGCCGTCGTACACGAACGCGATCGGGCCGCCGTCGACGGCTTCGGGCGCGACATGACCGATGCAGAAGCCGTGCGTGCCTCCGGAGAACCGCCCATCGGTGATCAAGGCGGCGTCGGTGCCTCGACCGGCTCCCTTCATGGCCCCCGTCACGGCGAGCATCTCGCGCATCCCAGGACCGCCTTTGGGCCCCTCGTAGCGGATCACGACCACGTCGCCGGCGGCGATTTTGCCGGCGAGGATCTCCTCCATCGCCGCCGCTTCGCCGTCGAACACGCGGGCGCGGCCCTCGAAGCGGTCGAAATCGATACCCGCCACCTTCACCACGGAGCCCTTCGGCGCGAGCGACCCGGTCAACACGGCGATCCCACCCAGCTCGTGGATCGGGTCGTTGAGGCGGTGCACCACCGCCCCGTCCGGCGTGGGTGGCCCGATCTCGGCCAGGTTCTCGGCCACCGTCTTGCCCGTGACCGTCAGGCAGTCGCCGTGGATGAGCCCGGCATCGAGCAACTCCTTCATGACGACCGGCACCCCGCCGATGCGGTCGAGATCGGTCATGTGGTACGCGCCGTGGGGCTTCATGTCGGCGATGTGAGGCACTCGGGCCGCCACCTTGTTGAAGTCGTCGAGCTCGAGCTCCACCCGCGCTTCGTTGGCGATGGCGAGCAGGTGCAGCACCGCATTGGTCGAGCCGCCCACGGCCATCACGACGGCGATGGCGTTCTCGAACGCCTCCTTGGTGAGGATGTGGCGAGGCCGGATACCGAGCTCGAGCAGGCGGATGACCGCCGCGCCGCTGGCTCGAGCAAAGTCGTCGCGGCGACGGTCGACCGCCGGCGCCGACGCCGACCCGGGGAGCGACATGCCGAGGGCTTCGCCCACCGACGCCATGGTGTTGGCCGTGAACATGCCCGCGCAGCTGCCCTCGGTCGGGCACGCCTTCTTCTCGATCTCGCCGAGCTCGTTCACCGTGAGCGTGCCTGCCGCGCAGGCCCCCACGGCCTCGAAGACCGAGACGACGTCGAGCGCCACACCGTTGTTATGCCCCGGCAGGATGGTGCCGCCGTACAGGAAGACCGCCGGCAGGTTGAGCCTGGCCGACGCCATGAGCATGCCTGGCAGCGACTTGTCGCAACCGGCGAACGACACCAGCGCGTCGAAGCGCTCGGCGTGCATCACCGTCTCGACCGAGTCGGCGATCACCTCGCGGCTCACCAGCGACGCGCGCATCCCCTCATGGCCCATGGAGATGCCATCGCTCACCGCGATCGTGGTGAACTCGAACGGGAATCCACCCGCGGCCCGGATGCCCTCCTTGGCCACCTTGGCCAGCCGGTCGAGGGGAAGGTTGCACGGCGTGACCTCGTTCCACGACGACGCCACGCCCACCTGGGGTTTGTCCCAGTCGTCGTCGGTCATGCCGACCGCCCGCAACATCGCCCGCGCCGGGGCCCGCTCGTAGCCGTCGGTGACCTCGTACGAGCGCGGTTTCATGGGGTTCGTCATGGTGGCCAAGGTTAGGCTGCCCCGCCCATGAGCGACCACCGAGGGCCGGGCGACACCGGGCCGTCGGATCGTGCCAACGGCCGGCCGACCGGCCCTCGCCATCCCTTCCGCCGCGACCCCTACGACCGCGAGATCCTGCGCCTGGCCGTCCCGGCGTTGGGCGCGCTTCTGGCCGAACCGCTCTACCTGCTCGCCGATACGGCAGTGGTCGGCCACCTCGGGACGGCGGCACTGGGCGGGATCGCCGTGGCCGCCAGCATCTTGTTGATCGGCTACTCGCTGTTCATCTTCCTCGCCTACGGGACCACGGCTTCGGTCGCCCGACTGCTCGGCGCCGGCGACGAGCGGGAAGCCGCACACCAGGCGATCCAGGGCCTGTGGCTGGCGGTCCTGATCGGCGTGGTGCTCGCCGTACTCGGGCTGGTGTTCGCCCGGCCGCTCGTCGGTCTGCTCGGGGCGACGGGCGAGGTTCGGGCCAACGCGCTCCTCTACCTGCGCATCAGCCTCGCCGGCGTGCCCGCGACCCTCGTCGTACTCGCCGGCACCGGCTACCTGCGTGGCCTCCAGGACACGCGGACACCCCTGGTGGTGGCGATCGCCTCCGCGCTGTTCAACCTGGTCCTCGAACTCGTGCTGATCTACGGCTTCGGCTTCGGCATCGGGGCGTCGGCCTTCTCGACCGTGATCGCTCAGTGGGGAGCCGCCGCCGTCTACGTCGCCTGGGTGCTGCGGGCCG
>Ga0209048_10006749_pt1 | contig 10704 bp, 9 predicted proteins | sample FrelakmetCRP12CR_FD_187146 | JGI IMG/M metagenome (GOLD analysis project Ga0209048, IMG submission 187146) | Freshwater lake sediment microbial communities from the University of Notre Dame, USA, for methane emissions studies - CRP12 CR (SPAdes)... | ecosystem: Environmental > Aquatic >... | reverse complement strand
CCTTGGCTCCAGCCTTCATCCCGTTTCTTCCCCCTATTCAAGACTGACAACCATCGAGGCACAGCACGCCTCCTTCTAGGAGCAATTTTCGCCCGCGGTGGCCTAACCCTGGCAATTTCTAATCGCCATCGAGCTGACAGAATATATAATAATCGTTGAATGTCGCTCTTTTCCTCCGAGATATCATTCTGCCAGCTCCTTTCCTACAAGTGAACTCCGAATGGTAGAACCCTTGAGGACCTCGGAGCAAGAATCAGAATTGAATGGGAAGGGACGAATTTCAAGCTCAAGGACTTCCGCTCCACCTTGACGTCGGTGACGGTGAATGGTGATATGAGCCGTCTACCCGCGATGTCGGCGCAACTAAGGCACGCGAGCATGACCACGACGCAACGCTCCTACTATGCGATAGAGCGAGGCGTCGCCGGTCGGCAGCTCAAGAACGCCTGGAAGGAACACCCCATCAATGTGTCCAAAAACCCCGTTATTGATTTGAAAGAGCGACTGCCTGGATATGGATAGTGGTGGGTCTGCCCGAATTTGAATCGGGGTCTCAGGCTCCCAAAGCCCGAAGGATGGACCAAGCTACCCCACAGACCCAATGGGGGTCGGGAATCGTTCGCTGTATATATTATCGTTCCCGAAGGCTGCGGCGAAAGGCTTTCATGCTAGCCCTATCTATCCCCCGCCGATGAACAAGGCCCTGGTCATCCTCGTGGTGGTCATCTTCGTAGGCATGGTCTTCATCGGGGTGCTCGGCACCTCGCAGCCGACTGGCTATTCGGCCTCGGACCTGAGGTCTCCTGACCTCGCCTACCTCCCGACCATCAACGGGAGCGCTCCACAACCACAGACCAGCACTCCTGTAACGAACCCCTGGACCGTGGAATGGCAGATGGCCGACGTGTATGCCAGCTATGGGGGCGTCCTCTTGTTGTACGCCAACAACACGGGTTCTCATCACCTGTACATCTATGGACTGACATTGAAATGGGACGGGACCTCGCTGTCCTATGGCCGGGAGGCAGGCACGGACGTCAGCCCGGGAACAAAGGAATTCGTGGGCATTCTGCCCTTCGGTGCGCCGACCACCCCGGGCTCGTACAATTACAGCCTGTATATCCAGGTGGCCATCAAGAGCCTGGCGGGTGGCGCGTGGTACGATCGGGGCGAGTATCGGGTGGCCGGCCACGACTCGGTCGTGCTCCCGGTCCATACCGCCCCCACCTGGACCACCCAGGTGAATCCCCACAAGTACTATAACGACCTCAACTCCAAGGTGGATTTCGCGAGGACCGCTTCCGTGGTGCAGACCATCAAGGCCGAGGTGCCCGGCAACTATACCATCCTCCAGGTCGCCGAGGCATATGAATGGGTGCGCTCCCACATCGAGTACCAGCTGGAGCCAGCTGGCCAGGATTACTGGCAGTCGGCGAACGAGACGCTGACCTGGGGGAAAGGAGATTGCGAGGACCACGCCATCCTGATCGCCTCGATCATCGGGGAGTTGGGAGGTCAGGCGAGGGTCAACATCATCGAGGGCCACGCATTCCCGACCGTGTTCCTCACTAACAACGCATCCGAGCTGAACGATTACTGGAAGGCGCTCGACTCGTTCTATGGTGTGAAGAACGGCAGCCTCAAGTACAACGTCCTGAAGGACGACCTGGGCTACTGGATCGTGTCGGACACGGTGGGATTCCCCTATCTCGGCGGGCTTCCCGCGGAATCCGGCTACACGGAGACAAGTGGCACGGGGAGCACCTGGGGCTTCACCAGCTCCCCCTACCTCTACAAGATCGACGCCACCGGCCGAACCTCGGGCGGCAGCTTCTTCGGCCTCTTCTGACCGCTCACACCCTCAATACCTCGCGCACCGCCGTCCTGATGGCCTGCTCGCTGTCCATGCTGGGGCTCCAGCCCAGCGCGATCATCTTGTCCACCGAGAGCAGCATCTCCCGGACGTCCCCGACCCAGCCCCGGCCGCCCTTCACGCCCCCGGTCCAATGGTAGTCCACGGCCTGCAGCCCCATCTCGTCCACCACGATGTCCGCGATCCTCTCCACGTTCACGCGGTCCCGCGACCCGATGTTGTAGATCTCCACCTGCTCCTTGGCCTTCTCCGCCCCGATGACCATGCCGACCACGCAGTCCCGCACATGGACATACGACTTGTTCGTGCCCGGCTCCCGGCCCAGGATCTCCAGGTAGTTCGGCTGCTCCCGCAGCTTGCGGATGAAGTCGTGCAGCACGTTGTGGGTGGAGCGGGTCCCGACCACATTGGCGAAACGATAAACGACCGCGTTCATGTCGAAGGTGTGGCAGTAGGAGGCGATGAGCGCCTCGCAGGCCAGCTTGGAGGCGGCGTAGATCGAGATGGGCACCAGGGGGCCGTACCCCTCTGGGGTGGGGATGACCGAAGGCTCCCCGTAGACCGCGGAGGTGGAGGGGAAGATGATGTCCATCACATCGTTGTTGACGCACTCCTCCAGCAGGCGATAGGTGACCTGGATGTTCTGCTCGAAGTGCACCTTGGTGTTCGAGGCCCCGATGCGCACGTCCGGGTTGGCCGCGAAGTGGCATAGCACGTCCACCCCGCGGAACGCGGACTGCAGGTCCATGCTCATCAGGTCGCCCTCGATGAACGTGAACCTTTCCTCCTCGAGCGCCTGGTCCATGAAAGCCCTCTTGCCCGCGCTCAGATTGTCGACCCCGATGACCTCGTTGCCCTTGCGCAGCAGCTCCTCGGTCAGGTGGCTGGCTATGAATCCGGCGCAGCCCGTGACCATTATCTTCCGTCCTGTCAGGTTCATTGACGCACGCTCCCCATGCGCTTCTGCAATTGTAGCACGAAGCTCTTAATGGCTCTTCCCCGGTGGGAGATCTCGTTCTTCTCCTCCAGCCCCATCTCGCCGAAGGTGATCGTCCGGCCCTCAGGGTAGAAGATGGGATCGAAGCCGAAGCCCCTGCTGCCGGAGGGCGATTGGGCGATGATGCCGTCGCAGCGGGCCTGGGCGGTGAACGAGCCGATCCGCTCCAGGGAGCAGCCGATGCAGCACTCGAAGTGCGCCCTCCTGTCCTCCTGCCCCTCCAGGAGGCGGAGCACCCCGTCGCAGCCCAGGGTCCGCAGGGCGTAGGCCGAGTAGACCCCCGGGAACCCCTTCAGGGCGTCGATGAAGAGGCCGGAGTCGTCCAATACGAAATTCGTCAGTTTGCGCTCCCGCAGCTCGGTCAGGCACGCCAGTACGACCTCCTCCAGGGTGTCCGCCTGGATCTCGTCGACCTCCTCCGGTCGGTGACGCACCTCGAAGCCCAGGGGCCGGAGGGCCGCCTCGAACTCCCGGAGCTTGCCAGGATTGGATGTGATGATGTCGAGCGGGATCATGTGTACCTGCCCCGGTCCTCGATGTTCTTGATCTTCGCCACCACCGCCTTGGCGCTGGGGAAATGCTCCGTGTAAGAGGATAGGACCACCTCGAAGAGGTCGAAGCGCTCGGAGTGCGCCGACTGGAACGCTTCCTTCAGGAGGTGCATGTCGACCCCCATCTCCTCGATCTCGGCGTTCCTCGATCCCAGGGAGAAGTCGATGAGCCATATCCTGCCTTGCTTGAGGATCATATTGGAGGTGGTCAGGTCCCCGTGCACTATGCCGGCGCGGTGCATCAGCGCGGCCAGTCGACCGATCTCCCCGCAGATGGCCTCCGCCTCCGCCCGATCGACGGAGTTCAGGGCGTCCTTGACCCGCTGGCCCTCGATCTCCTCCATGACGATCTCCGCGGACTGCAGGTCGATGTCGTAGATGATGGGCGTGGGCACCCCGTGCTTCCGGGCCTCCTGGATCAGGCGGGCCTCGTTCTTGGTCCGCGAATTTCGCAGAGAGGCGTCCAGCTCGGGGTTGCGGTATCCCTTGACCACCCGGCTCTTGACGACCACCTTCCGGCCTTTCCACACGCCTCGGCGGATCTCCGCCTCCGCCCCCCGCCTGAACAGTTCCACGGCGCCAAGAAACACCTTCCGATTATATGCTTTTCACGCCCCCACTGCCCCGCCCGGACGCTGGAAGAACGACTCGAGGGCGGCCCGCAGGTCGCTGGAGGCCCTCGGCCGGAAATCGTCCGGCAGGACCCCCGAGATGGCCGGCAGCAGGTAACGTTCGTCCAGCAGCACGATGGCCGCCCGGTCCTCCTCCCCTCGGATGGCCCGTCCGGCGGCCTGCAGCATCTTGGACAGGGCGGGATAGGTCTGCGCGTACAGCTTCGCCTTCCTCGCCCCGAACCTCCTCTCCATGCGCATCTGCATCGCGTCCAGCTCCGGGGAAGGCGGGCTTAGGGGCAGCCCGGCCACCACCACGGCGGAGAGCAGGTTGTCCTTGAAGTCCACTCCTTCCGAGAACGACCCGCCGATGGTGGCCATGAGGACCGCGTCCCGGCTGCGCCGCAGGTCCTCCAGTATGGCGTCCCGCTCGTTCTTGGTGAACTCCTTGGACTCGGCGATGAGCCGCTTGGGAAGAGCCTGGCCTCGAAGCTGGAACAGCACGCTGGCCATGAAATCGTAGGAGGGGAAGAAGACCGCCACGTTCCCCGGGCTGGAGGAGCAGACCTCCAGGATGCGCTGGCCGATGAACGAGTACATCCTCTCCGAGCGCTCCCGGAAGCGCGAGGTCACCCCCAGGACCCCCAGCACCAGGCGGTTCTCCGGCGGGAAGGGGCTGGGGTAATGCCGGCAGGCGCAGCGCTCTGCCAGGCCGAGCAGGTCAGCGAACATCTCCGGGGGATGCAGGGTCCCGCTCATCAGCAGGGCGGAGCGGACCTTGTCGAAGGCGGCCACGGACACCAGCGAGGGGTCCACCAGGCGGCAGGTCAGCGACCCCGAGGAGCGCGTGGTGAAGCGCACGCTGCTGTCGCCGAAGGCGCTCCAGTTGGCCAGGAAATCGAGGAGCGCCCGATGCCGGCGGGCGTCCACCTCCTTGAGGCTCGAGAGCATCTCTTCGGCCAGCCTGCCGGTGTCCGTGCCGCAGGCCTGCTCCAGGGCCTCGTCCAGCTCCCATGCCTCGACCCTCGCCCGCTCCGGCCCGCACAGCAGGCGCGCATGGCAGGAGCGCAGCACCTCCAGGTCGTCCTTGAAGGTCCTGAGGGCGGCAGAGCCCGAGGCCCGGAGGATCCTCTGCTCGGTGAGCTCGGCGCTGTGGTTGTCCATGAGCCGGTCGGGCAGGTTGTGCGCCTCGTCCACTATGAGCCAGGTGTCGGATCCTTCCCGACCGGTGCGGGAGAGCGCCGAGGAGCGCCCCGCCAGGAACATGTGGTTGTAGTCCGCCACCGCCACATCCGCCCTCCCTAGGGCGTCCATCGCGGCCTTGTAGGGGCAGGTGCCCAGGCGGAGGCAGAGGCGCATCGACTCCTGCACGTGCATGGGATATGCCAGGAGCCGGTCGGCCGCCTCCTCCGCGCTGCGCGCGAGGAAGTAGCAGGGCTCCCCCTCCAGGCAGGGGACGGAGCCGTTCCTCCGCCGGGAGAGGCACATGTCCTCCCTGGCCACGATGTCGACCACCCCGACCTTCCGCCTCTTCCAGATGTGCCGCAGGGTCTCGACGGCCACGGCGTGCTGCGACTGCCGCGCGGTCAGGAAGAAGAGGAACCCGTTCCCCAGGGAGCTCTCCAGGCCGGCGGAGAGGGACACCGCCGTCTTGCCCAGGCCGGTCGGGGCGTGGGCGAGCAGGTGGGTCCTGCTGGCGAAGCAGGCCCGGGCGTCCTCCAGGAACCGGTCCTGTCCCGGCCGCACCTGGCCGAAGGGGAAGAGGTCGTTCTTTCGGTCGGGGAGGGGGCTCTCGGTCGCGCAGGCTTCCATGCCCTCCAGATTCCGGGGGGGCGACGGAATAGCCTCCCCCTACGCTTAGGCTTACCGGAAAAGCACTTATGCCCGATATCCGAATCCCTCCCGCTCATCATGGAAGAAGCCGCCTGCGAGGACCAGAGGAACGGGGGAAAGGCCTGGAGGATGGCCCTGATCGTCTTCCTCGTGACCCTGTCCGCCTACATCGCCCGGGTGAACCTGAGCGTCGCCCTGCCCTACATCGGCGCGGACTTCGGCTGGAACGCGGAGCAGATGGGCGTGTACGGCGGCCTGCTGCTGGGCATCTTCCTGGTCGGGTACGGCCTCTCGAACATCTTCCTCAGTCCGCTGGTGGACCACTTCGGCCCGCGCAAGAGCATGCTCATCGCGGTGGCGGTCTTCTCCCTGCTGACCTTCCTGACCGGTCTGGTGGGCCTGATCTTCTCCTTCCTCATCATCGCCCGCCTGCTGCTGGGCCTGGCCCAGGGCATCATATATCCGAGCGCCAGCAAGATAACCCAGGCCTGGTTCCGCCCTAACAGCCGCTCCAAGGTGAACGCGCTGCACCTCAGCGCCATGGAGTGGTCCAACCTCCTGGTGCCCATCTTCCTCATCCCCATCATCATCGCCACCACCTGGCGCTTCGCGTTCTTCTCCGTCGCCCTCCTGGGGTTCTTAGTGCTCATACCGGTATTCCTGATGCTGCGCGACCATCCTGGATACTCCCGCGGCCGGAACGAGACCCGTCCCCTGGGCGAGGTGATGAGTAAAGCCCTCAAAGACCTCAGGGCGGCGCTCAAGATCAAAGGGATATTGCTCCTCGCCATCGCGGACGCGGCCGGGAACCTCGTCTGGTGGGGCGTGTCCCTCTGGCTGCCGACCTACCTCAAGGCCATCGGGCTCACCCCCGCGGAAATCATGTGGGTCGCGTCTCTCCCTTACCTGGGAGGTATTGCTGGGCTGCTGCTCGGCTCCTGGCTGAGCGACCGGACCGGCCGGATAATCCTGATAACGGTCACCTTCCAGACGGCCGGCGCCTTCTTCGTGTTATTATTGATCGGCAACACCGGAATCGCGGCCATCATGGCCATCCTGGCCGGTTTGTTCTTCTTCATCGCGCTCATGCCGCCCAACGCCTTCACCCTGCTGCAGAACATCGCGCCCCCGGAGCTGATGGGCAGCGCCACCGGGATCATGAACGGGATCGCGGTGGGCATGGGGGTGTTCGGGCCGATAATCCTGGGCCTGGGGGTGGCCATCACCGGCTCCTACTCCGCTGGGTTCATCATCATGGCGCTCATGCAGGTGCTCTCCGCGGTCCTCCTGTTGGTCTTCATGAGGTATGGCATGGTCAAGAAGCCATCCTCGACTGGACCGTAGGCCGAGGCGGAAAGAGAGGGGCCTCGAAGCTGAGGGCCTTACAAACTCCTAAATATCCATAATGGCAAGTCTGAAGGGGTGTTCCGATGAACTACACAATAACAGGGGACAACTTGCAGTTCGCCAATGTGGAGATCGCGCCGGGCGAGATGGTCTACGCCGAGGCGGGGGCGATGGCCTACATGACCGGGAACATCTCGATGATGGCCCGGGCCCGCGGGGGCCTCCTGAAAGGTCTCAAGCGGTCGCTCACGGGAGAGACCTTCTTCGTCACCGAGTTCACCGCCGCGGGCGGGCCAGGGGTCATCGGCTTCTCCGGGGACGCTCCGGGCAAGATCATGGCGATCGACCTCAGGGGAGGGAAGCAGTTCCTGCTGCAGAAGGCCGCATTCCTGGTGGCCGAGGCGGCGGTGGATCTGGACATAGCCTTCCAGCAGAAGCTGGGGGCGGCCCTCTTCGGCGGGGAGGGGCTCATCATCCAGAAGGCCACGGGAGAGGGCACGATCTTCATCAACGCCTGCGGGGACCTGGTGGAGAAGACCCTCGGCCAGGGTGAGCTGATGAGGGTCTCGACCGCTCACGTCGTGGGCTGGGAACCAAGTGTAGCATACGATATCGCCTCTGTGCCGGGCATCAAGACCGCCCTCTTCGGCGGGGAGGGGCTGTTCGTGACCACCCTCCGCGGCCCGGGAAGGGTGATCCTCCAGTCCATGACGTTGCAGCAGCTGGCCAACGCCCTTCACCCCTATCTGCCGAAGAACGACGGCGGCGGCATCAGGATCGGGTGATGACTTGTCCCGAGCGCTGGACACCTTGATCCTCATCGGCCTGGTGGTCGCGACAGTCCTGCTGGTGATCGCCCTCGTCCTGAACTTCGAGCTGGTGCTGACCACGATCATCCTCGTCATCCTCCTGGTCCTGGTGGCCATCGTGGTCCTGGGCCTCCTGGGCCTGATCGCCGCCGTGCCCTTCTACTTCCTGAAGGGCGGGAAGGGCCCAGAGCCAGGAGCTTACAAGGTGGAGGACATGAAGCCGGTGAAGGAGGACGAGAGGAAGTAGGCTGCCCGACGAGAGGGGAGAAGCAACGATTATCATCCGCCTAGCCGCTCTCGGTCCGTGGACAAGATACCCTTCGAGTGCTCCTCCCTGGACGAATTGTTCGAGGGAGGAGTGGAATCGGGCTCCGTCACCCTATTCTACGGCGAGGCGGGCACCGGCAAGACCAACCTCTGCCTGGTCCTCGCCCGCAACCTGGCCCGCCAGGGCAAGAAGGTCGTCTATCTGGACACGGAAGGCCTGAGCATCGAGCGCTACCGGCAGATATGCGGCGAGGACTTCGAACAGGCCCTGAAGGCCACGCTCATCTTCGAGGCGCACTCCTTCGAGGACCAGGAGAAGATGGTGGACAAGGCCATCAAGCTGGCGGAGGGGAATATGGACGTGGGGATGATCGTGGTCGACTCCATCTCCATGTACTACCGGCTCACCAGCCGGGAGGACAAGGGGGAGAGGAAGTCGCTGACCTCCCAGAGCCTGAAGCTGCTGGGGGTGGCGAGAAGCAGGGGCATTCCGGTCCTCCTCACCTCCCAGGTCTACACGGACGTGGAGCATGGGACCTTCGAGCCCTTGGGTGGGCACTCGCTGATGCACAACGCCAAAACGCTTTTGAAGCTGGAGAAGGTGTCCACGGGCAGGAGGAGGGCGGTGCTAATGAAGCATCGCCACATCGAGGAAGGACGAAGGGCGGAGTTCCGACTTGTGCGCCAAGGCATCGAATGCGACCCGTCTCGATGAAAAGGCTTTTATGTTCTGCCCGGCGTAATTATTCCGGGGGATTCGGCTTGAGGCGGCCATTATTGGTCTTACTGGTCGTGGCGATCGTGGTAATCGCCTCGATTGCTGGGGCTGTCATCCTGCTATCTGGTGGTTCGAATACGTCCACCAGCACAGAGCAGTTCACGGTGGGCTCGCAAGGTGGGAATATGAGCGCGTTCGATGCTAGCGTGAGTTTGAGCTTCCCCATCGGGGCAGTGTCATCTCAGCAGAGCGTCGAGGTGAGGAAGGCATCCCCTTCGAACAGCTCCTTCGTGCCAGGCACGGCGTTCGAGTTCGGTCCCGCTGGCAAGTCGTTCTCCAAGCCTTTGCAGATGAAGATCAGGTATGACCCCTCGAAGGTGGCCAATGGCATCAGCCAAGAGGATCTCTGCTTGGCCCGGCTGGAAAGTGGAAAGTGGAACGCCATCCCGGCCAGCGGCGTCAATGAAACGAATCATGTGGTCTGCGGATTGACGAGTTCCTTTAGCACATATGCTGTCGTCGCGAATGGTGGTAGAGTGGCCATAGATAGCTCGAGCTACGTTGCCCCCAGGGAATATATATCACTCAAGATCAACTACCAGACTCCAATCCCTGATGGGGTCTTCTCCTACAAGGAAAGATGGAGCGTGATCAACAACCCCATAGGTGAGATCGCGATATCCGAGGATCTCTCCCAGGGGAGTAAATCGGACTATTGGCAAGAGGTGCAATATATCAACCATCAGCCATTGAGCAAGGGCGAGATATATTTCAGGGGCTATTCAGATGCTCAATTGGACACGCCGCTCCTCATTAGCTTGGATGTTTATGCCAGCTTTGACATATCCCTTGCGAATAGCACCTTCTATCATTATGGACATGCTTCCTCTTCTGTAACGGTGACGGAGCCGATAGCGTTAATCGCCCCCTCCGATCCACAATGCCTGCCAGGGGAGTCCATAATTCTCCATCCCTATACTATCCATAGTTCTAGGGAGTTCAAATGCAGATGGGCTTGGGATTTAAAGGGGTCCAACGGGCTCCTGTATTATCCCTCAGATGATACAGACCCCTTCCATGACTACCATGACCCTTTTGCCGGGGTCAAGAATCTGGTTACGGATGGTTCATTCGTCACCTATAAGGCAAGGACCGATGCCTCTATCGACAGCATCGACAAGGTCACGCTTCTAATAATGGTCAAAGAGGTAGTCGGAAATGGTTGGGAAAGCAAATACACACAAGGTGTCTGCAACATCACCATCAGGCAGAAGGACGTCTACATCTCATTCGAATATGACTCGAACCTGATCGACCTATGGCGCCATGATTACTCTTCGTTCAGCGTGGTGATGAAGAATGCTCCCGCCGGGGACAAGGTCTATGTCTGGGACACCACCGGTAAATATGGTGGCTTTGGCAATAGATGGCTCTCCAATATCACGCACATGGAAACGAAAGGTATCTATCAGGAATACGCGGGCAATGGCTTGGGTGTGGACGGGGACACGGACATAATCACAGTGTCCATATATCTCATCGAGGGGACAGGGAGAAGGTTGATCGGTAACGCCTCCGCCGTGATCGAGGTCTATTATCCCCAGACCGTGTACGCGCTCTTAGACCAGGACAAGTCAACTGGATGGGTAGGCTCTGGGTCCAGTTGGCTGGTCTACATAGTCGACCATGGCCCGATCG
>Ga0209048_10006748_pt1 | contig 10704 bp, 13 predicted proteins | sample FrelakmetCRP12CR_FD_187146 | JGI IMG/M metagenome (GOLD analysis project Ga0209048, IMG submission 187146) | Freshwater lake sediment microbial communities from the University of Notre Dame, USA, for methane emissions studies - CRP12 CR (SPAdes)... | ecosystem: Environmental > Aquatic >... | reverse complement strand
CAGTCCTTTAAAACAGATGCCCAACGATATTTATTAACCTCATCAATCTCCTCAAGTTTTTTAATGATGCGCTCGTAGCCTTTCATCAGGGTACGCGTCGATACCTTCACTACGAAATCATACTTCCCTGTTGTGATCGTCACATGGGTGACACCACGGATATTCCACAATTTCTGCATCGTCTCCCGGAACGGATGACCAGGTTTCACCGTAACGAAGATATATGCTTTGACAACGGTGAGTGCAAACGATATGATACCCATCACAATCATTACTATTCCAATGACTTTAATGATAAGCATTACAGGATCGGTGGAAAAGTCAGTAATAACACCTAACTGGAGTAGAATAATTGAGAAGGGGATTGCGAAGATAATCGTGGATGCGCGAAGTGCGTTGTTGACGCTAGCTTTTCCCATACCAAGAGAACGAATATACAAAACATATGCAAAGAACGTTGTACCCATGGTGAGTGCAAGCAAGAGGAAATAATACGGATTAATTGATGTTGTAAATGCAGCGATGAGATGACCACCGCTTGTGAAAATATCAAAGATGAAAAGAATGATAGCAGTAAATATACAGGAGAAAACAACGTTCCATAAACGAATATTGATAGAGTCATTCGGTTTATTGTGAATTCTCATGATTTTTAATTTTCTTTGATAGATAGAAAAGACAGCCCAGGTGGGGTTTACCACAAGGAACACGATAATAATCGGAAGCCACTGAAACTCTCCTGTTAAACTAATTGATGCGAGAATCGCCCCAAAGGTCACAATAATCGAAGATTGAACTTCAACGAGTGTTGGGACGTCTTTTTCTGTAATCGATTCCATAAGCAGGAGATACAAGATGACTATCTGAGAAAACGACAGAATCACTGATGGATCTTGAACAGTTGATACGATTGCACAATACCCGACGGTATTGATCGCGTTCATAAGGCCGGCAACAAGATGATATTTCATCTCGCTTTTTTGCACCAGACGCACTTTTTTAAATGAGGGATCAAGGATTTTTCCTCCGACACTTTTCCCTTTGAATTTTATCGACAGAATCAGTGAAATCAAAAAAGTAACGATAGCTCCTACGAAAAAGAGAGAAAAGGCAAACGCCCAAGGATCAAATTTAAACGCTGATTGACCACCAACAAAACTATCAATCCCCGTGACTGCAGCAGTAATAAAGGAAGAGGTGATCGCCAGAACATAAAACAGGTATTTTTTCCTAATAATCATGCTTTCGTCTCATTATTGGAGGCTGATTTCTTTTTCGATAATCTGGGTGGTTGTTTTATTCACTCCCTCGACCATTTGGAGTTTATCGGTGACATCTAAGAGTTCTTCAAGGTTTTTCACCTGTGCTCTGACGACAATATCGTATTCACCAGCAATTATCGAAATCTTTGCGACATTATCAATTTGTCTCATTTCTTTGATTGCTTTATCGCTTTTCCCTGGTTGCATCGTTATTAGGATGTATGCGCTAATCATGGTTCTTCACCCATCTTTCACGCGGAATATTAATTCTTGGTATAAAGTTATCTGTATAATAATTTGCTTAGTTCAAAGAATAATTTTATTCAATTTGCAATAGAGTATTTTCTGTTTTATGTGTGCTAGTTTTGGTACTGTTTATTTCCTTGATGAATTAGAGGAAAAATTTTTTAAACCGGCATTTTTTCTATTGGTCTTGTTTATAGAGATTGAAAAAAGAATTCTAAAAGGATTGTTTTGAGGATGTGTTCTTATTTTTTCTCAGAAGGTAGTGTTATTTGTTGAGAATTTTTTATTTTCAAAAAGTAGATATCACCTGATAGATGATGTGTTTTCGTTCCGGTCAAATGGAATCGATTAAATAAAGGTTAATGGTGACATCGGTTTCATTTATCACTATCGAATCCGGCTCTATCAGAAATTTATTGATATTTTTTAAAAGAAAATTTAAAATTTTTAACGTTCTATTTCATATATAAATTAATAAAATGTTACAGAAAAATATTAAAATAGATGAAACATAACAGTAAATGTGAAAATGCTAAACAAAAATTTAAATGAAGGTGTCGATGTGGAGGTTTTACAAGATAGATCCTTCTTCTAAAGAGTAAGGGAGTTATGAAAACGAGATTTCATTTAGTATTTGATCATTCAAAAAAGAGAGAATGTATAGAATGTGGTAAGCATCTCAGTATCATCGAAGGGTACCGACACCCAACACTGGGAGATGAACACTTGTTGTGTTATGAATGTTTTGTTAAAGTAATGGCAAGTGTTGAGCGTTGGGGAAGATTTGTTCTATGGAATTCGTTCAATCCTGAAGGACCAGACCCTACTTTTATCGATAATTTTCCATTTCCCGAAGAAGATAAAACAATGAGGCATAAAAAGATAGAACGAAGGTAAATCTTACCTACTTTTGATATCGTGATATTACGAGATCTATATGGAGTTTTTCAGCGAGACGATTGAATTTATTGATTATTTGAAATTATTCAATGGCATTAAATTATATTATTAAGAGAGAAAAGAATCAGAGATATGAGAGGGATTGCCAATTTTTTCAGAAATGTTATGCTGACAGTTACATTTCAGTAGGAAGGAAGTTTATTAAACAGATGCAGGGTTCAAAAAAATATGGTCAGTGTCTCGATACTTGATGGGTACGTTGATGAACCAACCTGTCTTGGTGTTCCACCGTATATAAGTCCGTATCCTCGATATATCGCTGGCGCGGTCTGGGATTTCGATGCACATGCCACTGTTTCGTATGTCACAATCGACCAGATCCGAAACGACAGATCATGGCTTGATACTCTTTCAAAATCTGATATGCTTGTTGTTATCGCGGGGATGTCTGTCCCCGGACGGTACCTCTCTGGTTTCCCGGTCAGTCCGTACGAACTCGTCTCTTTGCTGAGTAATCTTTCACAACCTGTGAAACTTCTCTGCGGTCCTGCGGCACGGTATGGGTTTGGGATGTCTGGTGGAAAAAGCGTAAAAGAAACCTGCATCGTAGAAGATGTTTTTGATCTCATCGTTGATGGTGATGGTGAAATCGTTGTGACAGAGTTATTAAAAAACAATCTGAAAAAAGAAGTCATTGATCCTTCTCTGTGCAGATCTAATCCGCACGCGATAAAGGATTTTGGTGTGAAAGGCGCAGCTGTTGTCAAGCAGCATCCATTTTTTCCAGAGTTTCTTATCACGGAAATTGAGACGTACCGCGGGTGTCCACGCAGTATCGTCGGTGGGTGTTCTTTTTGTAGCGAGCCAAGTAAAGGACTTCCTAGTTTTCGAACCATTCAGGATATTTGTGCAGAGGTTGCTGCGTTATACAAATCCGGTGTTCATCACATGAGAATTGGGAATCAACCCTGTATTTTCTCGTATATGGCAAAGGGTGCTGGAGAACTTGAGTTTCCACAACCGAACCCCGAGGCACTTGAACGATTGTTTCTTGGAATTCGTACTGCAGCACCTGATTTGAAAACACTGCATATTGATAATGCAAACCCTGGTGTGATTGCACGATTTCCAGATGAATGCCGACGGATTGCAAAAAGCATCGTAAAATATCATACTGCTGGTGATGTCGCGGCATTTGGAGTGGAAAGCGTTGATCCTGTGGTTATTAAAAAAAATAATCTGAAGGCTTCAGCTGAAGAGGTACTTGACGCAGTGAAACTGCTAAACGAGGTTGGGTCAACGAGAGGAATAAATGGACTTCCTGAGTTGCTCCCTGGTTTGAATTTTGTCTTTGGGCTTGACGGCGAAACAAAAAATACGTTTGCCCTTGATTATGAATTTCTGAAAAAAATCTATGCTGATGGTCTTTTCTTAAGACGCATCAATCTACGTCAAGTTATTCCAATCCCTGGGACAAAAATGTTTGAGGTCGGAGAGAAAAACGTAAGGAAACATAAATCAGCATTTCAACACTTCAAAAGAAAGGTCCGTGAAACCATTGAACGACCGATGCTCCAACGGTTGGTACCGCAAGGAACACTGCTTACCAATGTTTGTACTGAAGTGTATGAAGGGAAGTTGACGTTCGCGCGACAACTGGGAAGCTATCCGCTCCTTGTTGGAATTCCCGGTCTGTTTCCGCTTCATCGATTTTATAACGTGAAGGTCGTAGAGTATGGGTATCGGTCTGTCACCGCAGTACCATATCCTTTAAATCTTAATACCGCCTCGCGGGAGACGTTAGAAGCAATTCCTGGTGTTGGAAAGAAAAGAGCGGTGAGGATTTTAGCCAAAAGACCGTTCCATACCAAAGAAGAACTAATGAGAGCACTTGATGATCCGACGATTGCTCATAACCTCGCAGAGTATGCTAAGTTGGAATGATATATTAATGGAGAGCTATATTATTAGAAGTGGATGATCATGAAAAAAAGTAACCTTGAATCGTTAGAAGAACAACTTGGGTATACGTTTACAAACAAGCAGCTATTAACAACAGCGCTTACGCATAAGACATACGCGTTTGAGGCACAGACGCCCCTGGAATATAATGAACGATTAGAATTCCTTGGAGATAGTATTCTGAATTTTATTATCGCTAAACAACTTTATCAAAGCAATGAATATTTTTCTGAAGGAGAGTTGACACGCAGACGCGCTATTGGTGTCAACAACAAATTACTTGCTGATGTTGCGTTACGACTAAATATCGGTTTGTTTTTGCTGTTAGGGAAAGGAGAACTCAAACAAGAAGGGGCAAAGAACCGTACGAACCTTGCGAATGCCTTGGAAGCATTGATTGGTGCGATATACCTGGATTCGGATTTAGATGCGGTGCAGGGCTTCATCTTTGAGAAAATCTACACCAAAAAGTTCCAGTTCTGAGTATTTTTTCTCCAGTAATTATTAATTAATTTTTTTGTATAAAAAGATTTATATAATAGGTTTTATTCCCTGTTTGAACAAAGCGTAGTTATATGGGGGAGAAAACCCTTTTTTCCCTAATATAAATTCTTATCACCTCCCCTCTCTCCCCCATTTCAACTATCCTACTCGTTATCACCATCATGAAGTATAAGAAAAAAAATAATAGGGAAAAAACGCTTGTTTATCCAGCGATGATCCGAACGACACAACCAACAATAAACACAAGTGATAGTGTCGCTAAATAAAACAATGTCTGATCCCAGTTCTCGGTTATTACGAGTTTCATCTTCCCCTTTCTCCTACTTCACCTTACCGGGGAATATTTTTTAGGCGCTTTTATAGTTTTCTATCAAATGTTCGGCAATTGTCGAACATCTGCAAAAGAGAAAGATATCTTCAGGACATTTTTGTTTCATATGGTGTTTGGGTGATTGGCTACTTCTTAATGAAAATTTGTAGAAAAAGTATACCACAGAACAGAATATACAGGTTATAATAAAATTCAAAAAACTTATCCTCACTATATTATATGTTGGCGGATGGACTGAGGAATATAGTATTAACAGGAGTAGAACCATGTGTAAATGCGATGCTATATTGAGTATGGATAGCCACGGAATAAAGATACGGTGAAATAATGATCATTTTGACCGATGAAGTGAAAGGAGTATGCCCTCATTATAACAAACACTTTGCAAATAAAAATGAGTGAAGATACACAAGGGATTAAATCAGTGAGGATTCCGTAATAGTCCCTGCATCATCATCTGCCAATCATGTTATATTAATGATCGAGTGCATTCTTTTACATAAAGGGATGTGGAATTGGATGCACAAAAATACACATACGATAGATGCTCATATTCCGGAAGAGTTAAAATATGAGCTCCGTGAGCAACCTGACGGCATTACACAGATGGTTGTGGATGCTGTTACACAATATAATAAGACGTTACCTCTGGCGGGGCATTTTGAACGCCAAGATGTGAAAGAAAGGCTGATCAAAGAGGCAGAGGAGGAAGCAGCCAAGGTGTTTTTGGAGGGGATAATGGATATCGTGCAAAGAGGGAATAGTTAGAGCGATTTCTTCAGTTGATAAAGTGTATGTTCCTGAAAGTTTTTCATGAGATAGGTTTTTAAGAATCAGATGATGTGGAAATATCAAATTGCAACAAATGACCTTCCAAACAATCTTACTTTATTTCTCAGACAGGCTCTTTACCTGTTTATTTTGGTTTTGTAATAGGAACCCTGGACGAATTTTGTTCTTCATTCAAGAGATTGAAAATAATTCAAAGAGTATCTTAGTTTTTTAGAAAGAAAGATAGATCGTCGGGTTTAGCGACGACGAAATATCTTTTTTTGTTGGAGCTAAATAATAAGCCCCAGAAAGCATTATTTGATTTACTTATATAGTTTTCCGATAGAGCTTCCCAATCCGTTACAAAAAATAATGCATACGTAGTCCAGTTTATTCTATGAATGAGAATAGGTTGGATTAGGTTATTTTTTTTCTTTTCCCCAGACTGAAAAAAAGGGCTAATCTCCCAGGTTCCAAGGATATAGTTTAAAGAAGTTAATGTTTTCTAAAAAAAGGAGAAAAGAAAAAGAAAAATTTATTTCTTTTTCAAATATGGTAATTTAGTTCGTTTGTTGACACCAGTTGTATACCCGTTAGGCATATCGCAGGGTTTACCACTTTTTGGTTTGTTTCCTGCTTTGCAAAAATAGTATATTTTCTGGTTTCTTCCGCCTTTCAGCTGGACTTCACGTGTGTGTAGGACGTATCCATCTTTTTCAAATGCCATAATATTTCCTCGGAGTCGTAAGGAGAAAATATTATATAAAGCTTCCCTGACCAAAGGTAACTCATTGACTACCCGCACAAAAAATCAATTAGGTGTAGCTGTAGAGGTTTTTAAAGAAGTAATAACTGGGTTAAAGTAACGTTGAAATGAAATCAATGTAAATTAGTGCAGGGGAAGGGATTTGAACATGAAAATAAATATACAACCCCGACTAACCCCATTTCTCAAGGAATTTCTCAGATTCTATTCGTAAAGATTCTCTTGAACTGTTGAGATGTTTTTTTACAAATGAGATTACTTTGTCTTTTTGTTCAATCTGGGAAAAAAACATATCAATTGTTTTAATGGCATGTTGAGTGATTACTCTTTTGCATTCATCGCTTAAATGAGGTGTTATTGAAATATTTTCGACCTTTAGCAGTTTATCAGTTATTTTCTGAGTAAGGTATGGTTTTGCTAATGCTATTTTGCCTGAATTTCCAACTACATTGGCTACAGTGACCATGTATTCATCATCTAAATAACTGTAATATTTATAAAAAATTGAATCAAATTTTTTTTCTGTATCAACTTTTGTAAGATTTGCAATTATTATGATTGCGTTCCATGAAAGTATTCTGTATTTACTTTCTAACAGGTTAATAAAAAAATCCATGTGAGGGTAGAGTTGTTCTGGTTCTTCCTCACTTAAATCCATAAGAACTTTTGCGCAACTATATCTAATTGCAGGTTTTGATGATGATATACCACCAAGAATTTCAGGAATCAATTCGTAGTTTTGTTTTACTTTTTGTAAAAGTTGTTGTTTTGTCATCGTTTTATTTACGAGTTTTTGTAACAATTTAGATTCCACATATTCACCTAATTTATATAGGGAATGAATTTTTCTTTAAAAAATTTCTGAAAGATGAAACAAATCGTATAAAAAATTAGTGCAGGGGAAGTGATTTGAACCCCAAAATACATGTAAAATTAAACCCTTACTCCTTAAATGTCTGCAATTTCATACATTCACGCAATATTACCATACAAATGGAAATAACCTATATTTTGTCATTCTTGAATATTCATCATAACCATTCAATTCTATTTTTAAAGTCTTGTCTTCATAATACGTTCGTGTAATAAGGAGGAATACATTTAATAATACTGGAATTAAACTAAACATTGAACCAAGCATAAAAGGATAACAAAGAGAAACAATAACCGCTGCTGAATAACCAGGATGTCGTATGAATTTATATGGTCCGGTTGTGCATACTTTCTGGTTAGATAATGTGTCATTTCTTGATGTTAGGAAAAAATGAGAATTACTTATATACGCCCATAATGCAAGAAAAGAACCAAGAATAAAAACAACAATACTTGGGTAGATTGTTATAAATGGAACACTTGACCATTGAAAACGAACAACATCAAATCCAGCAACAAGTAACATAGAAAATCCGAAGAGAGCGTAAAAGATTCCGAAATATTTGTCATAACGCTTGGTTTCCTTCCAATTGAATTTTGCTCTTTCGTTCAATAATTGTGGATTGATAATCAGTAGTATTGAAATGTAAACAATTTGATATGACAACATGACACCAATATATATCCATCCTCTCACCCACGACAAAGTTCCAGCGGAACCAAATAAAATTAAAATACCGATGAGGATAAGTGCAATTTCTCTTGCTATTCCTCGTATTCCATGGATATTTAGTCTAGCAGTGTCATTCTTCATAAAATCCTTTACTTTACAAATTAATTCGTATTCTTTTAACTGTTACTTAAATTTATAGGAAAATTATGCAGGGGAAGGGATTTGAATACCAAAGTGCATGTAAAATTAAACCTTTACTCCTGTTGATTTAAAAGAACCCTTATTTAATTTAGTAGATATATGGAATGAGTTTCTTGGTTGTTCGAGCGTACTCTAAGTATTTTTGTCCAAATGTAGAGATTAAAAGTTTCTCTTCGATTTTGATTCTATAAAGAAGCATAGGTATCAGAATTACCATTATTACAAAGCCATACAGACTCTCAAAAATTATTGAGATTGACAAGAAGTAAAGAATTTCTCCTAAATAGACTGGATGCCTAATGAAGCGATAAGGTCCATTAATAATCAGTTTGTGGTCGGGCTTAATCCTCAATGCTTCCGAGAAATTTCTACCAAGGGTAAAACGTGCAATTCCATAGATGCTTAATCCAACAACAAATAAGGCAAATCCAATTATTTTTGTAGCATCAAGAACAAATCTCTCATGATGAATAGCAGAATCTAAGGCACTAATAATTAAGCCTGCAAGAAAGATTATACGTCCTTGAATAGGGAATATATCGGTTGTTTTTTTCATATGCGTTTTTGAACACGGATATTATAAGACGAAGTGAAAAAACTATCGTTTAATGTAAATGAAAAATTATGCAGGGGAAGGGATTTGAACCCCACTTTAATATTAAAAATTAACCGTTACTCCTGTTGAATTAAATCAATATTGAATCATTTAACCAAGATACATGTAAATTAAACATCCAATCAATATCCAGAAGGTTATCAAGACAATAAAACCCATTTTTCTATTGATATTAAAGGAAACACCGATCATACTAAAGGCAGCAGCATAAAAGATGATGATGTAGAATACATGCAATGCTAAAATATCTCTGAACGGAAGTTTTAGGATGTAATCTAATACTATTTCCAGAACGAAATACAGAAGAATAATTACAAGCGAGATAATTATCTTTTTTTCTACTTTTTTCTTTAGATATCCTATTAGTGAAATGGTAAATGGGATTGATAATAAAACGACAATCGCACCAAAGGTTTGCAGGAGAACTCCATTATCAAATTTTGAAGCAAGATATACTCCACTCACACAAATATTAAAAATAATTACGCTTGCAATGAAAACAATATTATTTAATTTATGTAAATCAGTAATTTTAGAATTTACGACTTTTTCTTTTATCATTTTTGATTTCTACCTTATGTTATTCATCTTCAAAAATAAACAAATCATCAATGGTTGTCTGCAAGGCTTTGGCAATGTCATGTGCTAATTTAAGGGATGGATTGTAGTTTCCTTTTTCGATAAAAAGAATTGTTTCTCGTCGGACTCCTATCTTTTTTGCAAGGTCCTCTTGGGTGAGGTCATAGCGTGCTCTGAGTTCTTTGATGTGTGTTCTCATACTTACTTCCCTTTCCAATAGAGGTACAAGTATGATATGATAAATACAAATGCTGAAACAAGTACCACAATTGCTGCAACATCCCCACCGTCAAGTTCATATCCGAAAATAATGTCGACTACCACCGGACTAATCACCGCACTCCAGATTGCTGCAATAAACCCGTAATATCCTGCTTTATGGCTCATAGATACTGTCCGTTCATCTTTTCCTGGTAATCCATTTTGGACATTCCTTATTTTATCCCATATGATGTACATCGCTAAACCTACGAGTACTATGACTATACCAACGAGTACGATTTGATTCAATTCGATTTCACCTGTACCAATTAGATAAAAAAACAGGGTCAACAACACTCCAGCAACAACTACAATAGATACAATAATTTCTTTTTTCCCTTTCATATTTTTTTCACCTCTAATATTCATGTGTTAGTGATAACTTTTTATTTGTTATCTCTAACTCTTTATTTTTTATTTCTAACATTATGTTATCTATATGTAACATAAACTATTTAAATCTTCCTTTAAAAAAATTAGACAATTTCTTTACAATTACCCAATTTATTATCATTTTGTACAACATTAAATAAAAAAAAATCTAAAATCATATAACGCAGGGGAAGGGATTTGAACCCCTGGAGCACTTTAACAAGGTTTTTAATCACTCTCAAAAAAACATAAAAAAATATATTCCTAAGACCTTGCTTCATTATACTATATGTTGGCGAATTTAGCTTTTCTCCATATAATTCCAATCTTTGTACACGTTGTTCCGTACTGTTTTTTGTAGGGGTTTTGCTGTCTTATCTTCAGATG
>Ga0209048_10006747_pt1 | contig 10704 bp, 10 predicted proteins | sample FrelakmetCRP12CR_FD_187146 | JGI IMG/M metagenome (GOLD analysis project Ga0209048, IMG submission 187146) | Freshwater lake sediment microbial communities from the University of Notre Dame, USA, for methane emissions studies - CRP12 CR (SPAdes)... | ecosystem: Environmental > Aquatic >... | reverse complement strand
CGGGATACGCCGAGACCTATTTCAACAAGGCGTTGGCTTGTGAGAAAATTGGGCACTTCAAGGAGGCGATTGAGGCCTACAGAGGTTTTATAGAGAATGTTCCGCCTCAACATGTAACCTATATTAATTATGCAAAGAAGAGAGTCCGTGAGCTCTCAAAATAAATAGCATCAAGGAGCTTTGCTCCTTGGCTTTCAACCTATATATCTGAATCAAAGGACATATTGCTTCGCCATCATTTCTTCCGATAGACATCAGGGCGTTTAGAAACCGCATCGTGTGACCATACTATTCTCTTGTCATTTTATTTTCATCCAAGAATTCAAACTGGGGTTGCCAGTGTCCTTTTAAAGTAGAGGGGAGATAAGGCGCTTACTAGGGAGCCCGGGATCCAACCGCGGCGGTAGAATTCGAGCCCCACGTTAAACAACCGGCTGATAGGCGTAGGGTGAGCGGCGCTTTGGGCTACCTTTTCGAAACGATGGAGTGCAAGTGGTGTTGCCACGTCACGGGGTAAAACGGACTTCGCCTTTGTTTCGTTTAACAGCCAGGAAATGCGTTCACCTATGTGGCGATCGATGAAAGCAGTAATTTTTTCTCTACTGACCGATGCGAATTCCATCGTACCCCCTAACACGCCACCACAATTTGTTACAAAATCTGGCAGACAAAGCGCTCCTCGTTCAAACAGTGCGCGCTCTACGTCGGGCGCGACTGGGTTATTTGCACCAGAGCAGATGATGCGTGCCGAAATGCGCGCTGCATTACCGGAGTGAATGCTATTCCAACGGGCACAAGGACAGAGTATATCAACGGGTAATTCGAGGAGAGCCTCATGTTTAATGAATTGCCCTTCGCGATAGATCTCCACGACTTGACTTCCAGCTTCTTTGGCCAATTGGATGAGCCGATCCACCTCGAGCCCTCGTGGATTGTAAAGTCCCCCTTGGGAGGTGGAGATTGCGACAACTTCAATCCCCGCACTATCCAGAAGATTAGCAAGTGGTCTGCCCACGTTGCCAAAACCCTCTATCGCAGCCGTACACTTGGAGAGATTTAACCCGATATGCCGAGCCGATTGTACAACCGCTGCCAATACGGAATGGGCAGTGTAAAAGCCAGAGGAGTCCTCCTGCAACTCCCGGCGGCCAACACGTATGCCTACTGCATTGAGCATGTAACGAATATCAGCACTGTGTGTTCCCATATCGGCGTTGGGAACGAAGGTTTTGGTACGCAGCAGGGGCTCGATTGCATGCCCGAACTCAACCAGACGCTTTAACCGCTCGGGTTCCGGCGCTTCTGGATTACCGATGACTCCTGCCTTGGCCCCACCTTGCGGCAGACCAAGAAAGCCATATTTGAGTGTCATTGTCCGGGCCAGAGCTTGAATCTCCGCTTCATCGATGTCTGGGAGCATCCGCAATCCACCACAAGAACGGCCACCAATGGTTGAATCAATAGCAACGTATCCCAGAGTGTTACTGTTGTGAACTGCCGTGAAGATACGGCAACCGTTTTTTTCTTTTAAAATTAAGTCCATTGATCAGAAATCTTTTTCTCCGTATTCGGGGGCGTTTTCAATCTGTTCCAAATCATCAAATCCGATATAACGAACCATTCGACTTGTTGCCGAAATAAACCGAGCAGGCTTTTCGGAATCCGCATTGAAATGTTGATGCACCGTATTTGGAGGGATATAAATGGAATCCCCCTGCTCCCATTCCCAGCGACTGGGTTTCTCGCCCACTTTCCAATAATATTTTTCTCCCAGTTCAAAATCAACATCCCAGTGCAGATCATAACCTTTGCCTTCAAGAACAAAAATATACTCTTCTGACATATGACGATGTTTACCAGAGCGGCTCCCAGGGGGGATAAATTGCATGTAAGCATCGATCGATTCAAGCTGAACGTTCATCTTCTCATTAAAAAGATGCTTGATGATGCCCTGCCTCGATTTTTCCCACGGCATAGATTCCGGCTTAATAACCTTCCTCTTTTTCTCATTTTCCTCTATTCTCTTTTCATTCTCCTGGAGCTTCTCTTCATAGTAATTTGATTCAACTTTTTTGATGTATGCCTTTTTTGATTCTTCGTATAACACGATGGATTCCTCCTTTTGGGCGGGACTATTCAGGGAAAAAGGTCGGTTTAAAATCATCATGACCCGGTACCGGATGTTTCGGTTGTTCCTCGACCACCTCCTGCATGACCATGTTCATAAATAAATAGAGAGGTTTTGATTTAATGATAATAGCCCGGGCAGGCCGCTCCGGGTCGTCATTAAAATGCTGGTGGACACAGGAATTTTCAACGACCACCACATCCCCAGCTTCCCAGTCGTATCGAACGCCATCGTGGATCTCGTGACCTTTTCCGTCCAGGATGTAAAACATAGCTTCATTCATATGGCCATGCTTTTGCGACTTTCCGCCTGGGACAAGCACCACATAGTGTGCATAAAGAACCTGAGAAATCCCTTCTTTTGGTGTAAGGATATTCGCATTAAAATATTGAGGCCCCATCTTGAATTTGAGGTCTTTTCCTTTGATGACCCTTGGGACTTTTCGGAGACGCTTGAGCTCTCCTCTCAGACTGTAAGTGAAGCTACCCAATCCTCTGGAACATAGAATCCTTTTGGGAAGTGGCATCCCAAGTTTCACATACACACTTCCCAAAAACCTATAAACTTTGGAGTAAAGAGGTTTAAACAGCTTTTTTCTTTTCATAGAGAAATTTCCTTTCCCCGATCTTTCTCCGTAGACATGAAGAGTCAGTCCTGTTTTGCATAGAGGCCAAGAAGTTTGGCGAGTTTAATCTCTACGGGAAACTGGCCCCAGAAATTTCTTACTCTCTTCTTTGCTAGAGGGGCATAGAGGTTACAGAGAAGTGAGACCAAGGGATTGGTTTTTTCATAAGGATGACGGAAAGGCCTTTTCCCGATAAAGAAAATACAGAAGTCCAACATTTCTACAATATGACGCATTTCCTCTGATAACCAAGGGGCCCCCTGGGTAAGATTCCGATAATTAAAGGAGACCCAATCTTCTATACGTTCTGGAGCATGCAGTCCGTTCTTTACCGTAATATCGAAGAGTTCAGTGCCAGGAAAAGGAGTGAAGATATTAAAGGAAGTATCAGCTTTAGGATTTTCATCGAGGAGTCTGAAGGCAAGTGAAACGGAGTCGGTTAGGTCTTCTTTTGTTTCTGTCGGAAAGCCCATCATAAAGAGGTAAACAGGAACCATTTCAAACTTTTTCAGATTGCGATTTACTTCGAGAAGCCGTTGGATATCTACAGGTTTCTTAAGCAAGGTTTGAATCTTTTCCGAGCCTGACTCCACCGCTACCGGAAGCCGCCTGCAGCCCGCTTTCTGGAGCAATGCAAAATCCTCCTCCGCTATCTTTAAAATAGTGTGGATATCAATATTGATCTTTGAGATGAGGACATTGATATTTTCTCTTATAATCCCTTTTAGGATAAGCCGTCCACGATGAAGGTCAGATAAGAAGTTACTGTCATTAAAGACCAGTCCCTTCACGTTATACCTTTCCACAAAATCTCTGATCCTCTGGATCACAAGGTCTGGGTCCATTGGCCGCCACTGTTTTTTATCAAAGGCCGCATTGACGCAAAATGTGCACTGATGCGGGCAACCACGGCTCGTAAAGAAATTGAGATGCTCAACACCAAACATCGTCCTGGTATAATTTTTTGGCTCAATGAGATGGTATGGAAGGGGTGGCTGCTTGTTAAGATCTATAAATGGTCGCATACCTGCGTTCTTTATAAGACCGTTATCTTTATACCATATTCCTTTCACTGTGCTGAGAGGCCGTTTACCATCGAGAGCTTGAACAAGTTCCGGAAAGGTCTCTTCACCTTCTCCCTGGACAACAATATCTATATTTTCATTCTTGAGGGTTTGTTCAGGCAAGAGGCTGGGATGTATTCCGCCCCAGATGACTGGTGAATTTCCATATTCTTTGACAATTTTAGAGATTTCCAAAGCATGCTGAAGTTGAGGTCCTGTCATGGAAGAAATTCCTACACAGATAGGGTCTTTCTGAAGCTCCTGTTTCAAAATAGATCGCCATTTCGGTTCAACCCTCTGGTCAATGATCTTTACATCATATCCTGCATTGATTATAGGCGTAGCAATACAGAGAAGACTCATCGGAATCGCGGTCCTGGGCTGGGCCTGCCAGCCCTTAATGATTTGAGGATAAACAAGGAGAACACGTTTACTCATCTCTTAGTTCCTCTGCTGAGCCCTTTCCTTCCAACGATTAACTGATGCAAAAGGTGAGAGCCATTTAACTATGCGATGTACCTGCATATTATCATGAGTATAACCACAGAAGTTGCAATCACAGTGTTCACCGATGGATGCCAATCCCCTGCGTGTCATCGTTTTTCTGCGGAATGTGCGAATGGCCGAGCTATTCCATACCTCCTGGAGTCCTTCTTCGTTAAGATTGCCCATTGTATGAGTGTAGCGATGGCAGGGTAAGACATTGCCATTAACCCTGACATGTGTATGAAGCCATGCAATATAGCATGGTGTCTTCCGCCATACAGCATAGCCTATCTTATAACGTCGGATGGTATTTCCGATGTTATGCTTTAAAGAAAAGGAATTCAACCTCTTTTCCATCTGCATTAAAGAATGGAGCAAAAGGTTTTCTTCATCCCGAGAAAGAGATATTGAAGCCAATGAGCCCCACCAGCACTTAAAGGGGGAAAAGGTCAGGGCGGAACACCCAATTTTATAGGTGAAATCTACCATGGTCCCAATATTTTTAAAATTGTTCCGGTTGATAGGATAATGGAGGACGACAGAAGGAATATTACTGTTCTGCTCAGCCTTGAGGCGTGTCAGGAATTTGAGACCTTCTATAATCTTTGTAAAATTTGTTGGATTACTTCCGGGACAGTTCTTTTCATATTCGTCAGGTGAACTTGCCCAGAGAGTCACTCTTAGAGTATCAGGGGGAGAGTCCATAAGGGATTTTATTCTTATTTCGTCAAGCAGGGTACCGTTCGTTAAAAGAATAACCTGAAGTCCTACTTCTTTGGCCGCTGAAATCATATCGAAGATACGGGGATGAAGAAGGGGTTCTCCTTCTCCTGTAAGAAGGATACTGTTTGTACCCATTGTCTTGAGATCATCACATAGTTTCTTATACAGATCGAAGGGGATATCCTTCATGGTGTCATCCTCAAAGGGTGGCTTTTTTGAAATAGGGGAATGGAAGCGGCAGCCTATGCACTGGAGGTTACAGCGCCGGGTGATGTCAACTGTCACATAGAAGGGACCTGCATAGGCGATGTCCCCTTTGATTAACCCTCTAAGAAGCTTCATTTTCTGATAGAGTGTTGCCATGATTACTTGATTCCGGGACGGGGACTGATGCTTGTAACATCAGACTCTGACTCTTGCTTATCATCTATGGGTTTAAGTACGGAGATATGTATATCGCCAAACAAAGTGTTTCCTGGGAGCAAGCGTGCCAGGAGACGAAGAAGCCATGAATAGTATTTACGGCTCACTTTATATCCGTTCTTTGGAAAAAAGTGATGCTCCACCAGTTTGAGGCCTGCACGCGGCAGGTACTGACGGATGAACAGGTCATGGAATATGGGCGAAATATGGTTTGGGACCTTTTCATCCATCATGTGCAGCTTTCCTGTCAGTAGAAACCTGAAACGGGATGGTGCATTATCCAGGTTAGGTGTTGTAATTAAAGCAACCCCATCTGGCTTAAGCAAAGAGTCTATATGTCGGAGAAAGGTGATAGGGCTTTCGAGATGTTCGATTACCTCCACTGCGGTAACAAAATCAAATACCCTGCCTCCCAAAGAAGAAAAATCAGGGTTATTAAGATTTAGTTGCACGAAGGGGATATCAGCCTTGAACCTTTCTTTGTCTATATCAACGGCAATCACTTCAAACCCCAGTTCACGGAGGCGTACAGCAAGTGCCCCACTTCCTGCGCCGAGGTCAATGGCGCAGCCTCCCCGAAGGGCATAGTGCTTAAGGATGGGGTCAAGAAAATCATGGAGCCCACCAATCGTATGCTCTTTCAGTAACATGGGTCATTCACCAAGATCATTTCCAAAGATTTCGATCACAACTTTTCTCTTCGTTGAGATTCATTTAATCCTGTCTTCCAAATAATCCCAGGGTCTTTACCAGCTTGGTCTCGATGGAGAATCGTGCATCAAGATTTGTGACACGGTATCGAGCGATTGGATAATACAGTCTTGATAAAGCTACTACGAAGGGATTCGTTCTCTTATAAGGGGTAACAAAATGTCCTTTCCCTAAGAACATTAAGGGGAAGTCCAGACCCAAGACTAATTTCCTCATCTCCGGTTCAATCCATCCAGATTCTTTAGGGATGTTACGGAAGTTAAAGCATGCCCAGTCTTCTAATCGTTGAGGCTCCTTGAGTCCTAATTGAACAGCCAAACGATAAAGTTCGGTGCCAGGATAGGGGGTATAGATGTTGAAGGATTTGACGGCTCTGGCATTCTCGTTTGTGAGTTGAACAGCCAAACGAATGCTTTGTGCCAATTCGTCAGGGGTTTCAGTGGGCAGGCCCATCATGAAGAGGTAGAGCGGGACGATCGGATAGGGTACAAGCTTCCTATTTGCCTCGATGATCTTTTCCACGGTTTCATGTTTTTTAATGAGGTCAAGTATCCGCTGGCTTCCTGACTCGACTCCGATATGGATTCGTTTAACCCCGGCCCTTACCAGCAAATCGAGAAAATCCCGATCCAAGCTGCAGATTTCATCTGCCCGTAACTGCAGTTTCCCAAGAGTAATATGGAGATCCGCACGAACAATCCCGCAAAGAATATCATAAGCCCGTTTCATATCGATAAAGAAATTGTCATCCGTGAAGAGGAAGCCTCGTATGTTGTAATTACGGATGATGCGTTTGATCTCATCCAGGACTGTCTCAGCCATCATGGCCCGCCATTTTCTTCTGTGAAACACAGGCTCCCAGCAAAAAGCGCAACCGAACGTACAGCCTCGGCTAGAATTGAGGCTAATATGGTCAATACCGAAGAGGCGTCTTCGGTAGAGGTCCATATTGATGAGATGATAGGAGAGAGTGGACTGTTCGTCGAGGTTCACGAAAGGACGATCGCCAGTGTGATGGACCTTGCCGTTTTCCTTATAAGAGAGACCACAAACATTGCTTAATGAAGTGCCTGATTCTAATGCTTTCACAAGCTCCGGGAATGTTTCTTCTCCTTCCCCAACGACCACGATGTCTATGTAGGGATTTTCAAGGGTCTGTTCAGGGAGCAAACTTCCATGAATGCCACCCCAGATAATAGGTACATCCGGATACCTTTTCTTTACTAACCTGGAGACGGCCAGGGCATGCAGGATTTGCGGTCCGGTCATACAAGTAACACCAAAACAGAGAGGCTTTTGAGCAAGGGACCCTAAGAGCGCCTTCTTCCAGTTTGGATCTGCGAACTCATCAATTATCTTAACCTTATATCCTTGGCGATCCAGAGGAGTAGCGGGGCAAAGAAGGCTTAAAGGAAGTTCGACACGCCTTTGTGCCTGCCATCCGCTTCGTGGCGCAGGGTTAAACAATATAATATTCATATGAACCTTTTTATCCGCCTCCTAAGAATTAAGTGAGTGGGCCATTACGATCTGCTTAGTTTTCTCTTAGAACCAACGAGTTCAGGGTCAAAGGCTTCAAATAATTCTGGGTTTTCAAGGTGACTGGGTGATTTATGAATAAAAATCTTTTCTCCCACAACAGGAGCAAGTTTAGAAACTTTAATGCCGCTTTCTTCTTCAATTGTTTTGGATAACTTCTTTAAATCTCGTAAAACAATCCCAGTATCAAACCCTTTAACATATAGATTCAAAACCACTTGTTCCAAAGAAGCATTTCCAGCCCTGTCCCCAAGTCCATTGACAGTTACATCTAAACCATCGGCACCTGCATAAACCGCTGCCAGGGAATTTGCAGTGGCCAGTCCAAGGTCATTATGTCCATGAAAAAATAGAGGAACCCTTAACCCCTTCTTTAATTGCTTTATCAAATCATAAACAGTAAAAGGATCAAAAATGCCATTTGTGTCATAAAGGGTGACTCTTTTCGCACCTTTCTTCACGGATTCCAAACCTATTTCCAGTAAAAAAGTAATTTCCGTCTGTGTGGAATGGGGAAATCCCACCCCAACATCAGGCAGATATTGTAAAGAGAAGGCAAGGGCTTTTAAGAGGTGCTTGATTTTACCGTTTCGATCATAAGGTTTTCTTTTTGGAGAAACAGGCATGAGTAGATCAAATCGACTCAAGTACCTGCTCATTTCCTCTATTTCTTCCTGACACCACGGGTTATAAGCATACGCCAAGCCTGAAGTTCTTATTTGTAATTGTTTTTCCTTCAGCCTTTTAACAAATTCTAAATCTTCAAAAACTTTGCCTGGCGCGACCACTTCAATTTCGGGAACCTGGGCCTTATCAAGGTATTGTGCTATCTTTAATTTTTTCTCCAGTGTGAAATTTACCTCAACGACATCTTCCCCTTCTCTTAAGGTAGAGTCCCTGATAATCGTTTTTTTATCGGCTTTGGACTTTCTAATCATTGAGCCATCCAGGTTTTCTGAATAACCCTTTACTTATTTCCCCTAAGCTTGAAATTGTAATTTCAGGTTTTGCTTTGCCATCCGCCTCACTGATGCCACTGGTGAGACAGCATAAGACCTTGCTTCCCTTAGCAATCATCCCATTATTTATTTCTTTTAAAGCCCCTGCCAGAGCCATCAGACCTGTCTTTTCAACTACCTCTCCGTTGTTCAACGTTATTTCAATCCCGTGATCTTTAAGAAAGTTTAAAATAGTTTTCCCATCGAATTCATCTTTCAAAAAATCGGTAAACTCTTGCTGATTGACCGTGGTTAAGTCTCCCCCAGTCATGACGAGAATATTTTCCAGGTCTTTATAAGTTCCATAGGTCTGTGGCTTAACGTCATACATCACCCTCGTCAGCAATTCTTTCGTAGAATTTATTTCAACGGGTTCTATAGTTGCTCTCTTTTTTTTCCAGGCATGATACATAGGGGAATTGCCTTCTTGCTGAACACCCAGAAATCGTGGAGTATCCTTCATCTCTTTTCTGAAACTCCTTAAGACTCGATAAATACCAATGGGTCCGAAAGCCGCGCTAATGGTTTGGGTTAACCAATCGAACTTTTCCTTTTCCAAAATGTGCTCAAGTATAAAAAAACCTCTAAACATAGAGGCTTGGTAACGCCAATCCGTCTCTGGAACATGCTTAAGCCCATTCGACTCTCCAAGCAGATGAGCTGCCTCTTTAACAAGTCCGGGTTTTTCAACAGAGAAAAGATGAGCCTTTTTCGATTCGAATATTCTGCTGTTTAACAGGGAAAGATTCTCTTCGGGGATAAACATGAATGTCTCTAATCCTGCCCGGATACCATATTGGGTTAAAGCTGTTCCGGTGTTGCCACCGGATTCGAACACCACCCTCTCGTAACCGTTTAATTTACATTGGGCTATGGTGACACATCCGTCAATGGACTTTAATGTTTTTGTATGCATTAAAGAGGTTTCATCTGAAATAAAGATTTCCACTCCTTCGTAGGTCAACAATGGGAAGATCCTTGCACCTTCCCTGATGCTTGTGCTCTGAAGCCATTTTTTGTATTCCGAATCTTCCTCGGTGGTCATTCCAAACTGAAATGCATTCCTGTATCGGAGCACAATGCTTGTCTCAGTTCCATATTCTGGATCAATCGCTCGATCGAGATCTATCTTATTCCCTGCCAAAAGTTTCATAAGAAATCATATCCTCTAAGGGTCTTACAATTTTAGGTTCAGGGATCTCATCCGGATAGCCCAATGGGACGATGGTGATCGGGTCTATGTCTTGAGGAATATCCAGAACCTGTCTCACCTCTTGCGAAATTCCTGGCTCCCCCAATCGATAGGCTGACATGTAAACGCTACCCAACCCCCTGCTGTAGGCTCCAAGTATTAAATTGGCTGTGGCTAAGACTCCATTTTCAATCTCTCGATCATAGGATTTCTGTTTATCCACACAAACAACAATAATAACAGGGGCCATCTGTAAAAAATCAGCTTTGTAGTCCTGTTTTTCCACAGGACTATATCTATTCTTGATTTCTACCAGCTGCTCTTTTGTCTTTTTTGCCCTGACCACAATAAAACACCATGGTTGACCGTTCATCGAAGAAGGTGCATGGATTGTCAAACTGAGCAATTCCTTAATCACGGAATCCGGGATATCCCTGCCCTGATATCTTCTGACCGATCTCCTCCCTTTGATGGTTTCGTCTATTTCCATTTTATACTCCCTAAAATTCCCCCTCCATCCTTTTGCGAAAAATATCGCAAGGCCAAGGGTCCCAGGCAAATCTTTGGAATGATTTCATTAGAACCCGATCAAGGATCATCGTCGTCTGTTCGGAAATGCGATAGTGAATCTAATCTACAATAGTGTGACGGTTGAAGTCCAGCAAGTTTCAACGCCTCATCGCCCTGACAGCGATAAAATGTCCGGTCAAAAAGCGCGTCGGCAAACAGGACAATCCTTCAAAAGCCATCAAAAAGCGTAAGAAGTATCTTTGTGTCTTGGGTGAAGTATGTCTTTCCATCCAGTGAGCAATTGC
>Ga0209048_10006746_pt1 | contig 10704 bp, 10 predicted proteins | sample FrelakmetCRP12CR_FD_187146 | JGI IMG/M metagenome (GOLD analysis project Ga0209048, IMG submission 187146) | Freshwater lake sediment microbial communities from the University of Notre Dame, USA, for methane emissions studies - CRP12 CR (SPAdes)... | ecosystem: Environmental > Aquatic >... | reverse complement strand
AGCCGGTGCACGCTGGACGCGTCTTCGGCGACGGCAAAGGGATCGGCGACGTCGAAGACGTCGTGCTGCGCGACCGGCGTCATCTGTCGTCTGACGGCCTGGTACTGGCGATCCTCGCCATCGACCAGCACAGCGGTGAGATCATCGCCGGGCCGGATCTGGTGTCACGCGGCTTCATCATCGAGGAGCACGGCCAAGAGTACCTCGAGCGCGCCAAAGGCGTGGTGATGGACACCCTGCAGCACATCACCCCGGAGTCACGCGCCGATTCAATGGAGGTCAAGGAGGAGGTGCGCAAGGCGCTCAAGCGCTTCTTCGCACGGACCTTGGAGCGGCGCCCGGTGATCGTGCCGTTCATCATGGAAATGTAAGTTGGAAATGTAACTCGGAGATGTGACGTGGCGCGGACGCGAGCAGCAACCAAACCAGAAACCAAGCAGCCGGAGGAACCTGAGGCTTCGCAGCTGCTCAACGAGGTGGCCGGTCTCATCACCCTCGCAGCGGCGCTCTTCGCGCTGGTGAGTTTCGTTTCCTTCCAGCCCGGCCAGGCGGGTAGCAATCTCGGCGGCCCGGTTGGACATGGGTTGTCGACCCTGTTGATGCAGGCGTTTGGCTTGGCAGTCTTTCTATTGCCGCTCCTGCTGGCCCTGCTCGCTGTGCAGCTCTTTCGTGCGCGGCTCGACGAGATCTCCGCCGCGCGCACGATGGCATCGCTCACACTGCTGTTGAGTCTCGCGGTCATGCTGGGACTCATCCGTCAACACAGCACCGTCGTCTACGCTGGCGGTTGGTTCGGCGGCTTCATCAGCACGCTGTTGCGGGACACCTGTGGGACGCTCGGCGCCGCGGTCGCGACCGCGGTGCTGGTGGTGCTGGCGGTGATGTTTACCACCGGCTCCTCGCTGCGCACCGGTGCCAACTCGGTCGCCAGCCGCTCGCGACAGCGCTTCGAAAAGTGGCGGGCGCGCCGCGCCGAGAAGTCCGTGGTGACAGGCTCTCTGGCGAATCGGAAACGCGAGTCGGTGTCGTCCGGATCAGGACCGCTCATCGTCCTCGGCGAAGATGCCGCCATTGGGGAAGAGAGGGTGCCGCGCCGGAAGATCACGCAGCCAGTGCTGCCGTTCGCTGGTGGCGCCGGCTACGAGACGCCGTCGCTCGACCTGCTCGACGAACCGCGCCACGCCGTCGTCCGCGTCGATGAAGAGGCGCTGCGCAAGAGCTCGGAGATCCTCGAAGCCAAGCTGGGGAACTTTGGCATCGAAGGCAAGGTTGTGGCGGTGCGCCCCGGCCCCGTGATCACGACGTTTGAGATCGAGCCCGCGCCGGGCGTGAAGGTGAACCGTATCGTCACGCTGCAGGACGATCTGGCCATGGCGCTGCGTGCCATCGGCGTGCGCATCCTGGCGCCCGTGCCCGGCAAGGCCGTGGTGGGCATCGAGGTCGCGAACGCCAAACGCGAGCAGGTCTTCCTGAGAGAGATCGTCGAGAGCGAGCCGTTTGCCGAGGCGCAATCGACGTTGACGCTCGCTTTGGGCAAGGATAGCGCCGGCTCCCCGGTGGTCGCCGACCTGGCCCGCATGCCACACCTGCTGCTCGCAGGCGCAACCGGCACCGGCAAATCCGTCTCGCTCAATGCGATGATCATGAGCATCCTCTTCAAGTCGTCACCGCGCGACGTGCGCTTCGTGATGATCGACCTGAAGATGCTCGAGCTGTCGCTGTACGAGGAGATGCCGCACTTGCTCGTGCCGGTGGTCACCGATCCGAAGAAAGCCGTCGTGGTGCTCAAGAATCTCGTCGAGCAGATGGACCAACGCTATCGGCTGCTCAAGGAGAAAGGGGTGCGCAACATCGACAGCTACAATCGCTTGATGGAGCGTGACGAAGACGAACGGCGCGCCGGGGTCATTGAGCTGACCCACGTTGTGGAGGATGCTGACGAAGAGGCGGCCGAAACGCCCGTGAACGGTTTGCGGCACGAACGCCTGCCGAAGATTGTGGTGATCATCGACGAGTTGGCCGACTTGATGATGACGGTTGGCCGTGACGTGGAGGAGCCGATCACACGGCTGGCGCAGAAGGCGCGCGCCTGCGGTATGCACTTGATCCTGGCAACGCAGCGCCCCTCCGTCGACGTCATCACCGGGCTCATCAAAGCGAACTTCCCGGCGCGCATCTCATTCCAAGTGACCGCGCGCGTCGACTCACGTACGATCCTCGACTGCATAGGCGCCGAACGCCTCCTGGGCCACGGCGACATGCTGTACCTGCCGCCCGGTACAGCGAAGGTGCAACGCCTGCATGGCGCATTCGTCTCCGAAGCCGAGATCCGCAAGGTCACCGAATTCGCCAAGCAACAGGGACGGCCAAACTACGCGCTCGAGCTGCTCGAGGACGACTCGGAGGACGACGACGGCTCGATGGTGGATGACGGCTACGATGATGTCATGTACGACCAGGCGGTGCGCCTGGTCACCGAGAGCCGTCAGGCGTCCATCTCGTGGGTGCAGCGACGCCTGCGCGTCGGCTACAACCGCGCCGCGCGCATGATCGAACGCATGGAGCGTGAGGGCGTCGTGACCACGAGCGAGAACGGCCGCCCACGCGAAGTCCTGGCGCAGCGCATCGAAGAGTGAGGATCATGGTTCTCGTGCGGATAACTTTGCCCAAGAAGCTGGTGCGAAGCGGGCACCCTTCGATACGGCCCCTGAAAAGATGGGGCCTACTCAGGGTGAGCGGTAGGATATCTTGACCATACACATCCAACCGCTCGCCCTGAGGAGCCGCCTTCTTTTGGCGGCCCTTCGACGGGGCTCAGGACAGGCGTCTCGAAGGGCGCCCGCTGGGACCTTTTGGGCAGTGTGGATCTGTGCCGTGCTCGCCGCGCTCGTGCCGCGCGCCGGTCTCGCGGCCGCGGATCTCGATGCCATCGTCCGCAAAGTACAAGAACGGTACGACGCCACGCGGGATTTCACCGCCGACGTGACCCAGGAGATGACCATCGCCAGCCTCGGCAAGACAACAACCGCACACGGCACAGTGGCCTTCAAACGCCCCGGCAAAATGCGTTGGGATCTCAGCCAGGGAGAAGAACAAGTCATCATTGCCGACGGCGAGACGTTGTGGCTGTACCAGCCGAGTGAGAAGCAGGTGCTCAAGGCGCCGTTCGATGCGGCGTTCCGCGCCACGACGCCGATTTCGTTTCTCACCGGCGTGGGGAAGATTGCACAGGACTTTGACGTGAGCCTCGACGGCGACGATGCAAAAGAGGGCATGCTCCATTTGCTGCTGGTGCCGCGACGCGACAGCGCCAACATCGGCAAGCTGCGCTTGACCGTGGCGCGCGACACCGGCGAGATCCGCGGCGCCGAGATCCACGACCCGCTCGGCAACGTCAGCCGCCTGCGCTTCGAGCGTATCAAGCGCAATGTCGGACTCAGCGACGACCAATTCGCATTTCAGGTTCCACCGGGCGTCGATGTGATCAGCGCGCCCATTGGGCAGTGAGAGGACGCTATGCCGTCGTTCGATGTGGTGTCACAGGTCGACCCGCAAGAGGTCGATAACGCCATCAACCAAACGCGCAAGGAGATCGGCCAGCGCTACGACTTCAAGGGCACGAAGACGAGCATCGAGGTCGACAAGGAGAGCATCCACGTCGTCTCCGACGACGACTTCAAGGTGAAGGCTGTCGTCGACGTGCTGCAATCGAAATTCGTGCGGCGCGGCATCTCCCTCAAGGCATTGGTCTACGGCAAGATCGAGCCGGCCGCCGGCGGCCTGGCCAAGCAGACGATCACCGTGCAGCAGGGCATCGACGCCGACCGCGCGCGGCAGATCGTCAAGCTGGTCAAGGACACCAAGCTCAAGGTGCAGACGCAGATTCAAGGCGACCAGCTGCGCATCAGCGGCAAGAAGCGCGACGATCTGCAGTCGGTGATCCAGCTGTTGAAGGCGCAGGACCTCGACCTGCCTCTGCAAGTCGTCAACTTCCGCGAGTAGCGGTTGCAGGCAAGGGGCGCGCGCAGCGCCCCCTGCACGAGTTTACGCGACTTGCGAGCGCGACTCGGTCTCACCGTGCAGCGTCGCGAAGATGCTCCAGCGGTTACGATATGCGGCGTAGCGGCCGCGATACGCCTTGCCGGCACCGTGCAAGCTGAACGTGGGACCGGTGATCGCGCTCGATGGGATGATGAACGTCTCGTCCGCGGTGCGCCGATGCTTGGCGACGCACACGAAGACATCGCAGTACTTGCGTTCCCAGCGCCCGTGGCGATGGAAGTTGAAATTCCAGCTGCTGTAGTCGTAGGCGTAACGCCGACCGTTCACCTTCACGGTGTGCGCGTAGCGCCCGGGAAAGGCCACGCGCAAGGCAAGGCGCAACTCGCCGTTGATCAGCAGATCGAATTTTCCGTTGCGCGGAGCTTCCTCCACAAATAAACCCATGCGACGTAGGCGACTGGCCACTGCCGTGCGGGCTGCTTGATGCTTTACCTGACGATTCATGCACACCAGCCCCTGCAGAGTGACCGTCAAGCTGTCCTGACTGCCACATCCCGCCCCAAGATTTTCAGCACCCCACAACTGGGATCAGAGGCTGTAAACGACCTATATCGCCGGTCACTCCGTATGGCAACGCAAAACTTTTGGTGAGCTGGATATCGCGCCGGGCGAGTAGCCGCGGTCTACTGTGCCGCGGGCAATTGCGCCGCGACGAAGATGGTGCCGCGGTCGGCGTCGTACGGGCCTTGCCATGCAGTGCGATGGCAGGGCGGCACCTTGCCATCGGTGTAGAAGCGACTGCCAGTCGCCGTGAGCGCGCGGTAGCGTGGTTGACTCGCGCCGTTGACCCACTCGGTTTCGGTGCCGGCCTCGCTGATCCATCCGCCGTCGGCGTGCCAGCGCTGCGCGTCACTGTCGAAGAGCCAGACGCGCGCGTCGTAGGTGACTTGCCGCTGCATTCCGTCCTCGGTGCTCACCGTGCGCTCGTGCAGGATGCGGATCTCGCGGACGCGATACGACCAGCAGACGTTCGCGTCGACCTCCGGCGGGAGGGCATTGTCACCGGGTTGGAGCGCCGCAATGTTCCACGCAAACTCGCGATTCAATCGGGCGCGCTCAGTGGGGCTGAGTGGGAGCGCATCGAGCTGGCGGCGCACCGCCGCGGCTTGTGTCGGATCGGTGTTCAGCGCCTGTCGCAACGCATCGAGGGTGGTACGATACTGGCCCGTCTTCGCTGCCAGCTTCGCCAGATGCAAGTAGCGCTTGGCGTCCGCCTCAGGCGAGTGCTCCTCGCGCGGCCCTATTATGAAGGCGTTGTCGATCAGCCAGCGCTGCTCGCTGAGCGCCTTGGTGTAATCGCCGTGCGCTTCAGCCTCGGCGAGCTGCGTTTGATGACGTTCCCACACCGGCGTGCACCCAGCGATCGCCACCACTACCCACACAACGGACCAGCGCATGCGCCGACTATAGCGCATCTGTGGGGGCGTGTCCGCCGTTGACAGCGACCAAAGGAGCGGTATAGCCACAACGTCGACCACAAGGAGGTGCCGTAATGTGGGCTGCTCGGCTGGGGATCGCAGCGCTCGTCGCGTTTGTCGTCGGCCCGGCGATAGCGCATTTCCGTCTCGTGCCGGCGATGGTGGGGTTTTTGGTATTCGACCTCGGCGGCCTGCTCGGGCTCATCGCGTTGGTGGCCGGCATCATTGGGGCAGTGCGCGGCGGGGGCGCAGGCCTGGGGTTGGTGCTCGGCGGCGTCGTTACGGTGGTCTTTTTCGCCATCGCTGCGCGCGGCGGGAAAGTCCCCCGCATCAACGACATCACCACAGATACGGCCAACCCTCCGCAGTTTCTCGCCGCGGGCATGATCGACGCGAACCGTGGGCGCGATATGACCTACCCGGGCCCGTCGTTCGCTGAGCAGCAGCGCGCCGGCTATCCTGACCTCGCGCCGTTACAACTTCCCGGACCGCCCGATGAGGTGTTCAAGCGCGTTGAAGCGGCGGCGCGCCAGATGCCGACGTGGGAAGTCACGCGCAGCGATGCCACGACGCATGCACTCGAAGGGGTCGATACCACGCCGCTGTTTCAATTCCAGGACGACTTCGTCATCGAGGTGCGGCCGCAAGACGGCGGCAGCATCGTGCAGATGCGCTCAAAATCGCGCGACGGCAAAGGCGACCTGGGCGCCAACGCCGCGCGCATCAGGGCGTTCTTCGCAGCCCTGAAGTAGATGCCGTGGATCAACGCGGTGTCGCTCGCCGCGCAGATCTCCTTCTCGCTGCCGTCAGCCGTGCGCCATCGGCGTCCACCGGCGTGTGTCGGCGCTTCCAATTGATGTCGTCGCGCTTATGTCAGCTCGCCGGCCCACAGCCGTTCGGCGAACTGCCGGGCAGGGAGGATGTCGATGGAGTCCTCCGTGCGCCGGCGACGGTCTTCGAGGCACACCAGAATGGATCGACCGACGCGGCGATGCTCGCGTTGCAGCTCGCGCAGCCCTTTGAGATGATCCGCCGTCACGCGCCCAGTGCCTTTCACCTCAATCGCGACGCGCAGGTCGTCGACGATGAAGTCGACCTCGATGCCACTGGCCAGGCGCCAGTAGGACAGATCGAAAGCGAAATCGTGGTACGCCCGGTAGGCCGATAGCTCATGAAAGACCCAGTTCTCGAGTGCCAGGCCGAACAGCTGGCCGCCGGGCTCGACGCGGCCGCGCTTGGCCAGATGGTTGGCGACGCCGACGTCGGCGAAGTAGAATTTCGGCGCCTGGATAACGCGCCGCTTCGGGCGCTTGCGATGGGCCGGTAGAAAGCTGCCGAGTAGGGTATCGACCAGGATCTGGAAGTACTCCTTGACCGTGTAAGCCGATACTCCGCAGTCGCGCGCGATCGTGGCGTAGTTCACCAGCTGGCCGTCCGCCAAGGCTGCGGCCGCGAGGAAGTCGGCAAACGCGGGCAGGTTGCGAGTCAGACCCTCGGTGGCGATCTCTTCCTTCAGGTAGTCGTCGACGTAGGCGCGAATCCGGCCGCCGGGCACGCTGGTCAAGTAGTGGCGCGGCAGGTAGCCATGGTTGCACGCGCGGACGATGTCGAAGTCGGCGCCGAGCTCGACCGAAACCAGCCCGTGGAGCTCGTAGCGCCGCGCGCGCCCGCCGAGCAGATTGGCGTGCCCGCGGCGGACCTTGCGCGCGCTCGACCCGCAGAGGGCGAACACCACGCCGCGGTTCTCGATCAGCCAATGCACTTCGTCGAGCAGCGCCGGAACTTTTTGGATCTCGTCAATGATGACGAAACGCTCGCCCGAGGCCTCGACGTCATCGCGCAGCAGGCTCGGGTCGCGCGACAGCCGAGCGAACTCCCGCGCCGTCAGCAGATCCAGGCGAGTCGCCGCAGGGTACGTCTGCCGCAGCAGCGTACTCTTCCCGGTCTGGCGCGGCCCCCAGAGAAAGAACGATTCGCGGGGTCGCTTCGGTAGGGCCAGCGCACGCGCCAACATGGCCTATGATTATCATGATAAAACGAGGCAGATACAAGCTTTGTCTCCATGCGCACCGAGCCCAGCTCGGACTCGAGCATGAAGGTGGTCCGCCATTCGAGTATCGCGGCGCTCGCCTGGATGGGCCTGCGCCACCTCCCCAGGCGCCCCAAGCTTACGGTCGCACCGTCGGCGTGAGCGGCCGGCTGCGTGACATGCCTGGGGAGCGGTAGCCCCTACTCGGCGTCGGGAATCAATCCGACGTCCGGCGCCGGTATCCGGCGCGCGCTCAGACGAAGGGCCATTGCGAGTCCGGAGTAGATCGGCACCAGGCCGAACAGCACGTGCAATGTCGAGTCGGACAACGCGCGGATCGCCGCGGAGTCATTGCAGACGAGGACGCCGATCAGCACATAATTGCACACGCCGCCGATGTGACCGGCGCGGCTGCCGACGAGACTGCCGCGCGCCGTCGGGCGTGACCACGAATCGATGACGTAGAACGCGAACGACGCGACGATTGCAGCCGGTACCCACCACGGGACGAGTCCGAGGCGCGTATAGGTCCACAACGCCGCCAGGACGAAGCAAATGTCGGCGAGATGATCAAACGTGCGACCGACATTCGATTCGCTACCCGACCGGCGCGCCAGCCGACCGTCAACAATGTCGCTCGCCGCGATAGCCGCGAAGACGACAACGGCGAGCCAACCCAGCACTGGTGTACCCGGCGCCGCGCCGATCAACGCCACGAACACGGGTGTCAGCAACACGCGCGTCGCTGTCAGCGTGTTCGCGGCGTGCGGCCCGAGACGCTGGAGCATGTTGGCATTGTAGCCCTGAGCACGCCGAAGTACACAGCCACGCCTAGCAGCCTGTCGGACTTGGAAGCCTGCAGCGACCCAACGGGGAGCGGGCCATAGAAATGACGCCGGCCGCAGGCCCTAGTTGCCGGCCTGTAACGCCGCTCGGATCTCAACGGCCAGCGCATGGAGCGCGTCACCCTCGCTCTTCACGCGCGCCGCCTCCTCCGCACCCAGCCGCCCCTGCGAACGCCCGGCGTCGACCTCCCGCACCATCGCATCGTAACGATTCACCAGCACGCCGAACTGCTGGTACGAGCGGTTGCCGCTGTAACTGCTGAACTGCCGCATGAACTCGCGCGCCCGCTGCACCGGGTACACGTACTCGGCCATCCCCTCCGCCGTCGGCCCGCGACCACTCACGACGACGCTGTGCAACTTGTCTGCCGTTTGTGTGAGTACGTCGAGGTGAACGCCCATGATCGTGCCGTAACTGCGCCACAAGCAGCCTGCGGCGCAGACGACCAGCAAGATTGTGAGGCGCCAGCGCATGTGGCGAGCACCATAGCATCTCGGATCGCGTACACCGAGCTTCAGGAAATGCTTGCGGCGAGATTCTCCGTCGGCTGTGTCACGCCCGCCCGACGGCACGGCGCAGCGCGTGGATGATGTCCTCGCGCGAGATGATGCCGATGACCTTGCCGTCGCTGACCACCGGAAAGCTCTTCGTGCTCATGTCGACCATCATCTGCAGCACGCGCGTCAGCGCCATGTCGGGATCGACCGCCGTCACCTGACGCCGCATGATTTCGCCGATCCGCCGCTGCATCAGTTCCTTGTAGTGCGGCAGAACCGTCTCGGTCGTGAAGATGAAGTTGCGCAGGAAGTCGAACTTGGTGATGATGCCGACCAGCCGGCCGTCCTCGACAACCGGGAAGCTGTTGTAGTCGTACCGCTCAAACAGATCCTCCAATTCGGCAACTGTCGCATCCGGCGACAACGTCGTCACCGGCTTCGTCATCGCGTCGTTGACCTTCAATCCAATGAACCCGCGCATGGCGCCCTCCGGCGGATGACCTTAGCACAAAATCCCCCAGCCGGGAGGCGCGTGCCCGTTGCCATCCGGCCGCGATTCTTGTACCCAGAATCATCCATCTGCACGATCCAACGCATCCCGATATATGGCTGACCTGAATAAGACCTACGAACCAGCTGCCGTCGAAGATAAGTGGTACGGCCTCTGGGAGGAACGCGGCTACTTCTGCGCGGATGAGACGCGGCCGGGGCCGCGCTTCTCGATCGTCATCCCGCCGCCCAACGTTACCGGCGTGCTCACCATGGGGCACGTGCTCAACAACACGCTGCAAGACGTGCTGGTGCGCTTCAAGCGCATGGACGGCCACGTCACCTTGTGGCTGCCCGGTACCGACCACGCCGGCATCGCGACGCAGAACGTCGTCGAGAAGCAACTCGCCACGGAAGGTCTGAGCCGTCACGATCTCGGGCGCGAGCAGTTCGAGCAACGCGTGTGGGGATGGAAGGAACGCTACGGCAGCACCATTCTGCTGCAGTTGAAGAAGCTGGGCTCGTCGTGCGACTGGCGCCGCGAGCGCTTCACCATGGACCCGGGCCTGTCGTATGCGGTGCGCGAGGTCTTCGTCCGCCTCTACGAGAAGGGCCTGATTTACCGCGGCCAGCGCATCATTCACTGGTGCCCACGCTGCCACACCGCGCTCTCCGACGAGGAAGCCATCACCACGGAAGGCGGAGAAACCGGGCATCTCTGGTTCATCCGCTATCCGGCGCAGGACGGCGGCGCGGGTGTGGTCGTTGCCACCACTCGTCCCGAGACGATGCTGGGAGACACCGGCGTTGCGGTGCATCCCGACGACGAGCGGTACGCCGACCTGATCGGCAAGCGCGTGATCCTGCCGCTCATGGATCGCCCCATTCCTGTCATCGCCGACACGCTCGTCGATCCCGCCTTCGGCACTGGTGCCGTAAAGGTGACGCCAGCACACGACGCCAACGACTTCGACATGAGCCAGCGCCACAACCTGCCGCCGCTGGTGATCATGTCGACCGACGGCCGCATCAACGAGAACGGCGGACGTTACGAAGGCCTTGACCGCTTCGCTGCGCGCAAGCAGATCGTCGCCGACCTCGAGGCGCGCGGCCTGCTGGTGAAGACCGATCCGTACCGTGTCCCCATCCGCCGCTGTGAGCGCTGCAACACGGTGATCGAGCCGTACATGTCGAAGCAGTGGTTCGTCCGTATGAAGCCGCTCGCCGCGCCCGCCATCGCCGCGGTGCACAGCGGCCGCCTGCGCCTGTACCCGGAACGCTGGGTCGGTGTGTACCTGCACTGGATGGAGAACATCCGCGACTGGTGCATCAGCCGGCAACTGTGGTGGGGACACCGCATCCC
>Ga0209048_10006745_pt1 | contig 10707 bp, 16 predicted proteins | sample FrelakmetCRP12CR_FD_187146 | JGI IMG/M metagenome (GOLD analysis project Ga0209048, IMG submission 187146) | Freshwater lake sediment microbial communities from the University of Notre Dame, USA, for methane emissions studies - CRP12 CR (SPAdes)... | ecosystem: Environmental > Aquatic >... | reverse complement strand
GGGATATTCGTTGGATGATGTTGTGCTGATTTCTGTGGGGCGCTGTGCAAGGGTGTCGTACCTGACACACGATGGAAAGCGTGATCCCAAAGCAGACATCGAGCTCAGCACACGTTTGATGACTTCGGGGCATCTCTCACCGTTTGAACACGCAGCAACACCGATGTGTTGCAGTGTTGACCCAGTGCTCAATGACGTACCGTTCAATGGGAACTTTAGGGGTTGGGTGTCAAGGCGTAAGCTCATCCCCAACGAGCACAACTTTGCCCGTGCGTTGGCTGGGCTATAGGAGAACACAGATGAGCAGCATCATTGTCATAGAGGGCGCAGACATGCAGGGCAAAACAACACAATCAAAGATGTTGTTGCAATCGTTGTATGACGCCGGCTACAGAACAGCGCTGTTTGAGATCCCATACAACGGTGGTGGGTGGTCATACAGAGCGATCTATTGGGCACTCAAGAACGGTTTTGCAAAGAGGCACCCGAACGTGTTTCAGGTGTTTCACTTTTTCAACAAGCTCGGGTTCCAGCTGTTCAGGCTGCCTGAAGTTGAGAGAGACTACAACGTCATCGTGCTTGCCCGTTGGAAGCTGTCGTCTGTTGTGTACGGTGAGGCGTGTGGCACGAACAGCTGGCTCAGCCGTTTCATGTACAGGTTCTTGAGGAAACCGACCATCACATTTGTGCTTGATGGTGCTTCATACAGCCGGCCGGGCGCGCCCGATTCATACGAAAAAGATTCTGATCTGCAGACACGTGTCAAAGCTGGGTACCGTGAATGGGCCAGGAAAAACATGTGGGACCATGTGATAATTGACAGCCATGGCTCGCCGCAAGAGGTCAGCGCTCGCATTGTTGAGGTATTGAACGGCATGCTGCCACGACCCAATGTTGGCATGCGTTTGGAGGTGCAGAGATGACAAAGTTTGGCGTTATATGCTGTGACCCCCCATGGAGCTTTGATGACCGCCTGGCGCGGATGAAGAAGCCCGTGAAGAGGTCAGCTGTGAGCCACTATGATGTCATGTCTCCGGCCGAGATCGCATCCCTTGACGTCAAGAGCTTGGCAGATCCCAAGGGATGCTTGCTGGCACTGTGGGTGCCCGGGTCGATGCTGGTCCAGGGCTTGAACGTTGTTGAAGCGTGGGGATTCAAGCACAAGCAGACGTTTGTGTGGGTCAAGCTGCAGAAGGAGCACAAGAAGAAGCAGGACTGGAACGACGCTACCCGTGTGGGCATGGGCAGGCTGTTCAGGCAGTCACATGAGATAGCACTGATCTGCACTTCTGGAAAGAGCGTGTATGCTTCGCTTGAGGATCATTCGCAGCGCAGCGTTGCGTTTGACCTGAACATTGGGCACTCAACAAAGCCTCCCACGCTCCAGCAGAGGCTTGAGAAGATGTTCCCGGCTGTGAACAAGGTTGAGCTGTTCGCGCGCCGGCCACGAGCAGGTTGGGTGTGTGTGGGTGACGCTGTGTCCGGAAAGGACATACGTGAGTCGATCCAAGAGCTGAACAGCGATGTAGAATCGCTTGAACCAGGAGAACAAACATGAAGATTGCAGACAGCGTTTGGCACAGGGTCGTGCAGGTTGTACAGGAAGGCATGTTGACGGGCACCGACGTGAGCGACAGCTTTCGCCAGATCGAGGTCGAGCCCGATGAAGCAGACGAAAACGTCTTGGTCCTGACCGCGGCATACCAGAAACAGGTCAGAGAGATGCACGAGAAGATGCTCAAGCACATCGAAGAGGTCCAGGCACAAAGGGCTGCTGAAGAGCTCATCAACAGCAACAAGAGTGAGACACCGAACTGATGATTGGCAGGCTTGAAGAGCTGTGGGAGGACCAACGCGAGTTCATGGAGCTCCTCGTTGAGAAACGAGGCTTTCCCAAGTTCCCATTGGACCTTTCCAAGAAAGACAGCCAGGTGTTCTGCAAGGGCATTGCATACGATGCAATGGGTGAGCTGTGGGAAGCCGTGAGGGAGCTGAAAAACAGCAAGAGCCACCGCGCCACCAACATTCCGGAGCTCGACAGGGCTTCCCTTGTTGAAGAGATGGCTGACTGCTTGCACTATTTCCTTGAGCTGTGCATGCTCATCGGGATCACTCCAGACGAGCTCTGTGAGTCGTTCCTTGCAAAGGGCGAGAAGAACAAGAAACGCATCAGGGACGGGTACTGAGAAAAAAGTGACGTTCAGGCCTGTTCAACCCACAAACAGTGGTTAACATGCTCTTGTGAGGAGGGTGTTACGATGCTTTTGAAGAACAATCTATTTGATGATCTGTTTGAAGATGTCTTTGGGTCGAGACTGTCGTTGTCGCAGCCGCGGTATGTATCGGCTACTGTGTCAACAAAGCTCGCGGACAAGCGAAGCTATCGTTGCAGTGTAGAGGGTGACAGCATGGTTTTGTCGGTTGACCTGCCGGGAGTGAAGCCTGCAGACGTGAAGCTGTCTGCTGACGAACAACACATTGTCATCAACTATGTGTTTCGTGGCAAGGACTTTGAGCAGACATACATCATCAATGAGAAGTACAATCGCATGGCTGCAACAGCGAAGCTCGAGAACGGTGTCCTAGACATCACAATCCCCAGTGCCGGGCCCGGCAAGGGAAAGCTTGTCAACATTGCGATCAACACGAGCTAGCTCTTGAAAAACTCAGCTTGGCTGGTGTATAGTCAGCGCTAAGATGGATTTTGACGTTGATGCGCGAACAATATACCTGACACACCATGGCTCAACTGCATACGGTACGAACACGCCGACAAGCGACATAGACTTCAAGGGTGTCTGTATCAAGCCAAAAGAGTGCTATTTTGGCTTCTTGCACAAGTTCGACCAGTGCGAAAAGATGGCGTCAAAGAACGGTGGTGTTGACAGCGTTGTCTATTCGCTTGAGAAGTTTGCAGCCATGGCGATCGACTGCAACCCAAACATCATTGAGGTGTTGTTTGTTGATGAGTCTGACATCGTAAAGTGTGATGCGTGGGGCCAAGAGCTCCTTGCAATGCGCGACATGTTCATCTCAAAGAAAGTGCGATACACGTTTGCAGGATATGCTTTTTCGCAGATCAAACGCATCAAGACGCACCGATCGTGGCTGCTGAACCCGCCGGCATCAAAGCCAAACAGGAAAGACTTCAACCTGAGCGAAGAGACAAAAGTCCAGAAGTCTGAGCTGGGTGCTTTTGAAGAGACGCTGAAGTTTGGCAGGGCGATCGAGATGTCAAAGGACATGTTGACGCTGTTCTTGAGAGAGAGGCAGTACCAGTCGACGATGGCATACTGGGAACAGTATGAAGACTGGAAAAAGACGCGAAACAAGGCCAGAGCTGAGCTAGAAGCAAAGTACGGGTATGACACAAAGTACGCATACCACGTGATCCGCCTGGGAAGGATGTGCATTGAGATCCTTGAACAGGGCAAGGTCTTTGTGAAACGCTCAGACAGGGATGAGCTGCTTGCGATCCGGAACGGCGCATGGTCGTATGAAAGGCTCCTTGAAGAAGCAGACAAGCTTGACAAAGAAGCCGGCGTGCTGTACGAGACATCATCCCTGCAGCACTCTCCTGACAAGGAAGCAATAAACGATGCAATCATGTCAATTGCTGAAAGATACACTGCGCTCCACGGGTGAGTGTACATTGGCTGCCGGCCATGGTACCTTGAGCCTACATTGTTCAGACTAAACGGAGAGTGACAAATGGCTACCAAGCTCTGTCAGGTGATTGCGGTCGAAAAGGGAGCGAAGAACAAGGCGCACCAGGGTGTGACCGACCTCTACCAGCGCATGCAGAAGAGCGCTCTGTTCATGGGCATCGCGCGGACGTACCGGCCAAAGACTGAAGAGGGTGAGCAGCTCCCGTCAGAGTCAACGAAGGTCCAGCTGAACGCTGCGTCTATGCTCACTGACGTTGCCAAGCTCATGACAGACCTGTTTGACATCACGGCCACCAAGGACTTTACAAACACCCTTGCCAAGGCTGACGTTGTTGTCGGTGAGGTTGTCATCGCAAAGGACGTGCCGGTGACGTACCTGCTCTTCCTCGAGAAGAAGCTTGTTGACCTGCATACTTTTGTCAGCAAGCTGCCAACGCTCGATCCGAGCGAAGAGTGGTCGCTTGATCCAAACGTGGGTTGCTTTGCTTCGAAGCCACAGGAGACGACGCGAACAAAGAAGGTCCCCAACGTCCTTGTCAAGGCACAGGCAACCGACAAGCATCCGGCTCAAGTCGAGGTCTTCCAAGAGGATGTCTCTGTTGGGTACTGGAAGACGGTGAAGTTCTCTGGCGCTCTTCCTGCCCAACGGGTTGCAGAGCTGCTCGAACGCGTTGAGAAGCTGCAGAAGGCTGTGAAGTTTGCTCGTGAAGAGTGCAACAGCATCCAGGCACAGGACGTAAAGGTCGGAGAGAAGGTGTTCAACTACCTCTTTGCATGATGCAGAGGGTGTGAAAGGGCTTTGCGGTATACATGATGCATGATATGCCGCGGAGAGCACAAGCTGACTGGTTCAAGCTTATGCTCAACAACCGCTGACCCAGTGGAGGTTCGATTCCTTCCCTCCCCACTCTTACGGGGAGGTGGCGCAACGGCAGACGCTAGGCGGTATCAACCTGAAGCTATTGCGGCAGGCTGACTGAGTCGACAAGGAGGTTACAGAGCCAATCGATCGCTGGTGGACTGATATATTGCACATTGATGTTGGTTCAATTCCAACCGAGGCCTCTGGCCCCATGATCCCGCTGGGTTATGCTAGCGGGTGTTGAAGCTTCATGGGGCGTTGGTGATGGCACCGCTTGTGCGGTGCATTTGGCCCTGTCGTCTAAAGGTAGGACCTTTGTGCCTAAGGACTGATCCAACAGCTTCAAACGTGTGGCTCGCTCGTGAGAGGTCGGCGCATATATCAGAAATGATATTGTAAAATCAATGACAGCCAGGACATGGGTAGTTCTGGCTGTCGTCATTTAAGTGAAACGTTAGCTAGCTGTGTGGTAGAACAGAACATGCGCACCATATGCATCCTGAAGGGCATTCCTGGGTCAGGAAAATCGACCTATGCAAGAGAGCTGCTCAAAAAAGAGCAGAACCGCTGGAAGCGAGTGAACCGTGACGACCTCAGGTCAATGATCGACAACGGTGTCTACAGCCACGACAACGAGGGCTTTGTGAAAGATGTCCAGGACTCGATCATCCGCAGGGCTTTCCGTGAAGGGTATGATGTCATCCTGGACAACACAAACCTTGTTGGTGCGACTGTCAGGCGAGTGCACCAGCTCGTTGAGTCAATCGGCGATGTGATGGTCATCGAGAAGTACTTTGACGTTCCGGTTGAGGAGTGCCTCAGGCGAAACGCTCTTCGAGTTGGTTCTGCTCGGGTGCCTGACAATGTGATCACTGACATGGCAAAGAAGGCGGGTGCCATGGCAAGATCGAGCACCACGTATTACCCCCCGAGGGGGTGCCTTGTTGCTGAGGAATGCGATGTGTCGTTGCCCAATGCCATAATCTGTGACATCGATGGTACCCTAGCAATCATCAATGATCGTAATCCATATGACCCATCATTGTGTTGGAAAGACATTCCGAACAAGCCTGTGATCGAGTGCATCAAAGCCATGCATGCGCATGGATGCACGATCATCTTCATGACGGGCCGGCAGGAGAAGTGGCGGGAGCAGACAGAGACATACATCACAGACCATGTTCGAGTGCCAATCATTGGGTTTGACGTTGCTGGTTCACCGACACGGCCAATTCAGCACGAGCTCATCATGCGAGCCACCGGTGACATGAGGAAAGACAGCGTTGTCAAACAGGAGCTGTTTGATGCGCATGTGAAGGGCAAGTTCAACGTGTTGTTTGCGATCGATGACCGCGACCAGGTTGTCCAGCAGTGGCGGTTCATGGGGCTGACGTGCTTCCAGTGCGCAGAGGGAGACTTTTGACATGACACGCAAAGAACGTTTGACAGACCGTACGTGCAGGATCATCCAGAGGGGTGGCAGGATCGTGATCAAACGTAACGACGGTTGGTACCTGTCTGGTTGGACAAACGTCTTCAGTGGGCCAGACGGTGCACAGTGGGCAGCTGCGAAACATGCAGTTGAAATTGCAACGCTTGAGTGGGCTTTTGCGCTTGCTAAGCTGTATAAAGCGAAAGTTGTTGTGCAATACTGCAAGAGGGTAGACGAACGTACCGCAGAAGCAATGTACAGCGATTTTGGTGTCTAGGAGGTGATGCATGGAACAAAACCAATTATGCAAATACCCCCGGACAGCGCACCTCCAGGGATCTCGCAAGTCGCATGGAGATGATCTTGAGGACGTTCCGTGGAAAGAGCTGGCTGGAAAGAACGTTGTCATAGAAGAGAAGGTCGATGGGACGAACGTCGGCATCAGCTTCTCCGAACAGGGCGATCTCTTGCTGCAGTCTCGGGGTCACTACCTCCGCGGCGGCCCACGTGAGAGGCAATACGATCTCTTGAAGCAGTGGGCAGCTGCTCGGCAGGAAGAGCTGTACTGCGTGCTGGGAAGCAGGTACATCCTGTATGGTGAGTGGTTGTTTGCAAAGCACACAGTCTTCTATGATGCGTTGCCGCACTACCTCCTTGAGTTTGATGTGCTTGACACAGAGAACAACGTGTTCCTCAGCACGCCGGCCAGGAAAGAGTTGCTGTTCCGCGGCAGCTATGTTGTGCCCGTTGAACAGGTGCTGGTGTTGTGGTACGGCACGTTCGATGAACTCGGAGATGTGACATCCCTCATCACCAGGAGCAACTTCATCACATGTGACCGTGCAAACAACTTGCGTTGTGCTGCCGTGGCTGCTGGTGTTCCATATGAAGATGTTGTGCAGCACACTGACATGCACGATGAGATGGAGGGCCTCTATATCAAGTGGGAAGAGGACGGTGTTGTGAAGGGCAGGTACAAGTTTGTGCGTGATACGTTCACAAACTCCATCCTCGAGCAGAAGCAACACTGGCACGATAGACCGATAATCCAGAACCGGTTGCTCCCGGGCTGTTTTGGAGAGATGTTTGCAACACAGGAGAATGTGTGATGACAAGAAAGAAGAGAATCGTCAGCAAAGACGTTGAACAGATCCACCATGAGTGCTGGGGCAATGGTGGCGAGGAGTACTGGCGCGACATCACTTGCATCAGCGAATTCATTGCTGCGCGGTTGCAGTACCCGCTCCCGCGTTGCAACGGCCGCGTCCCACGGATGTCAACGATCGTTGTTGAACAATACAAAGAGAAGTTCGGCGATGTGCGGATCTATTGCACGCTTGCGCACGAGGGCGAAGTTGCAAAAGCATGGGCAGAGAAGAAGGGTTTCCCAACAGACGAAGAACCGAGCAGTGAGTTTGTGAAAGAGTGCTTTGAACGTGATGCGCGTGTGTACCGTAGCGCATACATTGACATGATCAACCTTGTTCCACAGTACAAGAGAGCCATCAAGAGCTGTGCAACATACGACGACCTTTTGTACGACAGCTTTGAAGACCTGTGTGCGTTGTTTGACGCTGACAGTGCTTTGCTTGAGGAGAACCCGCTGAGGTGCAACCTCACAACGCCGTACCTTGTCAATAGGTACAGGTGCTTTGGTGTCACTACGTTTGACTCCCTCAGAGAGTTCTTCAAAAAGATATATGAGTAGAACACGTGGTGCACGTGCCTTAAGATAAGGGCATGGCATACTATGCATGGGCAACTGATCTGCACCTTGAGTTCTTGGGTGCTGACAACAACCTCATTGTGCAGCTGGCTGAGCAGCTCGTTTCGAAGGGCCCAACGGGCATCTTCCTGACAGGAGACATCTCTGTTTCACACAAGCTTGTGCAGCACCTTGCGATCGTTGACAAGACGGTCCAGCGGCCCACGTACTTTGTCCTGGGCAACCATGACATGTATGGTTCGAGCACAGAGACTGTCAGGAAAGCGATGCGTGAGCTCACGAATGTGTCACCGTTCTTGCGGTACATGCCGACGATGCTGTACCAGCCGCTGACCGCGCTCTCTGCTGTTGTTGGGGCCGATTGTTGGTATGATGCCCAGCTGGGAAACTGGAAACGTAGCACGATGGGACTGTCTGACTGGACATCGATCCAGGATTTCCGGCTTGTCAACGGCAACAGAGCAACCATTGTAGAGCAAGCACGGAAGCTGGCACACGAGGGAGTGACACATATCGCAGAGGGCATCAAACAGGCGACGAGGTACCACAAGAACATCATTGTGCTGTCACATGTGCCGCCGTATGCTCAGTGCCATGTCTACAATGGGCAGCAGGGAGACGACAATGCAATGCCGTGGTTCACGTGCAAGCTCTTGGGTGACGTCATGCTTGATGCTGCAAAGGCATACCCAAACGTACAGTTCACAGTGTTGGCTGGACACACCCACGGCAAGTGTGAAGCCAAGATCACCAAGAACCTCAAGGTCCTTGTGGGCGGTGCTGAGTACGGAAAGCCGGCGTTGCAGGGCACGGTTGAGGTTCCATGACACGCATTGTCACTGTTGATGGTGGATATGCCATCAACGCAGACAGCGCAGACCCAAATACTGCCAAGCTTGTCCATGAAATCATCGGTGACATTCCGTTGATTGCCACAGACCCACCGTACGGGGGCATTGTGTCTGCAAAGTGGGATGTGCTCAGTGACGTTGACAGCTTTGTTGGGTGGATGCTGGACTGGACACGAGCCTGGTCGTCAGTGCTGCTTTCGGGCGGTGCATTTTACGTGTGGGGAGGGATCGGGAAGCCCGGTCTGAGGCCATTCTTCAAGTACATTCCAGCTGTTGAGTCGAGCGACATGGGCCTTGTCATGTCGAACCTGATAACGTGGAAGAAGAAACGAGCATACGGCCTCCAGTGGAACTACCTGTTCACCCGTGAGGAGCTAGCATACTTTGTGAAGGGTGATCCCAAGAAACCGCGGTGCTTCAACGTGCCATACCTTGAAGAAAAGAGGGGCTATGCTGGCTACAACAAGAAGTACCCAGCATTGAGCGAGTACTACAGGCGTTCGAACGTATGGACAGACATCACAGAGGTCATGCGTGGCAAGGTGCACGATGCCCAGAAGGCACAACGTGTTGTTGAGGTCCCGATTGAGGTCAGCACAAACCCAGACGAGTGGGTCGTTGATCCCTTTGCGGGCAGCGGCACGACTGCGTTGGCTGCGCGCGCCCTTGGACGCAGGTTCGTTGTGATTGAACAGGATGCAGCTGAGTTTGAGAAGATGCTCACACGCATCAGTGTACCGGCACAGGACTCTGTGATACAGTCAGACCATGAACGAAAACCAGCCAAGCGTAGCACCGGTCCGCGAGCAAAAGGAAGATCCAGAGGTCTTGAAGCAGCAGATCAAGAAGTACGAGAGGTCGCTGTCAGAGGCTTCGTTCCGGAAGGAGCGGCTCACGATGCTGATGCGTCGAAAGAGCGCCAAGAACTGGGGCCCGCCGAAGAAGGCCAAGATGGTACGCCGGCTCATGGCAGCCAAGCACGACTTTGACGTAGCTGACAGCGCGCTCTCTCAGCTGAATGAACGTCTTGAGCAAGCACGTTCGAAGAAAGAGTAGGTCCATATGTCTGCAAAGATCTATGTGGCTGGGCCACTCACCAAGGGTGACTATGCGCGCAATGTTCGTAATGCCTATAAAGCAGCAGAAGACCTGGCTGAGCATGGGTTTGCGCCATATGTGCCACATTCTACGCACCTCTGGGACCTGATCTTTCCTCACACATATGAGTTCTGGATGAGCTTGGACTTTGAGTTCCTTGCAGTGTGTGATGCTCTTCTTCGTCTCCCAGGGGAGTCCCTTGGTGCAGACCGTGAAGTCGAGCGCGCACATGATCTGAACATCCCAGTGTTCAATGACATCAATGGCGTTGTGTACCATTTCAACGGCAACCGGTGTGCACCGTGTGCTCCCTTCAAAGGAACCTGACATGAGAGATTTTGTTGCCGTCTATGGGCCTCCACCGATCCAGGTTGAACCAAATTTTATCATGCCCAGCCCTCTTGACAACGGTTACACTCCTTTTGCAGCACCTGAGAACGTTGATGTTGTTGAGGGTCTAGAGAGCTTCATCAAGAAGCTTGAGTGTCGCCATTCGTACCTCATGAAGAAGATCGAGGAGCTCCACGCTCTTGAGAGCGAGATGAAGCTGATCGAGGCGATGCTCAACGCTTATCTGTCAGCAAAAGAAAGATCGCACAAGTGCCTTGACGAGCTGCACACGCCGGACCATGACCAGCCTCCGTACGGCCTCGGGCCGGCGTGAACCGGTTGCCATGGTTGTTATAACGTGTGGTGGCCGTGGTTTTGATGATTGGGCGTTGGTGCATGCTACAATGGTGCGGTACAAGTCTGGAACAATCCCTACCGATTTGCTCGTTGTGATCCACGGTGCTGCTCGAGGCGCTGACACATATGTGGCGAACTGGTGCACATTGAACGGCGTTGAACAGTGGACCTTTCCAGCGAACTGGACCAGGTTCGGAGGCGCCGCGGGTCCCATCAGGAACGCGCGCATGCTCGATGTTGGCCTTCATTTCGGCATTGAGCGTGTCATTGCGTTCCCAGGAGGGTGGGGGACAGCTGACATGGTGAGGAGGGCAACCGAAGCCGGCGTCAGGGTTGATTGCATAGAACAGGACAAGCAGGCTATTTAACAGGACAATGTACAC
>Ga0209048_10006744_pt1 | contig 10710 bp, 12 predicted proteins | sample FrelakmetCRP12CR_FD_187146 | JGI IMG/M metagenome (GOLD analysis project Ga0209048, IMG submission 187146) | Freshwater lake sediment microbial communities from the University of Notre Dame, USA, for methane emissions studies - CRP12 CR (SPAdes)... | ecosystem: Environmental > Aquatic >... | reverse complement strand
CTATCAGTGCGTGGTGCCCACGACGTGGAACGCCGGGCCGCGCGACGCCAAGGGTCAGATCGGCGCGTACGAAGCCGCGCTGATGAACACGCCGATGGCCAAGCCGGAGCAGCCGGTCGAGATCCTGCGGACCATCCACAGCTTCGATCCGTGCCTCGCGTGCGCCACGCACGTGATGGGCCCGGAAGGCGAGGAGCTGGTTTCGGTCAAGGTGAGTTGAGATGAACGACCCCCACGCTCACTGCGTTCGCTGCCCCCCGCGGGGGCGCACAGTGCCCTTCGGGCGGCCGAGCGGGCACTGAGATGAAGGAGACGTCCATGCGTGTCGAGCCTGTATCCGGCCGGGTCATGAGCGGTCCGCTCGAGCCGGTCTATGTGTACGAGGCGCCGGTCCGGTTGTGGCACTGGGTGACGATGCTCGCGATTTTCGTCCTCGGTGTCACGGGGTATCTGATCGGCAGCCCGCCGCCGGCGATCGGCGGCGAACCCTACGACAGCTTCTACTTCGGCTGGATCCGGATGATTCACGAGGTCGCGGGGTACATCCTCATGGTCGCGTTCCTCGTCCGGATCTACTGGGTGATCGTGGGCAACCACAGCGCGCGCAGCATCTTCTACATTCCGTTCTGGAGCGGCGCGTGGTGGCGCGGCTTCTTCAGCCAGGTGGCGTACTACCTCTTCCTGAAGAAGGAGTCGGACCTCTGGGTCGGCCACAATCCGGTGGCTCAGGCGTCGATGTTCTTCATGTTCACGCTGGGCACGCTGTTCATGATCGTCACCGGCATGGCGCTCTACGCCGAGCAGTGGGGCTGGGGCTCGGGCTACATGCAGTGGTTCGGGTGGGTGTTCGTCGTGTTCGGCGAGCCGCAGCAGGTGCGCACGCTGCACCATCTGGGGATGTGGTACCTGCTGCTGTTCGCGTTCATCCACATGTACATGGTGTTCCGCGAGGACATCATGAGCGGCGAGACGATCATCAGCACGATGGTGAACGGCATTCGCATGTTCAAGCGCGAGCCCGAAGCCTGAGGGGGAACCGGCCTGGCGCCCGGCCGGAAAGACGATGCTGACGCGCAACGAGAGCCTGCGTGCGAAGGGCTCCGGCCCGGGGCGGCCGGCGCGGCTTGCCCTGTCGTCGCGCAAGCCGCCGCACCCCGGCGAGTTTCTCGAGACGCGGTTCCTGAAGCCGCTGAAGATCAGCCAGACCGAGCTCGCCGCCGCGCTCGGAGTGTCGCGCCGGCGGGTCAACGAGCTCATCAACGGGCGCCGGGCGATCACGCCGGACACCGCGGTGCGGCTCGCGATGTATTTCGGCAACGACGCCGCGTTCTGGATGCACCTGCAGGTGGCGTGGGACATGCACGCCGCCGTGCGTCGCGTCGTGGCGCCGCGGCCGCGCAAGCGATAGCCGAGGCCTGAGGCAGCCGCGCCGCGCTGTCGCAGGGGCTGCCGGAAGGTGGCCGCCGTGTCCCGGCTCCCGGAAACGTCGCGCCGCCGTCGCGGGTGCGCACGTCGGCGCGGATGCCGTCCCCTTCGAGCGCGATGCCGAAGCCCCGGGCTTTTCGGTATATTCGCGTCGTGCGCGCCTCTCTCGATCGCGGCAGGGTAGTGCCGGTGATCCTGGCAGTGTGGGTCCTGTCTTTCGGCTCCGCGGCACTCGCGCAGCCCGGTCCTTCGATCGCCGCCGCGTCGGATCTCAAGTTCGCCCTGGACGAGATCGCGGTTCGATTCGAACAGGACACCGGCAAGACGGTTCGCTTGACCTACGGGTCATCGGGCAACTTCTATCGCCAGATCCAGCAGGGCGCGCCGTTCGAGCTGTTTCTGTCGGCCGACGAGGAATACGTCAGCAGGCTCGCCAAGGAGGGTCACACCGTCGACGACGGGACACGCTACGCAACGGGGCGCATCGTGCTCTTCGCGCCAAAGGGCTCGACGGTCAAGGCGGACCCCGCGTTCGCGGATGTGCGCGCCGCGCTGGACGACGGCCGCCTGCGGCGCTTCGCGATCGCCAATCCGGAGCACGCTCCCTACGGCCGCGCGGCACGGCAGGCGCTCGTGCACGGAGGACTCTGGGACGCGCTCGCGACGCGACTCGTCCTCGGTGAGAACGTCTCGCAGGCCGCGCAGTTCGCGCTGTCCGGCTCGGCGCAGGCGGGGATCTTCGCGCTGTCGCTCGCGCTGTCGCCCGATTTCGCGGGCAAGGGCGACTACGTGCTGATTCCCGAGAGCTGGCACGAGCCGCTGCGGCAGCGGGCCGTCCTGCTACGGCGGTCGGGCGAGACGGCGCGTGCGTTCTTTCGGTTCCTGCAGCAGCCTTCCGCGCGTGCAATCTTCAGGCGTTACGGGTTCGTCCTTCCGGGAGAGTGATCGCTGATGGACTGGGAAGCCCTTCGCCTGTCGTTGTTGCTCGCCGTCGCCACCGGCCTCCTGCTGATTCCGGCGGGCGTCATGGTCGCGCGCGCGCTTGCGTACGCCGACTTCCGAGGCAAGTCGATCGTCGAGGCGGCGATCGCCATACCTCTGGTGCTCCCGCCGACCGTGCTGGGGTATTACCTGCTGACGGCCATGGGCGGCGCATCGCCGTTGGGTGCCTACTACGAGCGCATGACCGGGTCTCCGCTCGCCTTCTCGTTCGAAGGGCTGCTCGTCGGTTCGTTGATCTTCAACCTGCCGTTCGCGCTGATTCCGATGGAGCGGGCATTCGAGTCGATTCCGGTCGAGGTGCGGCAGGCGGCGGAATGCTGCGGACTCTCGTGGCACCGGACGATGTGGCGCATCGAGCTGCCGCTCGCATGGCCGGGAATCGTGTCGGCGCTGGTGATGACGATCGCGCACACGGTGGGCGAGTTCGGCGTCGTGCTGATGGTGGGCGGCAATATCCCCGGGGAAACGAGGACCATCGCGATTTCCATCTACGACCGGGTGCAGGCGTTCGACATGGGCGCGGCGGGGGCGATGTCGAGTTTCCTGCTGGTGTTTTCGCTGGTGACGCTCGCGCTGACCAACCGGCTTTCGCGGCGCATCTGGTAGGGTTGCCCTGGCGATGCTGAGCGTCGAGATCCGGCAGGCCAGTCCGATTGCGCTCGACGCACGCTTTTCATGTCGCAATGGGGAGACGCTCGTTCTGGTCGGGCCGTCGGGCAGCGGGAAATCCACGATACTCAAGACGATCGCGGGCATCTACCGGCCGGCAGCAGGCCGCATCGAGGTCGACGACGAAGTCTGGTTCGATTCCGCCGCCGGCCTCCACGTGCCAGCGCGGCGTCGGCGCGCGGGTCTCGTCTTTCAAGGCTATGCGCTCTTTCCGCATCTCACCGTTCTGTCCAACGTGCTCGAAGCGGTGCCGCCCGGTCCGCATCGCCGACGGGTCGAGCGGGCGGGAGAGGTTCTGGCGTCGGTCAAGCTCGCGGGCCTCGAAAGCCGTCGTCCCGCGCAATTGTCGGGCGGCCAGCAGCAACGCGTGGCACTGGCGAGGGCGCTGGCACGGGAACCGGCGGTGTTGCTGCTCGACGAGCCTTTCTCGGCCGTGGACCAGGCAACCCGCGAGCGCCTCTACGAGGAACTCGCCAATCTTCGCGGGCAATTGAAGATGCCGGTCGTGCTGGTCACGCACTCTCTGCAGGAGGCGCTGCTGCTCGCGGACCAGATGTGCGTGCTGCATCATGGCACGACGCTGCAGACGGGCACACCGCAGGAGGTGATGACCAGGCCGCATTCGGTCGAGGTTGCCCGGCTGGTCTCGCTCAAGAACATCTGCAAGGCGACGGTGCTGGCACACGAACCCGCGGCAGAGCGGACCATCCTCGACTGGAACGGCCTGCGCCTGGAAGTCGGGCTCCAGGCGCAACACCCGGTCGGCGGCGCCGTATCGTGGGTCGTTCCTTCCGGGGCCATTCTCCTGCACCGCCGCGATCGGCCGTCGCACGGAGAGCGCGAGAACCCGGTTCCGTGCGACGTCCGGCATTGCGTCGCGATGGGCGACATGGTCCAGATCACGCTGGAGCCGATCCATTCGCGCAGCGAGCACCTGGCGACGACGCTCTCGGTCCACGTGGCCGCCCGAAACCACGTGACGACGGGCGAGTCCGTCGTCGTCTCGTTGCTTGCCTCCGGCATCCATCTGCTTTCGAGCCCGCGCGCGCAGCGGTGACGTCGCACCCGCCGCGCCGCGCGGACGGGATGGTCGTCCGTGCCGATCGTGAATCGCGACCCGAGTGCCGGCGGGCCGTCGCCGGCGTCGCGGCTTCCAGGGCGAGGAGCCCCGTGCCGCTCAGCCCGCGTCGCCCGGCCCCGGGCGCGAGTTGACCACCTCGACGCGCAGCGGTGTCGCGGCGTCGACGTGCACGTCGCGCTGCGGGAACGGCATCCGGATCCCCGCCTCGGCGAACGCCGTGTCGATCATGTGCAGGATGTCGCTCCTGATTCGCCGCGTGTCGTTCGTGGCGGTCATCTCGACCCAGTAGGTGAGCGCGAAGCCGATGGCGCTGTCCCCGTAGTTCTCGAGATAGACCTGGGGCGCCGGATCCTTGAGCACGAGTCCATGCCGACCGAGCACGCCGATGATCGCGTCCGCGGCCTTCCGCAGCGGCGTGCCGTACGCCACGCCGACGTTGATTGTCTGCCGGGTCCGCGAGTTCGAGTAGGTCCAGTTGGTCAGCTTGCTCTCGACGAACGTGCTGTTCGGGATCAGCGACTCGATGCCGTCGGCGCTGGTGATCGTCGACGCGCGGATGCCGATTTCCGTGACGCGCCCGCGAATGCCGTCGACCTCGACCAGATCGTCGAGGCGCATCGGCCGCTCGAGCAGCAGCATGATGCCGGCGACGAAGTTCTTGAGCAGCGTCTGCAGGCCGAAACCGGCGGCGATGGCCAGCGCGCCGCCGAGGAACGCGAACGCCGTGAGCGGAATGCTGGCGCTGATCAGCGCGAAGATGACCAGGATCGCGCCCAGCAGGAAGAGGACCCAGTTGCGCAGCAGGGCCGCCGACCGCGGCGCGACGTGGCCGTGCCTGACCGCCAGCCGCTCGATGCGCCGCGCGACCAGGCTGCATAGCCAGTAGCCGAAGACGACGATCAGCACCGCTCCCGCCGTCTTGCCGATCGTGACGCTGCGCGCCACCTCGAGCTTGCGGCCGTCCACGGTCTCCAGCGAGTCCTCGACGGTGAAGAGCTCGAAGTTCCACACGCGCCTGACCCCGAGCCAGATGCCGGCGGCGGTATCGCGGGCACGTTCGGCGAGCGACAGCTCGCGCCGACCCTCGAAATCGACACGGAACCGGTCGAGGAGCCGCTCGAGCGGCTGGCCCTGTTCGAGCGCCTTGCGAAGGTCGCTTTCGCGCTGCCGGTAAGTGTCGAGCAGCTGCTGTGCGTGCGCGGCCTCGGCACCGCCGGCGACGCGCAGACGAGTCTCCTGCTCGCCGATGCGATCGCGTGACGCAACGAGCTGCTGTTCCAGGTATTCGCGCCACGCGCGGATCGTCGCGAGCGAGCTCGTCAGCCGCTCGTAGGCTGCGCGGGCCTGCACCGGGTCCCGGGTCTTGATGGCATCGGCACGCGCGCTCCACGCGACCCGTTCGCCGTCGAGCGCGACCTGGAACCCCTTCAGCAGGTCAACGCGCATCGTGGCGGTGACAGCAGCTTCCCGCTTCGCCTCGGCGACGTCGGCGAGCTTCGCCAGCCGTATCGTCCGCGCCGCCGCGTCTTCGCCCGGTTCGGCCGGCGCGGCCCGGGCCGTTGCCAGCGCCTTCTCCGCCTCGGCCCGGGCGTCCAGCGCCGCCGTCGACGCTCCTGCCGCCCGCTCGATCGCGCGGTCCACCTCGCGGCGGCGGGTGTCGAGGTCGGTATTGACCCGAACGAGATCCTCGGACGGGAACACGATGTCGGCACCGGCGGCGGCAAGTTGCCGGCGAGCGAGGTCGCGGACGGCCGTGGCGGCCGCGACGTCTTCGCGGGCATTGCGCAGTCCGATCTGCAGCAGGTATTGCGTCGCCTCGTCGACACGTGCGCGCAGGGCGTGCAGCGTGCGCTGCCACTCGAGCTTCGCCGCAGCGGGAGTCCCGCGCGCCTGCTCGGCAGCTTCGGCCGCCAGCCGCGCCATGGTCTGGCTGGCTTTGACCTTGCCGCCCATGGCGACGCCGAAACGCTCGAAGAGCGCGCGCCGCGACTCTCCGCTCGTGATCCGGGCTTCCGCATTCGCCTCGTCGTCGCGCAGCCGGTCGACGAAGAGCACCGAGTAGGGCGGGGGCGCGGCGAAGCTAGACCAGTTCTCCAATGCCCGCTCCGCGTCCATTCGCTGCTTGCGCGCTATCTCGGTGCGGTCGAGCAGGTCCCGTTGCTGTTGATAGAGCACCGGCAACTGCCGCGCCAGCGCCAGCCTTTCGGCGATCTCGCTCGCCGGTGTGTCGGGCGGGGCGCCGAGCGCGGCACCGGGCGAGCCCTCGATCGCGTCGAGGTCGGATTGCGCCGTGGCCAGTGCCTTGACGATGGCCTCCTGCGCGTCGCGCGTGCCGACGGCGTCGACCGCGGCCGGCTTCGGCTCCACCTTTGCGGTCGGCGGGACCGACCCGTCGCCGGAACGCGCCATTGGCTGGGGACTGTCCTGCGCGATCGCGGGTGCGGCGAGGCTCGCCGCGAGCAACACGACGAACGCGGCCAAAGCGGAGTGTCTCGATTCCATGCCTGCGATTATAGGTGGGTCGTGGTGGGGCGACCCGGCATGCGGGCCGGATGGCTTGCCCGGGCGGGGGAGGCCCCGACGACCCATGTGGCGCGCGGGCGCCTCGCCCCGGTTCCGCTTGACCTAACTCAATACGGGCATCCGGGGGAAAGGTAGGCTTCGCCTTGTTACGACCTGCGTAACAAGAGGAGCTATGGAACGTCGGTGCGAAGCGCTGGTGCTGGGGATCGGCAACGTGCTGTGGGCCGATGAAGGGTTCGGCGTGCGCGCGGTCGAGAGTCTGCACGCCGCGTATCGGTTCCCCGAGTCGGTCACGCTGCTGGACGGCGGCACGCTCGGCCTCAACCTCTACGAGTACGTCGCATCGGCGCGACGCGTGCTCGTCTTCGACGCAATCGACTTCCACCTGCCCCCTGGCACGCTCAGGGTGCTGCGCGATGCCGAGGTCCCGGCGTGGGGTCGCACCAAGCTGTCACCGCACCAGACCGGTTTCAACGACGTCCTTGCCCTGGCGCAGTTGAACGGCCGCGAGCCCGAAACGATCGTCGCCATCGGCGTGCAGCCGGTCGAGTTGTCGGACTTCGGCGGAAGCCTCACGGAGCCCGTGCGGGCGCGCCTCGCCGAGGCCGTGGCGCTCGCGGCCGGGCAGCTTGGGGCCTGGGGCTTCGCCGCCGTGCCGCGGTCCCCCAGCGAAATCGTCGAGCCGCTGAACGCCGCTTCGCTCGCACTCGCGAGCTACGAAGCCGGCCGTCCCTCGGCAGATGACGCGTGCCGCATCGGCGACGCGCGGGTGCTCGCGCGCGCGGGCAAGCCGCAGGGAGATTGACGGTGTGCGTCGGCATCCCGATGTTGATCGTCAGCACCGAGGCGGGCATGGCGATGTGCGAGGGTCGCGGCCGGCGCGAGCGGGTCAGCATGCTGCTTCCGGGCGACCAGCCGGTCGGCACGTGGATCCTCGCGTATCAGGGCTCGGCCGTGCGCACGATGACGCCCGAAGAGGCCGGAGAGACGAGCGCCGCGCTCGATGCGCTCGAAGCGGCGCTCGCGGGCGAGACCGACCTCGATCGCTATTTTTCCGATCTGTCGACGCGTGAACCGCAGTTGCCACCGCACCTCAGAGGACGCTGACATGCCAATGCCGATTGCCATGCCGCTGGCCGCCGGCGCCGACGCGCGGCTTTATCCGCTGATCGCGCGGCTGTTTTCGGCGCACGGGTACACCGAGGTCCTGGCCGGAAATTTCGACGCCTTCTCGTCTCGCGCAGGCCACACGCTGCTGTTGTTCACCGAAGATCCCATCCGGTTCAAGGAAACGCTCGACCTCGCGGTGATCGTGCCGGAACTCGAGCGCGCATTTCCCGGGCGCTTCGCGGTCGGCGTGCTGCTGCCCGAGGCGGCGCGCGAATTCCATTCACGCTACGGTTTCCGGCGCTGGCCGGCGTTCGTGCTGCTCAAGGACGGCCAGTATGTCGGCGCCGTGGATGGGCTGCGCGACTGGGACGAATACGTCGGCGAGGTCGCGCGATTGCTGGAAGCGCCGCCCGCACGTCCGCCGACGGTCGGTATCGCGGTCAAGGGCGCCGGCGAGGGGCCCGGCGCGTGCGGCGACTGAAGTACAACGACGAGCCTTTGGGGGTGATGCGATGAAGGACTTTCCGATTCCCGTGCGCATGGTCGGTGCCGGCTCGCAGCCGGCGGACGACGAGGAGCTGCAGTACCTCCCGATGCCGCGCGAAATGAACACGTTCCGGATGCCGATCGTGCCGGAGCACGTGGAACCGGAACCGCTCACCGAATCGCGGGACCTGCTCGCGGCCTTCCTGCGCGAAATGGAGCGATGGAACCCGGAAGCCGATGCCAACGGTCCGCAGCTCGATCTTTCGAACGCGACGCCGAAGGCCCTCGAGATCACCAATCAGATGCTGGGGGAAGGCGAAGTCAGCATCCAGATCGGCGGCAAGAACGCGGTCCGCATCCAGGAGAGCGTGTTCACCGGCCTCTGGCGGGTCTGCACGCTGGATGGCGACGGCCTGCTTGCCGGCGACCGGCTCGAGGCCGCGGCACTGCCGCGCGTCGTCGTCGACGCCGCACGCGCCGCCGCGATGCCGCGGCTCGCGCCGATTGCGATCCCCGCCGGAGCGATGAACTCGCCGGCGGTCATCAACGAGATCGGCGCGCAGATGCGCGTGGAGCGTCCCGCGGGCCGCGCGCACGTGGTCAATCTCACGCTGTTTCCGCTCACGCCCGACGATCACGCCGTGCTCGACGCGGCGCTGCCGGTCGGCCCGGTTGCGCTGATCTCCCGCGGCTTCGGCAACTGTCGCATCACGTCGACGCTCGCCCGCGACGTGTGGCGCGTCCAGTACTTCAACAGCATGAACACGCTGATCCTCAACACCATCGAGGTCGTCGAGGTTCCCGAAGTGGCGCTCGCCGCGGTCGAGGACCTCGTCGACAGCCGCGTGCGGCTCGCAGAACTGGTCGACTGGATGAGCGAGTCCTGCGCCGAACCCGCCGGGTGATCCCATGACGAGCTTCGAGGGTTTTGGCGACGGAACCAAAGCCGGCCCTGGCGCGCGGATGGAGTGCAACGTGTGCTGGTACGTGTACGACCCGGCCGAGGGCGACGTCGTCTGGCAGATACCCGCAGGCACGCCGTTCGCGCAGCTTCCGCCGCACTGGTCGTGCCCCAATTGCTCGGCAACGAAGGACCGCTTTCTGGTGGTGGCCGATGAAAAATAGCGTCGGCCGCGACTCTCGCCCGTGCGCGAACGACGACGCGGGCGAGGCGTCGGCGAAGGTCGTACCAGACGCCGCGTTCCGGTTGCCCGACCCGTCCGCAATGCTGACGACGGCATTTCGCGCCGTGGCTGCGCGGATGGCGGGGCTCTCGCTCGCGAATCCCGCGCTCGAGGTGGAGGCGGTCGGCTTCGCGACGTGGCAAGGACACTGGCTCGGCGTGATGGTGACGCCGTGGTTCATGAATCTGACACTCGCCCCGGCCGACCCGGGAGCGTGGCAATCGCTGGCGCTCGGCGCCAAGCGGCGTTACCGATTTCCCGCCGGCGACTACGAATTTGTCGGGGCGCACGACAGCGGGATCGGCGATTACCAGGTTTGCTCGCTGTTCTCGCCGATGGAGCGATTCGAGGACCAGGCCACGGCTCGGCTCGTCGCGCAGCTCGCACGCGACGCCCTGTTCGATCCGGCCAACGCGGAAATCCAGGAGTCGCCGGTGGCGAATCTGTGTCCCGCCGCGGTGGCGGATGCCGCGGCGGGGCCGCTCGCACAGCTCGAAGCCGGGCTCGATGCGCCGCTGTCGAAACGCGATTTCCTCCACGCGCGATTCCTGGCCGGCGATCGTGGCGATCGAGGGTGAGCTGACCGTGCGGCTCGATTGGGATGGACGCCGCGTGCGCAAGGCAACGGTGCGCTCGACGCGACCCTTCGCGGCGTCGCGCGTGCTCGTCGGCAGGACGTCCGCCGACGCCGCCCGCATCGCGCCGCGACTGTTCAGCATCTGCGCCCAGGCGCAAGGCGCTGCCGCTTCCGGCGCCGTCGACGCCGCGATGGGCCGGGCACCCACACGAGGGATTCTCGCGGCGCGTGAGGCGGCCGTGCTGCTGGAGGCGATTCAGGAATATCTGCGGCGGATCCTGATGGATTGGCCGCAGGCGATGGGCAACGACGCGCAGACCGATCCTGTCGCGCGGGCGCGACAGCTGTTCGCGCCCGTCCTCGCGCACGCCGCCGCGATTGCGCAGCGGACCGAAGATGGCGGGCCCGAGGCGACGGCCGCCATCCCTGAGGCGGTCGCATCCGGACTCGTGGAGCTCACGACACGGCATGTCTTCGGTGTCCCGGCGGCGGCGTGGCTCGCGCTGGGCGATGGCAAGGCGCTTGCTCTCTGGGCGGCGCGTGCGACAACGCTCCCCGCGCGCCTCTACGACGAGCTGTGCGCGACGGCGCCGATGCTGGGCCGCAGCGACGTCGCGTCGATGCCCGCGGCGGGGCGCGACGCATTGCTGGCG
>Ga0209048_10006743_pt1 | contig 10710 bp, 12 predicted proteins | sample FrelakmetCRP12CR_FD_187146 | JGI IMG/M metagenome (GOLD analysis project Ga0209048, IMG submission 187146) | Freshwater lake sediment microbial communities from the University of Notre Dame, USA, for methane emissions studies - CRP12 CR (SPAdes)... | ecosystem: Environmental > Aquatic >... | reverse complement strand
TAATAGCGCCGGCCAGGTTTAACCACTTATTCCTAAGTAAATTTAAGAAGAACTTCCAGTAGATTCAGTCACCAGGTGGAAACTCAGTTGAAATTGTAATCACTCATTTATGTCTTTGAAAAGTATATCTAAGGTATAGAATGGTATTCAAATCACAAATGTTAAGTTTACCTACCTTTTTTATGTCTAATTTTGCACTTTTTTATTACTTTTTCTTACATCGCTAGAATGTACAGTCAATATTAAGTGAAGTTTCAAAAAGAATTAGTTTATGGTTAGCAAAGAGCACAAAGAAAAAAATAAAATGAGACTAGTTTAATTTAATTTTTTTTCCAAATTTTGCAGGGCAAATGGATAGATAATTCTATGTAGGATATTGTAATTTGATATCCAGTACGTATTTTTTATTATCCATTTGGTGTGATTGTATATTAATGAATAATTATTTCTGCTTGCTTTCTCCCATAAATATCGATTTACTATCCCAGCATTCAATTTATCTTCAAAACGAGTTTTAATCATTTGATCATAATCATCGTCGTTGATTATGCTTTGAGCTGCTAAAAAGCCGGAGGTAATAGCATATCTCATACCATATCCCCATAGTAAATCCTGTAGACCTGCCGCCTCACCTACCAATAAAGTTTTTCCCTTAGTGTACTGGATTTTTTTCGTAAAACAACCTACTCCTCCACATTTTTTAGGGTTCTGTATCTCAAAATTATACATATTTGAAAATATTTCCTTACTCTTGGCTAAATTTGCATTAATAGAACTGAAATTATCAAATAATACTGTACAGAGACAGCCATTACCTTTAGTGACTAATAGGTAAGCATAACCCTTGTACGCAGCCATATCATTGAATATGACGGTAGCAGTATTATCCATATCTGTTTTAAATGTAATTCCCTTGCCTATAGCAAATATATTTTCTTTAATAGGTCCGGTTGCTACTATATCTACCTGATTTTCGTTTATAATTTCTTTAAAGTGAATATCGACTCCCAATTCTAATGCCTGGTTTTTTATTCCTAAGTCTAAGCTCCCTGGTACGTTACCTCTTCTAGTAAGATAAAATAAGGGTTTTTTATGCGAGAAATTTTTTTTTCTCCGTAAACCATCTGTAACCGTGATCTTGGAGAAAGGTTCACAATCAAAATTAATTTTAAGATTCATCCCCATTAAATCATCCAGAACATCTTTTTTTTCTGACCAATTTTCTAGACCTTGAATATCTCCATGAAATCTCCCTGCTACATACTTAGTCTTTTCAAAAACATCCACTTCAAAGCCAGCCTTAGCTAAATTAATAGCCGCTGATAATCCTGCCAATCCAGCCCCTAAAATACGAATCTTCATTTTTATATCCTTTTTAAATTAAATTATGAAACCATCACCATTTACTGGGAGTTTATTAGATATAACTCCAATTTAACTCTATTTTCGACATATATTTGAAAGAAATAGTATTATCAAGCCTAGAAGAAGACTCCTATCGCATCTGAATCTTCATTAACCATATCCACAAGGTCTAATGTAAGATCAGAGTGTGTAGTACAGGTTATTAAAATTTTAGCTCTTTTTTTGACAATACGTCTTCAGGGATGTCTATTTCATCCATGAACGCGGATGTAGGCATCTTATGCACACGATTTTAAATGTATTCTGAATATCTTGATTTATTTAATAGAAGATTCTTTGTTTTGGGCAGAATCAGTAGGGCCGCAGCATTCGTTATCATCAGCGATTTCTTCACAGCACTCTTGTTCTGCACGTGTTTTCGGTTCGGTACTACAAATCTTGTAATTAAAAAAGTCCTGTACCCAATCCCCGATTTCATCCCTTATCTCTCTCAGAAGCTCAATTTCTTCTGTTTCTGGCCCATTGAATGGATATATATCTCTAATACATTCTAGGAACAAATTTTTACCTCCGAAAAAAAATGGACAGGCATTATATTCGTTTCCACATATTATAACAACATAATCAAATTCCTGGCCTTTATAGTCATTCAAACTGTTTGATGTTTGTTTAGAAATGTCAATTCCTACCTCAGCCATAACCTGCACTGCTATAGGATCAATTTCTTGAGGATCACTCCCCGCACTGTAAACTTCAAATTCATCTCCATAGAAATTCCTAAAAAAGCCTTCCACCATCTGTGATCTTGAAGCATTGCGTGCACACATGAATAAAACTCTTTCTTTTACCATAAAAATCACCTCAAGGCCGATGATCAAAAATTATGTTTTTTCGATCACGTATATTCCATAACCAAAATAATCGGAGTACTCTTTAACAAATTTACCCATTAAGTTAAGTCTGCTTCTTATTTCTCTGTTTTTTATAGAGTTAAACGTTATTTTTATCGTGTTAACAACTCCTTCTTCTTTTAGCATCTCAAAGAAATTGCTGGTTATGGTTTTGCCTTTTATGATAACTAAATTATGGATATTAGCCCTTTGAAAAATCCGTTTCCATCCTTCATAAGTACGGGCATTTGTTAAACAATAAGCACGAAGTACATTAAAAACCTTATCTAAAAAATCTTCATCCGGCTCTTTTTTCCAACTAAGCTCAATCCATCCAGCTCTTCCTCCATTTTTAAGCACTCTAGAGGCTTCGTTAATGGTTTTTGTTTTATCGTCTACAAAAACTAGGATTCCTTGTGAAATTGCTATGTCAAATTGATTATCATCAAAAGGTAAGTCCATTGCGTTTCCCACTTGAAATTTAACCTTATTATTCAACCTCTTTTTTTCACATAAATCATTTGCTTCTTGAATTAATTCTTCAGATATGTCTATACCTACAACTGAACACCCATATTTTTCTGCCAGATAAAAAGCAGTTGAACCTTTTCCACATGCAATATCTAAAACTTTTGTTTTGCTGTCAATTTGCAAAACATCTTCTAACTTTCTGGTTGCTTTAAGTCCTCCAGGATGTATAACAGTCAAACCAAGGTGATTAGCAAAAAAATCAAAGATATCACACTTGGCAGTCGACTTAATATCATCAGAATCCATATTACTGTTCATAATTAACAATCCTCCTTTTTCAAATCAATACTATTGGGTTTCCTCGTTTTTAAGGGCCTGTCTGATTTCCTATTACTAAAAAAATATTTAGGTTTGAGATTTCCCAGCATTATCTTCTCCACGATATATTTTTAAGGATCCTCCTATCACCCATATTAAAACAGCGCCCAATAATGCATATGTAAATGGATATAGGCCAAATATTCCTGCTAGTAGGACTATAAGTCCTGTACTGCCCAAAATTGCTGCCCAAGATCTTTTTATAGCGCCCGATATGATTCCTAAAATTAAAGCGCCAAACAAGCCGTACAAGACAGGATATAAACCAAATACACCGCCTAATAAGACTACAATACCTAAACCTCCTGAGAGGTATGCCAAAGCATTTTTTTGATTTTCTTCCATTTTTTGATTTTCTTCCATTTTTTATTCCTCCTTTTATCAAGAACTATTCTGTTGTATACCAAGTACGATTTTGAATGACTTATAAAGAAAAGGCCTATTTCAAAAAAAATCGAATTCACATATAAACCGTTTATATGGTACATTATCGCGGATTCTGTCTGGAAAAATGATTATTAGCAGAATTTTAAATCCAAAATAATTTATGATAAAAAGGACAAAATTTCTATTATGAAAAATGATCGCTGCTGCCCCATTGATCCTGATACGAAAATAGTTTGGGAAAGCGAACTTCAAAAGGACTTAGATTCTTTAAAAAATGCTAATGTTGGTGAAATAGCTGAATTACTTAAAGTTATAAGCAATCCTACACGGTTTAAAATAATAATGTTACTCTTTAAAGGAGATTATTGTGTTTGTGAATTAGTACAAATATTAAAAGAAAAACAAAATCTTATCTCATATAATCTGGGTATACTTAAAAAACACCAGATAATAAACTCTTACAACCGTTCTAGGGATAAGTATTATAAACTGAATTTAGATGGAGATGCAATGCCTTTAATCAAATATATAGAAGAGAATTTGATAATTGGGGTTTGATTATTTAACCTAAAAATAAAAACAAAAGTAGAACATTTTGAATACTAGCGAGAATTATCTTAGAATTAGAGGAGGAATATATAATGTTACATGGAACTGAGGTTTTGAAGAAGGGCTTCGCCAAAATGACCAAAGGTGGAGTTATCATGGATGTAGTTAATGCTGAACAGGCAAAAATAGCCGAAGAAGCTGGAGCAGTGTCGGTTATGGCCTTAGAAAAAGTACCAGCGGATATAAGAGCTACTGGAGGTGTGGCCAGAATGGCGGATCCTTCTAAAGTAACTGAGATTATAGACGCTGTAAGCATCCCTGTTATGGCCAAAGTGCGTATCGGCCACTTTGTTGAAGCCCAGGTATTGGAAACCTTAGGAGTAGATATGATAGATGAGAGTGAAGTGTTGACTCCTGCCGATGAAAAATATCATATCGACAAGAAAAAGTTCACTATACCCTTCGTATGCGGTGCAGTAAACCTAGGGCAAGCTCTAAGAAGAATTAACGAAGGTGCAGCAATGATTAGAACCAAAGGCGAAGCTGGAACCGGTAACGTGGTGGAGGCCGTGAGACACATGCGATTAATACAGGGAACCATACGTGAACTAAAGGATAAGACTGAAGAAGAACTTTGGAGCGTGGCCCGAGAAATAGAAGCACCCCTAGAATTGGTTAAGGAAACCCAGAAACAAGAGCGCTTACCCGTGGTAAACTTCGCAGCTGGTGGTGTAGCTACCCCTGCAGATGCTGCACTCATGATGCAGCTCAAAGCTGATGGAGTATTTGTTGGCAGCGGCATATTTAAATCCGAAAACCCTATATTGGTGGCCAAGGCCATTGTAGAAGCCACACATCATTTCAATGAACCAGAGGTAATCGCAGAAGTCAGCAGAGATCTAGGTAAAGCAATGCCCGGTCTAGAAATCAGCGACATCCCTGAAAATGAGAGGTTACAAGAAAGAGGCTGGTAAGAAGAGATTAGATATCTGGTGATTCTATGACAATGAATGAAGAGATGATGGATGCAATAGAAAAAGATTTAGTTTTCCTAGCAACCTCCAGTAGCGAAGGAATACCTAACGTAGTTCCAATAGGATTTGCAAGACCAATCGACAGCAAAAAAATATTGATTGCCGATAATTACATGAAAAAAACCCGAAAAAACATTGAAGAAAACCCTAATGTTTCAATAATTACTAAAGATGCTCAAAAAAATCCGTATCAATTCAAAGGGACCGCTACGATATTCAAGTCAGGTAAGATCTTCGATGAAGTAGTTGAATGGGCACAAAATGTTATGACCAAACTTAACCCCAAAGCAGCCATAGTAGTTAAGATTACTGAAATATACTCCGTAAAACCAGGTCCTGAAGCAGGTAAAAAGATCGAATAAGTTTATTATAAAATAGATTATTCTAATTAACTGTAAACTTTAGAAACCTAAATAACTGTAAACTTTAGAAACCTAAATTTTACTAAAATTTTAAAACTAACAATTGTTAATATTTTAGGCAGTAAATAATTATGCAGTAGTCTTTTTTGCCGAGATGACCGAACGGCTAGGTGCGTGGCTGCAGACCATGATACTTGGGTTCAAATCCCAATCTCGGCCTACTTATTAAATTAAAACCTAACCGTGAAATATTGTTATTTCAGAGATTCTGATGATAAAAATATATAATACGTTATCCCGCAGAAAAGAGATTTTCGAACCACTTCAGGGAAACCGGATTAAACTCTTTGTTTGTGGGCCAACGGTTTACGATAATTCCCATATAGGCCATGCAAGAACCTACATATCCTTTGATGTAATAGCCCGTTATTTCAAATACCGTGGATTCAGCGTGTTCTACTTGCAAAACATCACTGACATTGATGATAAGATCATTAAAAGAGCATCTGAAATGGGAGTCAAACCATTAGGTCTGGCCCGGAAGTTCGAGGAAAGATACATGGAAGACATGAAGATCTTGGGGGTGGATAATGTTAATTTATACGCCCGAGCAACCGAACACATCCCCGAAATCATAGCGCAGATTGAAACCCTCATTCAAAAGGGTTTTGCCTATGAAACTGATAACGGAGTCTACTTTGATGAGTCCCAATATCTTGATTTTGGGAAACTTTCCAAACGCAACATCGAAGAACTTAAGGTTCATCGGATTAATCAAGACACCACCAAGAGAAACCAGGGAGACTTCGCATTGTGGAAGAAAAAAGAAAAAAAACCTTTCTGGGACTCTCCATGGGGCAAAGGAAGACCAGGCTGGCACATTGAAGACACGGCCATCACCGAAGAATACTTCGGACCACAATACGACATACACGGAGGAGGTTTAGACCTTATTTTCCCTCATCACGAGGCAGAAATCGCTCAGATGGAATCAGCATCAGGATTGAAGCCGATGGTACGCTACTGGATGCACACCGGATTCCTGAACGTGAAGGGTGAGAAGATGTCAAAATCCCTAAAAAACTTCATTAACATCAAGGAACTTCTTAAAGAATACTCTCCTGAGGTTTTCCGATTCTTTGTTCTATCTACACATTATCGGAGCCCTATAGATTTCAGCCAGGAGATATTTAAACAATCTCAAAACGGACTGAAAAGGATTTACAAACTAATGGAAACCTTGGATAAACTTCTAGAAAGTGATATTCCAGAAACTGGGAAAAATGATCAATTCCATGATGAACTGTTGCAAAAAACTAGAGAAAATTTTTTAGAAGCAATGGATAACGATTTCAACACCCCATTTGCCTTATCATCCATTTTTGATTTTATAAGAACAGTAAACCGTGAAATAATCGAGTTGAATATCTCTAAAAAATCATTAACTGCTATAAAAGATTTTATAATTGAATCTGGAAATATATTAGGCTTTGATTTTTCCTTCAAAGAAGTCCAAAATGATCTTGCTGAAGATTTAATAAAAATTTTAATCGAAGTAAGAGATAAACTTCGCCAAAAAAAAGATTGGGAACTTGCAGACAAAATTAGAAGTAATCTAAGGGATCTAGACATAATTTTAGAAGATAAATAGTGATATTTTATTCTAATAGATTATCATTGGAATGTTGTTTCCAATATACATTCCCTATCAGGAAATTCATTATGTGCGCCATTGCAGGTATTAGAGGAGAGTACATTGGGAAGAAGTTAAAAAATATGCTTCTGACCATTAAACACCGGGGACCGGATTTTTCAGGAGTTTATGTAGACGGTGAAGTCGCCTTTGGTGATTTAGATCACCTAGTGGTTCCAGATGGATTCTTTGGTATGGGTCACAATCTGCTTTCTATCGTAGGATCAGATGTAGCACAGCCTCTTATTCATGAAGACTTGGTGCTGATTTGTAATGGGGAGATCTATAATCATCAAGAACTCAGGAAAACTATCAGCTATGATTTCAGTACAAATTCGGATTCGGAGGTCATATTAGGTCTTATTAACGAATACAAACAACCTTCTCTAGTTGATACAATTTTTCTTGTTTTGAAAGACTTGCAGGGGGATTATGCCTTTGCTATCTTTGATGGAAAAGACTTAGTGGTGGTGCGTGATCCGTTAGGAGTTAAACCTGTTTATATCGGTGGCGATGAAGAGATTTTTGGCTTTTCATCGGAAAGGAAGGCTCTTTGGGCTGTGGGTATCGAGGAAGTTACTACCTTGCCTCCTGGTTTTATGCTCCATAATCAGGAAATGGTACAGCTGCCAGGAGATTTACAATTAGGAAATAAAAATTTCCGTAATGCTACATGGTCTTTAGGTAATAATTATTCCAAAGATATGCTGAGAAGACATTTAAGAGCTTTGATTGTTGAATCTGTGAAGAAACGTACGCGTGATTTGGAAAAAGTGGGTGTATTATTTTCTGGGGGGATTGATAGTAGTTTACTTACTCAGATCTGTGTTGATTTGGGAGTGGAAACTGAACTCTTCTCTGTGGGGAGTGAAGATTCTCCTGATGTTAAGTTCGCTCAAATGATGGCTGATGATATGGGTCTGCGATTGCATATTAAATTGGTGGATGTAGACCTAGTTAGAGAATGCACGCCGATGGTATTAAATGCTATAGAAGAGTGGAACATTATGAAATTAGGAGTGGGAATGACTGCTTACTTGGCAGCAGAGATGGCCCATGAAAATGGTCTTCGGGTGATGCTTTCAGGCCAGGGTGCAGATGAACTTTTTGCCGGCTACCACCGATACTTGGGTCTTTACAAAGAAAAGGGTGAAGACGCTCAAGAAGATCTGTGGAAAGATGTGAAGAATTTATATCAGGTAAACCTTGAGCGAGATGATGCAGTGACTATGGCCCACAGCGTGGAAATGAGGGTGCCCTATTTGGACCTCCCAATTATAAGTATGGCCATGAATATACCTATGTCATATAAAATCAAGGATGATAATGATCGGCTGCGTAAGTGTATCCTTAGGGAGGTTGCAGCTGAAGTTGGAGTTAACTCCAAAGTTTTAATGCGACCCAAAAAAGCAGCCCAGTACGGGTCTGGAATCCATAAAATTCTGGTGAAGAAAGTTTTGAAGGATACAAAATATGTGGACGAGATTAAAAATTCATTAAAATTAGTGAAAAATTGAATTAATGCTTAAATTAACGTTGAACATAACTCGAATATAATTTTGTTGAATAAATGAGATTTTTATAATTAAATTTGATCAACCCTTTTTGAAAGGTTGTTTGGGAGGATGATGGGATTGAAAATAGAAAAAGAAGCTGAGGAGATATTAAAAAAGTTTTCCAAGGCCTTAGAGAATATACCTGATCTTGAAGAGACTCATTACATCGTTGATAATGTTAATCTTAATCGTGAAGACTGTGCTGAAGATAAAGAACCTGATAAAATTATGAGAAACGCCCATGTAGATGAAGAGGGCAATTTAATCGTTGAAAAAGGGAAATGGGTGCGATAAATGAGATTAAATCTAGTATTAGAACTTATAGATGTTCCCGGACAGCTTTTAGATGCATTAAAGCCTATGGGGAAGTTAGGAGCAAATATCGTGGCAGTTATCCATCAAAGAGATGTTAAAACTGAAAGAGGGACTATACCAGTCCAAATAACCATCGAAGGGGATAAGGAAACCCTAGATCGGGTTATGGAATCCATTGAAGAGAGTGGTATCCAGTTAGTTTCTGTAGATGGTGTGCTGCGCAAAGAACAGATAATCACTATACTGGTGGGGAATATCGTTGGCGAAGATGTACAAGATACTTTGGCCCGTCTGAATCACTTGGAAGGGGTGCGAGTGGCGGATTTGGATCTTAAAATGTCAGACCCACCTGAGAACTCCGCCACCAAGATAATAATAGAAGCTGACTACGGCCAGAAAAAAAAGATTTTAAAGAAGATCAAAGAAATTGGGAATCAAAAAGGATTACTGGTTATTAATGAAGTTTAATATAATTTAACAGGTGTAATTCATGAAAATTGCTATTTTAGGCTTTGGTGCAGTGGGAAAGGGAGTAGCCCATGTCATAGCCATGAAAAAAGATTACTTACAGGAAAAATACGGTTTGAACCTGAGAATAGTGGCTGCTGCAGATAGTTCAGGCGGAGTTATATTTAACGAAGGTCTGGATGCAAATTTACTGTTGAATACAAAGAAGGAAAAAGGAAAAGTATCTGATTATCCTGGATATGGTGTTTCCGGTCTTAAAAGCCTTAAGATCCTTGAAGAGGTTGATTACGACTGCCTGGTGGAAGTTACACCTACCAACATTGAAGATGGTGAACCTGCCCTTAGTCATCTATTAACTGCTATGGAAAATGGTAAAGATGTCGTGACATCTAATAAAGGCCCATTAGCCCTTTCATTCCGGGAACTCGATGATTCTGCACGTTTTAATGATGTTCAGTTTCGTTTTGAGGCTTCGGTGGGAGGGGCCATGCCTATCATTAATTTCGCACATGAAAATTTGGCAGGTTGCAATATAGAATCCATTTATGGCATCCTTAATGGGACCACCAACTATATATTATCAAGAATGGCCAAAGAAGGCTCATCCTATGATCAAACCCTCAAAGAAGCCCAAGAAATGGGAATAGCTGAGACTGATCCTTATCAAGATGTGGAGGGGATTGATGCAGCTTGTAAAATAGCCATACTTGCAAATTCAGTATTGAACAGAGATGTGACCCTTAAAGAAGTGGAAGTGGAAGGCATATCTAAAATAACACCGGAATCCATAGCCCTTGCTAAGAAAGAAGGTTACCTGATCAAACTCATTGGCGAGGCTTCCCGTGATGTATTGGAGGTTTCCCCCCGTTTAGTAAGGCAAGGTTCTCCTTTAGCAGTGGAAGGCACCATGAATCTGGCAACATTAAAAACTGACCTAGCAGAAGATGTAAGTGTGGCAGGAAAAGGAGCTGGATCGGTAGAAACCGCATCTGCTATTCTAAGTGACCTTCTAAACATTTGGAGAACTAAGAAATAGTTCTATTTTTATTATGAAGCCCATTTTCCAGTGAAATTTTTCACATGGAGTTTAATGGGATAATTTGTTGGAGAATTGGATGAAACGTGTAGTGGTAATTGGAGATGGGATGAGCGACCATCCTCTAGACGAATTGAAAGGTTTAACTCCACTTAAATGTGCAGAAATCCCTAATATGGACTCCATCGCCAAAAATGGTATATGTG
>Ga0209048_10006742_pt1 | contig 10711 bp, 11 predicted proteins | sample FrelakmetCRP12CR_FD_187146 | JGI IMG/M metagenome (GOLD analysis project Ga0209048, IMG submission 187146) | Freshwater lake sediment microbial communities from the University of Notre Dame, USA, for methane emissions studies - CRP12 CR (SPAdes)... | ecosystem: Environmental > Aquatic >... | reverse complement strand
CGCGAAGGTCGGTGCCATCATCGTCAACGAAGACCCCACCGTGCGCGTCACGGGCTACAATGGACCGCCCAGGGGCGTGCGAGATATTCCCGAGCGCCTGCAACGGTCCGAAAAATACAGTTGGGTATCGCATGCCGAGATGAACTGCATCGCTCAAGCGGCGCGCGTCGGCGTGTCGACAAAGGACTGCACGCTCATCGTGACGCACGCCCCGTGCAGCATGTGCGCACGCCTCATCGTTCAGGCGGGAATCAAGCGCGTCATCGTCGGTGCGGGCGAAACGTCGATTCCGCAGGGGGAGCTCGGGCGGCTGTGCAGAGGGCGAATAGGAGCGAAATGACGCTAGCTGCTTCCCTAATGCTTCCCCAGCCGAAGACGCATCATCCGCTAATGTTATAAGTTCTTGATTTTAATGGTGGGCGGCACAGGGATTGAACCTGTGACCCCTCCCGTGTGAAGGGAGTGCTCTCCCGCTGAGCTAGCCGCCCGTCGCCTGAGCGATCGACGCTTTCGGTGTAAGAGAGGGGGCGCTGGCGCGTCAAGTGCGCAGAGCCGAGACCTCGTTCCGCAACGACTCGACGGCCCCCCACAAATCGTCGAAATGAGAGATGACCCTGTCGGGCGCAAGCTCGACCACGGGCGTGTCCGTATAGCCGAAGTCGACGGCGACAACGGGCACGCGAGCGTTTCTGGCGGTCGTCACGTCCGTGCGCGAGTCGCCGACCATCACCGCGCGACGGGAATCGCCGCCCGCCGCGTCGATAGTGAGCAACAGCGCGGCGGGGTCCGGCTTGAACACCGGAAAAGTCTCGCGCCCGCAGATCGCCGCGAAATGGTTCGCGACGCCAAGCCGCGAAAGCAGGACTCGTGATAGACGCTCCGGTTTGTTGGTGCAGACGGCGAGACGAAAACCTTCCTCGGCGAGGCGGTCGAGCGCGCTTAGCGCGCCAGGAAAGAGCGTCGTTTCGTCGACGATATGCTCTTCATAATGGGCGAGAAATTCGCGCAACAGCAAGTCGAGTCGAGGCGCGGACAGTTCCTCGCCATTCGCTGAAAAGCCGCGCTGTATGAGCGCCCGCGCGCCGGCGCCCACCATCGGTCGCGCCGCGGTAAGAGGCAGGCGCGGAAATCCTTCGCGAACCAACAACATGTTCAGAGTCGCGACGAGGTCGTGGGCCGTCTCGGCGAGCGTGCCGTCGAGATCAAAGACGACGATAGGCGGGCGCAGCATCATTGCAAATCCGGGGAGCCGACGCCTCGCCGGAGCCCTATTGGCGTGTAGACTGCCCGCACTGATTCGTTGAGGGAGCCTGGACGTGCGCTCGAAATATCGTTCTCCATCCTACCGCCTCGCCCTCGCCCTGCTGCTGACCGCGCCCGCGGGAGCGCAGGCCGCCAATTACGAATTTCTCGCCGCGCCCCAGACAGACCTCAACAGGGTCTTCCGCCTCGACAAGGCGACAGGGGAAGTTGGCGCCTGTCAATATGGCCTCAAAGAGGGGGCATCCATAGGCGTCACGCTCTGTTATCCGGCCGGGGAGGGCGCAAAGCCAGGCACCTTCAGCGAATACGCTCTGGTCGCCTCGCATCATTCCGGCGAGGGCGGGGTGTTCCGCGTCGATCTCCGTTCCGGCATGATGTCGATCTGCTTTGTTCTAAATGAGACGTCGGTCGTATGCACGCCGCCCGCTAAATAAGCGCTCTGACGCAATCGTGGATTTTAGCGGATTTCAACGCGTTTTCAATCTGCTCGAGCGCCCAGTCGGTCTCTTCCCGCGCGATCGCGAGAGGCGGCGAAATCCGGATCGTGTGATCATGCGCGTCGATCGCCAAGACGCCGCGCGCCGCCAAGGCCTCGCAATGGCGTCGTGCGCCCCCGGCTTCAGGGTGAAGTTCGATCGCAAGCATCAGACCGCGGCCGCGGACTTCCTTCACGCAATTTGCGCGTATGCTTTCGAGCGCGCTCTTAAGGTAAGCGCCTTCTCGCTCCGCATTTTCGATCATGCCTTCTTCCACCAGGACTTTGAGCGCCGCGCGCGCGACGGCGCAGGCGAGCGGATTTCCGCCAAAAGTCGATCCGTGTTCGCCGGGTCGCAGAACGCCCAATATCTCATCGTTCGAAAGCACCGCCGAAATCGGATAGAAACCTCCCGAAAGCGCCTTGCCGAGCAAAGTCACGTAGGCCTCGATTCCCTCATGTTCCTGCGCCAGCAGGCGACCTGTGCGCCCCAGGCCGGTTTGAATTTCGTCGAGAACGAGCGCGACCTTCCCCTGCGTGCAGAATTCGCGCACTTTCCGGAAATATCCGGCCGGCGGCAGGAGAACGCCGGCCTCGCCCTGAAGGCTCGATGAGAAAGGCGACCGTGTTCTCGTTGACCGCCGTTCGTAATCGCCGAACGGAACGGTCCTGAATCCCCTGAATCCTGGGGTGAATGGTCCAAACCCGTTTCGCTTTTCAGGATAGGTTAGGTCGAGAAACCAACGATGGTTGTCGAACGTCCGTGGAAATTATTCTCGCAGACGACGATCTCGGCCTTATCCTGCGGAATGCTGCGCGATTCCTAGCCCCATTTGCGCACACCGTCTTGATTGCGGTTTCCACGGCCTCCGTGCCGCTGTTCATCGGGAGCGTCCTGCGCGCGCCGGTGAGCTTCGCGATGTCCTCGTAAAATTGCGCGAGCTGGTCGTTGTGGAACGCGCGTGAGGCGATGGCGAGCTTTTGCGCCTGCTCGACCATGGCCGTCATGATTTTCGGATGGCAATGTCCCTGATTGACGGCGGAATAGGCCGAGAGGCAATCGAGATAGCGGTTCCCGTCGACGTCCCAGACCCAAACGCCCTGGCCTCGCGCGAGCACGATTTCAAGCGGCTTGCGATGAAGTCGGAAGCGCGTGACATGCGATTTCCGGGCCTTTGGCGGGACTCGACGCTCCCAATGCGTTCTCGCCCGTCTCCGGACCTTTCCCTTCAGAGCATATAGGTTTGCGTCGGGCCGTTTTTTATGAAACGCCCGGAATTGCGGCCTTTTTCGGCCCATATTGCCGAGCCGGCGTTGCTTTCCGCCGGCAAACCCCTTATCGCCGTCCCGGCGGCGCAAATGCGACGATCGGCGCCGCATCGCGATTGGAACATGCGCCCATGCCATTCTCGACGGCGGAGGACATGAAGCGGGCCGCCGCCGCCGCGGCGCTGCGGGCGGTGCGGCCGGGCATGAGGCTTGGGCTTGGCACGGGCTCGACCGCAGCTTATTTCGTCGATCTGCTAGGAGAGCGCGTGGGCGACGGCCTCGATGTGCTTTGCGTGCCGACTTCGGAGCGAACGCGCGCCCAAGCGGCGCGTCTCGCAATCCCCTTATCGACTCTGGACGATACGCCGGAACTCGATCTGACCGTCGACGGCGCAGACGAGTTCGACTCGGCGTTGCGGCTCGTCAAGGGCGGCGGCGGGGCTTTGCTGCGCGAAAAAATCGTAGCGTCCGCCTCCCGGCGCTTGTACGTTATCGCCGACGAAACCAAAGAAGTTTCAACACTGGGCGCCTTTCCCTTGCCGGTTGAGATCGATCGCTTTGGCGCTCGGTCGACACAACTGCGAATCGAGCGGACGGCGCAGGAGTTAGGCCTTTCCGGGGAGATTCGCATTCGTAGGGGCGCCGATGGGCGCGCTTTCGTCACAGACGGCGGCCATCTGATTTTGGATTGTGCTTTTGGCGCCATTCCCACGCCGGAGCGACTCGCGGAAAGGCTGAAGGCCATTCCCGGGGTCATTGAACACGGCTTGTTCATCGGCGTCGCCACGGCGATTATCGTCGTTGGGCGCAACGGCCTTCGCACGCTCGGCGAGTGCGCCGTCCTCGCATAAACAGGAGATTATCATCGTGGCGTTTAGATTAGTTGAAAGCCTTGGCAGGGCAGTCCTTTGTCTCCTTCTCGTCGCCTCTCCTGCTTTTGCCGAGACAACCCCTGTTAAGCCGTCCCCAACGCCCGCCCAACTTGCATTGGCCCGGGAAGTCGTAATCAATTCTGGAATCGCGAGTTCTTTCCAGGTTGTAATCCCGCAATATCTCGATCAAATCGGACTCACGCTGTCGCGCACGCGGCCCGAACTCATCACGGATCTCAACTCGGTTCTCGCCAACATCAAGCTCGACTTCGATAAGAAAGTCGAAGAAATGATCGATACGGCGGCGCGTCTTTACGCCGACCGTCTGTCCCAGAAGGAGCTGGAGGACACGGCAAGTTTTTTCAAAAGCGCGTCGGGCCGCAAATATGTCGGCTCGCAGCCGATTTTAATGAACGATATGTTTGTAGCGCTGCAGGCCTGGTCACAGAAAATTTCGGTCGACATGATGACGCGCGTGCGCGAGGAAATGCGCAAAAAGGGTCATGAGCTGTGAGAGCGCGCCCGAGCCATAACGGAAAATGACTCAATTCGATTTCGATCTTTTCGTCATCGGCGCCGGTTCGGGCGGGGTCCGCGCGGCGCGCGTCGCCGCAACCTATGGCGCGAAGGTCGCAATAGCGGAAGAATATCGCATCGGCGGGACCTGCGTCATTCGCGGGTGCGTGCCGAAAAAACTCTATGTCTACGCCAGCCGTTTCCGCGACGAATTCGAGGATGCGCGCGGATTTGGATGGCAGCTCGACGCCTATTCCTTCGATTGGCCGACGCTGGTCGCGGCCAAGGAGAAAGAGATTTCGCGAATATCCGCCGTCTACGAACAAAACCTCGCCAAGGCGGGCGTGAAGATAATTCGCGCGCGCGCGACGCTCGACGGACCGAATGAAATTCTTCTAAGCGACGGCCGGCGCATGAGGGCGCGTTATATCCTTGTCGCCACGGGCGCCGCGCCAGCCGTGCATCCAGCTATCCCCGGGCTCGAACATTGTGTCTCGTCGAACGAGATCTTCGATCTTCGGGCCTTTCCCAATCGGCTGTTGATCGTGGGGGCGGGCTATATCGCCGTCGAGTTTGCCAGCGTCTTTACGCGGCTCGGAGCGCAAACCTGTCTGAGTTTCCGCGGCGACATGCCGTTGCGCGGATTTGACGGAGATTTGCGCGGACAAGTGCATGCGGCGCTCCGGCACGCGGGAGTCGCGCTTCGAGCCGGGAATTTGCCGACGCGGATCGACAAGCTTGCGACAGGATTGCGCGCGACCTTGCAGGACGGCGCTCAACTCGACGTGGACGCCGTTCTTCTTGCGACCGGCCGGCGTCCTTTCACGCAGGGTCTTGGATTGGAAAAAGCCGGCGTGAAAACTTCGGAAGTCGGGGCGATCATTGTCGACGCGACTTCGCGGAGCAGTGTTCCGTCAATTTATGCGGTCGGGGACGTCACCAACAGACTGAATCTCACTCCGGTCGCGATCCGAGAGGGGCAGGCCTTTGCGGATTCTGTTTTTGGAGCCAATCTCACAACCGTTGGCTACGCCTCTGTTCCCACCGCCGTCTTCACGACGCCCGAGATCGGGACGGTCGGCTTGAGCGAGGACGCCGCCAGGGAACAATGTCCGAAGGTCAATATCTTCGAAACGAGCTTTCGTCCCATGAAAGCGACGCTCTCCGGACGAGCGGAAAACGTCTATATGAAATTGGTCGTGGACGGACTTTCGGATCGTGTTTTGGGCGTTCACATCTTCGGCGCCGAAGCTGGCGAAATGGCGCAAGTCGCGGCGATCGCCATCCGCATGGGCGTTACGAAGCGCGACTTCGACTCCACGATGGCGCTCCATCCAACAATGGCGGAAGAACTCGTCACGATGCGTGCTCCAGGACGCACCCATCAGCGCGACGAGTGACGCCGCGGAGAGTTACGAAACTCGTTCGGTTTGGGCCCGCGCCTTTGCCTTTGTGACCTCGCCCGTAACTTTCGTAGGCGCCGGGGGAGGGGCGGCGACCCCTTCCCGCAATCGTCGGATTGCGTTACGCAGCACTCCCCGCGCCGCAAGCGTCTTTGCTTCCGTGAATCGCGAGAAAGCGAAAGCGAGCGCTATTGAAGCCGACATTGCGGCCGCCATCACCGTCCAATGCTGCGGCGTCGCCAGAGCCGTGGCCCACCCATGTCCGAAAATCTGTTCGCTCGCCGCGCAGAGGAACAAAAGGAAGGGGACATGGATGCAATAAAGCGAGAATGAAAAATCGGCGAATGTTCTGTGCAGGGTCGATCTAAGGAAATCCCAGCCTTCGAGCGGACCATAACGTAGCGTGACGATCAGATTGACGAACAGCAGCGTCGTCAGCGTGTCGGAGGCCTGGAGCAGCCAGGGATAAGCCGCGAGATTGGGGCCACGCACCAGCAGGCGGATCGGAATGACGGCGACGACATAGATGGCGAGGGCCAGCCAGCGGGATCGGATCAGCGGGCGCGGAACGAGAGTGGCGAGCGAGCCGATAATCCAGAGAGAGTATCCGGCCAGGAAGAAGCTCGACGGGATCGAAAGCACGATCAACAACACGGCGCCAAGCGCAAAGCCGCCGTAGCGCAGCGTCGGCGAATAGTTGCGCGCGAAAGGAAGCAGCAGGAGCGGGAAGGTGATGTAATACCAGAACTCGCAGGCGAGAGACCATAAAGGCCCGTTGGTGCCGAACCAGGTCGTCCAGATCCCCTGAAGATTTGCGAGATTGCCGAAGAACGCTTCGAACGAGAGATGACCGGTGAATAGAGAGGACTCATAGGCGACGGAATTTGCGAAGCTGGCGCGGCCTGTGGAGTCGAGCAAAAAGGTCAATGCGATCGCCGGCGCGGTCACCATATAGATGCGCGCAAAGCGGTGGATAAGAAACTCTTGCAGAAAATCCTTCTGCTTTCTGATCTGCGCGATCACCGCGCCGCCCACGAGGAAGCCGGACATGACGAAGAAGCCGATCACGGCCTGATGGCCGAGCTCCCAGCTCACCACGAACCACCATGCGTAAACCGGCGCCGCATGAGGCGCGCTCATGATGTCGGCAAGGTTAACGAAAATATTCGTGGCGTGAACGCTGAGCACCAGCAGGGCGCCGATCCAGCGGCAGGCGTCTAAAAATTGCGAAAGGAGGAACGGCATGAGTCCCTTTGCGCTCAGTCTTCGCCAAGTTATATCCTCTCGGTCGAGGCTCCGCCAGCTTGGGCGCGGGCGGCCGCAGGGGAAGCCTGGCCAAAGCGTTCGCCAGGGCCAAGCCCTTCATGTATAAGCCGCATTCGCGGAAACACGAGAAATTAGGCGCTTTGCGCCTGGGAGTTGAGGCAGTGGAACGTTGGGCGCCGAGCACTTGGAGAGACAGGCCAATCGAACAAACCCCGGTCTATAAGGACCAGGCGGGGCTGGCCGATGTCGAGCGGCAACTCGCTGGCTTTCCTCCGCTCGTTTTTGCAGGCGAGGCGCGCAATCTGAAGCGCTCCTTGGCGGAAGTCGCCGCCGGCAAGGCTTTCCTCCTGCAGGGGGGAGATTGCGCCGAGAGCTTTTCGGAACATTCCGCCGATAATATTCGAGACTTCTTTCGGGTCTTCTTGCAAATGTCGGTGGTCCTCACTTTCGCTGCGGCTTCGCCGGTGGTGAAGGTCGGACGCATTGCGGGCCAATTCGCCAAGCCGCGGTCTTCGCCGGTCGAGAAAAAGGGCGAGGCGGAATTGCCGAGCTATCGCGGCGACATCATCAACGACATTGAATTCACGCCAGCGGCGCGCGAGCCGGATCCGCAGCGCCAGCTCTTGGCCTATCGGCAGTCGGCGGCGACTCTCAACCTCATCCGCGCCTTCGCGGCCGGCGGTTTCGCCAATCTCGAAAACGCCCATCGCTGGATGCTGGGCTTCGTAAAGAACAGCCCGCAGTCGGAGCGCTATGCTCAGCTTGCCGATCACATCACCGAAACGCTCGGCTTTATGCGCGCTATCGGCCTCGATCCGGAGCACCATCCAGAGCTGCGTCAGACGGATTTCTATACGTCCCACGAGGCGTTGCTGCTCGGATTTGAGCAGGCGCTGACACGCGTCGATTCCACGACCGGCGATTATTACGCGACCTCAGGACATATGTTGTGGGTTGGCGACCGTACGCGTCAGGAAGACGGCGCGCACATCGAATTCATTCGCGGGGTGAAGAACCCCGTCGGATTGAAATGCGGTCCCAGTCTGAAGCCGGATGGATTGCTTCGACTTATCGACAAGATTGATCCGGCAAACGAGCCGGGGCGCCTCACGCTGATCTGCCGTTTCGGCGCGGACAAAGTCGAAGACGCTCTGCCGCCGCTCTTGCGCGCGGTTTCGCGCGAGGGCCGCAATGTCGTGTGGTCCTGCGACCCTATGCATGGCAACACGATCAGCGCGGGCGGATACAAGACGCGGCCGTTCGATCGCGTCATGTCGGAAATCCGCAGCTTCTTTGCCGTGCATCAGTCCGAGGGAACTTACGCCGGCGGCATCCACCTCGAAATGACCGGCAAGGACGTCACGGAATGCACGGGCGGCGCCCGCGCCATTTCCGAGAATGATCTGCGCGACCGCTATCACACCTATTGCGATCCGCGCCTCAACGCCGAGCAGGCGATCGAAGTGGCGTTCCTTGTCGCCGAGCTGTTGAAGGCTGAACGTGTCGCGCGTGAGTCGAAAGAGAGAGACGCGGCGGAGTAACGGCGGCGCGGCCGCTCGCCAAATAGGCGATGCGGCTTGCTCACTCTTCGATTATGCTTTCCCCGCGGCGCATTTTCATTGCTGGCTGGGGGCGCAAAATGTCGAACGCAAATCGTTTTGTTTTGACGCGCTTTCGGGCGCTTGCCGCGGCAATGGCGCTATTTCCTACGATCGCGCCCGCATTCGGCCAGTCGCCGTCGCAGGCGCAAATCTCCGCCATCCGGTGTTCTTGCAAGCGCGACCATCGAGCTCACTGCGCCTCGGTGACGCCCGGCGGACCGGAGACGCTCGCCTGTCTGCGACATGTGTGGACGCCCGCTTCGGCGCAAGAAAAATCTTCTGGATCGCTATGGCGCGTAGTCGGGTGCTGACATGTGTCCGGCCTCACGAATGCAGCGGTTCACACGCCGGGGGCCCGTATGGGAGTTCGCGGATCGGGTCCAAATCAGAACCGCGTGCTTTTAAACACTCCGTCGCAAACTGGTTTTCCCGATCCCATCTCACCGATTATTGCGCCATTTCCGATTGACCTCCTACGCCTCCGACAGCCCCACGATCGTGAACAGGCTTACGCTGCTACGACCGGAGCTCGGTAGGTCCCTCCTTTGGCCATCGGCGCCCACATGACGCGGGCCATTTTGTTTGCCAATGCAACGCGTACCAGCATGGCTGGCTTGCGTGCGATCATGCTCGCAAGCCACGAGCCCGCGGGCGCTCCTTTTCGCGCGGCCCAACGCACCACCGAGCTCGCGCCGATGATGAGCAGACGCCGCAGCGTTCGCTCTCCCATCTTCGAGGTCGCGTCGAGCCTTTGTTTTCCTCCGGTGGAATGTTGCAATGGCGTGAGCCCGAGCCAAGCCGCAAAGTCGCGACCTCGTTTGAACGTTTCAGCCGGCGGCGCCAGTGCTGCCACAGCCGTTGCGATTACTGGACCCACCCCGGGGATGCTCATGAGGCGACGCGCTACTTCGTCTTCTTTGGCGCGCCGAGCAATTGCGATGTCCAGAAGCTTTATGCGTTGATCGAGCAAACCCAGCATATCAACCAGGACGCAAAGGATGGGACGCGCCGCTTCCGGGAGAGGCTGCTTGGGATCCTGCGCAGCCATAATAAGCTTGGCGACGTGTGCCGGGCCTTGAGCGACAATCAAGCCGAACTCGGCAAGATGACCACGTAGAGCGTTGATGATCTGCGCGCGCTGACGCACCAGCATATCGCGTGTTCGGAACACAACTGCCGCGCCTTGCGCTGCTTCACTCTTGATCGCTACGAAGCGCATGGTGGGGCGCTGGGCGGCTTCGCAGATCGCCTCTGCGTCGGCGGCATCGTTCTTCTGGCGCTTTACAAAGGGCTTGACATAAGCCGGCGGAATCAACCGCACGCGATGCCCGTAATTGCCAATCTCCCGACCCCAGAAATGGGACCCTCCGCAAGCCTCCATCGCTACGGTGCACGCCGGTTGAGTTGCAAAGAATTCCAGCACCTGTGCTCGCCGCAGTTTCTTGCGGAAAATGACGGCCCCCGACGCATCCGCGCCATGCGCTTGAAAAACATTCTTCGCCAAATCCAATCCAATGGTGCTAACTTTTTTCATGGACGCCTCCCTCAAGTGGTGTTCAACACCTCCACTTTGGCACATCGATGCCGTCGGGGGGCGTCCACCCCATCAGAACCGTTTTCGATGTATCCCGACAGCCGCAACCGTTGCGATAAAGAAGTTTGACGCGCATTAGACCGATGACCATCATTGAGCTTGAAACCCACAAGCATTCCTTGGGAGTGGGCCTTGTTCGAGGATGGGAGCTTCGAATCTCACCTGCGCGACGGTTCGAAGAGGGAAGCTATGGAGGACCCCACTCGCATTATTTCACTTTGATATCTGGCCGTGGATCAGAGCCTATGAAGCCGTTTCTGTTTGGCATCATTACTCTTGGTAGACTGGCCCTATCCATAACAGCGCCTTTCGGCACTATGTCATTGAGGTAAAGTATGTAAGCGCATAGCGCGTAAAGTTGATCCGCCGTCAGCGATTGCGGTGCGGTAAAAGGCATCGCTCGACGGACATAGTCGAAGAGCGTCGTCGCATAAGGCCAATAGCTGCCAACC
>Ga0209048_10006741_pt1 | contig 10711 bp, 14 predicted proteins | sample FrelakmetCRP12CR_FD_187146 | JGI IMG/M metagenome (GOLD analysis project Ga0209048, IMG submission 187146) | Freshwater lake sediment microbial communities from the University of Notre Dame, USA, for methane emissions studies - CRP12 CR (SPAdes)... | ecosystem: Environmental > Aquatic >... | reverse complement strand
CTACCGGGCTGCGCTACGCCCCGTTATTGGAACAAGAGCAGTATAGCAGATAATTCGCCTCATAGTCAAGGTTTTATTGCTAGCGATCATAGTACAAAATACGCCCGCAATTGCTGCACGTCTGCAAATCCGCGTTCGCACGCACTCGCTGCAATTCGCTGGGAGTCAAAATTACACGACACCATTGACACGAATTTTGATCTACTTTAGAAACAGCTCGCCCTTGCTTCGTACGCTTCAAAGCCTCATAGCGCTTCAGTAAATCAACATCGATAGTGCTCACAAATTGCTCGCGATTTGCCATCAACTCCAGTCGCTTCACTTCTAATTGATCACGGCGTATCATACCCGCTGCGTTTGTCTCTAACCACTTCTCTTGAGCCTGCTGCAGTGCCTCGGCCTTGCTGTTTGCCACCTCCTGCAAAGACTCAGTTGTGAGGATCACCTCCAACGCCATCTCTTCCTGGCGGTTTTGTTGCGCTCGTAAATGCTGCACTTCTTGTTGTAAAGCATACAGTTCTTTCGGATTCGAGACCACGCCACTATACATGCGTTGCTCCTGCATGCGCAAACGACGTTCAAGTTCTTCAAGTGCCCACTCTGCTTCTTTTTGAGCTTGAAGACCCAAATGTAACTGTTGTTGTGCTATAGTATTCTCAGTCCGAAGCCTTTTTAATACGCTATCTCCTTGAAGTGAACTCTCCAGTGCCTGTTGCTCTGCAATTAAACGTTCCAGTTCGAGGTCAAGCTGTTGTAACTGGTACAATGATGCAGCTATCTTTGTCGTGCTCATATGTAGACCGTTCTCCTTTCGGAGCGTACGACGTGCTTGTGATGGGATTGGATTATATTGTACAACTCCACAATAGTAAGAGCAATAGGAAAAATGTAAAAAATGTGAGAAGGATTTTTCGTCTGCAGGCGAAAAATCCTTCTCACATTGAAATGTATCAGGTACTCACACGGAGTACAGAAAACTCATCCTCAACGATAGCGGCTGGCAGCGCCTCCAGTGACCATAAGCAGTGATTCTCTGATTTCCTTGATGTGGTCGACTGCCTCTTGTAGTGGAAATAGTTGGGGTGAGATCAGAAGATCAGGATCAGTCGCAACTGGATGCCAGTAGATCCCATCGCGGTTCACGGTTACTTCTGGCTCGAGCGCTGGGAGTGAAATAGCCATGCCTTTAGCAGAGAAACCACGACGCACGAGGGGACGGATAATATGGTCTTCATCAGGGATATGAAGCGCGCGATGCAACTGGCACATTGCAGTCAGATCCTGACTATTTTCAGGAGTATGAGTAGTACCTAGACACACATGAAAGCCTTCGGCTTTGAGCCGTTCAATCGCATCTATTGCCTTCTGCCAACTTCCTGATCCGCGATAGAAGTCATGTATAGCCGCGTTCGAGCCATCCAGGCTGATCTGGATCGTCAGGCGCTCGCGAAATGGTAATGCCTTCAGTTGTTCTAAACGTCGTCCTTTCAGCAAAATTCCGTTGCTGAGCACTGTAACGCTCATTCGCTCCAGGCCGTATTCTAGCATGCTAAAGATATCATGAAGAATAAATGGTTCCCCTCCGGTGAGAAAGAGATCCGTCATTCCTATCTCAACCGCTTCATCGATGAGACGCAAGACCTGTGAAAGCGCGAGCCCCTTTCGTTCCGAGCCGACAAAAGACTCCGCAACACAGTAGCTACATGAGAGGTTGCAATCATAGTTTGTGTAAATCCATAAACGATTGAGGAGTCCCTCACTGTCATCAAGCTGTTCAGTATGAGCTAACGGCATGCTGTTCTCCATGTCTGGTCTGTAAAGGTTTTTTCACTCTATTATCGCCTCGAACGATAGGCAGCGACAGCCTCATCTAGCCTGGGCAGGGTGATGTGCTGGGTGAGAGGCCCGCCTAAGCCGAACACATAGCCTGGAAAGCGCTGCCCTTCGTCCATACAGCGCTCCACATCTGCGGTCACCGCCTCGGATTCCTCAAAAAGTGCGGCTGTGACATGCAGATTACCAATAAATCCGATGTGATGTTCCTGCGCGATCTCACCGACAAAATCCAATGCCATACATTCATCGATGGCGATACTCTGAGCGCCGCTGCTTGCCATCTCACGGATGACTTTACCACTCTCTCCTCAAGCCCACAGGCTGGATATTTTGCCCGCTCGATGAATAATCTCCCATGCAGGCTGGAGATGAGGGATAACGTAGTGTCGGAAGTAGTCCGGTTTCAACATAGTAGCTGGCGTATCATTGATTGCAACGATATCACAGCCTATGATCTCAGCATAAATGCGAGCTGAGATGGCACTTACCTGACCTGCGTATGCAAAGAGTGCTTCTGCACTCTCAGGACGGTGAAACAGATCAGTAAAAAGGGCTAATCCACGCAGGTGGTAGGCAATTGTACATGGACCTGCCGCAATTCCTACAAGAGCTACATTACGCTTTTCCAGCTCAGGTCTGGCCAATTTGCCAGCAGCAATGACGGTGGGCCAGCGTCCTGTCGTTTCATTCGGAAGCGGTGGCAGATGTGCGACAAGCTGCTCTGGTGGAAGCCCATAAAGCGGAGATGAGATGACTGATGGCGGGCTTTGCTCCGACCAATGTAGGACACACCCCAACGAACTAACTTCCATTTGTGGATCATCCAATAATGGAATGCCGTCGCACAAGTAACGATCCGAGCACAGAACCGCACCTTTTGCAAGAAGCCCTTCATCTTGCAAATAGCGTTCTGCACTCACACCAAGTAATTGCGCTGCATGTGTCCCAATATGTGGGAGCCAGGGAGTTTGCTCGACGCGCTCTCCCTGTAATGCCCGCATGAGGAGTTCCTTACTCAAGGTGAACCTGCGATTCCTCTCGCTAGTACGAAACACCCGTCCCATCGTTGGATAAAAACTCGACGAGTTTGGCGCCGCCAACAATTGTGGCTCCCTCAATCAGACCGCTATCGCTCAGTCCACGCTTTTTGAAACAGGGCGAACAGACCCAAAAAGTGCCACCAGCAGCAAGGTAGTTCTGTACCAACGTTGACATCGGTTGAAAGCCTTCTTCATTGATCTGATCTGAGACTCCTTTCACCGCCAGGCGTACTCCCTCGCTACTTAAAAATACGACGGTCTGTTTGCCAGAGGCAACTGCGGCATTAGCAACTACCATTGCTACAGTTGCGCGATCGGGATCATCGGTTGAGTGTGTCAGGTTAATAGCAAAGTTATTCAACATGTGTGTTTCGGTCCTTTCTGTAGTAAAAATTGATGGTCAAAAGAATCGGAAAGGATTTGCAAGAGAGTATTGCCTGTCATGCGGCACCAGGCAGCAATATCTCCAGCAGCGGCAGGATCATAGGCGGTCACCAGCAGAGTCTGCCCTGACTCGAGAGCATTCATGGCGAGCATGAGTTCCATAACAAGTTGTCCACAGCCCTTTTCGCCCAGGTCAAGCTTCTGATCAGCATTCGAAGGAAGACGTTCCACTCTTCAGGCCTTTCGCAGAAAATAACGGTTACCCTGCTCGCCCTCCTGCTCAGCAAGTAATTCGTTCCCTGTCATGCGGCACCACGCAGGAAGATCCTCTCGGACGCCTGCATCAGTGGAACGCACTTCGAGTACCTCTCCGGACTCGAGGCGTTTTATTGCTTGTAACATGAGCATCAGCAAACCACCTCCACATCCCTGGTCTCCACCATCGCACACAGCACTAACAGCAATTTCCTGTCCATCCCGGGTGCGAAAAATATCATTCGACATGCAATAAGCCCCCAAGCATTACAATAGATCATATCACTTCCATCTAAAGTATACACGATACAGAAGATTATTTTTTTCTTTACTTTATTATTCGTTCTGGTTGCAAACAGGCGCGTGTTATTACGTGTATACTGTAGTTACGCTTTTATATCTCTTTTTTTCAAGGAGTTTCAGACCTATGAGCATCTCATCATCAGCCAGTGATCACAAACGGTCAGCAGCCACTGGCGCCAAAGAGAGTAGCAATGCTATTCCCCCAATCATCTTAAGTGAGCGAAGTATTACAGGCTTAGCATTGATTCGCATTTTCGTGGGCTATCTCTGGTTTCAACAGCTTTTCTGGAAAATGCCTCCTGACTTCGCGGGCCTTTATTCGTACATCATTCGCGAGTCACAGCATACAATTATTCCAGGCTATGGCTATATCCTTCAACATACATTTCTTTTAGGCTGTGCAAGTTTACATACAGCCACAGGTTGTACCCTGTATGTGCCATTAGCTGCTGGCGTCTGGATTGCTGAACTGATTGTGGCTATTTCTCTTATGTTCGGTCTTTTCACACGCATCGGAGCAATTCTTGGTTCAGTGCTTGCTATTCAGTTATATGTCGGGTTAGCCTATACAGAATGGATATGGACGTATGGCATGTTAGTGCTGCTATGCCTGGCTCTCTCAGCTATTCCAGCGGGGCGCCGTCTGGGTTTTGATCAATGGCTCGCGCCTCGTTTGCAGGCAGCCGCACATAGTAATCTCCTGGCTCGATTCGTGAGCTGGTTTGCTTGAGAAAAGGAGGAACGGGAAATGACACATATTCGAAGGGGCTTATTGGCAGGACTCCTGGCAGGCCTTTTACTGGCCATGCTGAACTTTGTAACGGACGGGACACCAGGTCGCACACTGCCTGATGTATTACATTTGTTCGGCATCACCATCGCAGATCCGACCTTGAGTAGATTCGCTGGCTTTTTCTTACTTATCGTTTTGGGAGGGATAGTCGGTATTATCTTTGGTCTTGTCCAGGGGGAGAGGTTCATTTCAATCAGTCGCGCGCTTCTCTCTGGTCTGGTACTCGGCTTAGCCTGGTGGCTGGTCTTCTCGCTTTTACTGACGAACATCATGAACCATGCACCTTCGCCACTCAATCTTCAGTTTGGAATGTTCCTTGCTACTTTTCCCATCGACCTGCTCTTCGGGATGGTGTTGGGTTCAATCTATTATCAGCTCCAGGAACAACCTGCAACGGCAGAAGCGTAAGCACGATTGTCCAGCAGGTTGTTACTTCACCACATGAAACCAGTCCTTGCTTGTAAATAGTTTCATGCCATAAACGTGTAAGAGTAGGGCACATCCAAAATGAGGACAATATGTCACTGATTGTATTTTTGTAGAGGAGTATTGTACTTTATGGTAGCCGAAAAGGTTGCTATCGTCATCCCGGCTCTGAATGAAGAAGCAGCAATCCACCAACTGCTTGCAGAACTTCCCCAAGACTTTGCACAATGGGTAATCGTGGTCGACAACGGTAGTACTGATGCTACAGCAACTGTAGCTCGAAATTCTGGAGCAATTGTCGCCAATGAACCCACACGTGGCTATGGAAGAGCCTGCTTGAAGGGTTTCAAAACAGCCTGTAACCTTGGCGCAGAGATAGTGATTTTTATGGATGGAGATGGAAGTGATGATCCAACCGACCTTTCCATGATGCTAAGGCCAATCATTGAGGGGAGAGCGGACTTTGTCATCGGTTCGCGGGTGAGCAATCTGGCTGATCGGGGAGCAGTGCCTGCGCAGGCACGCCTGGGTAACTGGCTTGTAAGCCGTATGATCCATTTGTTGTATGGCGTGCGTCTCCATGACATCGGATCATTTCGCGTTGTACGTCGCTCTCTATTGGAAACAATCGATATGCGTGAGATGACGTATGGTTGGCCCGTCGAAATGTTGGTGAAAGCAGCTCGATCACATTACCGTATTCTTGAGTTACCCATTCATTATCGCCATCGCAGCCATGGTCGCTCAAAAGTAGCCGGCACAATCAGCGGAAGCATCAAGGCTGCTTATTACATGTTGAGCACAACTTTACGCTATTCAGGAGCAAGGAGGACACATGCCTGATACAGCCCTCGTCGTTATGGCTCGTTATCCACAGATTGGCACAACAAAAACACGTTTAGCGCGGACGATTGGTGATGAAGAGACTGTTCGTCTTTACCGGGCATTTCTCACTGACCTGGCTCATAAGTTCGCCGGACACGTTTGCGACCTACATTGGGCATATACTCCTGCCAATATCGATTACCTGTCCTTTATGGCAACACTTGCTCCAGCTCTTACAGAGCATATGCATGCATTCCCGCAGCAGGGCACAGATTTTGGCGCTCGTTTATACCACGCTTTTCAATGGATGCATGATCAAGGATATCAACGCACTATTGTGATAGGCTCTGATTCACCTCAAATCAGCTCGAAAATCATTATGCAGGCTCAGAAAGGGCTCGAAAAAGCCGACGTTGTACTCGGACCTGCAGACGATGGGGGATATTACTTGATCGCAATGCGAAGGCCATACGATGTATTCCGTGGCATCCCTATGAGTACCAGTGTAGTTGCACAGAAGACAATTGAGCTAGCACAAAGCCAGGGCTTGAAAGTCCATACGCTGGAGCATTTGTTTGATATTGATGAATTGCCTGACCTGCTGCGCCTGGCACAATTGCTGGAGACAGATAGTTCACTTGCTCCAGAAACTGCCAAATACCTGGCAACTATTAAGGAGTTAGCATGAGATTTTCTATAGCCACACCTCCAACGACGCTACCGGACTTGAAATCCATCCGGTCAACGCTGTATTCACAGCTAGCTAAGCTCAGACCGGATGCAAGGAGTCGTCTATTTTTGCATACGCAAAAATCAGGAGGTGTGATATGACAATATCAACAATAGCGACACTGCCGCGCTCAATTTATATTGAACCGACCAGCAGGTGTAACGAACTATGCCAGCAATGCCCACGCACGCTTCTCTCACGAGAAGACGACCGTGATCTGAGCTTCGATAACTTCCGTTTTATTGTGGATCAGTTTCCAATACTGGAACGTGTAGTGTTGCACGGTTTAGGTGAACCGTTGCTCAACAAAGAGTTACCACGCATGATTCGTTATCTCAAAGCGCGTGGAACCTATGTGCTCTTCAATTCTAATGGCATTCTACTCAACACCAGGCGAGGCCAGGAATTGATCGATGCAGGACTTGACGAATACCGCCTCTCGATGGATGGCGCAACACGTGAGACCTATGCCCAGGTGCGAGGTGTGGATGCATTTGATAAGATCTGGCGCAACGTCCGTGCATTTATTGCCATGCAGCAAGAACAGCAGGCTAGCAAACCAGCGTTCTCTCTCTGGTTCACAGCTATGAAGGAAAATTTGCACGAGTTACCTGGTCTCATTGATTTAGCGTATGAGCATGGAATCCGTGAGATCCATTTGCAACGTCTTGTTTACTTCGAGCAAGGGCTGGCGCACTCGCAGCAGGCGCTATTTCGTCGTTCCACTCGCGAGGAACTGGAACTTGTGCGCCGATCTGAGGAGTCATGCAAGCGATTGGGTATTGTCTTCAGCGCGGCTGGCTCCGCTACCCCGGTGGAGAGCTTGATACGAGATTTTGGTGATCGACCCTGGTCTGGTTGTCAGCGTCCATACACACTAACCTACATCACCTCGAGCGGGAATGTACTCTCGTGTTGTTTTGCTCCCTTTGGACACACCAGTGCAAGGGAATATAAAGAGGAGCGTGTGTTGGGGAATGTCTTCCAGGAACCAATTGAGGCTATCTGGCGTGGTGATCGATATGAAGCTTTTCGCCGGGATTTCGAGAGTGACCATCCTGCAAAACATTGCTCGCAATGTGGCATCAACTGGAGCTATTAAATGCTGATGAACACGATAACCCCGGAACCTGTAGGGGCCGATTTATCGCGCCTATCGCCGATTTATCGGCCATCGAGGCACATAGCCTGATGTCTAAATTGCAAGTACCCGAAGTAATACAGCTAGATGATAAGCAAGTGACCCGTAAGCGTCCCTGGTGGCGTATTCTTACCCTCTGCTCCCTTTTCTCGCTTTCGGTTATCATCTATATTCTGCTCATTCATGCAACGCCTCAGAGTGATGATCGTATCGCTCCATTCTTGCATGTATGGATGATCAGTTTTCTCCCCTATTTTGCGGCATGTGCCTTTGTATTGGCAACGAAACCGCTCGCGGGGAAATGGCGCCGCATAGAGTTAGGAATTATTGTACTTGGAGCATTCATATTGCGCATTATGCTTCTCCCACTGCCACCAGGTTTGTCACATGATTCCTGGAGGTATCTTTGGGATGCGCGAGTAACCTTGCACGGCTTCAGTCCTTATGTGTATCCTCCCTGGTCTAAAGTCCTGGCAGGTCTACAAAATACAATCCTGTATACCAACAGCCGCTTTCGCAACGTCCCCACCATTTATCCGCCAGGTGCACAGGTAGTGTATCTCTTAAGCTATCTACTTGCTCCAGCAAATCTCTATTTCCTAAAAGGCCTTTTTGTCATTTTTGACATGGTTACGTGCGTCGCGCTGATGGTTTTGCTCGGAAGGAAAGGACTCGATCAACGCCGCGTTATACTTTACGCCTGGTGCCCATTACCTATTATCGAATTTGCTATCCAGGGGCATGTGGATGTCATCACTCTGACGTTTACTATTCTCGCTATTCTCGCTGCTTGCAATCACAGTGTGCGTGGCTATATGCTGACTGGTTTTCTGATCGGGCTGGCGACCCTGACCAAAATTTATCCAATTCTCTTACTGATTGTTATCCTACCCGACGGGAATGATAAGGATGCGCCAGTCATGCAACGCATCAGATACCATTACCTTCCCTTGCTTGGGAGTTGTTTTGCAACTATCATCGTTGGCTATTTGCCCTATCTTATTATGGGACATGGGCAAGCATTTGGTTTTTTTGCTGCCTATGCCAGCGAACAGGGCCAGAATGCCGGAGTTACACAGCAAATCGTGCACTGGTTGGGCGATCGATTGCGCTTACCCCTCACGAAGACGATCACACTTGAACATTTTGTTGATGTAATCGTGATTGGCACTGTTTCAGTGATTGTCTTTGTGTTACGTTGGCGCAACCGAATAAGTATAGAAGCAGGCACTCTTATACTTTTTGGCGTAATTCTCTCGATCTCATCCCATGTATTTCCCTGGTATACGACCATCTTACTACTCTGGGTACCTGTACTATTGGTCCCTTTCTGGTCCCACACAGGGCTAGTCGGTCAGGGTCTGGCAATTATTGCTGTGTGGTACTTTACTACGACAGTTTTGCTTAGCTACTTTTTTAATCCTGTGCAAGGCGTTCCTTATGATTGGACGCTATATTACAGGCTCGTGTATTGGCCTGTCATGGTAGCATTGTGCGTAGCAGCATTGATACGTGTAATCAATTTTCTGGGATCTCAGAAAAGGGTGTGATATGCAAGACATTCAACAAAGTACTCCTGAAGAAGCAGATACATCTGTATTGTCGCTCCGTAAAGCCATCCTCTTTACAACCCTTGCTGCGCTTGGAGCTGGCCTGGTAGCTAGTTTAACGTCGGTGGCAATTATGTTTGTCTTACACGTGGTGGGAGGTATACCCACTCCAATGGAGCTATTTGGAGACCGTCTTCTGAAGCTATTGCCTGCACCAAGATTTGTGGATATGTTGATCTTTTTTAGCCCGCATTCGAAAACCACTCCCCTTGGACTGGCGCTTCTAGGCATGATCGGTCTCGGAACACTCCTGGGATTACTCTACGCTGCCATTGTGCGGGTCAAACTTCCAGTAAGCGGCTATCGACCTGCATTGCGTGAATGGCTAACTATGTTGATCTTTACAATTGCTATGACCGCGGTAGCTATCATCCTTTTCTGGGTCGAAATTGGACAGAACTTTCTTGGTTTGCCTGTTGGATGGGCTAGACTGGTCACCTCATTTGCGTTGCTGATTGATTTTAGCTTCTACGCCTTAACTCTTTGCCTAACGTTTCGCATTCTGTTACCTAAAGAGCCGGTTAGTGGGACATCAACTGAACGTAGCGAGCGTCGACAATTACTGGCTCGTGCTGGAGTTGTGGCACTTGGAGTCGGCTCCGCAGTTGGAACAGTGGGATTAATCAAAGGGTTGCTTACTAACTACACCAGCTATGACGGTTCAGAAACTTTTACGAACAACGGTTTCACAGCGCCGATCACCCCTACAAGCGAGCATTACACTGTGACGCAAAATGTCGTTGATCCAATGGTGAATATCTCAGTCTGGCGACTAGAAGTGACTGGCCTGATCGCAAATACTGGAACCTATACATTTGAGGAACTACGAAATCTTCCCTCAATTTCGCGCGCTGTGACGCTGGAATGTATCTCAAATGGCATCGGCGGGCATTTCTTAAGTACTGCTATCTGGCAAGGAGTGACTTTGCGTACACTGCTGGAAAAGCATGGGGGAGCATTGCCTGGTGCGCGTTATATCGCCTTTTACAGTGTCGATGGATATAGTATAAGCCAGCCTCTTGACGAGGTTCTTGCAGTCGATCCTATCCTGGCCTGGAGTATGAATGGTTCTGAGCTACCCATTCGCCACGGCTATCCCTTACGTGCACTTATTCCTGGCCGTTTTGGAGAAGAGAATCCTAAGTGGCTGACACGTATTGAATTGACTGACCATTTCGTGGGTGGTCTCTATGCTGACCAGGGCTGGTATAATGGTCCCCTGCACACAATCACGCGCATTGACCGTCCTGGTGGTGGTGGTCATGTCCCTTTCAACCAGAGCATTGAAATCGGTGGTATAGCCTTTGCTGGTAATCGTGGTATTCAGAAGGTAGAAGTAAGTGTTGATGGCGGTATATCCTGGAATAC
>Ga0209048_10006740_pt1 | contig 10713 bp, 10 predicted proteins | sample FrelakmetCRP12CR_FD_187146 | JGI IMG/M metagenome (GOLD analysis project Ga0209048, IMG submission 187146) | Freshwater lake sediment microbial communities from the University of Notre Dame, USA, for methane emissions studies - CRP12 CR (SPAdes)... | ecosystem: Environmental > Aquatic >... | reverse complement strand
TTTGAGAGACTCTATCTACTTCTTTTTGTATACTGGTAGAATTCCCAAATCAGGAAGAATGAACACATCAGCGCGTTTCGCCTGCACAAGAAATTGATAATTTAGCTTCCCCAGACTTTGCTCAAAAAACGCTTCATAAAACCAGGTCGCTTATGAGTTACATGTCCAAAAGTCGAATCGGTTTGAGGTGGTGAGGATGTTTGAGCAAAAGGTACTAACTCTAGTGGTTCTTGCAGAGGAGGTCGCTCCTGCATAGAAGTTGCGCTGTCCTCAACGGAAAGATGCTCTTCTGATCCAGCAGATACTATGTGAGTGTCATCTTTATATTTGGATGTATTTGTATCTTCAGTGGTATCAACTTGATGTGCATCATCCTTAACAGGTGTGTAATTTTCGAGAGTTGCATGCACCTCAATGTCAATCTGCATTTTATCTATATCTTCAGTAATATCAAGTGTACTCGCTTCTTCCAAGATAGCTATGGAGTTTTCATGAGTTCGTGCCTCTTCGTACTCTGCATGGGTATCTTCGGATGGTTGGACTACTTCTTCGAGATCGGCTGTGGTAATGGATGGTCGTTTCATCGTTATCTCTTTTGCGAGCGACTCTTCTTCATCAGTACTGATCTTTTGTAAGAATAATTCTTCAGTGGCTACTAACAGTTCCTCTTCCTTCGCGTCTTCTGTAGTAGCCGTGGCAGTACATGTTGAAGGTTGCGATGGAGCGTTTCCATCTAATACCGAGTCAATCCAATCATAAGCTCCTTCTAATGCGTGTTGACACCATTGCGTATAGTCATCGCTGATAAAGTCATCTAATTGTTCAAGGTAATCAAGTCGTTGCATGGTGCGATCCAACCACATCTCGCCGCGTTCCAGCATCCGATCGAGCAAGTCAATATCATTCACCCCGTTTGATTGGAGTCGTGCCAGTGTTGCGAGTTCAATAGCTGTTGGTTGCACTTCTTGAATACGTTCTGTATTTTCGCTGATTTGCTTGCGAACGTCGATAAGACGATATTGCAGGATCTCAATCTGATGTTGCAGGTTCCAGTATTGATAGCCAGTGTAGAACTCTTCGACGTCCTGCTGGCTGAATTGAGCAAAAATAGCAGCGGTATAAGCATTCATATGTTGAGGAGATGTATTATTCACCTGAACCCTCTTCCTCGGTCTCTGTTGATTTGAGCGGGGTGGAGGGTTGTCTTCCCCAACGCTCTATCCACCGTTGTACAAGACGGTTTGTGCGTATACTGTTATGATCAATAGGCCGGCCAGCCTGCTGGTCTTTAGAAGTAACAGTAATTTTGCGCAACCACCAAGGTAGTTCAAGTTGAGGATCAGTCTGCTCGTGCTCATCAAAGAAAGCAATCATATCTTCAGGCAATAATTCTATCTCGGAGTGTTTGAGAAATGAGGGCGACTGATGGTCAACGGGAAAGGGTTCCTTGATCTCGTATAGTTCGAAGTCTGGTAGTGCTCCCCAACTGCGGAGAGCTGTAGAAATTGTATTGCCAGGCTCGTCAGACCCAATTACCGATGGGTTATGTGTTTCAAGTGTAGATATTACATTATTGTTTGGAGGGATAGGTTGAGAACTTGAATGAGCAACAAGCGCCTGCATAATTGGATTATCAGAGAAAGATGCTACCTCATGTTGATGTCCTAATCGGTCTAAACATTCCTGGAGTTTAGCTAATTCTGCCTCAAGAGCCTCAACTTGAGTACTCAGGTGCCTATGAATTTCTTGATACTGTAACCATTGCTGGTACTGGCCCATCTTATACAATCCTGGTCTACGGTGAATGCTCAAAAATATTTAGCTAGTATTGCAAGGAGAAGTATAACATGTGGGACATTAAGAGACAAGCAGACATACGTTGATACAGGACACTATGCCAGCCCTTCGCGCTCCATAGCTGTATTGTACGAGATGCGCAGCAGGATACCGATGATAATGAAGTTGGCTATGATCGAGCTGCCTCCGTAGCTCAGGAATGGTAGCGGTAGACCAGTTAATGGTATGAACTTAAGATTCCCTGCGACAATTACAAATATCTGAATTGCAAAGATCGATGTCAGACCGGCAGCCAGTAATTGATTGAATTCATCACTTGCTTCAATTGCAATGCGAAAGCCGCGATAGATGATCAGTAAGTAGATACCGATGATCGCGAATAAACCAGCCAGTCCGAATTCCTCGCCTAACGCTGTAAAGATCATATCTGACTGTGCGAATGGCACAAAAGTCCCAGCGTGCCCAAGGCCAAAACCTGCTCCAAGTACTCCACCGTTCGCAAGGGCGATTAAGCCCTGTACAATCTGATATGCTCCATTTCTAGCGAAATCCTGCGTTGCCAGCGACCAATTTTGCCAGTTCACAACGTCGATTGAGAGTATCGAGAAACGGATTTGCACGTAACCGAACAGTTTGAAACCAATGAAGCCTAGCACTACAAATAACAACAAACCGCTTAACACGTACATAAGTTTTCCGCTACCAAGATAGATCATACACAGGAAAATGCCGTAAATCAGTAGCGCCAGGCCCAGTTCGCGTATCACTAAGAACAGCAAAAGTGAAATCCCTAGCATCAGCATTATCGGACCTAGCGTTCGCAGAGGTGGCAGGCGTATTGGACCGATACGTAGATTACCCTCGGTTAACAGATCCCTATTCTCACTCAGATATCCGGCAAAGAATATCACAATGAAAATCTTTAACAGTTCCGAGGGTTGTAGGTTGAGTGGCCCAAAGTTCAACTGGTCATGGTTCGGGCTATTCAGATTTTTTACACGCAATACGTTCACTATTGTCACTGCTACCAGAATGATTCCTAGCAATGCCCAGGTATATTTAAAACGTTTTAGCCAGTTCATGTTTCGCAAGCCAAATACTGTTGCCATACATATGATTAAGCCCAATATTACCCACACGAGTTGGCGGGAGCCTTGTAATAGATCTCCTACCTGTGGTCCAAGTCGCATCGCCATTAGTACACCAATTCCACTCATGAGACCCACAAGAGGTAAAAGCAACTGATCAGCTTTGGGGAAAAAAATGCTAAGGAGCAGGTTTACTAAGAGGAGAGCAACAATCAGACCAAATACAGGTATAAGGTAGCTTAATGAAGGAAGGATTGCTGTATTAATTGGAATGGATTGCTGGGGTTGGGAAATCACCGTGATTTGTGATTGGAAAACTTGAGCGAAACGTAACTGAACCAATTCAAGTATTAGAATCATAAACGGAATAACCAGTAATCCTAATTCCTTCCAGCGATAACGCCGTAATATTCCAGAGTTCATATTTGCTTGCATATAAAATCTCTCTATTGAGCTAACTTGAAGCGAATAAAACCAACTTGAATAATATCGCCAAATCTCGCTGCCAGCGCCTCGCGTGCAGGTTGATTATTCACATATGTTCCATTCGTACTACCTGCATCCTGGACATACCACAAGCCGTTACGGAACCAGAGCCGTGTATGTTCAGACGAAATAAAATTATCCACCAGTTGGATGGAATTGGTCGGGCCTCGGCCAATTGTAGTCTGTGGGCTGAGGTCGAAGCGCGTCCCAGGCAAGATGTTACTTGGTCCACTGTCAACCACTATCAGGTGTCCGACCACAGGCGGCGCTTGATTTGTACTATTTTCACTTGCAGTGGCCGTCTTACGCAAATCGCGAGTAATAGCGATGACCACCTGCATTAAAAAAAGGTATAGCAAGACGATGAATAATAGCCGTAATATGAATAAAAAGACATCCAATGTCATATTTCGCAGCCCTTACCTTCTCTCGAAGTAAAAGTCATAACTGCCAATAGTGAAGCGGTCACCGCTGCGTAGTGTATGTTGGCGCAAATGTGGCGTACCGTTGATGGTAATTCCATTCGTGCTACCAAGATCAAAAATCATAAACTGGCCATTGGTCTGGTATTTTATTTGAGCGTGGTAACGTGAAACTCGCTTATCTTCAACTATGATATCATTGGTGAGTTGCCGCCCAATATTGACAACGGGTTTTTCTATACGATAAACCTTTTGTTGCATCTGGGGTAAACGAATAGTCAGCCATGCCTGAGGCAAAGCCGGGATAGGCATTCCTTGTGAATAACTGCCGGAAAGCATTGGCGATGAACTGGAATTATTTGGTGAACTACCAGATTGAATGGGAGTGCCAGGCAAGCCTGGTAATTGTTGTCCAGGAGGCAGTTGTGAGCGTAGTAATTCTAACTGCTCGGCGCTCAATGCCTGTGTTGCCATTGGACCTGCTTCAGGGTTTGTCTCATCGCCAGCAATAGCATGTTGACGATCTTGCAAATGAGCTTCAATGCGAACAGCACCGGAACGCAAATCGCTGCTGGGATGCAGGCGTAATACGGGAATTACTCGTAACGTATAGTGTCGATGGCGTGCTACTTGAATAAGGTGATCCTGCCAGCCCTTTTTCAAGGTAGCTTCTACTGGAAGCAATTGTTGGTGATCTTTAAAACTAAGAAAAATGTCAAAGACATCAGGAGCCAATCGCCGACCTTCACCTTGTAAAAGTACACCATCCTCCATAGCTCGTTCCAATTTACGCGCTACCTCGGCAGGCTGCAACTTTGATGGAAAGAGGAATGCAAAGGGACTTTCAACTATGCGCTGCATGAATGATTCAACTTTTGAAAGTGGGTTCTGGCGAGCCTTCACCTTGCTCACGTTTCCTTTTGTAAAATCTGGCGCGCGGTAAGCACGTCAGAAGCAATCTGAGTCTTCAAAGCATCTATTCCTGCAAAGCGTTGCTCATCACGCAGGCGAGTGATGAAGTCTAAAGTGATCCGCTGATCGTAAAGATCGAGATCAACATCGAGCAAATGCGCTTCAACGATTCTTTTGTGTCCCCCAAAAGTGGGGCGCACTCCGATATTTACTACACTGTTATAGACGGGATTGTCATGCCTCACGTCACGTTGTAAGACATTCCCTAGATGTACCCGTGCTGCATATACACCATCAGCAGGCAATAATTTGTGTGACTCTGGCAGAAGGTTAGCTGTTGGGAACCCCAAAAGTCTCCCGCGATGGTCGCCTTTTACAACAATGCTACTTGCAATCACCGGATGTCCAAGTAATGCGTTTGCTTCGTCGATTTGTCCATCGCTCACGAGAGTGCGAATGCGCGTACTGCTGATTCGAGCCTGTTCTGCCGCCTCCAATTGGATAGGTAGTACTTCTATAGCATGTTTCTGCCCATACTCTTGCAGGAAAGTAATATTTCCCATCCTGTTATGACCAAGGCTGAAATCTGCACCAACAACCATTCCTCGTAACAGAAAACGTTCCCGTAAACTCTCGAGGAAGTCATTGGCGCTCATTTGTGCGACCTGAGATGTAAAACTGATGACGATATTGTCAGGAATATGACCATAGAGATCTGTGAGTGCCAGCTTCTCTTCCAGCGTTGTCAAACATTGCAGGTTGATGTCTGGGCGCACAACCAGCAATGTATGTGGATCGAACGTGACTAAAACTGGCTTAGCATCTACTGTTTGCGCCATGGTACGCAATGCTTGCATCAGGCGCAGGTGTCCTTTATGTATCCCGTCGAAATTGCCAATAGTAATCACTATTGGATCATTTTTCGTTAAAGTTGTTGTGTAATCCATGTTGAGCTTGATTTGTTACCTTGCTTTTATTTGGATAATAGTACCACAGCCGCCAATTACAGGCAACATGGTTAGTCTGAAGCGAAAACTTTCTTCGGTTGCCATGCCTGTTGCTCTTCGTTCCATTCGGCTATAGCTATAAAAGCCTCGTTAATATCATAGACACGCGCAAGGCCAGAGTTATTTGCTAGAGCATTGTGGAAAGTATTGCCATGCTTTACTCGCTCGACCGTTTCGGCATCGAGCTTGATGGCAGGGTATTGTTCAAGCGCTTTGTCGAACGGGAAGGAATAGTGTTGTATAGAATTCGTTTCGACCGCAGCAGCGAATTGTTCAAGCGTGATACTTTCTGAGAGCGTGAATGGGCCACTGCGTGTTCTGACAAGCGCTTCCAGGAAAGCGTAACAGCCAGTCTGTGAACCGAGATCATGAGCTAGAGAACGAATATAGGTTCCCTTACTGCATTTTATGGCAAGTGTGAGTCGAGGTGGAATCCATGCAAGAATTTCGAGCGAATAGATGACGATGGGTCGAGGCTCTAGTACGATTGCTTCTCCCGCTCTTGCTCTTTTATAAGCAGGTTGTCCCTGAATTTTGATAGCGGAGTAAAGTGGAGGGTATTGCATCTGAGGACCTCGAAATTGTTCGAGCGTCTCTTCAATCATTTTCAGGGTAAGGTCAGCAGTGCTCGCTGTAGCAGTGATAGCACCTTCGGCATCATAGGTATCTGTGGCAGTTCCGAAGTTAATATCAGCCTGATATGCTTTGCCGCTTTCACTGAGATATTCCGCCACACGTGTTGCCTGGCCAACGCAGATGGGTAGCACACCACTTGCAAGAGGGTCAAGTGTACCAGCGTGCCCTACACGTTTTTGTTTCAGGTGTTTGCGAATGATTGCCACGACATCATGCGAAGTCATACCCGTAGGCTTGTTGATGTTAAATATGCCATCTATTAGCAATTCATCACTCTTTCCAATTCGACTACTACCAATTTGGTAGCGTCCTCAATTGGTAAATGAAATGATGCTCCTGCGGCGCGAGCATGACCTCCACCTTCTCCATTGCTCACCCGCAGGCAGATTTCAGCAGCATTATAAGGAGCAGCGCAGCGCAGGCTGAGCCTGGTGATATTTGGATCATTATAGCTTTTGAAAAAAGCTGCTACTTGAACACCTTCAATATCACGCAGGAGACCGGAGGTGTTGTCATCCATCTCTGGAGTGGCGCCTGCCGCAAAGAGGGTTGCGCCAGTAGCCTGCGACCAGATTAACCTTCCCCCACAGGAGGTCTGAGCACTTGCGAGAATCATTGCTTGAAAGCGCACTTGTGCCAGCGGGCGCGTGCGGTATATAGGTTGAACGATTGTTTCTGGTATCGCTCCAGCACGAAGCAACAGTGCTGCTACCTCGAACGTGCGTGGAGTTGTATTTGTGAATTGAAAGGAACTCGTGTCGGTAATCACACCTGTAAGCAAGCATAGTGCAGCAGCCTTGTTCAGTGGTAAGTCTGCCTGTAGCTGAAACAGAACAAGGAGTTCGGCCGTAGCTGCTGCTGTGGTATCAATAATGTTCACCTGTCCGCAACCTTCGCTGCTGATATGGTGATCGATATTGAGAATCGTTGCATTGTCCAGAAAAGATTTATGATCTTCATACAGGCGACCGAAACGTCTCAGCTCGCCTGTATCCAGGGCAATAACCAGGTCAAAAGCCTCGTCACTCAACGTTTGTTGCAGCGTCTCAATTCCAGGTAAGAACGAGAGGTTTTGCGGCGCGGCATCAGCGCAGGCAGGAACACACTCTTTCCCTAGTTGGCGCAACATATGGGCCAGGCCAAGAGCCGAGCCGATGCAGTCACCATCCGGAGATTCATGCGCGAGTAAAGCAATGCGCTGTGATGCCGTGATCAGCGTCATTGCCTGCTCAACAAGAGCGGGATCAATTTGTGAATTCAGTGTATCCGCGTCCTCACTCATTAGTACCACCGCTGATTGTTTCTTCCTGTTCGATCTTGCGAATAAGTTCAAGAATGCGTGAGCCTTGTTCGATCGACGTATCTAGCTTAAAAACTAACTCGGGCATGTAACGCAGGGTAATGCGGCTGGCAAGTGCGCTGCGCAGAAAACCTGTTGCGTGTTTCAGCGCTTGAATTGTGGCTGTCTGCTCTTTCTCAGTTCCCATGACGCTTACAAAAACTTTTGCATGACGAAGGTCGCCGCTAACCTCTACATGTGTAATGCTTGCGAATCCAACTCGCGGATCTTTCACGCGCGTGCGTAATAAGTCGCTCAATTCGACCGCAATCAATTCGCCAAGTTTCTCTTGTCGGTGTGGATTTGGCATGAATCTATCCCTCTGTCATTAAGGGCACCCGCAAGGGGATGCCCCTACTATACTACTGAAATGGCTTCGTCCTTCATGTATAGTAGGAGCGGGTCCTGCTGTCCCTGTGCCGTTATATTGCTTACATACCGGGCTTGACGCGTTCTTGTGCGAAGGACTCGATAATGTCGCCCTCTTCGAACTCAGTGAAATCTTCGAGCACAATGCCACACTCATAGCCAGTGGCAACCTCGCGAACATCATCTCTACCACGTCGAAGCGAGGCAATTTTGCCATCGTATACCATTACCGTTTTGCGTAGGACGCGAGCCTGCGATGAACGTGTTATTTTGCCATCGATGATACGACAGCCAGCAATGACCGTGTTTTTGCCCGCCTTGAAGGTTTGCTGTACCTCTGCATGGCCCTCGATAACTTCACGATATGTTGGTTCCAACATACCTGTGAGGGCAGCCTGGATATCGTCAGTCAGTTTGTAGATGATATCGTAGTAACGGATTTCGACGTTTTCCTTCTGTGCCAGGCGCTGTGCGGCTCCATCAGCTTTGACATTGAAGCCGATAATGACAGCATCTGAAGCTCCAGCCAGGTGAACATCGGTTTCGCTGATATTGCCGATACCTTCGTGAATCAGGCGAACCTTGATGTTCTCTTCACCCACTTTACTCAGAGCATTTTTGATGGCTTCTGCAGAACCCTGCACATCGCACTTGAGCACAACATTCAACTCCTTGACTTTACCCTCTTGCATTTGCATGTACAGGGTATCAAGGCTAACCTGGCCGAGCGGAATGCTTTCATTGCGACGTTGCTCTGCGATTTTCGAAGCGGCCTGTTTCGCCTTACGCTCGTCAGGTACTACTTCGAGACGGTCTCCGGCCTGGGGCACTTCGGGCAGTCCAAGTATACTCACGGGTGTGCTTGGAGGAGCCTTCTGGATGCGCTTGCCGCGGTCGTTGAACATGGCGCGCACTTTGCCCGACATTGAACCAACGACGATGTTATCACCCATTTTGAGCGTTCCTTGCTGGATGAGTACTGTAGCCACTGCTCCCGTATTTTTCTCGAGTTTTGCTTCAATGATGACTCCTGTCGCTGGCCTGTTGGGATTAGCGCGAATATCCTGCACTTCTGCGGCAAGTAAGATCATTTCGAGTAGTTCGTCTATGCCGACCCCTTTGCGGGCCGAAACTGGTACGCAAATGACATCTCCACCGTACTCTTCGATCACTACTCCGATATCATAGAGTTGCTGTTTCACGAAGTCAGGGTTGGCGTCGACTTTATCAATTTTGTTGAGAGCGATGATTATTGGTACCTTAGCCGCCTGGGCATGATCAATTGCTTCACGTGTTTGTGGCATAACACCATCGTCGGCTGCTACTACAATAATGGCGATGTGCGTGACCTGTGCTCCGCGCGCGCGCATGGCGGTAAAAGCCTCGTGACCAGGTGTGTCCAGGAAGGTGATTTTCTTCCCATCCACTTCGACCTGGTACGCGCCAATGTGTTGTGTGATACCACCAGCCTCACCCGCCGCAACTTTGGTTTTACGAATAGTGTCAAGCAAAGAAGTTTTGCCGTGGTCAACATGTCCCATGATGGTAACGACTGGAGGAATGACATCCATATTATCTTCGTGACGTGTTGCCATCATAGCTTCGTTTGCTGAGAGTCCCCCGCTGATGCGCTGCACAACAGGAGTCACAGTAAGCTCGCTCTGACTTGGCTCAAAGCCAAGGTCAGTTGCGACCAGTGCTGCTTTATCGTAGTCGACAACCTGGTTGATGCTTGCAAAAATGCTATGTTTGATGAGACCGCGAATGACATCATTTGGTGTTGTTTGCAATAATTCTGCAAGGTCCTTCACGACAATTTGGGGTGGTATAGAGATTGGTCCCGTTGGTTTCTCTTTTACTACTGGAACGCGTCGTTCAGGCTGTTTACGCACTGGCGGGCCTGGAGGACGTCCCCCCGGGCGAGTCCCGTGTCCACCTGGTCGATATGTGCCAGGTGAAGTACCTCCTGGTCGTGTACCGGGTCGTGTGGTTGCGCTTCCAGGAGCAGTCGTACGTTGTGCGGGAGCATTGCTGGTCTGACGCTGAACTGGTGTAGCAGTTCCTCCACTACGCTGTCCAGGCTCGGAGCGTTGGGCTGGATTTGAACGCGAACCATCAGGTGCTGCTACTCTCGTTGTAGGTCGGGTAGTACTACTAGTAGTTGGCTGTGCTGTTGCGGGTCGAGCCACGTTCGATGGAACTGGCTGTGCTGTCGTTGAACGTGCAGTATTGCTAGTGGCTGGTCGTGCTGGTGCAGGACGAGCAGTGCTACTGGGACTGGCAGGTTGCGTAGGTGCAGAACTAGCTTCAGGACTAGCTTGTTGCGTCTTTACTTTTTCAGTTGCGCTCTGGGTGCGAACGGCAGCCGTGGCATGTGTTGTTGATGCTGTGCGACGCTGAGCCGTAGGCTTTTCTTCCTGTGCCTGGGTTTTCGGTGTGGCGCTCTCTGTTTTTGCGCGAGCAGTTGTGCGGCTGCGTGTTTTAGTTGCTTTGACTTGCTCGTTTGCATCTGGGGTATCAGATGTATTACTCATGAAGAAGACCCCCTTCTATATAACGATACGCCTTTAGGGCGGTGGAAATCTCTCTTCACAGCCACAAAAAAGGACTGCCATCTTCCCCTATGGGAAGAGACAGACCCTCACGTTGGTGCAGTG
>Ga0209048_10006739_pt1 | contig 10714 bp, 11 predicted proteins | sample FrelakmetCRP12CR_FD_187146 | JGI IMG/M metagenome (GOLD analysis project Ga0209048, IMG submission 187146) | Freshwater lake sediment microbial communities from the University of Notre Dame, USA, for methane emissions studies - CRP12 CR (SPAdes)... | ecosystem: Environmental > Aquatic >... | reverse complement strand
CATCGAGAAACCGCCGAGAATCGTCCGCTCGGGCGGGATCCCGGTCCGCTGCCGGAGCTCGTCGTGCAGCTCCGCGAGCGCCGCGTAGGCGGCGTGGAAGGTCGCCTCATCCGGGTAGCCGACCCGCGGCACCAGGTACCAGTGGTAGCCGGGTGAGCCGGGCAGCTGGAGCGGTGCCCGCGGCGTGACCACGTGCAGACGGCGCTCGGCGTCGAGCACGTCGGCGAGCGCCGTCAGGTCGTTCTCGTCGGTGCCGCGGCCGTGATGGAGGACGAGCAGCCCCTCCGGCTCGCCGGCGGCGGAGCGCTCGCGATAGACGGGAGGGCTCACGCTGCTACGCCAGGTAGAGAACGACGTCGTCGGCCGGCGCCCGCTCCGGCGGCGACTTCTCCTGGCGGGCCCAGCCGAGGTGGATCAGGGCCACGAACCGTTCCTCGGGCGGGATCCCGAGCGCGTCCCGGCCCGCGTCAGAGCGCAGGACCCCGGGCGTGCGCCAGTAGCCGGCCAGGCCGCCGGCGTGGGCCGCGAGCAGCACGGCGTAGGTGGCGCAGGCGGCGGCGCACAGGTCCTCCTCGTCCTGCACGGGATCGTCGGATCGCAGCACGGTGACCGCGACCAGCGTCGGCGCGCGATCGAGCTTGGCCGCGGCCTCGGGACCCGCGGCCTGTTTCAGCGCCGCCAGCGCGCCGGGGCCGAGCACGCGAAATCGCCACGGGTTGGTCAGGTGGTGGTTGGGAGCCCAGCGCGCCAGCTCGAGCAGCTCGTCGAGCAGCTCGCGCGGGACCGGGTCGGAGGCGAACGCCTTGTGGGTGCGGCGGCTGCGGATCGCTTCCCTGACCTCCATCGGGGGGAACGCTACCCGGGGTGCCGCGCGAGGGTCGCCGGCGCCGGCTGCTCCCTACACTAGAAAGCATGCAACGAGGTGTCGTGACACTGGCCATCAGCAAGGCCGCCGGCCACGTTCCGGGCCTGCGGCGGATCCCGGTGCTGAAGCTGCTCGCGCTCGCCGAGATCGCCCTGCTGGCCCGCGAGCACTTCAGCAAGCTCGATCCGTATGAGCGCCGGCGGCTGATCACGCTCGTGCGGCGCGGCCGCGGACGCGGGAGCAACCTGACCGATACCGAGCGCGACGAGCTGGCGACGCTCGTGGCCAAGGCCGAGCCACGGCTGTTCGCCGGCAGCGCGGCCGACAAGCTGTCGCCGATCCCACTGCCCGACCTGCTCGTGCGCGGTCGGGCCAGTCGCTCCCCGGAGGCGCGTGAGCAGGCCGCGGAGACATCCAGGCGGGTCCGAGACGCGCGCAAGCGCTGACCCGACCCCTTGACCCTCACGCTGCGTGAGGCCGTAGCGTCGCCGGCATGAGGACGGTCAGTGAGCTCTCAGCTCTCGCCGGCGTGACCGTGCGGACGCTTCACCATTACCACGAGATCGGGCTGCTGGTGCCGAGCGAGCGCTCGGAGTCCGGCTATCGGCTGTACTCTGGCGCGGATCTCGCGCGCCTGCAGGAGATCCTCGTCTGGCGCCAGCTCGGCTTCACGCTCGCCGAGATCCAGGCGATGCTCGACGATCCCGGTCATGATCGGGGTCGGTCACTGCGGCGCCAGCGGGAGCTGGTCGAGCTCGAGCTCGACCGCCTCGCGGCCGCGGCCAAGGCGCTCGACGCCGCCCTCGCAGCACACGAGAACGGCCGACGACCAGAGGAGCACACGATGTTCGAGGGATTCGACAACTCCCCATACGAGGAGGAGGCGGCGAGCGTTGGGGGCATACCGAGGCGTACCGGGAATCGGGGCGCCGGTCGGCGACGTACGGCCCCGAGCAATGGGCGGAGATGCACGCCGAGCAGGAGGCGATCGAACGCGAGCTCGCCGAGCTCATGCGCGCCGGGGAGGACCCGACCGGCGAGCCGGCGGTGGCCGCCGTCGAGCGTCACCGGCAGCTGATCGAGCGCTGGTTCTATCCCTGCTCGCCCCAGATGCACCGTGGCCTGGGCGAGATGTACGTAGCCGACGAGCGCTTCGCGCGTCATTACGAGGAGCGCGCCCCGGGCCTGGCGACGTTCGTGCGCGACGCCATCGTCGCCAACGCCGAGCGCGCCCGCGCGGGCACGACCGGCTGAGGCCCGCGGCGCGGGCGTGGCAACCGGCTCAGGCGGTGATCGGGATGTGACCCGGTTGCCGCCTGACCCGCTCCAGCCACCCGCGCAGCGCCTCGTAGGGAGCGAGGTCGAACACGTCGACCTCGCGACGTTCGTAGGGCAGGCCGAGCTGCGCCAGCAGCAGCCGCACCTTGTAGCAGTTGCCCGACAGACCCGAGTCGTACAGCAGCACAGGCAGACCCTACCCTTCGTCAATGTCCACCCGCGGGGCCGGCGCGCCCCCCACCGACTCCGAACAGGCCGCCGACGGCGCGGTGCTCGCCGACGGCCGGGCCGTCTCCGGCGCTGCCGTCCTCGCGGCGCCCGCGGTCCCGACGGCGGTGATCCGCTCGATCGCGTTCGTGGTCGGCGCGGCGAGCCTCGGCGCCGAGATCGCGGCCGCTCGGCTGCTGGCGCCCTACTTCGGGGCCTCGACGATCATCTGGGCGAACACGATCGCGACCGTGCTCGTCGCGTTGTCGGCGGGCTACGCGCTCGGCGGGCGCCTGGCCGACCGCCGCGCGGACCTGCGCGGCCTGTGCGGAATTGTGCTCGTCGCCGCGGCGCTGCTGGCCATGGTCCCGTTCGTGTCCGGGCCGTTTCTGAGCTTCTCGGTCAAGGCCCTCGGGTCGCTGTCGGTGGGCGGGTTCGTCGGGTCGCTGGCGGCGGTGCTGGTGCTGGTCGCGGTCCCCGTGATGCTGCTCGGCACGGTCGCGCCGTACGCCAACCGGTTGTCGCTCGACCGGGTCTCCGACGCGGGCACGGTCACCGGTCGCCTGTACGCGATCTCCACCGCCGGGTCGCTGCTCGGCACGTTCCTCGCCGCGCTGCTCCTGATTCCGCTGATCGGGACCCACCGGACGTTCCTCGTGTTCGCGCTCGCGCTCGCCCTCGTGGCGGCGCCGTTCGTGGGGTCGCGGAAGTTCCTGCTCGTGCCCGTGGCCGTCGCGTGCCTGCTGGCGGTGCCGCCCGCGGCGGTGGGCGCAGGCGTGCCGGGTGCGCGCGTCATCTCCGAGACCGAGACGCCCTACCAATACGCGCGCGTTCTGCAGTTCGCCGACGGAGAGCGCTGGCTGCAGCTCAACGAGGGGGTCGCCGTGCACTCGCTGTACCGGCCCTGGACCTATCTCACCGGCGGCTACTGGGACGATCTGCTGGTGCTGCCCCGGGCGGCCGCGGACGCTCCGGGGCGGCGGATCGCGATCCTCGGCGACGCGGCCGGCACCGTCGCGCGGGCCTACGGTCACTACTTCCCCGCCACCCGGGTCGACGCCGTCGAGCTCGACGGCGAGCTGAGCGCGATCGGCCGGCGCTGGTTCGGCCTGCGCGGCCCGAACCTCCACCTCTACACCGCCGACGCCCGTCCGTGGCTGGCCGCCTCGACCGCTCGCTACGACGCGATCGTGCTCGACGCCTACCGGCAGCCCTACATCCCGTTCTATCTGATCACGCGGGAGTTCTTCGCCGACATCCGGGCGCACCTGCGCCCCGGCGGCGTGGTCATCGTCAACGTCGGGCACATCCCCCACTCCGACGGCCTCGAGAGGGTGGTCTCGGCGACACTGGGCTCGGTGTTCACGGTCGTGCGCCGCGATCCCGTCAGCCCGACGAACACGCTCGTCGCCGCCAGTGAGTCGCCGCTGTCTTCGGTCCGACTGAACGCGGCGATCACGAGCCTGCCGCCCGACCTGCGTGACCTCGCGGCAACGATTGCCGGCCGGCTCGGGCCGGCGCTGGCCGGCGGGTCGGTCTACACCGACGACCGCGCGCCGGTCGAGTGGCTCACCGATCTCTCGATCCTGCGCTACGCGACCGGGCAACGGTAGGACGCACGCGAGCCCCGCACCGGACGGCACGGGGCTCGGCGGCTGGGCCGGATGGGACTGGCCTGTGTCAGACGTGGACGTCGGCGCTCAGCAGCAGATGCAGCTGCGGAGTGAGGAGATCGGGCTTGCCGGTCGTGCCGTTTGACAGGGTGCTGCTGAAGTCGCGGACGCACTGGCCTGCGGGTGCGGTCGCCATGTAGATGCCGCTGGAGTCGTTGCTCATCGCGAGCACGTCGCCGCGCTTGACCTTGATGTGGGCGGAGAAGGTGCTCAGGCCGATCGCCGAGACGGTCTCGAGCGCGCTCGAGTGGACGGCCGTGAACTTGCCGTGCCCGACCGGGCGCAGGATCCGCAGCTCGACCTGGCCGCCGGTGCTGCCGGCGTTGATCGACCAGTCCACGAGCGTGCCGTTGCGCTTGACGACGTCGGTCGGCTTGCCGTGCTTGAAGTTGATGTAGGTGCAGTCCTGCGACAGCGGGCAGACGTTCATCGTCGGCGTCCCGCCGGAGTTCCCGACCGGCGTCGTGTGGGCGAGCGCGGCGGGGGCCCCGGCCAGCGACAGGGCGGTGGCGGCGAGGGCGGTGAGGGTGCGAAGCTTGGGCATTGTGGTCTCCATCCGGTCGGCGTTGTGCGTTGAGAGCACAGTGACCGAGGCCGGGAGCGGATCCCAGGGACCCAAGGTGTGGACCGGGCCACACCCTGCCGGGCGGCGCTAGGCCGGGACCGGCTCGGAGACGGCCGCGGACGGCGGCCGGTCCTGGAGCACGCGCACGCCTTTGCGCGGGGCCAGCGTGATGGCGCGGAACTGGATCTTCTCGGGCGCCGGGTCGGCGGGAAGCAGCCGCACCCGCTCGAGCACGCGCCGCAGCACGATCCGCATCTCCATCAGCGCAAAGCTCGCGCCGAGACAGCGACGGGTGCCACCGCCGAACGGGATCCAGGTGTACGTGTCGGGAGCGTCCGGCCCGAGGAAACGTTCGGGCCGGAACGATCGGGGACCGGGATACAGATCGGGGCGCCGGTGGATCGTCCTGATCGACGGGTTGATCTCGACGCCGGGTGGGATCTCGTAGCCGCCGAGCCGGAACGCCTCGCCCCTGACCACACGACCGACGCCGGGGATCACCGGGCGGATCCGCAGCGATTCCTTGACCACGGCGTCGAGGTAGTCGTCGTCGCCGGCGTCGACGCCCTCGCGGGTGCGGTCGAGGACGGCCGGGTTGTGCAGCAGCAGGTCGAACGTCCAGGCCAGGCCGGTGGCCGTGGTCTCGTGCCCGGCGAGCAGGAGAGTGACCAGCTCGTCGCGCACTTCGCTGTCGCTCAGGCGGGCGCCCTCCTCGTCCTCGGCCAGCAGCAGCGCCGAGAGCACGTCGTCGCGCTGCTCGAGTCCCGGCGCCTCGCGGCGGCGTGCGATCTCGGCGTACAGGATCTCGTCCACGGCTCGCCGCTGAGCCTCGAAGCGCAGCACCGCGCTGCGGTCGCGCGAGCGGATCGCCGACAGGAGCAGCAGCCGCCGCGGCCGGGCGAGCGGCTCGACCATCGCCCGCAGCCGCCGGCGCAGCTCCGCCTCGGCGGGTCCGGTCTCGTACCCGAACACGGCGCGCAGGATCACCCGCAGGGTGAGCGACTGCATCGTCGGCAGCAGCGCAAATTGCTCGCCCACCGGCCAGGCGTCGATCTCGGCGTCGGTCGTGTCGCGGATCACCTGCTCGTAGGCCTGCAGCCGGCGACCGTGGAACGGCGGCAGCATCAGCCGACGGTGCCGGAGATGCTCGGCCTCGTCGAGCAGCAGCACCGATCGCTCGCCGACGACCGGGCCGAGCAGGGCATTGGCCTCGCCGGCGTGCAGCTGCGAGTTCGATCCCTGGAAGACCTCCTTGGCCAGCGCCGGGTCGAACACCATCACGAAGCTCGAGTCGAACACGGTGCTGAACGTGACCACGTTGCCGTGGCGGCGCCGGCAGGCCTCGAGGAAGCGCGGGCCGGCGAGCACGAAGCCGGCGGTCTGGAGCAGACGCGGGAGGCGCGGACCAGGGGGGTGGCTGGCGGCCGGGACGCTCATCTCGGATCCGATGGTCGCACACCGCAATTACCGGTCCCGGCGCTACCGCTTTAGCGTCGCCTTAGATTCGCCGTCAGGCTCTGCATGTTCTGAGCCGTCGCGCTCGAGCGGGGCGCCGTGCTCAGCGGCGCAGTCGAGCGCGGCCGGCATCGGGCGCATGCGCATGAGAGAGAGCTTCCTGATCTTCGGTAGCCCGATGATCGGCGATGACGAGATCGCCGAGGTCGTGGACTCGCTGCGCTCGGGCTGGGTCGGCACCGGTCCCAAGGTGCAGCGCTTCGAGCAGCTCCTGTCGGCGTACGTGGGCGCGCCCGAGGTGCGCTGCGTGTCGTCCTGCACGGCGGCGCTGATCCTGGCGCTGCGGGTGCTGGGGATCGGCCGCGGCGACGAGGTGCTGGTGCCGGCGATGACCTTCGTGGCCAGCGCGAACGCCGTCGAGCACTCGGGCGCGACGCCGGTCCTGGTCGACTCCGAGCCGCGCACGGGGCTGATCGATCTCGATGCCGCCGCGGCGGCGGTCACCACTCGCACCCGCGCGATCATGCCGGTGCACCTCGCCGGCCGTCCGATCGACATGGATCGCGTCAAGGCGATCGCCGATCGGCACGGGCTGCTGGTGGTCGAGGACGCCGCACACGCGATCGGGGCCGAGTGGCGCGGCCGGCGGATCGGCTCCCTGGGGAACGTGACGGCGTTCTCGTTCTACGTGACCAAGAACATCTCGACGGTTGAGGGAGGCGCGGTGGCGACCGACGACCCCGAGATCGCCGCCCAGATCGAGCGGCTGGCCCTGCACGGGCTGAGCCTCGGCGCCTGGCAGCGGTTCTCGGACCAGGGCTTTCGCCACTACGAGGTGGTCGAGCCCGGCTTCAAGTACAACATGACCGACATCCAGGCCGCGCTGGGACTGCACCAGCTACCGCAACTCGATGCCTGGATCGACTGGCGGGCCGAGCTGTGGGAGCGCTATGACGAACTGCTGGCCGGGCTGCCGATCCGGTTGCCGGCGGCACCCGACCCCGGCACGCGTCACGCCCGCCATCTATACCAGGTGCTGGTCGACCCGGACGCACCGATCGCCCGCGACGCGCTGCTCGATGGCCTCACCGCCCGCAACATCGGCACCGGCGTCCACTACCGGGGCGTGCACCTGCATCCCTTCTATCGCGACACCTACGGGCTCTCCCCGCAACAATTCCCGGTCGCCACGGCGATCTCGGAGCGGACGGTCAGCCTGCCTCTGAGCCCGAAGGTGACAGAGTCCGACCAGGACGACGTGGTCGCGGCGATGACCGAACTCCTGCTCCCATAGCGACAAGCAACATGAGCGCCACCGAGTACCAGTCACCGGCCGGCGGCCCCGCCCAGCCCGCGGCTGGGGCGGACGCGAAGCCGGCCGGGCGAATCGCCGCCGATGTGTGGATCGTGGCCGGTCTGGTCGTGGTGGCGGCGGCGATCCGCCTCGCCACGATCTCCAGCCAGAGCTACTGGGCCGACGAGGCGCTCACCGCCTACGAGGCGCAGCTTCCGTTCGGGGCGATGGTCAACACCGTCGCGCACGTCGAGACGACGCCACCGCTGTACTTCGTGCTGATCTGGTTGTGGGCCAAGGTGTTCGGCACCGGCGAGGCCGCCCTGCGCTCGTTCTCGGCGCTGGCCGGCATCGCCACGGTGCCGGTCGCCTACCTCGCCGCCCGGGAGCTGTTCTCCCGCTGGGCGGGCGTCGTGGCGGCAGCGCTGGTCGCGCTCGACCCGTTCCTGATCTGGTACTCCCAGGAGGCGCGGTCGTACATCCTGCTGGTCGCGCTGTCGGGGGCCTCGTTCCTGTTCTTCGTGCGCGCGCGCACGGACCCGTCGCGACGAAACCTCGTGTGGTGGGTCGTGCTCTCGGCTCTCGCGCTCGCGACCCACTTCTTCGCCGGCTTCCTGGTCATCCCCGAGGCGGCATGGCTCCTGTGGCGCTTCCGCGCCCGGGCGGTCAAGCTGGCTGTCGCCGCGGTCGCCCTCGCCCAGCTGGCGATGCTCCCGTTCGCGTTGATCGACACGAGCCACGGCGCTGGATGGGTGCACCTGATCCCGCTGAAGAACCGGATCGCGCAGGTGCCGCTCGAGTTCGCGGTCAGCTCGATCTACCGGCGGGCGACGATCTCCGAGGGCTTGATCGGCGGTCTCGTGCTGACGCTCGTGGTCGCCGCGCTGATCGCGCTCCGGGGCGATTCGGCGACCCGGGCAGGGGCGAAGGTGGCCGGCGCGATCGCCGCGGTCGCGATCCTCGCGCCGCTGGCCCTCGGTCTGATCGGTCCCGACTACTTCCTGGCCCGCAACGTGATCCCGGCGATGATCCCGCTGGCGGCGGTGATCGCCGCGGCGTGCTCGCTGCCGCGGGCGCGGCTGGCCGGCGGAGTGCTCACCGGCGCGCTGCTGGCCATGTTCATCGCTGCGACCGTCCACATCGACAACAGCGACTATCTGCAACGGCCGGACTGGCGCGACGTCGCCCACGCCATCGGCGCGGCGCCGCAGACGCGGGGGATCCTCGCCGCCGGAGGCTCGACGGCGAACCCGCTCAAGCTCTATCTGCCGCACGTCAACTGGGTGCAGCCGCACACGCGGGAGGTGGTGATCAGCGAGGTGGACGTCGTGGGGACCCGGCAGCGCCTGACGCTGGCCTCGGAGGGCGCGTCGTCGAGCTCGACCGGCAAGGTCCTCACCGCCCCCGCCGCGCTCGGCATCGCGATCCCGGCGCTGCACGCGCCTCCGGGCACGACGTCGCTCGGTCGCGTCCGCGTCAAGGGCTGGGTGATCGCGCGCTTCGCACTGGTCCGACCGCTGCGCATCAGCGTCGACCAGCTCGCGGCCCTGGCGCGGCGGTTCTTCCACCATTCCCCGGCGGCGCTGCTGTCGTTCATCCAGGAGCCCGGTCGCTGAGCGATTTGACGTGGGACGTACGCAGCGTCGGGTAGCGTCACCCCCGGTGAAGCTGTGGCGAGATGTACGGCCGGTGCTCGCCGGCCGGGTGATCGCGGTGTGCATCTTGGCGCTCGGTGCGCCGGCCGGCGCCCGGGCGGGGCTGTCGCTGAACGACTACACGCCGTTCCCGCCCAGCAAGGTGATCGTCGGGGCGCGGTGGACGAGCCCGCGCCACGGGCCGCCGTCGAACCAGATGGGCGACATCCTCCCCACCGTGTGGGCCGACGACGGCGCCCAGTACGTGATGATCGACGACGGCGGCACCGACGTCCCGGTCGCCGGCGGGCTGTGGCGCCAGTCGATGGCGCGCATCACGGGGACGCCGCCGCGCCTGCGCTTCAGCCATGTCGGCAACCCGTTCACGCCGCCGCCGCACACCTGGGCGCAGATCCAGACCAACCCGGGCGTCTGGCGCGGACCGCTGGGGCCGGTCTACAGCAGTGGCCTGGTGGCCGTGGATCACGTCTTCTACGCGACCGAGGAGCGCGACTGGAACTGGGGCGCCAACGGCCTCTTCACCGGTCTGGCCGGCATCGCGCGCTCCTACGATCACGGCAACCATTGGAGCGTCGGCCGACAGCCGTTTCCGGCCCCGCTCGGGAACCTCAGCTGGGTGGTGCGCGGCCGCGACGGTGACCACCCGGACGGCTACGTCTACGCGATCGCCTCCGAGCGCGAGTTCAACGCCGACCGGATCGTGATGGGTCGCAGCGGGCCCAGCGCCGCGGAGATGACCGATCCATCGCGCTGGCAGTGGATCTCGGGTTGGCAGCAAACCAGCGCGGGGCGCTTCCCGATCTGGTCCTCGTCCCTGCGCGCGGCGGTGCCCATCGCCTGTGGCCGGGCCACTTCACCTACCCGCAGATGTCCTACGACGCGCCTCTGCACCGCTACCTGCTGACGTTCAGCTACTCCTACGCCACGTCCGTGCCGGCGATCTGGACCAATGGCGCCCAGCTCGTGATCCTGGACGCGGCGCACCCCTGGGGCCCGTTCTCGTTCGTGGCCGGCGAGGCCGAGTTCGGACCGTCGAACGGATATGACCCCGGCTTCCCGGTCAAGTGGATCAGCCCGGACGGGCGCGATCTGTGGCTCAAGTGGGCGGCGAACTTCGACGGCTGCCGTCCCGGACTGGACTGCTCAGGCGCGTACGGCTTCAACTACCGCCGGATCCACCTGGCGGTCGCCGGCGGTGGGTAGTGCCCTGCCGCGAGCCCGCGCACGGCCTCGTGCAGCGACGATGCCCAGGGTTGTGGACAATACGCCGCGATGGTGCCTGCCACCGGCACACAGTCGGAACCCGGAGACCGGGAGATCGAGCTCAGCGTGGTCGTGCCCGTGTATGCGTGCGCCGACTGCCTGGTCGCGTTGCACGACCGGTTGACGCGCAGCCTCGCGCAGATCACCGACCGCTATGAGCTCGTGCTCATCGACGACCGCAGCCTCGACGACGGGTGGGAGGTGCTGTGCCGGCTCGCGCGGCGCGACGAGCACGTGCGCGCCTTCCGGCTGAGTCGCAACTTCGGCCAGCACGCCGCGATCACGGCCGGACTGTCGCGGGCCCGCGGCCGCTGGGCGGTGGTGATGGACTGCGATCTGCAGGAGGCGCCGGAGGAGATTCCGCGCCTGTGGGCGGCGGCCGGCGAGGGCTACGCGATCGTGCGCACGGTGCGTCGCGACCGTCGCCACTCGTGGTTCCGGCGCCGGGCCAGCCGGCTC
>Ga0209048_10006738_pt1 | contig 10714 bp, 3 predicted proteins | sample FrelakmetCRP12CR_FD_187146 | JGI IMG/M metagenome (GOLD analysis project Ga0209048, IMG submission 187146) | Freshwater lake sediment microbial communities from the University of Notre Dame, USA, for methane emissions studies - CRP12 CR (SPAdes)... | ecosystem: Environmental > Aquatic >... | reverse complement strand
CATCACCACAGCAGCCTTCGCCGCCACGCCTGACGACGGCTCGGTTCTGCCGTTTCCATCTCCACCGTCCGCCAGCAAGGCGGGCCAGACCTTGCAGGAGTCCGTCCACAAACGGCGCGTCGAGCCGGACCGCCTGCCAAAAGACGCGCCTAACGTGCTCATCGTGCTGATCGACGACGCCGGCTTCGGCACGCCCGATACCTTCGGCGGTTTCGCCCACACGCCCACGCTTTCGCGACTGCGCGATGAAGGCATTAGCTATAACCGTTTTCACACCACCTCGATCTGCTCGCCGACGCGCGCGGCGCTGCTCACCGGGCGCAATCATCAGCGTGTCGGCAGCGGCACCATCGCCGAGCGGGCTGTGGATTGGGATGGTTACACGGGAGTCATTCCGATGACTTCCGCGACGATTGCCGAGGTCTTGAGGAACTACGGCTATAAGACGTCCGCCTTTGGCAAATGGCATAACACGCCCGCCGATCAGACGACGGCGATGGGGCCCTTCACCTATTGGCCGACGGGTTATGGCTTCGAGCATTTCTATGGCTTCCTCGCGGGCGAAACTTCGCAGTGGGAGCCGCGCCTCGTGGAAAACACCACCGCTATCGAGCCGCCGCACGGCGAGAATTATCATCTCACTGAGGACATGGCAGAGCAGGGAATCACCTGGCTGAAAAAGCATCGCGCCTTCACCCCAGACAAACCGTTCTTCATGTATTGGGCGCCCGGCGGCGTCCACGGGCCGCACCACGTCGCGCAGCAATGGGCGGACAAATACAAAGGCAAATTTGACCAGGGCTGGGACAAGCTCCGCGAGGAAGTTTTCGCCCGCCAGAAAGCGCTGGGCTGGATTCCCGCTAACGCCGAACTCACTCCGCGCGACCCGACCATGGCTGCCTGGGCGGACATTCCCGAGACGGAGCGCCCCTTCCAATTGCGCCTCATGGAACTCTACGCGGGCTTTGTCGAACACACCGATGCGCAGGTCGGTAAGCTAGTGGATTTCCTCGACCAGACCGGCCAGCGCGACAACACCATCATCTTCTATATCTGGGGCGACAACGGCTCCTCCGCCGAAGGTCAGAATGGGTCGATTAGCGAACTGCTCGCGCAGAATCAAATCCCCAACACCATCGCGCAGCAGATCAAGGCGCTCGACGAACTCGGCGGTCTCAAGGCGCTAGGTGGCCCGCTGACCGACAACATCTATCATGCGGGCTGGGCTTGGGCCGGCAGCACGCCATTCCGCCATACCAAGCTCATCGCTTCTCATTTCGGTGGCACCCGCAATCCGCTTGTGATCTCCTGGCCGAAGAAGATCAAAGCCGATAAGACGCCGCGCTCGCAGTTTTACCACGTTAACGACATCGCCCCGACGCTCTACGACGTGATCGGTATCAAGGCTCCGAAGTCGGTCAACGGATTCGCGCAGGATCCCATCGATGGCGTGAGTATGGCCGCGTCCTTCAACGACGCCAAGGCACCCGAGAACAAACACGTCCAATATTTCGACAATAACGGCAGCGACGGCATCTACCAGGACGGTTGGTATGCCTGCACCTTCGGCCCTCTCAGCCCGTGGCTGAACGCTCAGCCCGGACTCGATAAGTGGGATTCGAGCAAGGCTGTGTGGGAACTCTACGACCTGACCAAGGACTTCACCCAGATGCACGACCTCGCCAAGGAGCAGCCGAAGAAGGTCGAGGAAATGAAGAAGCTCTTTCTCGCGCAGGCGCAGGAAAACAAAGTTTTCCCCATCGGCGCTGGCATCTGGCTGCGCATTCATCCCGAAGACCGGATTAAGTCGCCTTACACCAGTTGGACCTTCGACGACACGACCAACCGGATGCCCGAGTTCACCGCGCCTGCCTTGGGTAACACCAATAACACCGTGACCATCGACCTGGAGTGCGGCGCGGACGCCAGCGGCGTGCTCTATGCGCTCGGCGGCGCCGGTGGTGGCCTCACCTGTTACATGGATAAAGGCCAGCTCATTTTTGAATACAACCTCATGATCATCGATCGTTCGATCGCGAAGTCGCAGGACAAGATTGCACCCGGGAAACACACCGTCGTGGTGGATACGATGCTCAAAGCGCCAAAGCCGGGCGCACCTGCCGACATCGTGTTGAGCGTGGATGGCGAGGAGGTCGCCCGCACCACCGCGAAGATGACCGTGCCCGCCGCTTTCACTGCCAGCGAAACATTCGACGTAGGCGTGGACCTTGGCTCGCCGGTCTCCCGCGATTACTTCGAACGCCGCCCGTTCAAGTTCCAAGGGAAGATAGGGAAGGTGAAGGTTGATCTGAAGTGATGCGGCTCTGCCCTGGCGATTTCGTGGAATTACGCTTTTCGTAACGCGTCTCATCAATGACGGGCCCTTATCGAGCAGATCTCCGGGCCTGTTTGCTGTTTCTCCTCGTATGTTCATTGCTTTCTGCACATGCTGCCGATTGGCCACACTACCCTGCGATGGAGCTGACAGCTGCCCGCGCGCGTTTACAATTTCAGATGACTAAATCACTTTCACTTCGAGCCGCACACGCTTTCGGTAGCGGTAGCTCATCTACTTCTAGGTGATATGGTGATTAAGTTTCCGTGAAGCATATCCGTTCGGTAGTTCGTGGGCTTGTTTGCAGTTTGAATATTAGAATTTGCTCACCGGGTTTATCAATCAAGAAAGGAACGAAATGAACACGCTCCAGAAAACAGCGCTGGTATTCCTGGTGGCTTTGAACTTGTCCGGGGTGGCCTCCAGCCGCGGCGGAACGGATCCGGCTCCCGCAGAAACCAAGCGCGACCCAGCTTCTGCAAGCACCCGAATCGAGTACGAGGGCACGCTGCTGCTCGAAGGGCACTTCCGCCGTCCCGGAGATTTGCATCGAATCCACTCTCGCCAGGTCTTTTGCACTGATGGTCGTGATCGTGCCCGCCTCGATTGGACAACCCGGGATGACGACGATTCAGCTCCGGTCACAGAGACATTCCTCGTCGTGGGCGACCGAGTTTTTCATCGTGATGCGGCGGAGCAACCGTGGTCTGCCTATACCGGCGTGCGAGCCCGCCTCGGTCGCCTGCAGGTCTGGGCCGGCTTGCCCGCCATGCTCGAGCGGGCCGGGCGTTCCGAGCAGGATCCGAACGTCAGTTTGCGCTCGGCGGGCGGGCGTCTCACGAACTTCACACGGCTCAAGGCGCATCCGCGGCTCGGGGACGTGCGGGATTCGGTTGAATACTCCTATCTCGCGGCCGGCCCGGCGCCGGATTCCATGACGATGACGCTCTACCTGCGTGATTCGAACTGGCGGCTCGAGCAGCGCACGAAGTCGTTTACCTCAGAGCCGGTTGCGGATGCGCTACTGACGCCGCCTGCAGTCCTCGAACCCGCGCCTTACAGCGAAGAGGACGAGACGCTCGTGGCTATGCCGCCTCTGAAGGCCATCGCCGCCGGCCTGTGGTCAGCGGAGCTTACCGACATCGACTCGCGCACGCTGATCGTGGAATTTGCCGACCACCTCGCGGTGATCGAAGTGGCCGTGGGAAGCGCCAACGGTGAGCGGATCGTCGCCGCCGTCCGTCGTAAGTGGCCCGGCAAGCCGATCCGTTATGTCCTTTTCAGTCACTATCATCCCAGCTATACTGGCGGGCTGCGGGCGCTGGTGGCGGAAGGTGCTACCGTCGTGACCACGCCAGGTAACGAGGAGTTCGTGCGTCACGTCGCGGTGCTGCCTTTCAGAATCCAGCCCGATCGGCTTGCGCGCCAACCGCGTCCGGTGAAGGTCGTGACCTTTGCCGATCGCTACGAGTTGGCTGACTCCACGAACCGCCTGGTGGCGATTAACTACGGCGAGCGCTCCCAGCACACGGACGAGTTTGTCCTGTTCTGGTTTCCACAGCAGAAGGTGTTGTTCGAGACCGAACACGGGTGGGTGCGCTCGAACGGCACGCTGCGCGCGGGTCGACGAGCGAAGGGACTCCTTGGCTGGCTCGACGAGCAGGGGCTCGACGTGGAGCGCATTGTCCAGTCCTTCCCGATGCGAGACAACGAGGCCGTTCTGACGCGCGAGCAGTTAAAGTCTCTGGTGGCAGGCCGGGCGCCGTAAGGTCAATTGGTTGGCCTGACGAAGGCTTTCTGGCGGCTCCGCGTCTCGGTTTTCAATGAGTGCTAATCTCAACCTTCGCGTCACCGAGATCTTCTCTGTTACCTGTTCGGTGGCATAAAATGGGGCGCGATGATTGGCAATAACGTCGCGCGCACCGATGATCGTGTTCGCGCGAATAGTCAGTCAAGATCGAGGCTCCTCACATCCATTTTCAAAGACACTCGTCATGGTGTCTTTTTCATTGAGGCAATGAATCATTTTACCTCTTTTCCAAGACACCTCCTCGGTGTCTTTCATTTGAGTCAATTCGCATTCCACCGGCCACCCTGATCTTGGTCTCGCCAAGATGGCGGCGTCTCTGATATGCTGGTGTTCGTGAATTTACTTGCTTGCGGGAGAAGCCCCCGCTGTGCGGCCGCGATCTGTGCTCTGGCCGTGACTTTGGCTGCGCCCGTCGAAGCGAAGCTCGGAGAAACAGTGTCACAGCTCGTAAAGCGGTTTGGTAAAAGCTACACCACCGATCAGTTCCAGAAGGTCGGTCGAGTTTATCGCTTTAGATCAGCGGATGTCAGCGTCGATGTGATTGTCAGAGAAAATAAGTCCATCTGCGAAACGTATTTCTCTGATCATGCGCTGACGGCGGAGGGTGAGCCGCCGAACGGCATCGTTCAAGCTGTCCTTCGGACCAATGTGCCGGGTCAAAAGTGGACTGAAATTCCCGCAGCACCGCAGGGAGCTGACTACGCGATTCGAACAAGAGACTCCAAATACCTCGCCACCCTCAACTACACCGGCTCGCTTCCAGAGGGCACGGTTTGGACGATGACCGTGCAACTCAAAGCTTATGACGATGCGTTGCGTCGCGCGCGTTCGAGTCAAGCTTTTCCCAAAACGGATTCGGAACCTAACGATGAAATGGGCCGAGGTGTCTCCAAAAACGCGGCTGAGCGCGCGCAGATGCTCAAGAAGTTGATGGCAAAAGATTTGGTCATGCGCGACGGTTGGAAGATCGATAACAGGCCGATGCCGTCGAGTGATTTGCGAGTCGAGCGTCCATACCACGAGATCCGCGAAGTGCTGGTTTTCAGATTCCTTCCGGCCACAGATCATTTCACTGTAAACCTCTACGTTCATCTGCTGGTAGTTGATGCTAAGAGAGCTTTCATGCCGATAAACGACAATTACGCATCTGAGTTTTTCGAGCGCGCGACAGAAGCACTCCCAGCAAAATATTCGATCAAACTGCGCGATAAGCCCTTACCCGCACGCTTTGAGAAATTCAGTTCAGATTTCATGGCTGAATATCGGAATTTCGTCGAGAAAGGTTATCGGCCCGTTTTTCTCAATGCTGATGGTGAGATTGAAGAGATCGAACCACCATCTCCGACGCCGAATATACTTTGAAAATGAAATTCGACGGGCCGCCTACGTCCGGCGGCTGCCGGACTACGGCGTGCCAGGGAAATCAGGACTTCTTACGCATATTTCTTGACCATTTTAGCCGGATATGACAAAAGAGGAGTGAACCCACCTAAGCGCCACCATTTCCGCAGGAGGCGAGAGAGCACGTTAGGCCTCTTCATGATGTCATAAATGATTGCTCAGCAGCACCCAGGCATGGACCCGCCAACCGGTATAAATGCGAAACCTCGTCTGTCAATATCTGCACACTGCCCCCTATTTACCCTGCTATCCTTTGCGTATTTGCCAAAATCTAGGAAGTTGAAGGGAATCGGCCTCCGAAAATGAAACAGATGACCCCCTAAGAAGAATCCAAAATGAAAAACAACTATCTTCACACAGGAAATACGACGAAGAAATTATCGGCGCGAGCGAGGCCCGTCTTTCGCGCCTTCGGCGTAGTCGCGGCAGTCACTTTGGCCGGTGTCGCTTTGGCGGCTGGCCCCGAGCACCTGAGTGCCCGAAGCAGCAAATCGCAGATTGTTGCGGAGAATTCTGACGCTTCAAACAATTACGGTATCGCGATGAGTGGCATCGGCCTTCCCACGACAACCGCCTCGGTCCACTCCCAGGCAAGAAGCGGCAAGAATCCAATAGCCGAGAAGTACGACACCCTGGTAATGCGCGTCTACTTTCGCGACCGCGCCGAGCGCGACCGGCTGGCCCAGGAACTCAACGCCGAAGAAGTGCCCACCACAGGAGGCTATCTCACCGTAATCCGCGATCGCGACCTCTACTATGACCTGACGGTGCGCGGCCTCCGGGTGGAGATAGACGAGAACAGCAGTCGCAACCTCAGCGACCCTCAAATCATGCTCGATACTTTCTACAGCGGCTACAAGTCGGTGGAAGAAATATACGCCTTCCTCGACCAGAAGGTGGCACAGTTCCCCGGCCTGGTCGAGAAAATCGACATCGGCGACTCCTGGTGCAAGTCCCATCCAGGCTCGTGCGTCCTACCCAGTCCCTGGAACGGCTACGACCTGTGGGTGCTACACATCACGAACCGCAACATACCAGGCCCCAAACCGGTCTTCTGGGCGGACGGCGATATACACGCCCGCGAGATCGCTACGCCAGAAGTCGTCATGCGCATGATTGACTACCTGCTCAATAACTACGATACCAATGCCGACGTTCACTGGCTCCTGGACTATCATGACATCTGGCTGATGCCCGAAGTCAACCCCGACGGCCACCACATCGTCGAGGCGGGAGGCGGCGGCAACAGCCCGTACATGTATCGCAAGAACGGCAACAACGTCGGAGGCGGGTGCTCCTGGCCTCCCACATCATCTAACCACTCCGGCGTAGACAACAACCGCAACTTCCCCTTCCACTGGAGCTGCTGCGGCGGCTCGAGCGGTCTTGTGTGCGACCAGACCTATCGAGGGACGTCGGCAGGATCGGAGCCGGAGGATATGGCGATCGTCAACAAGCTTCGTACCCTCGTGCCCGACCAGCGTGGCCCCGGTGACACCGACCCGGCGCCTATCACGGCCACAGGCGTTTACCAGAACATCCACACCGTTGTGCCAGTCAACCTCTTTACCTGGGGCTGGAGTAGCACGCAGATGCCTAACTACGCTGAGACGCGCAACATCGCCGCGCACATGGCCGCGCCGAACGCGGGCGGTAATGGTTACCCCTATGGCTCAATCATCGACCTGTTGTATCCGGTAGATGGAGGCTCGATTGACTGGGCCTACGGTGAGCTGGGGATGGCGGCCTTCTCCACCGAGCTGAGCGGCCAGAACTTCCTCCCCTCCTACTCGTGCATAGATAATCCAGGTTGCGGCTCGTCGCAGGGTATCTGGCCTGAGAATCGGGGGATGCTTCTTTACCTGGCGAAGATAGCGCGCACGCCTTATCTGACTTCGCACGGACCAGATGCCAACACCGTTGTCACCAACCCGGCATCAGTGCCGCCAGGCGTGCCATCACAGCTAACCGCCAGCATTAACTTCGCCTGGTCAAACAACGCATTCAATCAGAACGTGGGCGCAGCAGAATATTACATTGACACGCCTCCCTGGGCTGGCGGCACGGCCATCCCAATGAACGGCGGGTTCAATTCGCCTACCGTGGCCGTCGACGCAACCATAAGCACTGGCAGCCTGTCGGCAGGCCGCCACGTTATCTTCGTGCGCGGTCGCGGCGTGAGCGACTTCCAGGGCTTCCAGACCTGGGGGCCGATCAGTGCGGCGTTCCTGGATGTGACTGGAGGTCCAACACCAACCCCAGGTGTAACTCCCACCCCCACGCCGAGTCCAACGCCAGCGGCGACACCTACTCCAACACCAACCCCAGGTGTAACTCCCACTCCCACGTCTACCCCAACGCCAGCGGCGACACCTACTCCAACGCCAACTCCAAGTGTAACTCCCGCTCCCACGTCTACTCCAACGCCTGCGGCGACACCTACTCCAACACCAACAGCTACGCCCACACCAGGCGCAACACCGACGCCAACACCAGGCGCGACGGCTTCACCAGCATCGCAGCCTCTCAACCTGTCCACTCGGATGCGCGTGCAGGGCGGGGATAATGTTGGCATCGGCGGGTTCATCATCGCGGGAAGCGCTCCCAAACATATCCTTCTCCGCGCGATCGGACCGTCTCTGACCGGTTCCGGTGTCCCCGACGCGCTGGCAGACCCCATGCTCGAGCTGCACGGCCCGGCTGGCTTTGTCACTATCGCCAATGACAACTGGCGAGACGACCCGGTCCAGGCAGCCGCGATCAAGGCCACCGGCATTCCACCTACCAATAATCTCGAGGCAGCGATCGATGCCACGCTAAATCCCGGCGCTTATACGGCCATCATCAGAGGCAAGAATAACACCTCCGGCACCGGTCTGATCGAGGCCTACGATCTGAGCCAGGCAGTTCCGGCCAGGCTGGCCAATATCAGCACGCGCGCGTTTGTTGATATCGGTAGCAATGTAGTGATCGCCGGATTCATTCTCGGTGGAAACAGCGGCGATGACAGAATCGTGTTGCGCGGCATCGGCCCCAGTCTTGGTGGGGCAGGGGTGGGTAATCCGCTGGCCGATCCAACGCTCGAACTGCGTGACGGCAATGGAGTGCTTCTGATGGCCGATAACAACTGGCAGGACGATCCCACCCAAGCCGCCGAACTTATCGCTGCTGGTCTGGCACCGGCAAGTCCATTGGAGTGCGCCATCGCCGCGACGCTACCACCGGGCCCGTACACCGCAGTGCTCGCTGGAGTAAATAACACCTCCGGCGTAGGCCTGGTCGAGGTCTACGACCGCGGGGCGCCGTAAGGTCACGATACGGAAACTGACCGCGCTCGGATGCGGGCGCGTTGGCTTATCGGTGGAATGATGCTTTCTTGTGCGGCGGAAATTTTTCCGAGAAAGGACCGGGACCATGAAGAATGTGTATGCCGCCGCGATTGCAATTGGGCTGGGAATTCTGGGCATTGCCGCCTCGAGAGCGCTCCTTCCGCAAGACCCGGCAGCTCCCGCTGGCGCCTCGATCAACGTCACTCAGTATCATAACAATCCCTCGCGCGATGGATTGTTCATTGACCCGGCCTTTACGCCTTTGGCGGCGGCGAATCTGGCGAGGGATGTGAACTTTGACGGCACGATTGTTGGCAACGTCTACGCCCAGCCGCTCTACGTCGAAGGCGGGCCGGACAACCGTGCGAAAGTGATCGCGGTAACTGAGTCCGATAATGTCTACGCGCTCGACGCGATCACGGGCACGATTATCTGGCAGCGTAACGTGGGCCAGCCGGCGGGAAGCATGGGACTTATCTCGATAGTCGGCATTACCGGCACACCGGTAATCGATCTGCCATCGCGCGCGCTCATTCTGGTCGCCGTGATCAGCGGCCCTAACAATATGGTTTACTCCCTAAACGTTGATACGGGTGCGATCAATCCCGGTTTTCCTATCGACGTGAACGCCGCTTTTCCAGACTTCAGCTCGTCGCTCCACATGCAGCGCGGCGCACTCATGCTCCTCGGGAACATGGTTTATGTCCCCTACGGTGGATATGCGGATATAGGTAATTATCACGGACGTGTGCTTGGCGTTTCGCTCGACGGTTCACAGCTCGGCTCGTGGGCCACGACTTCGCTCAAGTCTGGAATCTGGACACCCGGTGGGATCACGAGTGACGGGACGAACCTTTACGTCGCGACCGGCAATGCCCCCGGCGGAACCACTCCCTGGGGCGGCAGCGAGGCAATCATTCGTCTCCAGCCGGGGCCGGTCTTCAGTGGATCGACCACGGATTATTGGGCACCGGCAAATTGGCAGTCGCTCGACAGCGGCGACACCGATCTGGGCGGCACTAATCCAATCATTGTCGATGTCCCTGGCGCGATACCTTCGGCACTTGTGGTCGCGATCGGCAAAGATCACAACGCTTACCTGCTTGATCGCAACAATCTCGGTGGCGTGAGCGCACCCGTCGCGCAAGCAGTCGTCTCCAGCGGCCTCATCATCAATTCAGCGGTAACTTACCGGACAAGCCAGGGCACCTTCGTCGCGCTGCGGCCGGTCAATGGGACATTGACCACATTCAAGATAACGCCAACGAATCCGCCGACGATTGCGACCGGTTGGAGTGTGAGTTCGAGTGGACGCACCTCGCCCTTTGTGACATCCACCGATGGCACGAGCAACCCGATCGTGTGGGCATATGGACACGGAACGAATCAACGCTTGTTTGGATACAACGGCGAAACAGGTGCGCTGATTTTCGCTGGCGGCGGCGCCAACGATACGATCAGCGGCACGCGCACCTTTAATACCGGTATCGCCGTGCGCGGCCGAATCTACGTTGCTGGCGACAACAAAGTCTACGCGTTCAGCGTGCCCACCGAGCCAACGCCGACCCCCAGTCCGACCGCGACTCCCACCGCCACGGCAGCCCCCACGCCTACACCTAGGCCTACCCCGGTTGTAACACCCACCGCTACAGCATCGCCTACACCGGTCACAACTCCAACCGCTACTCCGGCGATAACTCCAACCGCTACGCCGGTGGCGACACCTTCTCCAACACCGACCACGACACCAACTCCGGCGCCTACACCTGCACCTACTCCGACGTCTACACCTACTCCTTCCTCAGCCCAGGCACTCAACATCTCGACGCGGATGCGGGT
>Ga0209048_10006737_pt1 | contig 10714 bp, 10 predicted proteins | sample FrelakmetCRP12CR_FD_187146 | JGI IMG/M metagenome (GOLD analysis project Ga0209048, IMG submission 187146) | Freshwater lake sediment microbial communities from the University of Notre Dame, USA, for methane emissions studies - CRP12 CR (SPAdes)... | ecosystem: Environmental > Aquatic >... | reverse complement strand
TTGCGGTCTTGGGCAAAGTCCATGAAGTAAGCGTGTTCGTAGACGTCGAGCACGAGCAGGGGAATGGCGCCCCATACGCCGCCCTGGTTGTGCGCGTCGCCGCTATAGACGCGCAGCGTTTTGTCATGCGTATCCCAGGCGAGGACCACCCAGCCGCGCGCGGCCATGCCGCAGGCTGCGAAGTATTTAAGGAAGTCGTCGACCGAGCCGTATTTCGCGGCCAAAGCGTCAACGACGGTTCCCGCAGGTTTGCCGTCGCCGCCGAGATTTTCGAAATACCATTCATGCAGGTAGACGCCATTGGCTGCGAACGTCTCGCCATCCTTCAAAGCGCGTAGCTCGGAAAAGGTCTGATTGGCGCTCGCAACGTCGCCGCCATGAGACAAAATTTTGAGTTTTTGGGAAATCTCGTCTTTTTTATCCACGTAACCGGCATACAATTTATCATGATGCACGGCCAGCGTTTTTTCGCTGATCGCACCCTGGGCGCCGCTGAAGGGCAGGGGTAACTTGGGGGTAGACATAACTTATGAACTAAGAGATAAAAGATAAAAACTAAGAGATAAGAATTAAGAACGAATAATGCATAACGTATGACGAATAATTATGGAGGTTGCTGACTTGATAACTTGAAACTTTTAACTTGAAACAGTTATTTGTTTTTGATGAGCGTCTTGATAATATCCGATTCTTTGGGCATGCCGTGGCGGTAAAAAACGATGCGACCGGCCTTATCGATAGCCACGACCGTGCGCTTGATGACCGTGGCGGAGAAAATTTTGCGGATGGCGCCGTATTTTTTACTGACCTTCTTATCTTCATCCACAAGAAGAGGAAAGGGATAGTGATGCTTATCAGCAAATAGGGCGTGGCTTTCGGCATCGGCGTGATTGACGCCAAAGACCGCGGTCCGGGTCAGCTCGAAACGCGCCCAATTATCGCGGATGCCGCAGAGCTGGATGGTGCAGCCCGGAGTCATGTCGCCCGGATAAAAAATCAGGACCACGTTTTTTTTACCTGCGAAATCCGCTAAGGAGACGGACTTGCCTTTTTGGTCTTTGAGGATAAAAGCCGGAGCTTTGGCACCGACGGAGAGGGGAGAGGGCATAACATTTAACTAATAACGTAAAACGAATAATTAAGAATTAAGAAAGAAGAATTAATAATGCTGGAGAATTATTTTATTAAAAATATTGTTGATTATTTTTGGCAGGCTCTGCAGACGCCGTGGGCGACCAGCGTCAGGTCGTCGACCCGGCCGGGCCAGGGGATGTCGAGCGGGGGAGGGAAGACATCGCTGACAGTTCCGCAGGCGTGGCAATGAAAATGCGCATGCATGCCATAGCGCGCGTCATAGCGCGCCGGACCGTTATCCACGTTTAAGATTTGCGCCAGGCCTTGTTTTGCCAATTGATCGAGATGGCGATAGACCGTGGACTGTCCGATGCGGGGGATATGTTTGCGCATGAGACGAAAACAAGATTGCGCATCAGGATGATCGGTGCGCGCCCGCAGAACGTCGAGCAATACCAGCCGCCGTTCGCTGTCACGATTCCTGGTTTTATTCATAAGTGAGAATTATTCTCAGTTAGACTTTATAGTCTGGCGATTGCCTGGTCAAGGCATGGCTGTGGATAACATTGGACGCGGACGCGGGTTTTGCGTAAGATGTCAGCCATATGCGAAATAAATCGGCGGCTTTGGTAGTGTTATGCGGAATTTTGGCATTTGGCGCCGGATGTTCCTGGTTTAAACAAAATGTAGCCAATCGACTGCCAGAAATGCTGCCCGCCGGGCCCCGTCCGGCTGATTTGGACAATGTCTCGCCTGCCGAAGCTTCGCGCAGGATTAATTTTGTTGCCGGAAGCCAAATCGAGATGCGCCAGCTGTTGCCAGGCAATGCTTCCACAACCGTCAACAACCAGGCAGCGGACAACAAAGAAGGCATACGAATCGTTACGGTCGAACATTTTGCGCCCATGGTTTACGCGCAGCTGAATTGGAAACTGGGTCAAAAATACGAGACCCAGGCTTCCAAGGATGCGCGGGCGGCATATGAACGGCTGCCGGCAAAAACCAGGCCGGCACAGCCGCCTAAACCGGTGATGGAATTGCAGAACGTCATCGGCTTGCTGCAAAATATTTCATTGAAAGATTCCCATCGTCTTTGGTCGCCCGCTTACTGGCCTCCTGAGCCGGTCAACGCTGATTTCAGCAGCGCGATCTGGGTGTCGCAAAGCGTGTTTGAAGAGCTGACCAAAACTCATGACTCGACCGTTTACTTCGGATATCTGGACAATTCTCTGTACGGCGTCATGCAGTCCGCCCAGCCTTTTGCCGAAGCCGTCGGTCGGTTGCGGGCCGAAGTTAAAAAAATCGAAGACAAAGTCGATCCGGATCAGACCGTGTCTGAAACAGAATTTGCGGATTGGCCGTTGCTGGTTAACGGCAAACAGGCAACCGTTCAGGTCATCAAGGCGCGCAGCTGGTACGGAGACATCGTGGTGCTTAATAATCCGCAGAATCCCCTGATCTTGAAGATGACGCTTAATCCAAAAGACGCGGGCGTTTTGCAGAATGTTTCTCCGGACGGTTTTCTGCAAACGCTCTTGGGCTACGAAGTTACGGAGTTGAACGGAGTGCAATAACAAATAGCAATCCGAGAAAAAGGTTGCAGGTTATCAAGTTATCAGGTCGTCGTGAGGTTGTTTGATAACCTGATAACTTTTTTCTGTTTGTGGGTTATTTTGTTGGAAAGCGCACGTGAGGGTAAAGATGGCGCCAGTAAGCCGCGTTGCGGATATGTTCCAGGCGTTCCAGCTGATTTAAGGCCAGGCGCCTGGCCGGCAGCGAGGCCGCACGGTCAAGGGCCGCGAATTGCGAGCGCAGCAATTGTTCCAGATACTGCAGCGCCTCTTCCCTGCTTTGGACATCAAAGCCGCGGTCCATTTGTTTGTCGAGCAGCATCAAGATGCCGCGCCATTGGGCCGCCGCATAATCCTCGATTTCAGTGTCATCCGTGGCGGCGCGTTTAGATTCGGCGTTGCGTTCTTCGGCCGCGATGCGCTCCCTGACCAGGCCGCGGATTTGCTCCAGGGGCTGCGTGGGCAAAGGTTCGAGTCCGTTGGCGGCGGCTAAAATCAAACCCCTCAACCAACGGATTTGTCGGGCATCCTTGGCCGTCAGCGCCCCATCCAGGTCTTTGAGCAAGCTTCGTTCCACGGCGCGCCGATCATAAGATTCCACGTCGGTCCACAATTCTTTGCGTCCGGTCCGTTCCAGATAATCCGGCAAATCCAAAATCGTCGGTCGTTCGGCCGCCAGTCTTTTGGCGTATTGTTCTTTTTCGTCCTGGCGCGCGCGCCCGGCTTCGCGGAACGGATTGGGCGTAGCCGTACGCAGGGAAAATACCGAGCGTTTGGGGTTTTCAAAACGCGGGCTCATACTCGGCCAAAGCGCTCCGGCCATTTGGCATCCACTTGTACGTCCAGCTGCAAGTGCACGTGCACATTGAGCGCGCCTTCGAGTTCTTTGCGCGCCATGATGCCTATCTCTTTGATTTTTGCAGCCTGGGCGCCGATGATCATGCGTTTGTAGCGGTCATTGGTCGTGCGGATCACGGCCTCGATGTAACGGCTGCCGTCATTGCGGAATTTTACGTCCTCGACCGTCACGTTGACCGTGTACGGCAGTTCTTTTTCCAAAGCCAGAAAAACCTTTTCGCGGACGACTTCTTCTATCCATTGTTGGTGTCCCATGTCCGTGATCTGCAAATCCGGATAAAACCCCTCGCCTTCGGGCATGACGTCGAATAACGCATCCACCAAGCGGTTGAGATTCTTGTGCTTGGCCGCCGAAACGCCGAGAGTCGCGATCTGTTCAAGATCCAGGTTCGTATAGCTTTTCAATGCCGGAATGAGCGCGGGCGCCAGGTCGGTTTTATTGATGGCGACAATCACCGGTTTGCGCGCGGCTTTCAGCATGCGCTGAATTTGCGCTTCTTCGGCTCCCGGTTCGCGCGACGGATCCACCACGTAAATGATGGCATCGATTCCTTCCAGCGATTCTTTGACGGCCTGGTTCAAGCGCGTGGAAAGTTTGTCCTTTTTGCCTAAGAAAACTCCGGGAGTGTCGATAAACACGATTTGTCCGCGCGGATCATGAAGAATGCCGCGGACAGGCAGGCGCGTGGTTTGCGGCTTGGGCGTGACAATGGCCACTTTGCTGCCGATGATCGCATTCAACAACGTGGATTTGCCCACATTGGAGCGGCCTACGAGTACGACAAAACCTGACTTCATATTAAAAGAAGTCTAACACAACTTGGAGTTATGAACCAATGGCAATTCTATTCATTGCCACTGCGACCTCAACGTGCGGCGTTTGGGGAAACATATCCAGCGGTTGGATTGACTGGACCCGGAATTTTTCCAGAAAAGCGGGGAGTTCGTCTTTGAGGCGATGGTAGTTGCAGCTGACGTAAATGATGGAGCGGGGCTGCAAGGCGTTTTGATCGTCAAGCAATGTCTTTATAACTCGCGGATGCAATCCTGAACGCGGCGGGTCCAGAATTACATATTGGGCGTCGATATTTTTCCACGACAGATCCTCGGCTTTACCGGAAAGAAATTGGCACTGGTCCCCCACCCCATTCGTTTCAGCATTTTGCGACGCAAGTTTTACAGCCTCTTCGTCCAACTCGAATCCGTGGACTCGAATACCGTCAAACTTCTTTGCGGCAGCAATTCCGAAGAACCCAAGGCCGCAGTACAAATCTAACAACGTTACATGTTCATCACGTTTATCACGTTTATCACGTGGAACGTGACGAACGTGCGACGTGATGAACGGTTTAAGATTGTCGAGTACGACGGTCTGAAGGCGCGCGGCCATGGCCGTGTTGGTTTGGAAGAAGGAATTCGGATGGATGCGATAGCGCAAGCCGTTCACTTCTTCGTCGAACCACGGTTCGCCGATGAGCGGCTCGAAAGTTTCGGCCAGCGAGAGGTCGGTGGTTTTTGTCAGCTGGCCCAGCAGCAAGTTGCTGCAAAGGGAATTCAATTTTTCGGTTAAATACAACCGGGCGTCTTGGGTAACGCGACCGGCATCGCGGATGACGATTACGACCAGACGTTGGTTGGTGTTCTGGCCGTCGCGGATGAGAATGTAACGAATGTCGCCGGAATGGAATTTGGAGTCCCAGGGTTGGAGGTCAAACTCTTTCATCCAGTCGCGGATGATTTGCAGGATGGGTCCGGGATCGGTTTTCATAAGCAGACAGGATCGGATGTCCACGTATTTGTTCCATGCGCCGTATTCCTTGAGGCCGACTTCGCCGTTCCAGCCCATGCAATAGTCCATGCGGTTGCGGTAACCCAGTGTCTGATCCGCCGGAATGATGGGTTGGACTTTGTCTTCCAAACCCAGGCCGGCAAAGAGCTCGTGCACGCCGCGTTCCTTTTCCGCTAATTGCGCTTTATAGTCCACGTGCTGCCACAAGCAGCCGCCGCATTTGCCGGCATGCGGGCAAGGCGCGGCCACGCGGTCCGGTCCTGGTTTGATGACGCGGTCGAGTTCGCAGACTTTGACGCCGTATTCGCGGCGCGCAAAAACCACATCCGCCTCGTCGCCCGGACAGGTAAAGGGCACGGCCAACAGCGCGTCATGGTGGCCGGGGCCGGAAGCGACTTGTTTTCCAGCGTCATCCAAACTGACCGTGACCATGCCGCGGCCTTTGTCGTCGAATTTTTCGACAGTCACTTGCAGACGGTGTCCGTACTTCATATTGGCAGCATGCTACAATATCCTGTCTTATTAAACAACAAACAGCAAATTACAAACAGCAAAAAAATCACTGAATGACTAAATATCCATTAAACCTCTGTCATTCCGACGGAGCGAGTACACGCGAGCGATTGGAGGAATCTTGGTCAACTAGTCTACCAAGATTTCTCCACGCGCCTCTTGGGCATGGTCGAAATGACATAGGACTCGTGGTAATTCGGTTATTTGGTGATTAGAAAAAAGCCCCTAGTTTCAGGGCTTGAAGGTAATGGAGCGGACGGCCTTCATGGCGGTCGAGGCGTGCTCGCGGCGTTGAATGCGGGATTCATTCTGCGCAGCCAGCATGCGGGCTCGAATGCGCATATGTTCCTCGTCCGAAGTATTGGGCGTGAGGACCAGATAGCGGTTGCCGTCCGGATCTTCCCAAACCGGCGACTCGTCCAGTTTGTTGTCGAATTTGCCGAGGCGTTCGGCCGAAGCGCAGAAGGCCGGATCAACAGCAGGGTCTGCAAAGATGATCCACAACGCGGTCTGCAAAACCGGAAACGCTTCGCACAACACTTGCCTTGTCCGGATGATGCAGCCGTTGACCGGACAGGTCTGGGTCAGTGCCACGATCGCTCGAGTCTGAGTGTCCCGGAAGTCCTCGATACGCGACAAGTAGTGAACCAGACGGTCCATGGAAGAAAATGATTGATCCAGGATCCGTTGATAATCTGCGCCGCACAGCTGCAAGAGACTGAGTAGTTTGTTTTGGGACGCGTCCGATGATTGAACGCGTCCATGCGGGAGCAAGGTGATCTTACCCTGCTTTTCGTACATGGCGCGCTCCTTGGTTGAAAATGAATCCAGGGCAAATGAAAGGGCCATTGAGCTTCTTACACCCGTTCTTGAGTTTTGTCAATCTTAATACCGGCGCCATCTTGGACTGTTTTGACATATGTTATACGCTAACAGGCATGCTGAAATTGCACTTAATTGCGCATAATATACGGTCCGCAGAAAACGTGGGCTCGCTATTCAGGACTGCGGATGCGCTTGGCGCAGCCAAGATTTGGATTGCCGGTTATTCACCCGGTCCGGAACATGTCAAGGTCCAAAAGACCGCCCTGGGGGCGGAAAAGTCGGTAGCCTGGGAACGCGAAGAGGATGCGAAAAAATTATTCGACATTCTCAGGGCCGAGGGCTTTAGGATGGTGGGACTCGAACTGGATCCGCGGGCAGTTCGGCTCGATGTTTATCAGCCGTCCGCGGACAAGGTCGCGCTCGTGCTGGGAAACGAGGTTGACGGCATCCCGCCATGGGTGCGCGATATGTGCGACGATCTGATTTTCATTCCGCAACACGGCATCAAAGAATCTTTAAACGTGTCGGTCGCGGCCGCTATCGCGTCTTATTCGATTCTGGTAAACTCGACGCATTAGACCAGAGTCAGTTATGCCTTTCCTTACCATTGTCATTCCTACCAAGAACGAGCAAGAAAATTTGCCGCGGCTTTTAATGAGCATAAGGTCGCAGACTTACACGGATTACGAGATTGTCGTGGCCGATGCCGCGTCAACGGACAAGACGCGTGAGATTGCAGAATCTTACGGTGCACGGGTGGTTGAAGGCGGCATGCCGGGTCCGGGCCGCAACCGAGGAGCTGCGGCTGCGCAAGGCCATGTCATTCTTTTTTTGGACGCCGACGTACTCATGACAAGCACGAGATTTTTGTCGGAAAATCTGGAAGAGATGAAACGCAAAGGGGCGAACGTGGCCACGTGTTATGTCAAACCGATTTCGCGAAATCCGATTGATAGGGCAATGCACGAAGCATACAACGCGTTTGCCGTGGCCATGGAACGCATGCGGCCGCACGCGCCAGGATTTTGCATCTTCGTAAAAAAACATGCGCATGACGAAATCGGCGGTTTTGACGAGCAGGTCGTGTTTGCGGAGGATCATGATTACGTGCAACGGGCGGAAAAAGCCGGCTACCGTTTTCGCATCTTACGTTCGCAACCCATTGCAGTTTCAGTCCGCAGGATGAACAAAGACGGCAGATTGGGCATAGCTATCAAATACATGATGGCCGAGCTGCACATGGTGACCAAAGGGCCGTATAAGGAATTGCCGTATGAGTATGAGATGGGCGGGGGACTGGAAAATGAAGAATTAAGAATTAAGAATGAAGAATTAAAAACGAATAACGAATAACGCATGCTGAGCTTCATCGGAAAATTGTGGCGCAAGGAAACGCCGGACGTGACGGTCGCGGCTGTTTTGATTGGCTTGGCATCGCTGGCTTCGCGGCTCATGGGCATGCTGCGCGACCGTTTGCTGGCGTCCACCTTCGGCGCGGGCGACTCGCTGGATGCGTATTATGCGGCCTTCCGTCTGCCGGATTTGTTTTACCAGCTCATCGTGCTCGGCGCTTTGTCCGCCGGCTTCATCCCGGTCTTCGCCGAATATCTTGAACGACACGGCCGCGACGATGCATGGAAGTTGGCCGAGCGCGTCTTTTCCTGCATCCTGATAATACTGGCCGTAGTCTGCGGCGTGCTGGCCCTGGTCGCGCATTGGTTCGTGCCGCTGACCGTGCCCGGTTTTTCGGGCGCCAAACTCGCTTTGACCGTGGGCTTGTCGCAGATACTGCTCGTGTCCACGTTCATGCTCGGCCTCTCGGCCGTGATGGGCGGCATCCTGCAAGCCACGAAAAGATTTTTGGCTTTTTCGTTCGCTCCGGTTCTATATAACGTGGGCATCATCATCGGCATCCTGGCGCTGGCGCCGCGCATGGGCATGGCCGGCGTGGCCTGGGGCGTGGCCCTGGGAGCCGTTTTGCATTTTTTAGTGCAAGCCCTGGTGGCCGTGCCCATGGGTTTCAAGCGTTTGCGCTGGCCCACGTTTACCGACCCGGGCGTACTCAAGATTCTCAAACTCATGGTGCCGCGCGTGGCCGGTTTGGCCGCTTCGCAAATCAATCTGGTGATCTTGCTGGTCTTCGCGTCTTCTTTGGAATCGGGATCGGTGTCGGTTTTTAATTTAGCCAACAATTTGCAGTATGTGCCCATCGGGCTGATCGGTATCTCGTTTGCCGTGGCCGCTTTTCCCGCATTCTCGCAACTGGCCGCGGTCAATGACACGCAGGGTTTGCGTTCCGCTTTCCTGGCCACTACGCGCAAAATTTTGTTTCTCATTTTGCCCGCCACGGCGCTTATGCTGCTGTTGCGCATCCAAATCATCCGTTTGATCCTGGGTGCCGGCGCTTTTGACTGGTCAGCCACCATCCGCACGGCCGACGTGCTGGCCATATTCACCTTCGCCCTGGTCACGCAATCCATGATCCCGCTCATGGCGCGCGTCTTTTACGCTTTGCAGGATACCAAGACGCCGTTTTTCATCAGCATTTTCGCCCTGGTAATAAACACATTGCTGGCCTGGTGGCTGCGCGGACCGTTGGGCATCGCGGGTCTGGCCGTGGCTTTCAGCGTGGATTCGTATTTGCAATGCGGCATGCTGTGGTATTTTTTGCGCCGCCGTTACGGGCATCTGGACGGCAAGGTTCTGTCCATCTCTTTGTCTAAAACGATTCTTGCCTCAGTTGCCCTGTTCGGCTTCGGCTGGCTGGCGCGCCAATTCGTGGGCACCGTATTTCCGCTCAGGACTTTTTGGCAGGTGGGGTTGCAGGCCGGCGCCGCCACCGTGGTAGGCATCGCTGCATTTTGCATTTTGGCCAAACTTTTGCGCGTGCAGGAGTTTGCCGAGTTCATGGCCGCCATGAAATCCAAATTATTGCGCACGGCCAAAGTCACCGAAGGCGCGGAAGAGGCGAGAGGGGTTTAAATTAATTAAGAATGAAGAATTAAGAATTAAGAATGGCGGAGGCCTTCGGCTTTTTATAATAAAAAACCGCTCGTAGTGAGCGGTTGGAGCGGACGTGGAGTCCTGATTTTTTTGTTTTTAAATCTACAGCAACCGGTCAGCGTTTGCCGGGTCCGCAGGCTGGTCCAGATCGACCGTGCCGCGGATGTAGTCGTACAGCACGCCTTGGTTGAAGGCGCGGACCAGGTCGTTGGCGAAGTTCTGAAGCCTTTCGCCGAGCTTCTCTTGGACGGCAGCGCCATTGTTGAATTGCCACTTGGCGTCGATCGTCCTTTGCGAACCGTTCTGATATCGCTGGATCGTGAACCGCGACAAGCTTGACCCGTTTTTGGCCAGATATTTCATGGTATCGGCTGTCAGCTCTGGCAGGAGCGGGAACATGCCGGCATCCGGGCCGGACCAGCGCCCCAAAAAGAAGTAGTAGGGCAGGCCCTGCTTGAACCCCAGTACATAAGGATCCACCATGCGCTCCCAGGCCGCGTCCTGCCATTCGTCGCCGGCATTATCCAGAAAGGGCGTGGCAATGACCGTAATGTCGAAGAACATGCGGGAGAAGGCCAGCAGTTTGAGGATATGGGGCGGGATCACGTCGCCGCGGTAGTCTTTAAACGGCCGGTTCCTGCGGTTGAACATCTGGTACAGATCGACCCAGCGCTGGTTGTTGATCAGGCCGGCGAAGTAGCGGATCGGATGTCCGGTCGGCGCGTCAAAGATATCATCATTATAGTCGATGTTGTTCTGGCCAGACCTGGGCGCGACGTACCACACGGGCGCGGCCAGAAACACGTCGGGCAGGCTTTCCATGGGCAGGATGACGCCGGGTACCAGCATGTTGTTTTGTTGCAGGTAGCCGATCGTTTCCTTGAGCAGCTTCACCAGCGACGCGGCCTGGACCGACGAACCGTTGAGATTTCGCCACACCCGGTTTTTGTTGCTGCCCAGCAGGAGCTTGAGTTCGTGCTGGGACATGCGGCTGCCGGGCACGAGCATGCCCGCGGAGATGTAAGTGCGCAGGACATCACACGTGTCGCGGAACAGTTCGTATTCCGTCACCTGCATGTTG
>Ga0209048_10006736_pt1 | contig 10715 bp, 11 predicted proteins | sample FrelakmetCRP12CR_FD_187146 | JGI IMG/M metagenome (GOLD analysis project Ga0209048, IMG submission 187146) | Freshwater lake sediment microbial communities from the University of Notre Dame, USA, for methane emissions studies - CRP12 CR (SPAdes)... | ecosystem: Environmental > Aquatic >... | reverse complement strand
GTCCGGCTGAAGGAGACCTGGGCGCCAAAGGAGATCTGACTGTCGTGATCGATGAGGGGATCGGAAAACGACAGCTGGGCGGAGGGGTCGGCTCCAAACACCAGCGAGCCGAAGAGCTTCTGGTTTCTCCCCTGGAAATTGTTGTGATAGAGGCCTGCGCCGTAGTAGGCCCGTTCGACGTCTCCATCCCTGAATCCGAACAGCGGCACGGGGAAGAGGTACCAGCGTTCGTCCACCAACACTCGAAGGATACTGCGCACACCAAGCGTGTCGAGAAAAAGGTCGACGCTTGTAAAGAGGCCGAGACTGTAGATGCGGTTGCGGTCAAACTCGATCATCTCCGGAGAGAATCGTTCTCCGGCGACAATGGACATTTCATTGAGGATGACGTAGGGGCGGGTATGGCTGTTGCCGGAGATGACGATGCTATCCACAGGTCCGAGCATGAAGGGAGAGTGCTGGGATGGAATCTGACTGTGTCCGGTACAGCACGCTCCCCAGAGGAGGAGAAGACCGATGACGCGTGGGATCGTCATTCAGCGAAGGTTGGTCAGTGCCTGACTGGCTGCCGCCTGTTCGGCGTCTTTCTTGTTCTTCCCGGTGCCGGTGCCGCGTCGTTCGTTGCGCAACAGGACGTCGACTGTGAACGTGCGATCGTGGTCCGGTCCTTCCTCTCTCACAATAAGATAGCGCGGGACGCCGAGGCCACGCGATTGGGCATACTCAAGGAGTTTGCTCTTGTAGTTTTCATCGATGGTGACAACCGCTCCATGCGCGAGGGCTTGCGATACCTGCCGCTCGACGAAACGCCGGGCAGCAACAAACCCCCGATCGAGGTAGATCGCCGCAACAATCGCTTCAAAAGTGTCGGCAATGATGGTATCGTAGCCCTTGCCTACAGACTGAGCGGCGCTGGGACTCATGAGGATGAAGTCGGACAGACGGAGCGCCTTTGCGTACGCTGCGAGTGCTTTGCGGTTCACCAGGCGCGATCGCATTTTGGTGAGATCCCCTTCAGGAGCTTCGGGGTAGCGTGCGTAGAGATGCTCGCCGACGATGAGATTCAGCACCGAGTCACCGAGATACTCGAGGCGCTCGTTGGATGAGCTGGCGTGGCCTGACCGTTGGGGAAACGACCGATGGAGAAGCGCTTGGACAAACAGATCGCGATGGTGGATCTTGCACCCAAGCACGCGTTGAAGACGGCGGACGGTGGGAGTGTCCAACTCTGCCGGGAGTGTTTCCTCATCGTCAATCCGGGCCCTGCGCAGGCGGGGAACGATTTTCCGTATGAGGGACTTCAGCGGCACGTGATACCGGCTATTCCAAGGGGTATTTCTTGAAGAGCAAGGTTGCGTTGTGACCACCAAACCCGAACGTATTGCTCAGAGCGTAGCGGAGGCTTCTCTCGACAGGGACATTGGGGGTGTAGTTCAGATCACACGCCGGATCAGGAGTTTCATAGTTGATGGTTGGCGGGATTCTCCCGTTGCGGATCGCCAGAATTGTGGCGATGGCTTCGACCGCGCCGGCGGCACCGAGCAGGTGGCCTGTCATCGATTTGGTGGAAGAGATGCTGAGGCGGTAGGCATGTTCGCCGAAAGTCGTTTTGACCGCCTGTGTTTCGCTGGCATCATTCAACTGGGTCGATGTTCCGTGAGCGTTGATGTAGTCCACCTCATCAGGAGTGATGCCCGCGTCGTGTAGGGCCCTGCGCATCGAGCGAACGGCGCCTTCCCCGCCTTCAGCAGGGGCGGTGATGTGGTGTGCGTCGGCGGTAAATCCTATACCCACAATTTCAGCGTAAATTGGGGCACCGCGCTTCCGCGCGAATTCGAGTTCTTCAAGCATGAGCGCGCCGCCGCCCTCTCCCATCACGAACCCGTCGCGGCCGGCGTCGAACGGGCGGCTTGCTTTGTCGGGTGCGTCATTCCGGGATGACAAGGCCTTCATGTTGTCGAAACCGCCGAGCCCCATGGGAGTTATCGGCGCTTCCGATCCGCCACAGAGCATAGCATCAGCATCGCCGTACTGAATCGTACGGTAGGCATCGCCTATGGCGTGCGACGCGGTGGCGCATGCCGACACGGTCGCATAGTTCGGTCCCTTGAAGCCGTGTTTGATCGAAATGTTTCCTGCTGCAATATCCGGGATCAGCATCGGGATGAAGAACGGACTGATGCGCCGCGGGCCGCCCTGCATGTAATTCGTATGTTGGGCGTCGTAGGTGATCATTCCACCGATGCCTGACCCATAGACCACGCCAATGCGGTCGGGATCCGTATCCTTTGCCAGAAGACCCGAATCGCGAACGGCCATATCTGCAGTGATCAAAGCGTACTGGGAGAATGGATCCATCCGTTGGCAGGCCTTCCGATCAAGGAAGTCCACGGCTTTGAATCCTTTCAATTCGCAACCGAATCGGGTTCCAAACGCCGCCGTGTCAAAGTAGGTGATGGGCGCCGCTCCGCTGCGGCCGCTCATCATTCCTGCCCAGAACTCTTCGACATTGAGTCCAATCGGCGACAGAACCCCCATACCCGTGACCACGACTCTACGTTTGCCGTTCATACACTCATCCGATCTATGCCTGCGATTCGTCTCCCCCGGCCGCACCGGAGTGGGTCAGGAGGTATCACTTTAGGCTGACTTGCCCTGAATATACTTGACAGCGTCGCCAACCGTAGAGATCTTCTCGGCGTCCTCGTCCGGGATCTGGAGGTTAAAGGCCTTCTCGAACTCCATCACGAGCTCCACTGTGTCGAGAGAATCAGCACCTAGGTCGTTCGTAAAAGACGCTGCGGGGGTTACTTGTCCCTCGTCCACGCCGAGCTTGTTCATGATGATTTCTTTCACCTTTGCCTCAATGTCTGCCATGACGCAACCTCCTGTATGATGATGGGGAAAAGAATTTGTTTGCAGCGCTTGGGGATAACTGTTACATCGTCATGCCCCCGTCGATGGCGAGGACCTGGCCGGTAATATACGCGGCCCGGGGTGACGCGAGGAACGTCACGACGCCGGCAATCTCGTCCGGGGTACAGCCCCTCTTCAAGGGGATAACATTCAAGAAGGCCGCTCGTGCTTCTGGACTAAGTGCCGCGGTCATGTCGGTCTCAACATAACCCGGCGCAATGGCATTGACGGTGATGTTTCGCGAGGCCAGCTCTTTTGCGGACGACTTTGTCAAACCAATGAGCCCTGCTTTTGACGCGGAATAGTTGGCCTGGCCGGCATTGCCCATCAGTCCGACCACCGAACTCACATTGATGATGGTCCCCTTCCGCTGCCGCATCATCACTTTGCTGACCGCTCGGGTCATGATGAACGACCCTTTCAGATTCACTTTCAAGACAATATCCCAATCGTCGTCAGTCATCCGCATCATCAGCTTGTCGCGGGTGATGCCGGCGTTGTTGACGAGGATGTCGATGCGGCCGAGCTCGGCAACGACTTCTTCACAAGCCTTTTCTGCAGAAGGGGTGTCGGTGATGTCGAGGGCTTTCTGGACGATCTTTCGCCCCATTCCCTTTACCGTTTCCACGAACTGCGGGAAGTCGTCTGGGAATGCCCTGTCGAAAATTGCAACATGTGCGCCTTCTGTGGCAAGATCCCTGGCGATCGACCGGCCTATGCCGCGCCCACCACCGGTAACGATTGCTACGTGGTCTCGGAGGAGATCCATGTGTTCCTTGGGTCTAGAGGGTGTTCAAAACAGGCAAACAGCTAAATATTGATAGAACTCTTCTCTTTTGCAAGCCCCTGGTAGTACTCTTCCAATTGGAGGTAGCCATCCATACCGAGAAGATGAACCAGTTCATCCTTGCAGGCTCGAAAAAGGGGGACTTCAAAGCTTCCAGCAATGCTGCAGCAGGGCTTTTCGTCCTGCAGCATCGGATCGAATCCAACCACTCTATCGGTGATCTCAATGGGATACAAGATGCAATACAATGGCTTCCAAGCCCAACGGTGCAAACCTTCGGCGACTGCAGCCAGCTGTATGGAACATTGTCCTGTTCCATTGAGAAACACGCATTTCTCATTGACAACCGACGTTCCTACACAGCGTCCCGAAACAAAATCAGCGTCATTCTCAATTTCCTGGTCAAACCAGAGATGCTCATCCTTGGCTTGTGTCTCGTCCATCTGGTGTTTGATCTTTTCCTTCTGGGAAAGAATTCCTTCGCGTTCCGTCAGATCGGCATACACCCCGCCTGAACAACAGTCAGATGCACATCGACAGGGGCCGCTTCCTTCGCCGAACCCACTCGTAAAGAGCTCTGGAGCGAACGAATACCCCTTCACAGCGATTCCTTCATGCCTCATCATGCTAAAATCTCCAGCAGAGAAATATCGGCATATTTGTCAACCCCGGCTGTTTTCACGATCGTTTCCGTCCGTTTCGCCAAGCCCTGGAGCACTTTCCCGGGGCCGATCTCAACGAACCGGACAGCTCCGTCGCGTACCATGTTTCGAATCGATTGCTCCCAGCGCACCGGGTTTGTCAGTTGGCGGAACAGAAGCTCACGGATCTCCGACGACCGGGTGACGGGTTCTGCCGTGACATTTGCATAGACGGGGATGCGCGCGTCGCTGATCGTGGTGCGATTGAGGGCTTCTCTCAGACCTTCGCGTGCCGATTCCATGAGCGGTGAATGGAACGCCCCGCTGACCACCAGTTCCTTGACCATCTTTGCGCCCCTCTGGCGGGAAATCTCCATAGCCATGCGAACGCCTTCCACCGATCCGGAAATAACAATCTGTCCAGGCGAGTTGAAGTTTGCCGGCTGCACCACCCCCGACGTCGATGCCTCCCGGCACAGGAGTTCCACGACTTCGGGTGTAAGGCCCACGATGGCCGCCATCGAGCCTTTGTGCTGTTCACCTGCGTGCTGCATCAGTTCTCCACGGAGGCGTACCAGCCGGAGACCATCTTCAAAGGAGAGTGCCTCTGCGGCGACAAGTGCCGAATACTCTCCCAGGGAATGTCCGGCAACCATGTGAGGCGACAACGCAGTGATGAACCGTGCTGCGACCACGCTGTGCAGGAATATTGCCGGTTGTGTATTTTTTGTTTGCCGGAGCTCATCATCCGGTCCTTCAAAGCATATTCTGCTTAAGGGAACGCCAAGGATGCCATCGGCGGCGGTGATCATTTCCCGCGCGACGGGTACATTGTCATAGAAATCCCGTGCCATGCCAACGTACTGTGATCCCTGGCCGGGAAACACAAAAGCGATTTTTGCCATCAGTTGTACGGGAAGTTATGCGGCGTTTTCGAGTGTCCAGCGAATAAGGACCGAACCCCAGGTGTATCCTGCGCCGAACGCCGCAAGCACAATGGTTTGGCCTTTTCGGAGTTTGCCTGCCTGCCACCACTCGGAAAGACAGAGTGGAATTGTGGCCGCGGTGGTGTTGCCGTATCTGTCGATGTTGATCATCACTTTTGACTTCTCCAGGCCCATGCGATCTGCGGTCGCATCAATGATCCGGAGATTTGCCTGATGGGGCACCAGCCAGTCCACATCCTTGCCGGTAAGGTGATTCCGTTCCATGATCTCGGCGGAGACGTCAGCCATTCCCACTACAGCGACCTTGAATACGGCTTTGCCGTCCTGGTAGATGTAGTGAAGTTTCTTGTCGACAGTCTCGTGCGTTGCCGGATTGAGTGAGCCGCCGCCGTACATGTGAAGGGTTCGTTCTCCGCTGCCGTCGCACCGGAGGATGTGATCGAGGATGCCGGCGTTGGGGTCGTCGGTGGGTTCAAGCATGACCGCTCCCGCGGCATCTCCGAACAGAATGCAAGTGTTGCGGTCGGTATAGTCGGTGATGGAGCTCATCTTGTCGGCACCGACAACGACAACGCGCCTGCAGGTGCCGTTCTCGATGAACTGTGTTGCGGTGACCAGGGCAAAGAGAAATCCGGAGCACGCCGCAGAAATATCAAACGCAAAAGCATTCTTCGCCTGCACCTTTTCCTGAACAAGGCACGCAGTCGACGGGAAAAACATGTCGGGGGTGACCGTTGCGACCACGATGAGGTCGATCGTATTGGCGGATACGCCGCGAAGTTTCAGCAGGGCCTGGATCGCCCCCGCCCCAAGATCGGACGTTGCCCCGTGTTCGAGAATACGCCGCTCGGATATTCCCGTCCTCGTTCGTATCCATTCATCGTTGGTGTCGACGATCTTCTCGAGATCGCGATTGGACAGGACTTTCTCGGGCACATAGTGTCCGACGGCGGTTATTGCGGCCTTACGCTTACTCATTGATGCTCGCGAGTGACTCTTGGATGTTCGTGTTCACGGCTTTCAGCACCATCTCTTCCGCCCGGAAGACCATGTTCTTGATCGCGCGGGGAGTGGACTTGCCGTGTCCGATAATGGCGACCCCGTTGACTCCGAGCAGCGGCACGCCACCATGTTCCTGATAATCCAAGTCTTTCATCACCTTCCGGAGTGCATTGCGAACCATGAGCCCGACCACTTTGTTCGTGATGCTCAGCTCTGCGAATGCTTTGAACTTGGTCTTGAGGAAAGAGGGGATGCTCTCGCCGAACTTCAACAGAATATTCCCGGCGAACCCGTCGCATACGACCACATCGATATCGCCGCTGAGGATATCGCGCCCCTCAACGTTTCCCACGAAATTCAGATCACTCTTGCGAAGCAGTTTCAGGGCTGCCAGGCTGGCTTCGTTCCCTTTGGTATCCTCTTCGCCGATACTCAGCAAGCCAACCCGTGGCTTCTTGAGGTCGCGCACGGCGGATACGTAGATCGACCCCATGATGGCGAACTCCAGAAGGTGCTGCGGGCGGCAGTCGACGTTCGCGCCCGCATCAACCAGAAGGCATGGCGCTTTGGCCGTAGGGATGAGCGCCCCAATGGTCGGGCGACCGATGCCATGGATGCGGCCCAAAATCAGGGTGGCTGCTGAAAGCACAGCGCCGGTATTGCCGGCGCTCACGAACGCCTGAACGTGTCCGTCCTTCTGCAGATGCAGCCCCACGCCGATGGAGGACTTGCGCTTGGTTTTCAGTGCAGCTGTCGGCAGGTCATGCATATCAATGACCTCCGGTGCGTGGGCGATACTATACGCATCCGGGGCGGGTGCGGATGTGCCGGGTTGGCGGCCGTAATCGCGAACGGCGGCACGTATCGTGTCCTCCGGACCGACAAGAACGAGGTGGAAGCGACCTGCTGATTCGAGAATGGCTTCGCACGCACCGGCAACAACATTGGCCGGGGCGTAGTCACCCCCCATCGCGTCCACTGCGATGCTGATTTGATGTTCCCGGGACTTCACCAGACGGTTGGTCGTAGCTGTTCGTGCTGTTTAGGAAGCTTTCGGAACCACAATCGATCTGCCGTTGTAGAAGCCGCAATTCGGACACGCCCTATGGGAGAGCCGATGCGAGTGGCAGTTCGGGCATTCGGAGAGAGTCGGCGTCGAGGCCTTGTAGTGTGTACGCCGCTTGCGGCCGCGCGTCTTCGAATGGCGTCGTTTCGGATTCGGCATGCGTATGATCTCCTTGCTTGCAGTATGTTCAACTCAATTGTTCTCTGCGCGGAATCTGCGCAACGTCTCCCACCGGCCATCCAACGCCTCGGGCAGGCACCGGCACGATTCCTTGTTCAGATCAGCACCGCACCGAGGGCATAACCCCTTGCACTCTTCCTTGCACAGGAGTTTGAGGGGCACTGCCAGCAGAACCGTCTGCCGGACGTCATCCGCCAGATCAATCACCGGGAGCCCTGCAGAGATGACCTGGACTTCGGAAGAATCCTGAAGTTCTGCATCCCTGGTATCCCATACGTAGTACATTTGGAAGGTGGATCGCACACCAAGAGAAAACGGACTCGTACACCGGTCACAAGAGAACATTCCCCCCGCACGTATGTCCGCTTTCACAAAAAACTGCCTTCCGGATTTCTCCAGCATCACGTCAACCTGAACCTCTCCGCTGAATTCCCCCCCCAGGTTGACTTCTGCAACGGGTTCCCTGAAGCTGAACTCGTGTACGCCTTCCGAGAGCCCGGCGATCTGAATCTTCATTGTTCTCCACCAAACAATCAAATGGGGCACCGTGGCCCCATTCTTCACATGAACAGAAAAAGTATTACAATATACCGGGAAAATCCGTCACAGTCAAGCAATCCGGACTTGCCCCGGCGTCATGAGTCTGTCCGCCGGGTACTCTGTTCGAGTCTCTGCACGTCTTCTGTGCTCTCTGCAGCGAGCAAGGGGGGCTACTTCCCGCAAAGGCAGGTCTGGAGACCCTCCGGGTCAGGCTCCGGGGACTGCGACAGTCTGATGCTCCAACAGGTTGGTCTGCACGTGTTCCACCGTTTCGGCCAATGCTTCCCGGAATTTCTCGAAGTCCTCTTTGTACAGAAAGATCTTGTGCTTCTCGTACTCATCATCACCAACGCGTTTGCTCTCAGTGATGGTGATATAGAAATCCTTCTCGGACTTGGTCGATTTGACGTCGAAGAAATACGTACGTTTTCCCGCCCTCACACGTTTGGTGAAGATTTCATCTTTGTAGCCGTCGTTCTCCAAGTGTATCCTCCTCGAAGAGAGAGTTGTTGGTGAATGAAAAGCCCGGTTTTCCGGTTGGTGTACCGCTTCCGTGGCCTCAGTGCCTGATAACGGCGACTTTGCCGTTCGCCACAGCGCTTCCATCTTCTGAATAAGTGACAATCAGGTATACTCCCGATGATACGTTGTTGCCGCCGTTGTCTTTGCCGTCCCAGAACCCCACCAGTCCGCCCGGCGTCCTCAGATCGCGGATCACGGTGCCGTCAAGTGTGACAATCTTCATTGACGAATTCTCCACCAACCCGCTCACCGTCAACGGGGTGGTGCCGGGAATGTGAAAAGGGTTCGGGAACACTGTGAGTTTGTCAAACGAAGACCGTGGTGCCGCCCCAGCGGTCGTGAGGCTTGCCAGCCCGTATGCCGTGCCGAAATAGACTGTGCCGGTTTCCCCATCCACGGCGATGGATTTCACATCGTTGTCCATCAACTTTCCCGCGGTGTTGTCCACGGTATATGATGCGAGCGTTTGTGTCCCATCCGGTGTCAGGAGAAACACGCCTTCGGTCGTGCCCACCCATTTCTGATTGAGCGGATCGACGGCGATGGTGTTGATGACAAGGCCGTTCAGGGGCTTGTAGATCGCGATCCCCCCGTTGCGGCGGGGATTTGAGGGGTCAAGGATGATGGCAATACCACGGTCTGTGCCCACCCAGACATCGTTGTCCCGGTCTACAACAATCGTCTTCACCTCATTGCTCGGCAGCCCGTCGTTGCTTGTGAGAAGAAATGCCGCCGTGCTGTCAATCGTGCCGCCATTGCCGAGCGAGAGAACACCGCGGTACGCTGCATCGCGAACGGTCGCCCACACATTATCAAAGGCGTCTACTGCGAGGCACCGGTCCACGGGACGGTCCATAAGATTGGATACCTTCACTCCACCGACCATCGCAGGGAAGAACCTCCATGATCCATCGGGGCGACGGACGACCAGGAGGTTTTTGTCCGCGACAAGGACATTGGTCATCCATGTGTTTCCACGGCTGTCGCATATGGCATTGCTCGGAACAACATAGTTCACATCGTTGGGGATGCCCACCATGCCCACATTGCGCCCGTAAATCCGCGAGGAGTCGATGCGCGTGGATCCACGGGGGATTTCAACCATGCCGCGGCCGTACGTGCTTGCCCATACGGTGCCATCGCAGGCAACGGACATCCTGTACACTTCATTAGCGGGCAGAGCGCTATTGGCGGTCGTGAAATTCCTCCATGTGGTACCGTCGAAACGGTACATCCCGCTTCCGTTGGCGTCGCCGGAGCCCGCCCATAATACACCATCGGGATCCACGACAATGCTCAGGAAGGAGCTCGCGTTCGGCCCGTTGGGAGAGTGCGGAGTCCATGTGGTGGACAATGTCAGCACACCACTCCCTGATGATCCGATCACCGGATTCCCCGCAGGATCCGCGGTGATTGCGTTTACACCGTAGGAGAGCGAAGCCCCGAGTTGTGTGGCAATCTCTTGTGCGTTCAGAGAATAGACGGTGCGGTCATTCGCCGCGATGAGAAGCGATGTGGAAGACGCAGCAGTTGCGGCGACGGATTTTGTTGGGAATCCCGTGACCACCGTCCATGCCCCTGAGCCCTCAACGAACAGTCCGCCGGTGCTGCCGGAGTACAGTTTTCCGTTGAATACCGTCAGGGTTTTGGGGATTGTGCCTGCCGCACCCAGAATCTGGAGGGTCCAGGATTCGGGAGGAAGGAGGTTGGGATTGCTCAGATCCGCAGATGCCACATAGTTGTTTGTCTGACCGTCGGAGATGCATGCCCAGAGTCTGCCGGCACGGATCAGGGCGGAAGTCACGGCCACCCGGGTTCCTGCGGAAATGCCGCCGAAACGGGAGTAGGTGTCGCCAAACTCGAATTTGCCGATGTGAAAGACCGTCAAGCCGAAATCCGTACAGATGAGTGCCGTATCGCCCTGGATGAGGATGGCATTGATGCGCTTGTTGGTCTGGTCTTTTGCCGTGGCGATGTCGAGGATGGTGCGAATGGCGCCGGTGGAGGGGTCGTAGACGTGGATGATCCCGGTCGAAGCTCCGGACCAGATGCTTCCGTGCGTATCCGCCGCGAGCGCAGTCAGATCAATGCTGCGGAGGCCGTCGGCATTCGTC
>Ga0209048_10006735_pt1 | contig 10718 bp, 11 predicted proteins | sample FrelakmetCRP12CR_FD_187146 | JGI IMG/M metagenome (GOLD analysis project Ga0209048, IMG submission 187146) | Freshwater lake sediment microbial communities from the University of Notre Dame, USA, for methane emissions studies - CRP12 CR (SPAdes)... | ecosystem: Environmental > Aquatic >... | reverse complement strand
CCGAGGCGCTAGAAGGGAAGTGGATCGCGCCGCCGATGAAGCGATTGCAATAGGCCTGGCCCAGCTGACCGCAGGCAGATGTTCTGTGGCTCAAGGCTGCGCCGCTGCGACCAGCGCGATTCCCGGCCGTCCTTGAGCTTCCAGTGCGACTGCGAGGCCAACCGATGGCTGGCCTGCCACGCACCTGGTGATGTCGCCGCTGGCTTTCAGGCAGCAGCCGGCAGCGCAGCGCCCGCAGTTCCAGTCTCGCCCGCCGTGTCCCCGGCGTTGAACGTCGGCTTCATGGCACCGCATCACGCGATCTGTAGGACCGCTGAGGGTCGACAGTGAACCGTCAAACCCGCTCGACTCACGAGCCGCTGTCGGCCAATTCCCGGCGATCGCGACTGACTGGTTCGGAGCATTCCGTGGAAGATCTTCGCATCGCCTGAATCCGTCGGTATGCCCGACAAGCGTTTGGGTTCGATGATGTCGTGCCTGTGCTGGATTCGGACAGCACGGGATGACGGTCACCGGCTATCCTTGACTGCGGTCGAGTGCCCGCGAAAGGTACAGCATGAATGTCTATGAGGCCCTGGCCAACCGGCGCTCCATTCGCGACTTCCTTCCGACGCCCGTGCCCGGCGCGGTGATCCGGCGCGTGTTGACGGCCGCGGCCCGCTCCCCATCCGGCGGCAACGTGCAGCCCTGGCACATCGACGTGGTGGCCGGTGAGCGGCTCGACGCGCTGAAGGCGCTCATGCAGCGCCGCCTGCAGGAGGTGGTGGCGGGCGATACGTCCGAGCGACCCGAGTACGACATCTACCCCAAGGAACTGGTTGCGCCCTATCGGGACTACCGCTTCCGGCTCGGCGAAGCGATGTACGCGGCGCTGGGCATTCCGCGCGAGGACAAGGCGAGACGGCTGCAATGGTTTGCGCGTAACTACCAGTTCTTCGGCGCGCCGATGGCGCTCTTCTGCTCGATCGACCGCCGCATGGGTCCGCCCCAGTGGTCCGACCTTGGCATGTTCCTGCAGTCGGTGATGTTGCTGCTGCGCCAAGAGGGGCTGGATAGTTGCGCGCAGGAGTCCTGGTCGATCTATCCGCACACCATCGCTCGTTTTGTCGGCATGCCGCCCGAGCGCATGCTGTTCGCCGGCATGTCGATCGGTCACCGCAACCCGGACCACCCGGTCAACCAGCTAGTTTCCGAGAGGGCCGAGTTGTCGCAGTTCGCCACCTTCCACGGTGTCTGACAGCCGTCTGCGGCCGCCTTGACTCGGCCCGGCCGCTTGGTTCTCGACGCGTTCCTTGGGGTCTGTCTCTGCGACGTCCTCACTTGGGCTACGTCACCCGCTGAGCGCCGCCGATGTGGGCTGCGGCCGTTGTCCGCTTTCGCACAGTGATGGCGTCGAACGGGCATTTCACGGCGCATGCGCTGCAGCCCAAGCACCGGTCCGTCTCGTGTAGCACCGAGGACTTCTCCCAGCGCACGGTTTCGAGGCTCAACAAGTGCAGGTCGCACGCGGCGACACACTGTCCGCAGCCGGCGCAGCGGTGGTTGTTGATGGCGGGCAGCCGCCCCGATCCGAGGGGACGGTGCGGCCTTCGAGTCGATCCAGCCGGATCCGTGCGCTCGACGCAGTTCATGGCCTGAATCTGCCTCTTGAGCGCAGTAGACTGCAGGCGCGATCTCCGCCGGAGTTGAGCGTAAGTGGTGTAGCCGGTGCCGTCGCATCGACTGCAAGCGTTATTCGCTAGCGGAGCGGGAGCATGGCGGGCAGAGCATGGTGCTGCGCCGCAGATCCAGCAGTCGCGGACTAGAGCCCCGGTGAGCGTCGGATTGCACATCCGCTGTGGCAACCAGGACCCGACCGAGCCGACAGCGTCAATTCGAAAGTCTAATGGTCCAGCAGAGCGCGAAGACATACCGCTTGAGTCTACGCGTTGAGGGTCAGCAACGACTGATTCCTGTCGTCCGACGCGGATAGGTGACAGGCAGCACTCGACCCGTTGAGCTCCGACTGACGCCGCATTTCGATGCCTCGAAGCAGACCTTTGCGGCCTGGATGTTCTCGGCTTCCTTACGTACGAGTTGCTGCCTCGAAGTGTTGCATCTCCCGGCGAAACTCCTTGATGGCACCAGGAGCGTGAGGTCTCAGCCCGACCTGTTCGGTAACTGGCGCCTTCGCCATTCGCCAGGCGGCAGGCCGAAGTGGCGCTTGAATGCCCGGCTGAACGCCGCTTCGGATTCGAAGCTGGCTTGATCGGCGATGGTCTTCATGGGCAGAACGCTGCTCTTGAGGGTTTGGGCCGCAAGTTGCATGCGCCACTGGGCGAGGTACTTCATCGGTGACTGGGCCAGGCGGCGCGTGAACTGTTCCGCAAGGACCGTTCGCGAGACACCCACTTCGTGCGCCAATGCCTCGACGGTCCAGTCCCGAAGCGGCTGCCCGTGCAGCAGCTTTAGCGCCGCCCCGGCAACGACATCGTTGTAGGCTGCGAACCACCCGACCTCGTCCGCCGACAACCCTTGCATGTAGTTCCGAAGGATCTCAATGAACATCAGCTCCGTCAGGCGCGGCAACATCGTCCTCGCCCCAGGCCGGCGGCCGCTGGCCTCGGCAGCGGTGTGGCGAATTGTTGCGGCCAGCCATTGATCATCCGGCGTTGGTTCGGGGCTGACTCGAACCAGCGTCGGCAGGTGCCGCAGAATCGGGTGGAAGAGCAATTCGTCGCACTGCACAAAGCCGCAAACGAGGACGGTCATGGCCCCCGTCCCCCCGTGCGCAATCAACGGAATGTCAGACCACGGCAGGGGCGGCATGAGTTGCGCGATCTGCACCGCCTCAGCGGGCTGACGCCCGCGCAGCCCGTGGCTGTCGCCATAGGGCATCAGGACGGCGTCACCCTCGTCCAGCCACACGGGGCGGTGCTCAGGGATTTCCAGCCAGCAACCGCCCGCTGCAACGACATGGAACGGGATGATGTGTTCGGTCTTGAACGGCAACATCTGCGCGAGCCCGGCAGACCCCGGCGTACTCACCGACCAAGGCTCACGGAACTCGGTGCTAAACAGCACCGTGCCAGACAAGTGCATGCTGCCGAGCAGGTCGGACAGCAGGTCGGCCGAGGCAGGCGGTGTTTCGGTCAAGACTTTCAGCATCTTGGTCATTGCCTCGGTGGGGCAATTCACCTAGGCTGTTAACTCCCAAACATTCCCAGCGGAGGTCGGCAATGGGCACGGAAACTCGTGAATTGGTGGTCTTGATCACTCACGGCATCGACCATGAGTTGTCGTCCGCAGGCCTGGTCATCGCCCTGGGTGGAATGACAGCTGGCCTGAAGGTCTCGATCTTCCTCACCAGTAGCGGTGTCGACATCGTACGTCGAGGTGCCGCCGACACGACGCAGGTCAAACCCCTTGACCCGCTGGCGGACATGCTGTGGGACTTCCAGGCGCGGGGCGGCAACCTGTGGGCCTGCACGCCCTGTGTGAAGAGCCGTGGCTACACCCAGGAAGACCTGATCGATGACGTTGTCATCACGGGCTCGAGCGTCATGCACGAGGCGATCAAGCGCGGCGCTGCGACGCTGAGCTTCTAAGCCGCGCGGCAGAAGTCCATGATCCGCTACCGCGAACTGAGCTGGTGGTACTGGACAGGCACGGCCTTGCTGCTGGTCGCCGGGCTGGCTGGACGCCGGGACGCCCTGGTCCTCGTCTCCGTCGTGAGCGTGGTGCACCTGCTTCACTTCGGGATCCGAAACCGCAGCCTCGCTGCGTTCCCCGTACAAGTGCGTCTCGCCTATGCCGGCCTGACCCTGGCCGCGCAGGTGGACGCCACGCAAGGTCTGTTCGTGGCCCTCACGGCCGGGACACTGGCGCTCGTGCTCTTTGGATACTGCCCTCTGGCACGCATGCTCTCACTGATGCCGTGGAATCGGCAGGCGCCGCTCTCCTGGGCGCTGGTCCTGTACACCGCGATGGCGGCGCCCACGCGCGGCAGTTTCAGCGAGGAGATAACCCATCATGTTCCTGCAAGCCGCACCTGAGACTGAAGCGAACAAGCGTCTATATCAGGGCGACCTGGACCAGATGGGATTCGTCATGAACCTGAGCGGTGTCTGGGGCTGGCGCCCAGAGGTCTGCGAGGCGTTCTCGGCCCTCAGGGGCTTGCTGACGAACCAATCGACCCTCACGCCGCGCGAACTCGCCGTCATCGTCTGCGCGGCCGCCTCATCGCTCGGTGATGCCTACTGCTCGCTGGCCTGGGGAAAGAGGCTGGCAGCGGCATCAGACGCGGCAACTGCTGCGGCGGTACTGCAGGCAAGGCACAGTGAGGGGCTGAGTCCCCGCGAGCAGGCGCTCTGCGTCTGGGCGCGCAAAATTGTGAAAGACCCCAACGCAACTGGTGCGGACGACCTTCAGAGCCTTCGCACCGCTGGGCTGTCGGACCAGGAGATCTTTGACGCGACAGCCTTCGCTGCATTCCGGCTCGCGTTTTCGACCATCAATGACGCGCTGGGCGTCAGCCCCGATTGGCAGGTCGCCGAGGCCGCGCCCCCTGAAGTCAGACAGGCGGTGACCTTCGGGCGAGCCGTCGCCGCGCAAGGCGCCTGATCCTGCATCGCGATCCGTCGCGGGGAGGGCACGCCCATCGTGCGACTTCAGCGCGCGCAGGGCGTGGGACGCAACGAACCAGAGCGCCAGCCGGGCTCCATATTCAACTGCATATAGCCGCCCGTCGTGAACGGCAGCTTGACCGCCAGCGGCTCGCCAGTCGAGCGCGGTTGACGGTTCACTGCCGACCCTGAAGCGACGGTCGCGGCCAGTCGCTCCAGCGTTCACTTTGCAGCGGAAGGTGACGATCACTGTCGAGACTTGGCGGGCAAGTTCCGACCAACTCCAGCCCTTCGCAGGCAGCCCCGTAAGTAGTCATTGCCTTGGGCGGATGGTTCGCAGGGATCATGCCATCGAAGCGGGCGCGAGGCCGCGCAGTTGATAGCTCGCAGCTTGATTCGTCGGAAACCTACGGCAAGTGCTACAGCCGCACATCTTTCAGTTGGAGACACCGTATACGTCCCGACGACACAAGAGCCCGCGACACAACTTCGCTCGGGGTCGTACTCGCAGCCACCATCCCTTGGGAAGTTGACGTAGTGAAGCGCAGGATCGGTGCTCGTCAGCCCAGGTCGAGATCGAGGCGAGGGTCGAGCCGGGCTCGAGCGCGAGCAGGCAATTGACTTCCGCCCAAGCTGCGGTCGTGAGCTGGGTCTCGGCGACCTCGGCGATCAGGCGCTGGCCTTCGGAGCCCCGGGCGCTGGCGTTGAGCGGAAGGAACGCCGCTGCACAGGTCAGGAGGGTGGTGACAAGGCTGTGGGGCGGCGCGAACCTGGGAGCCCCGGCAGCTGGCCATGGGAAGGCCGGGGGCAATCCATTTTTTGAACCGCCTACTGCGGACACGCACGGTGGGTGGTTTGGGGGCCGGGGGCTAGAAACTCCCGGCTACCCGATTTGGTGGAATTCTCCGCCGCACTACCTGCTGGGCGCTGGACGCCGGCACCACCATGCCCACCCAAACAGGGTGAGCACAAATACGGGGTAAGCCAAGAACGGAAGCGGCTCGGACAGCGGAGTAAGGCTGTGACCGGCAAAGACCTGCAGTGCGGTCACTGCAAACAACAGTGCCGCGACGCTGCCCAAGGCGCGCACCGGCAGCGGCATGACCTCGGGGACACTGATGAGAACGAGAGCTGCGGCCCAGAGCACCGCACCAGCGGCGAAGAGTGGGCTACTCGCCTCAAGGGACATAGCGGACCCCGAAAGCACCAAAGTCTCGCCGGCAATGAAGACCAAGAACCCGGCGGCAATGGACTGGTAGTTCTGGCGAAGGCAGTGAACGGCCAAGAGTGCCGCCGCCACGATGAGGGCAGTTCCATCTATACCCCAGGCCAGCCCGCGCAACGAAGCGGATGGAGCGAAACTGCCGGCCAGCCCTAGAAGTGCGCCGACGATGAGGCAAATGGGTGCGACGGTGGATGGACGTTCGTTTTGCACAATTTCCTCCAGGCGATGGGCATTCCGTGTGCGTATCCCGTCTAACGTTGCCGATAACCGGCGCGCGGAAGGAGGCGAAGCCGACTGTAGCGCGTCCGGTTAATTGGCGGGTTGGGCGTCATCGCTCGATATCGTAATAGAATTGATCGGCTGCACGAGTATTGGTGCCTTCGAAGATGTCCTTCACAAGGCGCGGATTGCGGAATAGATACCAATCTCCGAACTTGTCGAATTTACGACACGACGTCGTAATGCCGTGACGTCGGATAGTGCCGTACCGCTTGCCAGATACTCGACCGTATACTTTAAGGCGTAACGCGAAATCAATGTCTTCGACACTGACAAGTGACTCATCAAAGCCACCGACAGCCTCAAACGATTCCCGAGAGAACCAAAGCATTCCTGTCGATACGCCACGCTTGATTACATGTGGCGCTACGACCGATAGGCTAAAGAGGATTCCGATCGAAATTCTCTCGGGCCAAGTGATTGTGCCGCCGCCAACATACTGAGAATCGGTTACGTGCTTCAGGACGGCTGAGACTGTCTTCGGGGACATCCAACTATCAGCATCAAGTGTGGCAATTCCCGGCGCCGATGTAGCGCGCACAGCTGCATTCCGAACAGCCGCAATGCACTTTGTGTCATTGACAACACAACGAGCGCCAAGAGATTCCGCAATCTTTCGCGTCCGATCGGTGCAGCGATTGAGCGCCACCACAACCTCTACCTGCTGGCGGGCTAAGCCAGCGGACAACGCGACGCTTTCGATGCACCGCGCGATGTACTTCTCTTCATTGTGCGCAGGTATGGCTACTGATAGGACTGGTTTCATGACGCCCAACGAACAGCGTTTATCGGACGCCGTGGTGAAGTTGATCGAAGGCACGGCGGCGCAAGACCGGCCTCGCAGGGTGTTCGGGGCCGTCGGTGATGTGCTAACCGCATATTGGCGCAGCATACGCACCCAAGGTGCATGCGTCCATCGGTGCACGCCTTCTGCGACTACAGTCACGCCCCATGTGCGACCGCTACGTTTCGCCCGTAGCTGGCGACATGGAGCGCTACTGGCACGTCGGTGCACGCACGGCATGGCGAACCGCAGAGGTCTACCCGCGTGTCCCTGGCCCGTTCATCCGCGCCGAGCGTGACGCAACCGAGCCGAAGCGTGAACTCGTCATCGGGCAGTGGGGGCTCGTACCCTGGTTCGCCAAGACCGCGAAGTTGGCTGCTAGGGAGCGGTGTAAGAGAGAGTTTGCCTGGCCACGATGCGATGGGTAACTGAGCAATTCAACGCTTTTATAGCCGCAATGACGGCCACTTCCCAGTCCTTGTTTCCAGAACTCTCCTTTATGACAACGTCGCCAACTTCTCCGGGCGGAAGGATCTCGACCTCGACAACGACTGAGGCGCTTTTGACAATGGGATTCTTGAAGAATGAGCGAGGAATCAAGGGCAGCACTCGATTGCACCGAAAACCGCTCTGCGAACTGGCGGCTGCGGCGGGCGGTGAAACGCTCGCGTCCTGAGAACATGCCGGACCTGTGAGCAATGCCAACGACAGTAAGAGTCGGGAGTTCATGTAAGCCCGAGACGTTGGACATGACGGACCAAACGAGGCCGTGGGCCGCTGGAGGCCCCCTCGATTGGGTAGCCTTCACTTGCGGGGCCGGCTCTGGGGCTGGCGTTGCGAGCGTTCAGTTCCGATAGGAAGCACCCACCGCGTCGACCTTGCGCACCAATGCATCGAACGCGGCCTTGCAGACCTGTGGCTGCTGCGCAGCGACTTCCAGGCAAGTCTGGGCCAGCACGCTCTCTGACAAGCGCCTCATCTGGCCGGCTGGCGCGGCGGTCACTTGAATGTCGCAGGCACGCTGCAGGACCCAAAGCCACATGAATGCCTCCTCGAGCGTTTCGCCCCAGGTCAGTAATCCGTGGTTGCGAAGGATGACAACCCGTTTGTCGCCGATGCTCGCGAGCATGCGGTCTCGCTCTTCAGGATTCACGGTCACACCCTCGAACTCATGGTATGCGACGCGACCATGTAGCTGCGCCCCATAGAACGATTCATGAGACAACCCATCTTCCAGACATGCAACCGCGCTTCCAGCGGTCGTGTGCGTGTGCATGACACAATGCGCTGCTTGGATGTGCCCATGAATGGCGCTGTGGGTTACGAAGCCGGCGAGGTTTATCGGATATTGAGTTGGCCTGACGGGCATTCCCTGAATGTCGACGGCGACCAGATTCGAGGCCGTCACTTCACTGTAGTGCAGCCCGAACGGATTGATCAGAAAGACCGTCTCCGGACCTGGTACGCGAAGCGTGATGTGATTGAAGATGGATTCCGTCCAGCCCAGGTAGTCGAAGACGCGATAGCAGGCGGCGAGGCGAATTCGGGCTTCTCGCTCCGCGTCGGTGAGCGGTAGCAGACGCTCGCCTGTACGAGCAGCATGCTTCATGAGTAGGCCCTTGGGCTTCGTGGTCTCTTCCATGATCGTTGTCCCCCCTGCGCGCCCTGGAAGTATCGAACGAAGTTCCTCGGGCCGGTCGTATTCCGAACCCGCAAGCCGACGAATTGGGCGTCGCGGGCCCGGCTGTGAAATCTATCGTGCCGATGGCGCAGTAACGCAACCTGTGCAGTGCACGTAACACCCATCTCGCAGGGTGTTCGGTGCCGGCAACGATGCGTGAATCGGATACGGTCGCAGCATACGCAGCCACCGCGCCGCCGTCCATCAGCGCGCGCCCGATGCCGCTACAGCGCACTCCATGTGGAACCGCTACGTTTCCCCCGCAGCTGGCGACATTGAGCGCTACTGGCACGCCGGCGCGCACACACCATGGCGGACTTGTGCCGAGGTCTACCTGGGTGCACGACCATAGGTGATGGAAAGCACCGTACCCCAACGGAACCGCACCGTTGCCATGAGGTCACCGGGGCCACGTTCGTACAGCCACTCTTCGGTTTGCTGGCACGGCAACAGCGATGCTCAGACCTACCGCCACCGCGCCACATCTCGACTCTACCCATTGCAACCGGACGGCAACTCAGATTGGCCGCCCGACAGCCGCTAGTGGCACGATCATCCGCGACATTAACTTCATGGGGCGTTCATTCGACGCCCGCAAGCTGCCGTTCGCCTCGGCGTCGTCGGCTGCAGTGCAGGTTGCTGTCGTTCGCAATTGATCCGCAATTGCGCATATGCAACCTCTGCCGAACCGCCTATCCTCGCCGTACCTGCGCGAGCGCTTTGTCCCAAAGTCCACTCTGGTGTCGCACCGATCATCTTCGCGAAACACAAAGAACTCACGCCGAAAGATTCTGTCCTTTCGATCGCATCGGGTCCGCCTCGCTCACGCACTCGCGAGGTCAGGAAGTTGGGTTTGCCGACCGATGCTCGGAGCTTGCCTGGAGAACGCATGCCCACTTCACCGTTCAACACCGCGAGCGAGTCAACTGACCTCACGGCCGCGCCGGCCGAGCGCTACGAGGCAGGTCGGTCGCGGCGGGAAGTCGTTCCCCTGGAGTCTCATGCCGAGGCCGCGCCCGACGAAGGCCGCGTTGATCCGCTAGCCATTCTGGCCGAACAAGACAAGACACGCCTCACCGATCTGATCCGTCTGCGCTATGGCCGAATGAGTCGCACCCCATTCACCTTCCTGCGCGGGGCCGCCGCAGTCATGGCGAGCGATCTCGCTGTCGGTGCCAGAACGGATCTGCGGGTCGAACTCTGCGGCGACGCCCACTTGGGCAACTTCCGGTGGTATCGCGCACCCACCCGGGATCTGGTGTTCGATCTCAACGATTTCGACGAGACCCTTCCGGGTCCTTTCGAGTGGGATGTCAAGCGTCTTGCCGCAAGCATCACCGTCTGCGCGCGAGCGAGCGGCATGGCCAGGCAGCAGGTCCGCAACGTCACGCGCACAGCCATGCGCGAGTACCGCAAGGCGATATCCGTGGCCTCGGAGCTCAATCCGCTCGACCTGCATTACTACCGCTTTGTATCGCACGCCGTATTGGAGCGTGTCGGGAAATACGGCAATGCGCATCGGAAGTGGAAAGAAGGGGTTCTGGCACGGGCGGCCCGACGCAACAGTCTTCTTGCCTTCGACAAGCTAACGAAGGTCGTCAATGGCCGACGCATGATCGTCGCCGATCCACCGCTGATCGTCCGCATCGATGACGACATCGCGGCGGCCAGGTCGACTGCCGTCACGGAGTGCCTGCAGAACTATCGTCAGAGCCTGTCGCTCGACCGGCGCATGCTTATCGACCGGTTCGCGCTGGTGGATGTCGTTCGCAAGGTCGTCGGAGTGGGGAGTGTCGGCACCCGTTGTCTGATCGCGCTGTTCGAGTCGGGCGACGGCACGCCGCTCTTCCTTCAGTTGAAGCAGGCGACATCATCCGTTCTGGAGGCCCATCTCGGGAACAGCCCTTTCACGCACGCAGGCCAGCGAGTCGTCGAGGGCCAGCGCCTCATCCAGGCCACCAGCGATGTGCTACTTGGCTGGGCGAGCTGGCAAGAGCCGTCGATCGGAGGCGGTATCGACTACTACTTGCGCCAACTCTGGGACGGCAAGGGAAAGATCGACATCGAGAAGCTAGGTCCCACGCGACTGGCCGCCTACGCGGGCCTTTGCGGCAAGACGCTCGCCTTTGCGCATGCACGTTCCGG
>Ga0209048_10006734_pt1 | contig 10719 bp, 11 predicted proteins | sample FrelakmetCRP12CR_FD_187146 | JGI IMG/M metagenome (GOLD analysis project Ga0209048, IMG submission 187146) | Freshwater lake sediment microbial communities from the University of Notre Dame, USA, for methane emissions studies - CRP12 CR (SPAdes)... | ecosystem: Environmental > Aquatic >... | reverse complement strand
CTCGCTACCGGATCGACCGCAGCCGCTACGAGCTGCCCGATCTCGGCTTGAACGACGACGAGCAGGCCGCTCTGGCGGTGGCGGTGGCCACGGTGCGCCTCGGGGGGGCCTGGGGCCCGGCGGCGCTCACGAAGCTCGGCCGGGACCCGGTGGCGTCCGGCCCGACGGTGGCCCTGCTGGACGCCGGCGGGGTGCTGCCGGCGTTGTTCGACGCGCAGGCGTCGGGGTCGGCCGTCACGTTCGGCTACCGGGGGGTGCCCCGCACCGTCGACCCGTACGGCCTGGTGGCCCGTGACGGCTTCTGGTACGTCGCCGGGCGCGACCACGCGAGTGGGGAGCTGCGCACGTTCCGGGTCGACCGGTTCGATCCCGGACCCCTCGACGTCGGGGAGGCCCGCTCCTTTGCCGTCCCGGCCGGCTTCGACCCGAGCCGGGCTCTCCCGGCCGACCCGAAGCTGATGGGCGAGGGTGAGCCCGTCGAGGCGCGGGTGGCGATCGACGCCGTCCGTGCCGGCACCGTCGTGGGTGAGCTCGGGGGCGGGGCCGTGCGGGAGCGGCGCCCGGACGGCTCCGTCGTCGTGGCCTTCCCGGTCCGCAACCGCGCCGCCTTCCGGTCCTGGGTGCTCGGCCTGCTCGACCACGCCGAGGTGCTCGGTCCCGAGGAGCTGCGGGCCCACCTGGTGGCCTGGCTCGCCGAGGTGGCGGCCCGGTGAGCCCGGCCCGCCGGGGACCGGTACCGGCGACCGAACGACTCCGACGACTGCTGGCCGTCCTGCCCTGGCTGATGCGCCACGGTCGGTCGCGCCTCGACGAGGTCGCCGCTCGGTTCGCCGTCCCGCCCGAGGAGCTGGTGCGCGACCTCGAGCTGGCCGCGATGTGCGGCCTGCCGCCCTACACCGACCAGCTCGTGGACCTCTACGTCGAGGACGGCTGGATCGAGGTCGGCGTCCCCCGGCTGTTCACGAACCCCCGCCGGTTCACGGCCGAGGAGGGCTTCGCCCTGCTGGCCGCCGGTCGCGCCGCCCTCGCCGTTCCCGGGGCCGACGGGGACGGGCCGCTGGCCAGCGCCATGGAGAAGCTCGAACGGGCGCTGGGGGCACAGGCGGCGCTCGCCGTCACCGTGGACGAGCCTGCGGCCCTGGCCACCGTGCAGCGCGCCGTCGCGGACGCGCAGCGCCTGCGGGTGACCTACTTCTCGGCCTGGCGCGACGAGCTGACCGAGCGGGAGATCGACCCTCTGGCGGTGTTCATGGCCGCCGGGCACTGGTACCTGGTTGCCGACGACCACCGGGCCGGAGCCGAGCGGCTGTTCCGTGTGGACCGCATCGAGGCCGCCGAGTCGACGGGGGCGACGTTCACGCCCCGGCCGGTGACCGTCCCGGCCACGGTCGAGCCGGCAGCGTCCGACGACGCGGTGAGCGCCCTGGTCGTCCTGCCCGCCTCGGCCCGCTGGGCGGTCGAGAGCTACCCGGTCGACGAGGTCGTCGAGCTGGCCGACGGTCGCCTGCAGGTCCGCCTCCTGGCGACCGGGACCCGCTTCCTCGAGCGTCTGGTCCTACGGGCCGGGCCCGGGGCCGAGGTGCTCGAGCCGGCCGAGTGGTCCGGGCTGGGCCGGCGCGCCGCCGAGCGGCTCCTGGCCCGCTACGGCTGAGAGGACGCGCCGAGGGGCGCAGTCCGAGCAACCTCCGACCTCGCAGCGAGCGCCTGGTGGAGCCCGCGATCAGGGCTCGAGGAACGGGGCCAGGCCGGCGGTCGTCGTCGCCCCGACCGCCGCCAGAAGGCGGGGGAGCGCGGCCGCCGTGGCCTCGGCATCGGCCAGCGCGTCGTGGGGGTGGTCCAGCATCAGCCCGGCTCGCTCCGCGACGTCGACGAGACGGTGGCGCAGCTCCCGCTTCGGGTCCGCGGCGCGGGACAGCTCCAAGGTGCAGAGGCGGGCGGGCGTGGGGAGCTCGACGCGGGCTCGACGGCCTTCGCGCTCCAGGAACGCCCAGTCGAAGGCGATGTTGTGGCCGACGAGGACGGTGGCCCGGAGCCGGGGGGACACCTCGTCGGCGACCTCGGCGAAGCGCGGCGCCTTCCTCACCATCGACCTGGTGATGCCGTGCACCGCCGTGGGGCCGACCCGGTACGGCCACCGTGGCCGCACGTAGCTGCTCCAGCGGTCCCGCACCGTCCCGTCGCCGAGGCAGGTGACGATGGCGATCTGGAGCACGCGGTCACGGCGGGGATCGAGCCCGCTCGTCTCGACGTCGAGCACGGCGAAGCGCTGGCTGGCGAGCCACGGCAGCGGTTCGGCGAAGGCCATCGAGCTCACTCTAGGGACACCGAGCGCGTGAGTTCGGGGAGGGCGTCGGCGTCGGCCAGGACGGTGAGGTCGCCGTGGCGCACCATCCCGACCGGTGCGGTGCTGGTGCCGGCGACGAGCGGGCCGAGCACGGCGGCCTTGGCTGCTCCCGCGGCGAGGATCAGCCGGTGGCGGGCCCGGTTGACGACGGCCGGGGTGAGGGTGATGCGCCGGCGGCCGCGGAAGGGGCCGACGACGGCGACGTCGGCATCGAGGGGCAGGGCCACCCCGGGAGGCCAGCTCGCCGTGTGGCCGTCGTCGCCGACGCCGAGGTGCACGACGTCGAGCACGCCGTCGCAGGCCGTCGCCAGCTCGGCGGCGTAGGCCCGCGCCGCGGCGGCGAGGTCGGTCGTCGTGACGGCCATGAGGTGCAGCCGGGCGCGGCTGAGCGGTGCCAGCTGGCTGGCGTTGCGGTCCTGGTCGCCGTCGGGGGCCACGCGCTCGTCGACCTGCCACACGTGCACCACGTCCCACGGGAGCGGCAGCCCGGCCAGGACGGCGAGCATGCGTGCCGGGGTGCCCCCTCCGCTCACCGCGACGTGCGCGGCCCCGCGGGCCGAGACCGCCGCCCAGGCCCGCTCGGCGATCCACACCGCGGCGCGCGACGCCAGCGCCTCGCCGTCGCCGGGCACCCGTTCAACGAGCATGGCTGTTCCACTGCGCGATGACCCGGTCCTCGCGGTACCAGGCGAGCACCGACACCGTGGCCGGGTCGAGGGAGATGTGACGACCGAACGCCGGACCGAGCCCCACCCAGCGGGCGGCGAGGATGCGCAGGACGTGGGCATGGGCGAAGGCCAGCACGGGGCCGCCGGTCGCCTCGGCGAGCGCGATCACCGCGTCGGTGCGGCGGGCCACCGAGTCCAGGGGCTCACCGCGGACGAACCCGTCCCGCCAGGGGTCCCAGCCCGGACGTTCGACGCGTATCTCGGCCGTCGTGCGCCCCTCGTCGTCGCCGTAGTCCCACTCGGCCAGGTTCGCGTCGACCACCGCCTGGGGGAAGCCGGCCAGCGCGGCCGTCTCGCGGGCCCGCTGCCGTGGGCTCGTGATCACCAGGAGGAAGGGGGTGTCGGACAGGCGCGGCGACAGGCCGGCCGCCTCGACCCTTCCCTCGTCGAGCAGGGCGGGGTCGCTGTGGCTCGTGTGCCGGCCCGTCTGCGACCACGCCGTCGCGCCGTGGCGCACCACCGTCAGGGTGGGGCGGTCCTGGCTCACGACGAGGTCGGGTGCCAGCCCTTGCCCCCCTCGGTCAGGGTGTCGGCCTCGGTCGGGCCCCACGTCGCTCGCCGGTAGGTGAACAGCGGACCGGGCTCGGTCAGGGCCGGCTGCACGATGCGCCAGGTCTCTTCGACCATGTCCTCGCGGGCGAAGCGCTGGGCGTTGCCGTCGATCGCGTCGTCGATGAGGCGCTCGTAGGCCTCCCGCCGGGCGCCCAGCGCGGACGCGAAGTCGCAACGAAGGTCCACGTCCTCGCTGTCGAGGGCCGGCCCGGGGCGCTTGGCCTGCACGGTCATCGTCACCCCGTCGTCGATGCCCAACCGGAACCGCACGAGGTTCGGGGTCGGGGCGGTCCGGCCCGACGCGTCGAACAGCATCCGCGGGGGCGCCTTCAGCTCGACCACGGCTTCGGTGGCCGGGTGGGCCAGGGCCTTGCCGGCCCGGATGTACCAGGGCACACCCGCCCACCGCCACGAGTCGATCTCCACCCGCACCGCGGCATAGGTCTCCGTCGTCGAACCCGGGGCGACCCCGGGCTCGTCGAGGTAGCCCTCGTACTGGCCCCGCACCATCGAACGGCAGTCGATGGCGCGGGTGGCGGCGAAGACCTTCACCTTCTCGTCGAGGAGGTGGTTGGCCTCCGGGCCGACCGGGGGTTCCATCGCCAGGAGGGCGAGCACCTGCAGGAGGTGGTTCTGCACGACGTCGCGCAGGGCGCCAACCGAGTCGTAGAACGAGCCCCGCCCCTCGACCCCGATCGACTCGGCCATCGTGATCTGCACGGCACTGACGTAGTTGCGGTTCCAGATCGGCTCGAGGAACGAGTTGGAGAACCGGAAGACGAGCAGGTCCTCGACGGCTTCCTTGCCGAGGTAGTGGTCGATGCGGAAGATCTGGCGCTCGTCGAACACCTGGTGCAGGACGCGGTTGAGCTCGCGCGCCGATGTCAGGTCACGCCCGAAGGGCTTCTCCACCACCACCCGGCCCCGTTGGTTGAGGCCGACCTGCCCGAGGGACTGCACGACGATCGGGAACATGGTGGGCGGGATGGCCAGGTAGAACGTGGCGTTCCTGCTGTCGGTCGACGCCAGCTTCGCGGCGAGCGCCGCCCACGTGTCCCCGTTCGCGTAGTCGCCGGTGACGAGGTCGATCCGGGCGGTGAGCGCGTCGAGGACCGCGGCCTCGGCGTGGGGCACCGCGGCGAGCACGGCTTCCCGGGCATGCGAGCGGAAGGCGGCGTCGTCCCAGTCGGAGCGGGCGACCCCGATGACGGGCATCTCGAGGCGCCGCCGCAGCGTGAGGTGGTAGAGCGCCGGCAGCAGCTTGCGCGTGGCCAGGTCACCGGTGGCGCCGAAGAGCACGAGGGCGTCGGACCGTCCCGTGGGGCCGCCGAGGGGTGGGGTCATCGAGCTCGCCTCCTCCTAGCCCTTCTCCTGGTGGCCACCGAACTGGCGGCGCATCGCCGAGAGCACCTTGTCGGCGAAGTCGGCCTCCCCCCGGGAGGCGAACCGGTTGTAGAGCGCGGCCGACAGCACGTGCGCCGGCACCCCCTCGTCGACCGCGGCCAGCACCGTCCAGCGACCCTCGCCGGAGTCGGAGACGCGACCTGCGAACCCACCGAGATCGGGGTCCTCGAAGAGGGCGGCGGCGGTCAGGTCGAGCAGCCACGACGCCACCACGCTGCCCCGGCGCCACAGCTCGCTCACCGCCGCCGTGTCGATCCGGTAGCGGTAGTACCGGGGGTCGCGCAGCGGGGTGGTCTCGGCGTCGTGGACCTGCTCGGTGGCGCCGACACCGGCGTGGCGCAGGATGTTCAGGCCCTCCGCGTAGGCGGCCATGAGGCCGTACTCGATGCCGTTGTGGACCATCTTCACGAAGTGCCCGGCCCCGTTCGGACCGCAGTGCAGCCAGCCCCGCTCTTCGGGTGCGGGGTCGCCGCTTCGTCCCGGGGTCCGCTGCGCATCACCCATGCCCGGGGCCAGCGCGTCCAGAACCGGTGCGAGGCGGGCGACGGCGTCGTCGTCTCCGCCCACCATGAGGCAGAAGCCCCGCTCGAGACCGAACACGCCACCGCTGGTGCCGACGTCGACGTAGTGCAGACCCCGTGACGCCAGTGCGGCGGCGCGATCCACGTCGTCGCGGTAGTAGGAGTTGCCCCCGTCCACGATGGTGTCGCCGGCCGACAGCAAAGGGGCGAGGCGCTCGACGGTGTCACCCACGATGGCGGCGGGGACCATGATCCACACCGACCGGGGGGTCTCGAGCCCGGCCACGAGGGCGTCGAGGCTGCGGGCCCCGGTCGCGCCCTCGGATTCGAGGGCGGCGATCGCGGTTTCACTGACGTCGTTGACCACGCACTGGTGGCCCTCGCGAAGGAGCCGACGCACCATGTTGGCGCCCATCCGGCCGAGACCGATCATCCCGAGCTGCATGGACCCACCTTGCCACGCGGGCGCAGCGGGTGGGGCGACCCGGGGACGCGGGCGGGTCAGCCGTTGGCGCCGAAGGGCATCCTGGCCCGGATCCCGATCGGCGCGGCCACCGTGTAGCCCGCCAGGTGGCGCTCCTCCTCGGACTCGCCACCCCAGAACCCGTACTCGTGGTTGCTGCGGGCCAGCTCGCGACAGGGGCCCAGCACGTCACAGGCCCGGCACACGACGCGGGCCAGGGCCTCGCGCCGTTCACGAGCCTGGGGGCGCTCGGCCCGGGGAGGGAAGAACAGCGAGGTCCTGCCCCGGCAGGCGGCCTCCGCCATCCAGGTGAGCTCCTCGCTCGAGCCGAAGGTGCTGGGGAGGTGGACGGCGGCCATGCAGACCTGCCTCTCGCGTCGTGAGGTGTGGAAGCGGTGGGTGCGGTGCCTTCGGCTACCGCCCCGTCACTGTGCTGAGGGCCGTTGGTCTGCCACCCCCGAATCCCCCAGGGAGAAACTAACCAGTCAGTAGGAATTAATCCAGAGTCCCTGACCAGGTCTTCGTCCGCGCGTTCCGGCGGTGGCGGTGACCGATGCCCTACCCCGGGCCGGTCGCGTGCCGGTCAGAGCCGGCCGGCCTCGATGATGCTGCGCAGGAAGGAGCGGGTGCGGTCCTTCTGGGGGTCACCGAAGATCTGCTCGGGCGGCCCTTCCTCGAGCACGATGCCGTCCGAGAGGAAGCAGACCTTGCTCGCCACCTCCCGGGCGAACCCCATCTCGTGGGTCGCCAGGAGCATCGTCATGCCCTCCTCGGCGAGGTCGCGCACGATGTTCAGCACCTCCGACACGAGCTCAGGGTCGAGGGCGGACGTGATCTCGTCGAGGAGCATCACGCGCGGGCCCATGGCCAGAGCACGCACGATGGCGACTCGCTGCTGCTGACCGCCCGAGAGACGGTCGGGGTACTCGTCGGCCTTGGCGTCGAGCCCGATGCGATGCAGCAGGAACAGGGCCCGCCCCTGGGCGTCCTCGCGGGCCAGGCCGAGCACCTTCACCGGCGCGAGCATCACGTTCTCGATCACCGACATGTGGGGGAAGAGGTTGAAGCTCTGGAACACGATCCCGACGTCCTGGCGCAACCGGTTGACGTCGACGCCGGGACCGCTCACCCGGTCGCCGTCGATGCAGATCTCGCCACCGTCGATCTGCTCCAGGGAGTTGATGCAGCGCAGCAGCGTCGACTTCCCGCAGCCCGAGGGGCCGATGAGGCACACCACCTGGTGCTCGGCCACGGCGAGGTTCGTGCCCCGCAGCACGTGGTTGGGGCCGAAGTACTTGTGGACCTCGGTGATCTCGATGAAGGGCGTCGTCACCGTCGTCAGCCGTTGGCTCGCATCTTGGCCTGGTCCCGGCGGATCAGGTAGTCGACCAGCCTGGCCTGGGGGACGGTGATCACGTAGAACAAGAAGGCCACCATGGTCAGCGCGGAGAGGTTGAACTCGTTGGAGTTGATGATACGGGCCTGGTTGAACGCCTCCACGACGCCGACGAAGCCGACGAGCGAGGTGTCCTTCTGCAGCCCGATGAAGTCGTTCAGGAGCGGTGGGATGATCCGGCGCACGGCCTGGGGCACCACGACGTAGCGCAACGTCCGCGGGTAGGACAGCCCGAGGGAGCGGGCGGCGGCGGTCTGGCTCCAGTGGATGCTCTCAATGCCGGCCCGGTAGACCTCGGCGACGTAGGCGCCGTAGGTGAGCGTCAGCGCCAGCACCGCGAACCAGAAGTCGTCCCAACTGCTGACCCAGGGGATGCCGGCCTTCTTGAGGCCGAGATCGAGCAGGTAGATCGTGATGACCGCGGGCACGCCCCGGAACAGGTCGATGTAGAAGATCGCCAGCGCCCGCACGGGGCGCCCGGCCCTGCCCGGTGCGAGGCGGGCGATGGCCACGAGCAGGCCCCAGACCAGCACGAACGCCTCAGCGATGAGGAAGATCTTCACGTTGGTGGCGAAGGCGTCCAGGATCGTGCCGAACTTGGCCGTCATCAGCGAGAAGCGGAAGAACGGCGTCCGGACGCCGCCGTTGGCCGCCGACAGGAACAAGAACCCGAGGGCGATGATCAAGGTGGCCGCCCCGAAGCCGAACGCGTAGGAGGCCGACTGTCGAGCCTGCTCGGCGAGGATCCGGGTGTTCACGAAGTCGTCGCGGCTCAGGGCGTCGCGGGCACGACGAGACGACCTGAGCGACCGCACCGCGGGGTAGAAGAGCCCGAGCGAGGCCACGCCCAGGGCCGTGGTGATGGCCAGGGCGAGGGCGGAGCCGGTGGTGCGGGGCGCGTGTGCGGTGCGCGCCTCGAAGCCCTTCGAGCCCGACGCGCCCGGGCGGGCCTCCCAGCAGCCCGGCGGCACCGACACCGTCGCCGTCCCGTCGGCCTGGATGCGGCCCGTCTTGTACCGCGTCGTCGCGCCGCACCGGAAGACCTCGAAGTTGGTGTTCTTCGGCTCACCGGTGATGGTGAAGCTGGAGACGGCCAGCGAGTGGCGGTAGGCGGTCAGTGCCACCCACGCGAAGCCGCTGACCAGCACGGCCATGACCAGCGCACCGATCGCGTAACCCAAGCGGGTGGACGGACGCGTGACTGCCCGGCGCACGGGGGCGCCGGGCAGTGCGCTCGAGGTGATCGGGCTCGGCCCCACCGGCCCGCGGGCGTCAGGCCGTGAAGAAGGGGACGGCGCTGGGGTCGCCCGACAGGTAGGTGGTGGCCAGCTTCGAGGTGATCTTGTTGTCCAAGATGAACTGGATCGCCTTGTTGAAGGCATCCTCGTTGGCCGAACCCTTCGGGAAGAGCGCCCCGTAGGACTCGCCCGTCTTGTACTGGCCGACGACCGTCAACGAACCGTTCGACGCCTTCTCCTGCTGCTGGACGATCGAGGTGTCGGTCATGGCGGCGTCGATGGCGCCGGAGTCGAGAGCAGCGAACATCGAAGCCGAGTCCGGGAAGACCTTGGCGTTGGGCTGGATGCTCTTCGTCGCGAAGTCGGCGCCGGTCGTGCCCACCTGGACGCCGATCTTGACCTTCTTCAGGTCGTCGGTGCTCGTGACCTTGGTGTCCTTCTTGACGAGCACGCCGATGTCGGAGGCGAAGTAGGGGGTCGAGAAGTCGACGACCTGCTTGCGCTTGTCGGTGATCGAGATCTCGGCCAGGGCCAGGTCGAAGCCCTTCGTCGAGGCCGCGACCAGCTGGTCGAAGTCCACGTTCACCACCGAGACCTTGTCGAGGCCGCCCAGCCAGGCGATCTCAGCAGCCATGCAGTACTCGTAGCCGTCCTTGATCTTGTCGACGGTGTCGCCGTTGAACCAGCCCGGGGCGGGCAGGTTCGTCTGCACGGTCAGCTGGCCGGCGCTCGTCGCTTTGAACGGGATCGAGCCCTTCGTGCCGTACACGTCGCAGTTGGCGATCTTGCCCGTCGGCGTGAGCGCAGCGGCCGCCGTCGTCGTCGATCCGCCTGCGGCGGTGGTGGTCGCGCCGGCCGTGGTCGTGGCGCCGGCGGTGGTGCTCGAGCTGGTCTTGCTGCTGCTTCCGCAGGCGGCGAGCGCGATGGTCCCGGTCATCACTGCAGCGACGAGGTGGCGTAGGCGCACGGCGTCCTCCTTCGAATCGATCGTGGAGGGGCGGAGCATAGACCGGTGACCTCGGCGTCATGCCAGGACGACATCTGCTCGTCACCGAGCCGTCACATCGCCTCACGCGCCGAGGAGCACCACCTCGACCTGGATCGGGCCGTGGACCCCGAGCGCGATGGTGTTCTCGATGTCACCCGACCGGCTCGGACCGGTCACGAGCACGATGTTGGAGGGCAGCCGGCCAGGCGTGGCGAGGCCGCGCAGCACCTCGGCGCTCGAAGCGACGATGCGCCGGACCGGGACCAGCGCGAGGTGCACCCGTGGCAACAGGCTCGCCGCGCGCCCCCCGGCGGCCGACGACTCCTGGACGAGCGTGCCCGTCGTGGCGATGGCGAACGTGGCGCTCGTGACCCCGAGATCGGCACCGGCCGCGCCGGCGATGCTCAACGTGTCGACCTGGACGCCGCACGCCTCGAGGAAGGGGCCGGCGGCGACCGCTTCGGGCTCGGCGGACACGACGGCGCGGCGCACCCGGTGGCGCTCGACGATCTCAGCGAGGATGTCGGCCGGCACCTCGGTCGCTGCGGTGCGGTGGACCAGGACGCGGGCCGCGGTCGCGTTGGCCGTGAACGAGCCGACGAGGTCGTGGGGGTCGAGCAGCGCCGACGTCACCCGGGGCACCCCGTCGAGAGGCGGCCCGAGGGGGTGGGCGTGGCCGTCGGGCTCGAAGCCGGCGAGGCGCCGCCGGGCCCCGGCGAGGAACGCAGCGCGGTTCCCGTGCTCCGTCACAGCTCGCCGGCCTTCCACCGCTGCGTGAACGAACGGGCCGCGGGCACCGGTGCGTCTCGTCCGGAGGTCCAGCGCTGCACGCCCGGAAGCCGTGTCGCGACGCGGGCGAGGGGCCGGCCCACGGCGAGGGCCTTGAGCGAGGCCCGGTAGGTGAGCGGTCGACGCCACGCGGCGGCCCAGGCTGTCCAGGCGGCCGCGGGAAGCCACCCGTCCCCAACCTGTAGGGATTCTCGACAGCGCTGCCGGAAATCCGCAACCCATCGCCAGGCGCCCACGGCGACGCCTCGAAAATCGGCGTAAAATACACCAGATTTCATCTGGCAGTTGAATTGCTC
>Ga0209048_10006733_pt1 | contig 10720 bp, 16 predicted proteins | sample FrelakmetCRP12CR_FD_187146 | JGI IMG/M metagenome (GOLD analysis project Ga0209048, IMG submission 187146) | Freshwater lake sediment microbial communities from the University of Notre Dame, USA, for methane emissions studies - CRP12 CR (SPAdes)... | ecosystem: Environmental > Aquatic >... | reverse complement strand
GGCTGCCGGAAGTACGGGACCTTTTCTTTAAAGAGGGGTTTGTTTCAGAAATACGGGTAAAGCAAAAGGTTGAGGATGAGACCCTGTATGTGCTGAAAATTGTCCGGAATGGATAGACTATCTTTTAAAAAATTGGATGATCTGATTGGTCCTGTTATAAAATTCCCCGCTATACGATCAACCGTTTCCTCATGAGGTTGATTGCAATTATACAGAATATTGCCGTTACCACAATAATCCATGAAAGGTGGAGCAACAAAACACTAGTTATCGCAGGCAATGTTAGCATGCGCATAATGGCGACAAGATGGGTCAGCGGGAAGAAGATAAGTGCAATGTACTGGAAGGCCACCGGCAACAGGGTGAGCGGGAAGAACGTGCCCGAGAACAATGCCATCGGGGTGATGAACAGGAACGAGGGATAGTTCAGGGTATCGATGCTGGGCGTAATTGCCGTAAAGCACATCGCGATACCGCCAAACATGAGCCCGCCCAAAAACGCGAGCGGGATGGCAAGCAGTGATGTGGGAAGTGAAATCACGCCAAAGGCGACAAATACGGGCAGCATAATGATGACATACAACAGGCTCCTTGTTGCCCCCCAGAGAAGTTCTCCTGCGATCACGTCTTCGATGGAGAGCGGGGTTGCGATCATCGCATCAAAACTTTTCTGGTAATACATCCGAACATATGAGCCATAGGTGCACTCGAAGAATGCGGAGTTCATCACCGAAATGGCAAGGATTGCAGGTGCGATAAAGTTGACATACGGGATGCCATCAATCTGCTGCACATAGCTGCCGATCCCCATACCGATGGCAAACAGGTACAGGAACGCCTCGATCAAAGGGGGGAAAAAGTTCACCTTCCAGGTCCTGAAAAAGACCACGAGGTTCCGGTGCCAGACTTTCCACGCCCGACTGCTGATCCGCGGAACTGTCCAGATGTGGTTCATGGTCACTCCTTTAACTTCCTCCCGGTCAGCTTGAGAAATACATCCTCAAGGGTGGCAGGCCGGGTTATCACTTTGTGAGGAGAACACTGGTCAAACAGGATTTTGGCAATTTCACGGGATGAATCTGTTGCTACCTGCACGCTGTCACCAATCGCTTCAAAGGGGATAGTATTTTTCGACAGGCAGGCAAGTACTTCGTCGGTTTTTTCTATTTCCACTACTTCATTTCCAACATACTGCTTCACAAGGTCCACGGGAGTCCCCTCAACGAGAATTTTTCCGTTATCCATGATGACAAGACGGTCACAGAGCCGTGCTGCTTCATCGAGGTAGTGCGTGGTAAGAATAATGGTGTTGCCCTGAGACTGGAGTAATTTCAACCGCTCCCAGATCAGGTGACGTGCCTGCGGGTCAAGCCCGATCGTAGGTTCGTCAAGGATAAGGAGATCCGGATTATTGACTAAAGCCCGGGCCAGGATTAACCGCCGTTTCATTCCCCCGGAAAGCTTCTCAACGGTAACATCCCTTTTTTCCTGTAACTGGACAAATTCAAGGAGTTCCTCAGCTTTTTTGCTGGCAAGGTCCGGAGGAATATCAAAATACCGTGCGTAGGTGAACAGGTTGCCATAGCAGGTAAAGTCAGGGTCGAGATTTGTCTCCTGCGGGACGACACCGAGCCGCTGTTTGATCTCTGCAGGAGAGGTATCCGGGTCCATGTCAAAGACCCTGATAGCACCCGAGGTACGGGGTGAGACGCACGCGATTATTTTCATGGTGGAGGTCTTCCCCGCCCCGTTCGGGCCCAGGAACCCGAACACTTCCCCTTTATTTACCGCAAACGTGATACCATCCACCGCGTTGATATCACCAAATTTTTTTCTCAGGTCCTGCGCCTCGATGATTCCTGGCATTGACTCTCCCTAATAAACCAGTAGTTCGGCATGTATCCATAAAAATCCACACGCTGCAAAGCACTGGTATTGATTCCCGGATATGCGTCAGTAAAAAAAATCGTTAAAAAAGGGAGTTGTCGTCTTTTTGGGTACATACAATTGATCAACTGTCGGGTGGTAAAACCGCAGGAGCGACGAGAGAAAAAGCAAACACGATTAAAATATCATGGTCTTGCATGGATTTTCTTTAATGCTGCTTCTGCTGCCTCACGGACCTCTGAATAGATGTCATTTTCACGAATTTTTGTTAAAGGCCCCACTGCACGTTTATCACCCAGTTTCCCCAGAACTTCAGCAGCGCCGATCCGAACGGTTATCTCCTTATCGTTGAGACAGTTGATAAGCGGAATAACGGCGTCGCGGTCTTTTATTGTCCCGATGGTAGCAATCGCAGCTGCCCGGACATTGGGATCGGGATCGTCAAGGGAGGCAATTAATGCCGGAACAGCTGACGAATCTCCAAGCCTTCCTAATGCCTGAACTGCGTCACTCCTTACGCCGGCATGGGGGTCGGAGAGTGCTTCGATAAGGAAAGGGATAGCTGAAAGGTTAGCGGATTTCCCTAATTCTACTGCTGCCTCCCGCCGTTTTTTTATAACCGGGCTCCGGAGTTGGGATACCAGGCGTGAAATGTCGTGCATGCAAAAGAACCATCAATGCTGGCACTCGCCGCCACCTTCATACACGGTGATAACCTTCTGTGCCATTTCTGGTGAGAGGCGGTCATGCACAAGATGCACGAATGCTTCAACATCTTCAACCGGGAGGCAGCCCATGCTCTCCTCACCTTTCTGGATCATTTCGACAATGTAAATCAATTCATCATCCGATAGCCGGTTGATTCTCTGGATATAATCGTCACTGTCCTGGGCGAAATGGTTTGAGACCGGAGGCAGGATCGAATGGAACATGTGTCCCGATCCCGAGCAGGTAAGGTCGCCGCATTCAGGAGCAAGTTTTTTTACTATCGCAATATCCTTTTCAGAAAGTTCCCGTGGCATGGTATTTTTTGTCTCTTTTACATTATTTCGCTGGCTTTGGAATAAACGTACGTGAAGGACATCGTTCACTTTCACGGTCAGGCGAGGTCTCACCATTGATCCGGCAGATACCCGGGGCCGGGGTTTTTGGCGTATAACTCACACAGTCAGCACAGGTTGGCATATAGTTCCCTCTTGGCTGGTAAGGAAATAGAAGTATTGCTCAAAAAAAGATGAAAATAAAGATGAAATAATCAGAAGTATTTGCCGAGCCATTTCTTGAGTCCGGCAAATATACCGCCGGACGATTTGCCTGTCGGGGATTTTTTACTTGGCGGGGGTGTGGGACGGGAAATTGTCCGTTTCTGTGCCGGGGCTTCACGGGGTGGGATATCCTTGATCATTCCCTGGGGTTCATCATCCATAGGCTCAAAACCCCATGCAAACCCGATCTTGTAGGCATTCTCGTTCTGCCGGATCCAGTTCGAGGCATTCACATACCCACGGTCTTCTGCTTTCTTGATGGTATCCTGGTGGTCCTGCGTGAAATGAATCTCACGCTGGAGGGCGACTAACTCGTCGTATACCTTTCTTGGGACTTTGATCTTCTCCCTGCTCATAACTCCTCATATAGGGATATGCTGGGATACGATATTTAATGCTTCTTAAAAAATTGAGAAAAAAGGCTGTTAAACAGGAATCCTTGTTCGGGGAAAAGAGATCAGGATAAAAATAGTTTTTAAAAGGGAGGGAACCCTGGACAAAGTTCCCGCTATCTTGCGTACGCTTCAACAAGGTCCCGTGCAGTAATAATCCCGGAGATCTTCTTCTTTTTCATCAGGGGCAGCCGCCGGACATGCTGTGCAGCCATTATTTTCGCTGCTTCATGGATACTTATGCCTGCATCAGCAGTTTTCAGGGGAGATGAGGCGGCTTTGCCGACAGGAGTATCGAGTGATTTTTCAAAAACGAGGAATTTTGAGAGGAGGTCGCGTTCGGTAAATATGCCGGCCGGTTTTCCGTCACGCTCAACAATGACACTCCCGATCCGTTTCTTTCCCATGATGCCGGCAACGGTCTCCACGGGTTCATCCCCGCTGACACTCACGACCTCTTTTGTCATGAACTCATCAACCCCAAGCGATGTCTCGGGAGCATCAGGCATCTCCCGGATCAGGTCAGACGCGGTAATAACCCCGGCAAGCTCACCGCATTCAAAGACCACCAGTCTGCCTTTCTTATGGATCATGGTTCTTGCCGCCTCCCGTATCTCAAGTGTTGGGCATATCTTGATGAGCGGGTGGGACATGACATCTTCGACCAGGGTAGTCTCAAGGTCAAGTCCGCCCGCAAGCACTTTTGAGAGAACATCCCGCTCGGTCACAATCGCTACCGGTGTCATAAATTTCATGACAATAAGGCTCCCGATATGCCGCTCCCCCATGATCCTGACGGCTTTTGCTATAGGCGTATCAGCAGTCGTAGTGAATACATCCCGGCTCATGATGTCTGACACCTTCATGTGGCGTTTATAATCCTTATACGCACTCTCAAGCACACTTGGAAATCCAATCCCAGGTTTTTCAGGTCCGGTCACCATGTTCACCCCAATGTGAGAATTGAGTTCCGGAAATTAAACATTTCGGTGCCAATAAAAAGAAGAGGTAAAACCAGCGGTTACAAATTTGATGCGACCGGGCATACGATTTCTTATTTTATTGACGGATTTATACCGGAAGCCGGCTTTTAACCTCTTTCGATTTCCTGCATGTCCTCCTCCCCGATTGCGTAATATTTCTTGAGAATGGTGCGCACTTTCTCGGACTCGATCCACCTGACGTCGATCTGGGTGATAATCCGGTCGATTTCTTTTGCCTGGAACAATACTTTGTTTGCGATATCTTCAGCGAGCATGAACGTCAGCCCGATAATGACCGCAAGTGGGTTCCGGATGTGGTCACCGAGGATGGCAAACTGCTCGATGTTCTTTTCGATCTGTTGTAACGCCTTGCGCTGTGCCACCTCCATCTGTTTACGTTCGGTGAAATCCACCATAGAACAAACAATATGATTATCAGGAAGTATCCCCGATGAGAGAAGTACCCAGCGGACTTCTGACGTTTTTGACTTAAAGCGCGTCTCAAAATTCTCAAAACCCTTTTCTTTTACCCTGGCGAAGAAATCGTCGCGCTGGGATGTGTCGACCCACAGATCAGAAAACGAGATGTCACGTATCTCCTGTATAGAATATCCGAGGATTGAAGCGAACCGCTGATTCACCTCCATGATAGAGAAGTTGTTGACATCGATCAAGCCTGTACCTACTTCGGAATTGTTGAAAATACCCCGGTATTTTGCCTCACTCTTCTGCAGGTTCAGGGCAAGGCTTGAGACTACTGCAGCTACCCCGACAAGGATAATGGCCTTAAAAGCACCGTTTACCAGTTCCAGCGGAGAACCGTTCAAAAGGAAAAAAATCATGGTCAGGTAAATAACAGTCATAAGAAGTGCAAACATCATCCCTTTCTTCGGGTACCAGTAAGCGGTAATAACAACCGGGATGAAGAACAGACCGCTAGCGACCTCTGTCATGCCAAACGATAAGCTGAAAATATTGACAAGGATAACAAGGATCGTAATGCAGACGATAACAAAGAACCAGCTGCCGACAATTTCCGTTATGTCAGGATCCTGAGTGGTTTCCATCAAATATCATCTTTATTTTTGAGGTTTATTTTAGTCAGTAATTTATTCTCTTTGCATTCCTGAATTTACTCAATAAACTATTATAAGTGGACACCTTATAAAGAGTAATTGATAGTATTCTAACGAGCCAATCAGGATCAACATATTTTCATAAACAAGGAATACTATTTTTTATCACGTCTCTCACGTAAGAGAACATAGCATGAAGTGTAAAAAATGCGGAGCCTGTTGCCGGTTCATTGCGCTCGAACACACCAACCCGGGAAAAAAACATCTGGAGTATTATGATGCCAGAGGGTGGACCTATGATCCTAACACCGATATCGTCTGGATTCCTTCCTTGTGCCCTCAGCTTCTTCCTGATAATTCCTGCGCTATATACAAAACCCGGCCTGAACAATGCAGGTTATATCCCAAACGGACACCCGGGTTAGTAGTTCCCCCGGGGTGTGCGTTTGAAAAATCAGGTTAATTTTTTAAAGAATTGAGCTTCCGGTGATATAACCCTGTATTTACCACGGTATTTAAATTTTAAAACACAATGCTCTGATAATGTCGCATCCGTCTCCTGATGCTGCAATTCCTGGCAGCACTTCAGACATTCCCATCGAGAAACTGATACGTGAGGAATTGTCTGCGGTCAGGAAAAATCGGGCAAGTCTGATGACAGACAAAGTTCATCCCCATATCCATATCGGGATTATTCTTGTTTGTTTTGGTATCAATTTGATCTATTTTCTTTACCGGCCTGACTACTTTGTTCTTTTTATTGCTGCCAGTTTCTACGTCAATATGTATTATTTTATTATCGTTCTGGTCCTTCAAAATGTCCAGAAAAGTTCCGGCACGAAAACCGATCTCTCCCAGTTCCGGAACCGGTTAAAAGAGATCGGGCTGAAATCGGGTACAACCCGTTTTACCAAGATGTTTACCAACACCATTTTTTTGAACAGCCGGACGTTATCCCTTGGGATCTGCCTGATATTTGCCATTGATATTCTCTATACGATGTGGGCTTACTTCTTCATGGGACTCCCGTTAAGGCCGGCTATTATTGTTATTTCCCAGTGTGCAATTATTATTGTGTTCTATCTCCTGGTGTGGAAGGTGAAATTATTTTCCTTGAAGTACGTGAAGAGAACGATCCTGTTCCTCATCGGATTCCTCTTTGCTGCAATAGTATTTTTTACGACAATCATTATCCTGCCGGGATTTACCCTTAGTACATTTCTTGCCCAGTCACGGCTCTCGGAATTGGGAGACCTCTTTGTTCTTCTTGCGGTGCTTGCTATCAGCCAGTATTTTATTGTCCGCTTTATCCATGGTTCAACAAGCCGGACTATGGCTGAGGACTTTTTTAATTACAAAGAAAAACTTCTTCAGAATCTCCAGGATCTGGTCAGTTCCGGGAGCAATTCCGCGGAAAATCGTGCCGAAACGACCGCCCGGCTGCTTGAAACCAAGATTTACACGATAAAGAGAAATACCATTTCCGGGTTCTTCCCGGTCTTTGTCGTTGATCTTGACTTCTCGGTTATGCTTGACAGCACTACAGAGACTGCTATCATGCATTATATTGGTGACACACCCGCACCGGAATAACACTACAGATATTTCCTGATCCGGGCGGACTTTACTATAGGAACGGTGAAGCGTTACCGCCACACAAACTCCGACTCCAAATAAAAAGTATACCGTTGAATTGATAATGGTCGCGCCGTTCTTTTTAACAGTGATGTGTTTGAAAGAAGCCGCCATAATCAGCGAACAATCTTTTTATAATAAAGATTATCAGAAAAAAGGTTATTTTTTAATTACTTTTTGGATCCTTGCCATAAGATCGGCAGGGACAGGATCAATCTTATAAGCACTCTTTGTATGAAAGGCAATATTCTTCATAAGCTCGGTCTTTGTCGGGGCTGTCGTCTGGAATTTATTGTCCATAGCAATATTCTTGCGTGGGATTGATGACATCTTGATTCAGCATCTCGAATATTTATCTGATGTTATTTATAATTTATCTCAAAAATTAAAATTATAAAAATTCGATAATATTGTAATATAGTGATCTTAGATGGAAAATGATGGCAATCTCGGGATTTGGTATTCGTATTCTTCTCTTGATGTAACAGGTAATAGCAGTGTCAAACGATCAGGAGGCGATATACTGCAGGAAAGCAATGTTAATACCCATTGCGGCAGATTCCTTCGTATGAAACAATTTTGCCTTCCTCTTGTCGTCATAACCCTCGTCCTCTGCGTTCTTATCGGGGGATGCACATCACAAGCACCGCCCGTTCCGCCAACGAGCGTCCCCGTCACCACGACCCAGCAAGTGCCCTCACCATCCCCAACCCCTTCCTGCTCACTTATTCCAGGCCCGACCCAGCAAGTGCCCGAGTATGAATCAGTTGATGTCACTGTCGAGCGTAATTCGATAACGGCAGATCCGACCATATCCACAATTTTCAATGGAGGTCAGGGACTCGGGATGGTCCAGCTGATGAATGTCACCGTCATCCGCTCGGATTGCATAACAGAAAACGATGCCCGGAAGAATCCTGGTATGGGCGAAACTATTACACTTATGGGAACGACAAAAACCGACCGGGTTATTGTCGTTATGACCATGACATCCGGAGACCAGTACACGATAATTGATGGGCTCTATCCATTCCACACGTAATCCATTTTTCTATCACCAAACCGATCCCGTGTAGCAAAACAGAATGCAAATAGTGGAGAGATGGGTGATGCATACACATTCGCAAAGGAGAAATTGGGTGTATCAGCATTCTGTTAGCAGGTATCCCCGGCAAAGAAGATTTCCCGGTCGAATTTAAGCAAAAAACGAGAGAAGTTCTCACACGGGTAACAACCTCAAAATACCAAAATCCCCCATACACAATGATGGAAAAAAAGATCGCGTTTGCGTTCCTGTATATACTGTTTTTTCCTGCACTCATCCTCATACTTTCCGGGGATTTCACGTGGATTAATGGCTGGATATTTATTACCTGGTTTCTTCTTCTCTGCTATTCGACAATATATTATTTATACCGGAAAGACCCGGCGTTGCTTGCAGAACGGTATATACAACCCGGTGCCGCAGGCCAGGAACGCTGGGACACCTGGGTTATCTACGGAATCGTTATCGGATTTATCGTCTGGATCGTCATCATGCCGCTTGATGCACAACGGTTCGGATGGTCTCCGGTATTTCCCCTCTGGCTGACTATTGTCGGGGGTGTACTGCTGGTCGGATCGTTCTTTTTGTTCTTCCGCTCCTATACCGATAACACGTTTCTTTCTCCCCTGGTAAGGATCCAGAAGGACCGGAAGCAACGGGTAATATCAACCGGTGTATACGGATTCGTCCGGCATCCCATGTATCTCGGAGGGATCCTGATGTTTATCGGGGCCCCGTTATTGCTTGGTTCGTGCTATGGTGTACTCACGGGTCTTACCCTGACCATTCTTCTGATGGCAAGAATTCTGGGAGAAGAGAGGATGCTGAGCCGGGACCTGGAGGGCTACCCGGAGTATCAGCAGAAAGTGCGTTACCGCCTTTTACCTTTTCTCTGGTAGTAATAATTTTTTTAGATGGAAAAATACCGGTTCGCATTTCGCAGAATAATTTCACATTTTCTGATATGTGGGGATCTTCACGTAACGAGAAAGAGGTGGGTTTAGGCGTATTAATGTGAAAAGATGAAATAATGGATTACCTCCCAAAAGGTCGTTTGGATGCGTTCGCCGATGGAGTTTTTGCAATAGTGATAACATTGCTGGTTCTCGATCTTGCGGTCCCCGAGGGGACCACAAATATTATATCAGGACTTATACAGGAATGGTTTGTTTTCCTTGCCTATCTCATTAGCTTTGCATTTATCGGCAGCCTCTGGATATCACATTCTTCAGTTACCCGTTTAATGAAACATGAGACCACCCACTCGTATCGCCTTACATTACTGATGCTTTTTTTGTCTCACTCCTCCCGTTTACCACAAAGCTCATGGCAACGTATCTTGGACATCCTCCCGATGTGCCGGATATAATTCATGGACTGGATCTCGTGTCTGCGACGCGAACGCTGAACGCGATCACGAGAGCAGCTATCGGTACTGAGGTTATGATTTATGGGTTAAACCTGTTAGCTGCGACACTGGCGTTGGTTGCGATTATACGATCAGCAATCATTACTCCTGAAATCCATGCCGACCAATCGGCCGAAAATGAGCTCAATGCATTACTGAAAAAGGAACAACTGCAGGCAGTTATTATCGGATGTACATTGGTGCTGGGAATTTTCTTCCCCTTAATCGCGTTAACCGGGTTTATTATTGTATCGATATTTTTCTTTGTTACACCAACAATCTCTACGGTAAAAGCGACAATCAGAAAAAGGTAACCGTAAAAAGTAATTAATCCAATTTTACAGGTGGCTCCTGAACAACCCCATCACGAATACACCTACGCCCATGAGGAGAAACATCGCTCCAAGAAGTGTACCCATATAACCTGCAGGAAGAATCAGAACAAATCCAACAATCACACCCAGAATACCGGCAATCATTAACATAAAATTAACCATATGTTATCAAAGTAACACAATACCTTTTCATGATAATAAATGTGTTGAAAGACAAAGCCTTGAGGAAAGAGCTGGAGATCTTAAAAGAAGTAATACTTTTTTAAAAAAGAGATATTTTTCAGGCTCTAATTCTGATTGAAAACCTGACCCATTGATACTATGCTGCTATGGGGCATTCGGTATTGAGGTTGGAATCCCCATTTTTGTTCCAACCTTTTTTCATCTTTGAACCTCCTTGTGTTCTTGTAATACTGGCTTTTAAAAGAAAATAAGGATTATGCTGGATCAGAAAAAGCAATCGGACAAATGGGGTATTTATTAGGGATACTGAAAAGTGAATGGAAAAAACGAACATTATGCCCACGAATAATGATGAGAAGATCTGAATTAGTGGACTTTATAACATCGATTCTAATCCAGCCGTCTGACATTAAATCAACCTTGCTCTAAAATTTTAGAAAATCTACAATCCCTCAAATTGCCGGAAAATTTTGGTTCAAAAACTGGATCCAAGACGATGGTAGTTATTGGG
>Ga0209048_10006732_pt1 | contig 10723 bp, 6 predicted proteins | sample FrelakmetCRP12CR_FD_187146 | JGI IMG/M metagenome (GOLD analysis project Ga0209048, IMG submission 187146) | Freshwater lake sediment microbial communities from the University of Notre Dame, USA, for methane emissions studies - CRP12 CR (SPAdes)... | ecosystem: Environmental > Aquatic >... | reverse complement strand
GTTTATTGAGGGCGGGAGCGATTTTTTCACGGTAGGCCCATTCGACCGGCTACCGATCCTGACGACGGGGCGCTGACAACGGATTCAAAAAACGGATTTAGCGGATTACAATCTCGGATGGCGGTTTGGTCGTGGTCAAGTTTTCAGCGGTACGTTAGAATGGGGTATGATGAGCCGGATTGGGGAGGGACGGTTGGGCAGGAGCTGGAGGGGATCGGTGGCGGGGAGTGACGGGCTACGAACTTTACCACTTAATTCAACCTTGGCAATGGAGGTTGTCATGACACCCAAAAATCAAGTTCTGGACGGCGATAAATGGAAAGAGATCGTAAGGGAGTATCAAAATCCAATCTTCCTGAAGGCAACCGGTCAAATATTTACCTCAGTAATTCCTTATATAGGGATGATGGTACTGATGGTTTTCACTTTAAACATATCGTATTGGTTAACTCTTTTGCTTGCCATACCAACCGCCGGTTTTGCAGTCAGGACATTTATTATCTTTCATGACTGTGGGCACCAGAGCTTTTGGGGAAGCAAGAACAAAAGAGCCAATGACATCACCGGGATAATCACGGGAATATTAACCTTCACACCGTACCATTTCTGGAGGCGAAATCACGCAAAGCATCATGCTACAGTAGGCAAGCTGGACCAAAGAGGTAAAGGGGATGTATGGATGCTAACAATCGAGGAGTGGGAAGGGGCTAACCAGTGGAAAAGGCTGGTCTACCGCGTGTATCGATTTCCACTGGTTTTGTTCACCATCGGCGCATGGTTGAACATTTTTGTTTTCCAGAGATTCCCAATCGGTAAGCTGGATCGACAGGATAAAAGAAGTATTCTAATAACCGACTTAGCCCTTGCCATCATCATTGTCTTGGGTTGTATGCTCATTGGACTGAAAGCATATTTACTTGTTCAAATCCCGGCGATGATGATAGCAGCAAGTGTCGGAGTCTGGCTGTTTTACGTCCAGCATCAATTCCCGGGGGCATATTGGGCCAGAGGCCGTGAGTGGAAATACATCAGAGCATGCATGGAAGGAAGCTCGTTCTACCAACTGCCAAGGCTACTGCAGTTTTTTACAGGTAGTATCGGCTTCCACCACCTGCATCACCTCAATCATCTTATCCCAAATTACCGCCTGGAAGATTGCTCGAATGAGCATCCTGAACTGGCTGTAAAACCCATCACCCTCAAAGACACCTTAGATTTGTTGCGAATAAGGTTGTGGGACGAGAGTAAAAACATCTATGTGGGTTTCCCCCGATAAGCGGGGAACCATTACATTTTTGTAAGAATCCCTGTCCTACTCCTTGACTTCCTGCACAAGCGGGGTAAAATCAGGGTCTATATTTTGGAAAATTTGGAAAAATTGGAAATTTTGCTATGAAATTGACCCGTCGGCAGGAAGAATTTGTAAAAAAGATGATCGAGCTGAAGCAAGAGTTCGACGGTCCGGTGCATTACTCGCTGCTGGCCGAACGCCTGGGCGTCAGCCCATTTACTGCTTACGATATGCTCTGTCTGCTGGAGGAGAAAGGCTTTGTCACCTCCGAATACCAGCTGCCTACCGATAAGTCCGGCCCGGGGCGCGCCGAGCGCCTGTTTTATCCCGGGGGAGAGGCCCTGGCTCACCAGCAGCGCATGCTGGACGAGGTTGGCGGAACCCGCCTGGAAGGCCAGGCGCTCCAGTCGTATGTGCTGGAGAAGCTGCGCCAGGGTGGGATGCCGGAAGGCGATAAAGACCTGGTCGAGCAGATGATGGCGCGTCTGTTGCCTGCCGGGCAAGGGGATGCGCGTTACTGTTTGGAGGTGATGACGATAGCCGCGCTGCGCCTGGAGCACAGCGCCGGGCGACAGACGCTGTTGGAGCATTTACCGTACCTTCTGCCTGGGGAGCGCGAGGCGTGCCGGGCCAACCTGTGTTTGCTAGGTGGCTTTGTCTTTGGCATCCTGACGCAGCAAAGTGGGCCGGGACAGGAGTGGCTGGGGAAGCTGCGCGAACATTTGCAAGGCTACCTGGAGGCAGTGATAGAGATGGGCAGCGATGATTGCAACAAGCTGGCATCTAAGTTAGCCGGCGTGTTCGCTGCGTTGGGAGATGGTCAGTGAACGGTTCTAAAGGGAATGGTGGTAAATTGCAGGCGGATCTGCGAGAGGTTGGGTCGGCGAAAAGCGGCAACCCCGCGGCCCTGGTGAAGGCGGCGCAGCCCGCGGCTGACCTCGCCGGCGAGCTTATCCATGCGCCGCTTTCTGAAGCGCCGCTTTCCGAAGCGCCGCTGATCGAAGCGCGCAGCCTGAGCAAGGTCTACCAGACCGGGGCGGGCAGCTTTACCGCGCTGAAGGATATAAATGTAAAGGTTCTCCCGGGTGAATTCCTGGGCGTGGTCGGCAAGTCTGGGGCGGGTAAGACCACACTCCTCAATGTGCTGAGTGGAGTGAGCGAGATCACCTCCGGCGAAGTCCTGTTTCGCCTCGCCGGAAATGGGAATGGCAATGGGATGGGGCAAGTTGTGTTGCTCGGCACGCTAAATGAAGACGAATTGGCAGTGTGGCGCGGTCACAATGTGGGTATTGTCTACCAATCCTTTGAGCTTCTGCCGCAGCTCGATCTGGTGGATAATGTGATGCTCCCGCAGGATTTCTCTGGCCGCTACCGTCCCCAGGTTAGCTCTCAGCGCGCCCTGGAGCTGCTCGACCTGGTCGAGCTGGGAGAACACGTTTACAAACTGCCAGCCCACATCTCCGGCGGGCAGAAGCAGCGTGTAGCTATCGCCCGCGCCTTGGTCAACGATCCGCCGCTGATCCTGGCGGACGAGCCGACCGGAAACCTGGATACAGCCACCGCCGAGACGATCTTTCAGCTTTTCAAGCGCCTGGTCGAAGCTGGCAAGACGATTGTCATGGTTACCCACGACAGCAGCCTGGCGGCGCGCTGCTCGCGCATGATTTATATTTCGGATGGGGAGATCGCCGCGGCTCCATCGAACGGGTCCGGGAACGGAACCAGGCAAATTTTTTCGATGGCAAGCGGACAAAAGCGGATGAACGCGGACCCTTCTGTAGAGCGGGTTTCGCGCTCGCTGGAGGAGGCGGTCGAAGAGGAGGCGCCGGCGGCGAGCGGCGGCGATGTGGAGGGCGGGGTCCAACCGCAAGCTGCCATTACCCTGCGCGACGTGGTCAAGATCTACGTGAACGCAGCCGGTTCGTTCACCGCCCTCAAGCGCATCAACCTGCAAATGAACTACGGCCAGTTCGTTTCCATCGTCGGGAAGTCCGGCAGCGGCAAATCCACCCTGCTCAACATGCTCACCGGCATCGATCACCCTACTTCCGGCCAGGTGATCATCGGCGGGCAGGACATTTACAAGATGTCCGAGAGCAAGCGGGCGCTGTGGCGCGGGCGTACCGTAGGTATCGTGTTCCAATTCTTCCAGTTGCTGCCCACGCTGACTTTGCTAGAGAACACCATGCTGCCGATGGATTACTGCAATGCTTTCCCGGCGAGCGAGCGCCCGCAGCGCGCCCTGGAGCTGCTTAAAATGGTCGGCCTGGAAGATCAGGCTCACAAGCTGCCTGCGATGGTTTCCAGCGGGCAGCAGCAAAGCGCGGCCATTGCCCGCGCCCTGGCCACCGACCCGCCTATTATCGTAGCCGATGAGCCAACCGGCAACCTGGACTCGCGCTCGGCGGCGGCGATTATCCGCCTGTTCCAGGAGCTGGCCTTGCAAGGCAAGACCATCCTGATCGTCACGCACGATCCATCCATCACCCGCCGCACTGAACAAACCGTAATCCTCTCGGACGGCGAGATCATCGACGACGTGGTGGCGCGCGCTTTGCCGCTTCTCAACCATCCGCAAATGCTGCACATCACCCACCAGGCAGCCAGGTATGTTTACCAGCCAGGGGAAACCATCCTGCAGCAGGGCGACAAGGTGGAGCATTTCTTCATGGTTGTCCACGGTGAGGTGGACGTGGTGTTGAATAAGCCGGATTGCCTGGAGATGAGCCTGGCCTGCCTGGGAGCCGGGCAGTTCTTCGGTGAGGTCGAGCTCCTAAACGGCGGCAAGTCGATTGCTAGTGTGCGGGCTGCGTTGAGCGGGCCGGTAGAAATAGCCCATCTGGATCGCGAAGAATTTCTGCGCCTGATCGGCAACGCCCCGGCGATGCATGCGGAGCTGGCTAGTGTGGCGCGTGCGCGCGTTCAAGAAAACAAGGCGCGAGCGGAAGAAGGGCGCCGCTGAGATGAAGATTCGACGCAAACTGCTAAATCCGCGCTGGCGCAAGGTGTTGGCCGACCTGTGGGAAGGGAAGATGCGCACCCTTCTGGTGGTGGCCTCAATTGCGGTGGGCGTGTTCGCCATCGGTGGCATCGCTACAACCTACGTGATCCTGGGCGATGATCTCAATCTCAACTACTCCTCGATCCACCCGGCCAATATCGAGATGATCACCACAACTTTCCAGGAGGATTTCTTGCGCTCGGTCGAGCGCATCCCCGGCGTTGCGCAGGCTGAAGGCCGGCAGTCCATAAACCTGCGCGCCAGCAAGGACGGGGTTTCCTGGTTGAGCCTAAACTTGCTGGCTGCCAAGAACGCCGGCGCCACCCAGATCAACCAGCTCAAGCCGGTAGCGGGCGCAACCGTCCCCGGCGCGCATGAGCTGCTCATCGGTTACGAGCAGATGCGCGACACGGGTTTCCGCACCGGCGACTGGCTGCAGGTGCAGCTTCCAGACGGCACGTTGCGTTCGATGCGCGTGGCGGGCGAGGTTGGCGATCTGACCTTCTCCCACGACCCGATGGGCAAGCAGCGCGGCTTTATAACCGAAGACACGCTGACCTGGCTGGGCGGAACGCGGCAATACAACCGCCTGTTGGTCACGGTGAGCGGGCGCGGGGACGACGAGGCCTACATCCAGAGGGTGTCGAAGGCGGTCGAAGCCAAGGTTGAGAATAACGGCGGGTCGGTTATTCGTTCCTCAGTCTTCAGGTCGGATAAATACCCGATGGCAGAAATGGCTATGGCAATCCTCGGCATCCTGGGCGTGCTCGGCGTGCTGGTGGTGCTGCTGAGCAGCTCGCTGATCGTCAATACGCTCAACGCCCTCTTCACCCAGCAGCTTCGCCAGATCGGCGTGATGAAGCTGGTGGGGGCGCGCGGCCGGCAGGTGATGGGGATGTACCTGCTGATGATCCTGGCCTACTCGCTGCTGGCCCTGGCAGTGGCTATTCCCCTGGGGGCCTGGGCAGGTTACGGGCTGGCGTTGATGATGGCGGGCATGTTCAACGCCACGCTGCAAGGCTTCCGCATCGTCCCTGCCGCGGTCGCGATCCAGGTAATCATCGCGATCTGCATACCACTGGCTGCCGGTTTCCTGCCGGTGCGCAGCGGCTCGAAGATCAGCGTGAGCCGGGCGATCAGCAACGACCGGATGGGTGGCCAGGCCGCCAGCTCCGGATTGACCGGCGGGCTGAACCGGTTAGGGGTGGGCCTGTTCTCGCGCCCGGTGCTGCTTTCCATCCGCAATACCTTCCGGCGCAAGGGACGCCTGCTGCTCACTCTATTTACCCTGACTATGGCAGGGGCGATCTTCATCGCCGTGTTCAACGCGCGCGCCTCGATGGAAGCCTACATGGACCGGCTGATGCAGCACTTCCTGGCCGACGTCACTCTGAGCTTTGACCGCCCGTACCGGTCCGCGCGCATCGCCCAGGCAGCCGGGCAGGTTCCAGGCGTGGAGAAGGTCGAGGCCTGGTCTGGGGCAACGGCGGAAATCCTCGACCCTCAGGATAACCTGGTCGAAAACTTGAACATCGTCGCCCCGCCTTCCAATACAACCCTGCTCAAGCCGGAAATGACCGCCGGACGCTGGATCCAGCCTGGCGACCAGCGGGCGCTGGCAGTTTCGAATGCCATCTACACGATTTACCCAAATTTGAAGCCCGGCGACACGCTGCGCCTGCGCGTGGCGGGTGGTCGCATCGAGGATTGGACCGTCGTTGGGGTGTTCAGCTTCACCAAGATGATGGGCGACCTGTTGGCCTACGCGGATTACGACTATGTCTCTAACCTGCTTGGCACGTCTGGGCAGAGCGCTTCGTACCGTTTGATTACCAACGCACATACCCTGAAAAGCCAGTTGGCGCTGAGCGAGGCGCTTGACCGCCATCTGCGCAGCTTGAAGCTGCAGGTGTTGAGTGTGGAGGCGGGAATGGTTACACGCGAACAGTCTGGTCAGGCGATCAACATCCTGATCGCGTTTCTGCTAAGCATGGCGCTGCTGACTGCTTTCGTGGGCAGCATCGGGCTGACCGGCACGATGGGGATGAATGTACTAGAGCGCACGCGTGAGATCGGAGTGATGCGCGCCATCGGCGCGGTGGACCTGGCGGTTGTCAAATCGGTGGTGATTGAGGGCGTGCTCATCGGTTTGATCAGTTGGGCTTGCGCCTGGGTGCTGTCTTACCCGATCAGTTTCCTGATGCTGCGCATCGTTTCCACTGCCATGCAGAGCGACCCGATCGCGCTGAAATTTACGCTGCAGGGGGTGTTCATTTGGTTGGGGGTGGTCGTCTTGCTGTCGGCAGTAGCCAGCGTGCTGCCGGCGCGCAACGCTTCGCGCTTGACGATCCGCGAGGTGCTGGCCTATGAGTAAACCCATTGCTATTGGAGAAAAATATTTCTTTCGAGTTCGACTGGAGAATGATGACTGCCCGGTCTACCTTTCGGTAAAATTTGTCGATTATATCCCATGTCCTGCAATCAATATGATCAAGCAAGATTAGGGTCCTATGTTGAGAATTCTGCGCGATGACCTGTTCAATGCTTGAGCTTCTATCTGAAAAGGCTGAAAAGGCTATTGCCTATAAGTCAAAATCCGATGGTACTGTAGACTTTGTAGACATTTCCACTGTTGACGGAACTGTGGTTAACGGGTACAATACCGTCGCTTAAAATTTAGGGCCCATAGCGCAGTTGGGAGCGCGTCTCAATGGCATTGAGAAGGTCGAGAGTTCGAATCTCTCTGGGTCCACACAGAAAAGCCTTCAGCGGTTTGTCTTCATTTTTTCAGCCAATGGTTTTGCTGAAGACTGGAAGTCAGCCGCTGTTTGTTATACGGTGAAAGCAGGAGTAGTAAGCCATCTGCCAGCGAGCCGGGAGAGCGAGGTGAGAGCCCGGCAAGGTGTTTGCAGAACACCTGCGCCAAGAGCGCAATGGCTGAACTCGCCTGCTGCCTCTAAGCGAGGCAAGCCCCGCCGGTGAGAGATCAAAGAGTCCTCTGCGATCTTAGCCAGCGGCGGGTTTCGCCCGTTAGCGCGAACAAGAGCGGTCCGGAAAGGTGAAAGACCTTTCTATGAGACGTCATAGAGCCTCTCCGGATAAGCAGGGTGGTACCGCGGAGCAATCCTTCGTCCCTGATCAACGGAGGATTTTTGCGTTTAAGCGCCATCTATCAAGTGCCTTGATGATAAATGGGCCAAAACCGTAATAGGGTTGGATGGCACATAGCGCTTGAAGGATGCGATTGGAGGTATATGATGTCGAAGCATATTTGGCCGCTATATAACCCGCAAGCTATCGAGTCGAAGTGGCAGCGCTTATGGGAAGAGGATGGACTTTACCGCGCCAGGGAGACCAGCGACAACCCAAAATATTACTGCCTGGATTTCTTCCCTTACCCATCCGGAGACGGGCTGCACGTCGGTCACTGCCGCAACTATGTGCCGACTGACGTTCTTTCGCGTTACAAGCGTATGAAGGGCTTTAATGTGCTTCATCCAATGGGCTGGGACGCTTTCGGCGAGCCTGCAGAGCAGTACGCTGTGCAGCATGGAGTCCATCCTCGCGTGACTACGGATCGCAACACGGCTAATTTCCGCCGTCAAATGACCTTGATTGGCGCCAGCTATGATTGGTCGCGCGAGATCGATTCTTCTAAGCCCGAGTTTTACCGTTGGACGCAGTACTTTTTCTTGCTGCTCTATAAGAAAGGACTGGCTTATAGTGATTTGAACTGGCAATGGTGGTGCGACGGTTGCCAGACTACCCTGTCGAATAACGAGGTGACCGGCGGGGTTTGCTGGCGCGGCCACACGTCCATCAGCAAGCGCGAAATCCCAGCCTGGTATTTTAAAATTACCGACTATGCGGACGAGCTGGTTTCCGGTCTCGATGAGGTGGACTGGCCTGAGCCGGTCAGGACCATGCAGCGCAACTGGATTGGTCGCTCAGAGGGTTGCGAAATTATCTTTCAGAGCCTTACAGGTAAACCGGTGCCGGTCTTTACAACCCGGCCCGACACCGCCTTTGGTGTGACTTTCTTCGTCCTCGCGCCGGAACATCCCCTGGTGAACGAGCTGACTGCACCGGAGCAGCGCCTCCAGGTGGAGGCCTACCAGGCTCTGTCAGCGCGGCAGAGTGAAGTCGACCGGATGGTGGAGAAGCGCGAGAATACGGGCGTTTTCACCGGGGGCTATGTAGTCAACCCGCTTAATAGGGAGCAGGTACCGGTCTGGATTGCCGATTACGTTCTGCCAGGATACGGCACCGGAGCGGTGATGGGCGTGCCGGCCCATGACGACCGTGATTTTGAGTTCGCCAGGAAATTCGGTTTGCCTGTGCGGGTTGTGATTGTCCCTTCCGAATCATGCGCGATAGATGGCAGGTCCCGAGATGGGGCTTTCACTGGAGAGGGCTGCATGGTGAACTCGGGCGTATATGACGGGATGCCCAGCCGGGATGCCATACAAAAAATCTCCGCTGAGCTACAGGAACGCGAGGTGGGAGGTCCGCGTGTCAGCTACCGAATGCGCGATTGGTTGATCAGCCGCCAGCGTTATTGGGGTACGCCAATCCCGATCGTATACTGCGAGTCGTGCGGGGAAGTGCCCGTTCCGGAAGAGCAGCTGCCTGTGATGTTGCCGCGGATGGATGATTTTACGCCGGATGGCAGCGGGCGGTCGCCGCTGGCGCGTTTGCCGGAATTTGTCAATACTACCTGCCCTCGTTGCGGAGAAGCAGCCCGGCGCGAGACCGACACAATGGGTGGATTTGCTTGTTCCTCCTGGTATTTCTTGCGTTTTACCAGCCCTCATTACGACCAGGGTCCATTCGAAGAGCAGGCCATGCGCTATTGGATGCCGGTAGATTTGTACGTAGGCGGCGCCGAGCATGCGGTTCTGCACTTGCTGTATGCCCGTTTCTGGACCAAGGCGCTGGCTGATGCTGGCATGTTGCATTTCCGCGAGCCATTTTCTAAGCTGCTCAACCAGGGACAGTTGCTGGGTCCAGATGGGCTGCGCATGTCAAAATCACGCGGTAATGTGATCACGCCGGACAAAATTGCGAAAAGCTACGGGGCAGATTCCCTGCGCGTCTATGAGATGTTTATGGCCCCTTTCGAACAAGATATCGCCTGGAGCGATACCGGCATCAATGGATCCAGGCGTTTCTTGAACCGCGTCTGGAACCTTTTTGGGGAGGCATACCAGGTCAGTGAGAGCGCCAAAGGCGAAGACTCAGACCTCATCCGCTTAACGCACAAGACCATCCGCCGGGTCAGCGAAAGGATAGAGGCTTTCCGATTGAACACGATGGTCTCGGCCTTGATGGAGTTTGTCAATGAGTTATATCAGCGCTATCAAAATCAGACCTGGCGTACAGCGACTTTCCATCACGCATTGGACACCTTGTTGATGCTGCTCGCGCCTTCTGCTCCACACATGGCCGATGAATTGTGGAATTTGACCGGGCACCCTGGCAGCGTTCACCAGCAAAGCTGGCCTGCCTGGGATGCAGCCCTGGCGAAGGATGTGCTAATCCAGATTCCTGTGCAAATCGATAGCAAACTGCGCGAGGTGGTCGAGGTCGCCAGCGACGCCGGTCAAGAAGAAGTCCAGGAAAAGGCCCTGTCGCAACCCAGGGTCCAGCAGCACTTGAATGGACGGGCCGTGGTTCGGATAATTTATGTGCCAGGGCGGGTAATCAACATCGTAACGACAAGTATATGAAAGGCTGGGCCGTAACCCGCTCTTTCGTATGGACGAAAAGATGAAATTGGTTATAATTGCGCGGCGACCTGGAACAAGCGCTCAGTACCTATTAGCCTGACCCGGGAGCATCATGGAGAGAATTATGGTAGACCAAGGACAATACAATCCCGCCGAAATTGAACCCAAGTGGCAAGCCCGTTGGGAAACAGACGGCCTGTATCACTCGAATATCGACCATTCACGGCCCAAGCATTATGCATTGACGATGCTGCCCTACCCTTCGGGGGATTTGCACATCGGTCATTGGTATGCCATGACCCCCTCTGACGCCCGCGCTCGCTTCATGCGCATGCGCGGTTATAACGTTCTTTTCCCAATGGGATTCGACGCGTTTGGCCTGCCCGCTGAAAATGCTGCCATAAAACGCGGCATCCACCCTAAGGAATGGACGTATGCCAATATCGCTCGTATGCGCCAGCAGCTTAAAAGCATGGGAGCCATGTACGATTGGCGGCGGGAGGCCGTATCAGCCGATCCTAAATACTACAAGTGGACGCAATGGTACTTCAGCCAGCTCTTCAAGCACGACCTGGCCTACCGCAAGATGTCGCCGGTTGATTGGTGCCCGCATTGCAATACGACCTTGGCCCGGGAGCAGGTGTGGGGCGATGACCGCCACTGCGAGCGCTGCGGCACGCCGGTGATCAAAAAGAACCTGGA
>Ga0209048_10006731_pt1 | contig 10724 bp, 7 predicted proteins | sample FrelakmetCRP12CR_FD_187146 | JGI IMG/M metagenome (GOLD analysis project Ga0209048, IMG submission 187146) | Freshwater lake sediment microbial communities from the University of Notre Dame, USA, for methane emissions studies - CRP12 CR (SPAdes)... | ecosystem: Environmental > Aquatic >... | reverse complement strand
CATCAAGGCGGCGATGCCGGACGAGATGTACCGCGTCTACACGCATTACAAGGGCGACGAATGGGCAAGGTTCAACGCTCAGGTAACGTCGTGGGACGTCGAGCGCTATCTGGATTGCCTGCCTTAAGGGCCGGGCTCTGCCGAGCCTGCATGACAGAACTCGCCCTGCGCGCTCAGGGTTGAAAACATAAGACCTCGGACCCCGCCAACGGCAGGAACGAGAATAACTGGAGAAAGACCGATGTGTGGAATTGCAGGTCTCATCCATCGTGGTCGCACGAGCGACATCGGTGACGAGATGACCAAGATGCTTCAGTCGCTGAAGCATCGCGGCCCAGACTCGACCGGTTATGCGCTCTACGGCGAAAGTGGAGGCGCGAACAAGTACGTTTTGCGCTTCAAGGTGGCGGAGCAGGAAGAGCTGCGCCACGGCTTCAAGATCAGGGAGCTTGTCAAGGAGCGGCGCGCCGAGGTCGATCACCGCTTGGGTGAACTCGACGCCAAGATCCTCGAAGCGATCGACGCGACAGGATACGCCAACAAATACGTGGTCAAATACAAGGGTGATCTGAAAAAGCTGGTCGACTATCTCGAGGACATCGAAGGCGTCGAACTCTTGTCGATCGGCCACGGACTCGAACTCGTCAAAGATCTGGGCGATGCGAAAACCGTCGCCGAGCAGTACAAGCTCAACGGCTTCAAAGGTACGCACGCGATCGGTCACACGCGCATGGCGACGGAGTCCGATGTCGACATCCGCTCGGCGCATCCTTACTGGGCTTATCCCTTCAGCGACGTCTCTGTCGTCCACAACGGCCAGCTCACCAATTACTGGAACAACCGGCGCGAGCTTGAGCGACGCGACCGACGCTTCATGTCGAATTGCGACAGCGAGCTTATCGCCGTCTATCTCGCCGAGCGCATGGATCAAGGTGATACGCTCGAAGACGCCATGCGCCGCTCGATCGAGGAGCTGGACGGCGTCTTCACCTATCTCGTCGCGACTGCCGACAGTCTCGGCATGGCCAAGGATACGATGGCCGCAAAACCGATGGTTCTCTACGAGGGCAAGGACTTCATTGCGCTTGCGAGCGAAGAAGTCGCAATCCGATCTATCTTCCCAAGCGAGATCGACACGTTCGACCCCTATGAAGGCGAGGTACGCGTATGGCGGAACTGAAAAAGGCGAACTTCCAGGGCATGCACGGCGAGCAGCTTCTGGGCCGCACACAGCAGCGTTTCTTCGATGTCGGCGGCGACAGCGACGGATATGTTTATCCGTGGGCTTACGAGGTTGATTTCAACAAGCGTGCCGAGTTCGACGCAAAGAACATGGATACGCGCGCGATCAACCTGCAAATCAGAACGTTGATGAGCGAGGGGAACGGCACGATCGTGATTCACAACCCCGGCGCGAAGCATTCGCTCGGCGTCGGCATCCTCAATCGCCTGCAACTCTATTTCGAGGGCTCGCTTGGCTATTTCGGATGCGGATTGCTTGATGGGCCGAACGTCCACATCAAGGGCCGCGTCGGCTGGTCGTGCGCGGAGAACATGCTCGCTGGAACCGTCGTCATTGAAAAGAACGCGGGCTCCTGCTTCGGTGCCGCGATACGCGGCGGCGACCTCGTCTGCAAGGGCGACGTCGGTGCCCGCACCGGCATTGACCAGAAAGGCGGCACGATCCTGGTCGGCGGCCGCACCGGAGCATTCTCGGGCTTCATGATGCAACGCGGGCGCATGATCGTGCTCGGCGACGCCGGCGCCAACCTCGGCGACAGCATGTATGACGGCACCATCTACGTCGGCGGCAAGATCGCCAGTCTCGGGGTCGATGCGGTCGAGGCTGAGATGACCGATCTCGACGTCGCGTGGCTCAAGCGCAAGCTCAAGACCTACGAAATCGACGCGCCGAAAGACCTCAAGAAAATGACCAAGATCGTCGCCGGCAAACAGCTCTGGAACTACGACAATCTCGAGCCTGCCGAGAAGAAGCTCGTTCTTTAGGAGAAACCCGATGGGTCTACAAAAGAAGCCTGTCGAAGCCGACGCGGAGACGCACCGGACGGCGGAGCGCAATCGTCAGCTCCTCGGCCATAGCCGCATTTTTACGCCCGAGGTCATCGACGACATTCACATCAAGTCGGAGCTCGGCCGCTACCGAATGCGCGGCTTTTCTCTGTTCAAGAAGATCCCGCACTGGGACGACTTGACGTTTCTGCCGGGCACGCTGACGCGCTTCGTCATCGAGGGCTATCGCGAGAAGTGCATCACGAAAACGGTGCTCGGGCCCCGCGCCAAGCGGCCGATGGTGCTCGATATTCCGGTCTACATCACGGGCATGAGCTTCGGCGCCTTGTCGTATGAGGCGAAGATCGCTCTGGCGCGCGGCGCCACGATGGCCGGATCGGCGACATGCTCGGGCGAAGGCGGCATGATCCCCGATGAGCGGCGCTATTCGTCCAAATGGTACTATCAGTGCATTCAAAGCCGGTACGGATTCAATCCGCACCACCTGCGACTTGCAGACGGCGTTGAGTTCTTCATCGGCCAGGGATGCAAGGTCGGGCTCGGCGGCCATCTCATGGGCCAGAAGGTCACCGACCAGGTTGCCGAAATGCGATCGCTGCCGGCCGGCATCGATCAGCGGTCGCCGGCGCGCCACCCCGACTGGCTCGGGCCGGATGATTTGGCGCTGAAGATCGAAGAAATTCGCGAGGCGACGAATGGCGAAGTCCCCATTCAGCTGAAGCTCGGCGCGGCGCGCGTCTATGACGACGTGCGCATGGCGGCAAAATGCGGGCCCGACGTCATCTATATCGACGGCATGGAAGGCAGCACCGGCGCCGGGCCGCACTTGGCAACAGAGGACACCGGCGTTCCCGGCATCGCGGCGATCCGTCAGGCGCGCAAGGCGTTGAACGATGTCGGCAAGTCGGGTGAAATCTCACTCGTCTATGCCGGCGGCATCAGAAATGGCTCGGACGTTGCGAAAGCCTTGGCGCTCGGCGCCGATGCTATCGCGATCGGGCACGCCTCGCTGATGGCCCTCAACTGCAACAAGGCGATACCCGAAGCCGACTACGAGAGCGAAGTCGGCGTGCCGGCCGGCTACTGCTATCACTGCCACACGGGCCGCTGCCCGGTGGGCGTTGCGACGCAGGATCCGATTTTGCGCAAGCGCCTCGACCCCGATAAAGCGGCGGAACGGGTCTACAATTTCCTGCACACGCTGACGATGGAATGCCAAATGATGGCGCGTGCCTGCGGCAAGACCAACATCCATTCGCTTGAGCCGGAAGATCTCGCAGCGCTGACGATGGAAGCGTCCGCGCTTGCCATGGTGCCGCTGGCTGGCACGCAGCACACCGTCGGGCGCCCCGACATGACACGGTATTGAGAGGACCTATGGCTGAGATCAAAATGGGACGTCCCGTCGTCGCGGTCGCGAACGATCCGAAAGACGTCGATCACTTCATCAAAAGCGACGGCGTCGAGACCGAGCGTGAAAAGCTCATTGGTCAGCACATCGGCTACCGCTACGACGTCAACCTGGTGCCCGACTACTCGCGGCTGACCGAGTTCCTGAAAAACTACATCGAGATCATGGGGTGGAGCGACCTCAACTGGCTCGAGGACGTTCACATGGGCTACGAAGAGGGCCGTCCTGCGGTTTTCGATCGCAACGTCAACGGCTGGGTGCAGGTGCCTGCTGACGTGAAGCTGCCCGACAACCAGCAGGATCGCGATATGATTGCGCGCGAGCTGCTCATCAAATTCCAGATGAGCAAAAACCACCCGCTCGTCGATCTGCGCAACGCCTACGCGAAGTTTTAATCGCGCCCATTGGAGTCGGGCATGGATGACGTTGTTCGCCCGACTTCATTTCCCAGCGCTGCTGAATTGGCGCGCGGGCGTGTGCCGCCCGATGCCGGCATCGCATTCAAGCCGTATTGGTGGGAAGCAGCGGCACCATCGAGCGACGCCCCCCAGCTGCCTACCGAAACCGACGTCGCCATCGTCGGGTCTGGTTTCACGGGACTTTCCGCGGCGCTGACGCTGCTTCGGCGCGGCTGCCGCTGCGTGATCCTCGATCGTGGCGTACCAGGATACGGTGCGAGCACGCGCAACGGCGGACAGATCGGTACCGGCAATCAGAAATTCAACGTCGAAGACCTAACCTCCGAGCGCGGCGGCGGCAAGGCGCTCGAGCTGCTGCAAGAGGGCAAGCGAATTCTCGACTACATCGAGCACGTCATCACGACCGAGAAGATCGACTGCCATTTCAGGAGATGCGGGCGTTTTCGCGGGGCGATGCGGCCCGAGCACTATGAGCGTCTGGCGCGCACGATGGCTGATCTCAACAAGGCTGTCGGCCTTGAAAGTTTTATGGTTCCGCGCGCCGAGCAGCATCAGGAAATCGGCTCGGATGTGTTCTATGGCGGCACGGTCATCGTCAACGACGCATCGATGCATCCCGGCCTCTATCACACGGGCCTCATGGAGCGCATCAAGGCGGCTGAAGGTACGATCGCCGGCAATGCCGGCGTCACCGGCATCACCCGGCAAGGGCAGGGCTACCGCCTGGCGACCGCAGCTGGCGAGATCAGGAGCCGCGAGGTCATAGTCGCGACCGACGGCTATACGGACAAGCTCATTCCGCAGTTGCAGCGGCGCATCGTGCCGATCGTATCATCTCTGATCGCGACGGGAGAGATTCCGGAGGCGACATTCGCCAAGCTGCTGCCGAAGAACCGCGTCTACGGAAACACCAACCGCGTGTTTTCATACTTCCGGACGGCGCCTGGAGAACGGCGCATCATCTGGGGCGGGCGCGGCGCGCGCTTCGGCGCGGACGATAAGGCATCGAGCTATAGCCATCTTGTACGCGACTTGCTGCGCGTATTTCCGGCGCTCAAGGATATACCGATCACGCATGCCTGGGGCGGCCTGATCGGGCAGACCTTTGACAGCATTCCCCACATCGGCAGAACGGCGGATGGCATCCACTTCGCTCTCGGCTACTGCGGAAATGCCGGTGTCTCGCGCGCCACCTACTTCGGGCACAAGGTTGCCTTGAAGCTGCTCGGCGATGCGGAAGGGGGGCGTACGGCCTTCGATGAGTTGACGTTTCCGAGCTTTCCGGCGCAACCCGTCGCGAAGCGCGTGGTTCCGGTCGTCGAGGCCTGGATGAGTCTGCGGGATCGTTTCAATTTTTGAGTTGCTGCGCTGCGTAGGACCCGGCCGTCATCCTCGAACGCGAGAGCATCGCGAGCGCGATCGGGGATCCAGCGTAAAGCTGCCGAAGGCTCAATAATAATGTTGCGTCTCCGACGAGTCTTGCGCTGGATCCCCGGCCTTCACTCGCGTTGCTCATTCGGCCGAGGATGACGAAGTTCCTATGCCTTCACGCGGGTTTTTTCCGGATCGTAGAACGGGAAGCGGACGACGCTCGCCTTCAGGCGCTTCTGATGACCGTCAAGCTTGCCGATCTCGACGGCGTTGCCGATCTCGGCGTGCGTGACATCGAGGCGTGCTAAGGCGATCGTCTTCTTCAACGTTGGCGAGCGCATCGAGCTTGTTATGATGCCGATGTTGGCGCGGCCGACGAAGACCGGATCGCCGTGGCTTGCTTTCTCATTGCCGGCGATCTCGAGACCGACGAGTTTGCGGGCCGGATTGGCGCGCCGTCTCTCGATGGCGGCTTTGCCGATGTAATTCTCTTCCTTCTTCGTCGGCACGCTGAAGCCGATGCCGGCTTCGATCGGATCGGTGGATGAATCGAATTCGTACCCGCCGAAGATCAGGCCCGCCTCGATGCGCACCAAGTCGAGCGCGTCGAACCCGAAGGGAGCGATGCCATGCGGCTTGCCGGCCGCCATGATCGCGTCCCAAACGGCGGGGGCATCCTTCGGATGGCAGCACACCTCGAAGCCAAGCTCGCCGGTGTATCCGGTACGAGATACGAGCACGGGAATGCCCTCGAAACCTCCGAAGCGACCTATCGTAAATCGAAAAAGTCCCAGTTCCTGCAACGTCGGACGACCGGGCGGCGTCCACAGGATCTCGCTCAAAATCTCGCGCGACTTCGGACCCTGAACGGCAACGTTGTGGATCTGATCGCTCGCCGTTTTGAGCAGAACTTTCGCGCCAGACTTTGCAGCCTGCTCCTTGATCCAGAGCACACTCGCATCGTCGCCCCCGACCCAGCGGAAGTTGTTGTCGCCGAGACGGAACAGCGTGCCGTCGTCGATCATGCCGCCATGCTCGTAGCAGATCGGCGTATAGTAGATTTGACCGACGGCGAGCTTGCGGATGTCGCGCGGGAAAATGCCTTGCAGGAACGCTTCGCTGTCGGGTCCGAGAATTTCGAGCTTGCGGAGCGGGCTCAGATCCATGATGACGGCGCGCTCGCGGCAGGCCCAGTACTCATCGACCGGTCCGTTCTTAGCAAAGCACGTTGGAACCCAGTAGCCCTTGTACTCGCTAAACGACCTCGTGAGTTCCGAGGTCTTCGAATGAAATCCAGTTTCGCGGGTGAGTTGCAACGGTGAATTGGCTGTCATACGGAATCCGATAGCACGCCGGAGCGGCGCGTCCTTGGCATAGACTCTGACGAGAATTTCCGAGAGTTTCCATCCATTGGCCGGATCGATGTCATCGGGGCACGCCGAGGTGCCGCAGACGAGATCGGTCATTGCACGCATCAGCACGTAATCGCCAGGTCGCGTCCACGGCTCGTCGAACCAGATGTTGTTATGGCAGTCGACGTTGGTGTTGTAGAAGAAGTTTATCGCCGGCCAGCCCTTGTATTCGCCTACCTGATAGGCCCTGAGCGCCTCGTTGAAATTGTCCGAACAGTTGGCATGGCCAAAGTAGCCGGCGTCTTCGTAGAAGCGGCGCGTGCACGCGAGACCGAACGTGTCGTGGCGGCCGACGGTGTCCTGCACGATTTCGACGAGCGGATTGCGATCGTGATCGAAGAATTTCGAGTAGAGTCCGGGTTTCGGGTAGGAAGTTCCCGTCATCGAGCGGGTGGTGGTTGAATCGAGGCCGAGTACGGCCCCCTTGTCGAGCGCCTTCCTATTGAAGGCGAGAAAATCCGAGCACTGCCGACCGGCGAGGTCGACAATCTGAATGTATTCGCCCTCGGACACTTCGAAGCTTTCGGCCGAGGCGACATTGATCAGAATTTCGAGGCGCGGCTCGGCGAGCGGCTCAGGCAGACGCGGCTTGCCCGCAGGCGCGGGTCGCGCGCGGCGGATGAAAACGAGGACGTCACTCGGCGGCGTCTGATCCCAGACGGCCATCGGTTCGGCCGGCGCGCCAAGCACGAGAACGCTGGCGCTTTCGGCCTTAAGCACCACCGACTGGCCAGCCGGCGCATCCATTCCGAAAAGCTTAGCTGCCTTGGTCCGTCCGATGTGGAGACCTCGGCGGAAAAGCCCAAAGCGGACACGTGCGGCGTCTTCGCTGTCGCCAGCGAGGATCTTTTGGATTCCCGACGCGCTTCCATGGCCGGTTAGACCCAAGGCAGCGAGATTGTTCTTGCCACTGGCGTTGAAGGCAAGCACCTCGACGATCTGCGCGCCTTCGAGAAGGGCGATCTCGATGACGTCGTCGCGTTCGAGCGCGTAGACGCCGGTGCCGCCACCCTTCAGCACGTAACGCTCGACGCCGGGATCGAGCGATGGGCGGCCCTCAACGACGAGCTTGGGCTTTTGCCGAGAGATGACCGACGTTTTGTTCATCGCAGTGATCCCGTTGTCAAAATGGGAGCAGGCTTTGCTCACAAACGCGGCTCGTCAAAGCGAACCCTAAGACAGGAACTTCGTTCCGGCGAACCTCATTTCACTCGGCTCCGCGACGCGCGACAATTCCCAACGCAATCGACGTGGATTCTCCCTTAGGTTCGTGCCGGCTTGGTTGCCAGGAACGCCTCCATCGAGTCGTCGAGAGCTTGCATCCACGGCGTATGGTGTACGGGCGCCATGTTGCCTGTCAGCGTCGAAGGATATGCCCGATCGCGATAGGTCAGAATACCTTCGGTCTTGTGATGCTCCCACTCCTTGAAGAGACGGGCGCACATATCGACATCAAGACGCGGATAGTCGGTCGCTGAGAGCAGGTCGCGGGTGTATTCGGTCTGGAAATCGATAGCCTCGAAGGGGTTTGCGAGCTGCTCTTCCATCGTGATCCACTTCACCATGTCGGCCGCCTGCTCCGTCAACGACGGCAGCGTGATGCGACCGAGGATGACATCACGGGCGTACCAGGCCTGAGCGTCGAACATGTTGAAAGTGTAGTATTGGTCTTGCATGCCGATGTACATGAGCTTCGGATTGCCCCACCAGAACACGCCCTTGTAGAGGTTCGGTGGATAGAGGCGATTGCGGGTTTTGAGACGCAGCGAATCTTCGAGGAACGGGAAGTGGTGAAGGTAGCCGGTGCATAGGACGATGGCGTCAAAATCTTCCGATGTTCCATCCTTGAAGGTGACGCGGCTGCCGTCGATCTTGGTCAACAGCGGGACTTCCTTGCAGCCTTCGGGCCAATTGAAGCCCATCGCCCTAGTCCGATAAGAGAACGTCACTGACTTGGCGCCGTACTTGTAGCACTGAATGCCGATGTCCTCTGACGAATAGCTCGAGCCTACGCAGAGCACGCGTTTGCCGGCGAATTCGTCCGCCGAGCGGAAATCGTGTGAGTGCATCACGCGACCCGGAAACGTCTTTATGTCTTCGAATTCCGGCACGTTGGGAACCGAGAAGTGACCGCTCGAGACGATGACGTAGTCGAATTCCGACGCCGAAGACGTGTCGCTTCGGAGATCTTTCACAGTGACGGTGAATTTGCCCGTGGTGTCGTCGTATGTGACCCAGCGCGCAGGTGTTGAGATTTTGATGTAAGGGACGACGCCGCTCTTTTCGATCCGACCCTTGATGTAATCGTGCAGCACTGCGCGCGGGGGATAGGACGGGATCGGCCGGCCGAAGTGCTCCTCGAACGAATAGTCGGCGAACTCGAGGCACTCTTTCGGGCCGTTCGACCAGAGATAACGGTACATGCCGCCGTGAACAGGTTCGCCGAATTCATCGAGGCCCGTGCGCCACGTATAATTCCAAAGGCCGCCGTAATCGCTCTGCTTCTCGTAGCAAATGACTTCCGGAATCTCGGCGCCTTTCCGGCGCGCGCTTTCGAAAGCGCGTAGGGCCGCCAGTCCGCTGGGGCCTGCTCCGATGATTGCTACTCGACCTGCCATGATTCCCTCATTGAAGATTTTTGCTGCTGCCTTTGCAATGCGCCGTGTGCCGGAAATGGAAAGGGCCGGAACACAGCCGGTTCGGCCCCTTCTTTTTACTTTATCACCTGCTCTGGCGCCGTCATCCTGGCAGTTTGAAGAACCAGTCTGACACGAACACGACCGCAAGTCCGGCGGCGAGCGTCAGATACGGCAACATGCCGGCTTTGCGTTCGCCCAGGTCGTTAGAAGTCAGGTTGAGATCCAGCAGCATGTGATCGGGGAACTTGCCCTTGTCCTGGACGTAGTGCCGGAAGAGGAAGATCGGAACGACCAGGAATGACGTAATCAGGCCCGCCCACAGAGCATTCGGATTCCACACCTTGGCGCCCGCACCCATGAAAACCGCATTGACGAACGCGAAGATGGTCCCGAGCACGATCAGAATGGTCGGAGCGCGGTATGGGCGTTCGATATGGCCGCTGTCGATGCGATGCAGCCAACCGGCGTTGAGGTTCAAAAAGTTGAAGATGATATAGCCGACGTTCGAGACGGCGAGGATGAAGAAGAAACTCGTCGCGTCGGTAGCGGCGATGGCCAGAATGCAAAGATTGACGCAGAGGTCGGTCCACATGGCCCGCGTCGGCGCGCCGCGCGAGTTGACGTGGCTCAGATAACGCGGCAGCCAGCCGTCGACGGAGCCCTGGTAGAGCGTTCGCGAGGATCCTGCCATTGCGGTCATGATCGAAAGGAGCAGCGCCAGGATCATCAGCATCACCATGACATTGGTCATGAAGCCTGAGCCGCCGACCATCTTGCCCATCGCCTCGGCTACGCCTGAGCCGTCGACAATCGGTGTTGCAAGCATGCCATTAAGCCCGAGAACACCCTGGAACGTGAAGGGCACGAGGACGTAGAGCAGCAGGCACAGAAGACCCGAGTAGAAGATTGCCTTGAAGGTGTCGGCTTTCGGGTTCCGAAACTCGCTGGTGTAGCAAACCGCCGTTTCGAAGCCGTAGGTCGACCAGGCGGCGATGAACATGCCGCCGAGCACGAGCGTCCAGCCGGGAACGTTCCATGATCCGGGGTCCGGCGCATAGGCAACGGCGAGCGGCACGATCGGGGTGTAGTTCGACCAGTCTATTTGTCCGGTAATGATCGGCACGACGCCGACGATCAACATCGGAATGATCACCGCGAGACCGACGTATTTCTGAACGTTGGCGGTGTTCAGAATACCGCCGCGCTGACTCGCGAACACGATCAGCATCAGCAAGGCGCCGATCCAGAACGTGGCATTGAGCGAGAATGAGACCGGTCCGAGCGAATGCGAAAATAGTGTCCAGTTACGAATGGCCGGGGTAAAGGCTGCGACACCGTCGGTTGCCAGAAGCGCGTCGATTGCGTCTTTTGCCGTCTTACCGGCATTGGCTGCCAGCCATTCAGCTACCCGTGGCGAATTTTCCGCGATCGATGCCGCGTG
>Ga0209048_10006730_pt1 | contig 10724 bp, 7 predicted proteins | sample FrelakmetCRP12CR_FD_187146 | JGI IMG/M metagenome (GOLD analysis project Ga0209048, IMG submission 187146) | Freshwater lake sediment microbial communities from the University of Notre Dame, USA, for methane emissions studies - CRP12 CR (SPAdes)... | ecosystem: Environmental > Aquatic >... | reverse complement strand
GCTGCGCGAGGCGATGGTGCCGTCGCTGTCGGTGGAGCTGTCGGTGAAGCTCACGGTGAGGCCGCTGGTGGTGAAGCTGAAGTTCGCGGTCGGCGCCACATTCGTGGGGCCGGTGTTGTAGCTGCCGGTCAGCGAGACCCCGGAGAACGCCGAATGTCCACGCACCATGACGTGGTAGGTCCCGGCCTGGACGGTGGCGATGGTGCAGGTTTCGTTGTTGCCTGCGAGGTACGGACGACAATCGTAGGACCCCGTGTCCGGCGCCGAACTGAAGCGCACGTACAGGTCGGCGTCGCCCGTGCCGCCGGCCATCTTGAACGTGAGGCCCGCGGCGCCGGCCGGGACGGACATCGTGAAGGGCAACTCCGTGCCCGCGCCGCCGGAGAGGCCGGTGACCGGCACGTTGTTGGCCAGCGCGATTGGCGGCGCCGGTGGCAGCGATGCTGCTGCCTCTGTGACCACAAATGTTGCGCCTCCGACCGTCAGGTTTGCGCTACGCGACGACGTATCGCCATTCGCGGCAACCGCATAGCCAATGATGGCGGTACCTGATCCCGTCGACACTGACGTCACTGTGAGCCAACTTGCGCTGCTGCTCGCCGTCCACGGACATCCTGCGCCGGTTGCAAGCGTGAACGTGCCCGCACCACCACCTGAGGCAAAACCCGCCCCGGATGAATCTGTGGAATAAGTGCAAACAGCCGCTTCCGAATTCCTGAAACTTGCAACCGTTGCCGCGTTTTCGTTGAGAACTCGCGTGACATTCGATACATCCACCGTGCCGAGCGGGTGCGCCGGGGTGCCATAGTAAAGATCCGGATTCGAAAAATACGGAATGCGGGTGCAACTCGCACCGATATCCGTGCAAGCGTCCTTCTCGGCCATTACCGTGCGCCATCCTTCTCCTATGTCGACGTACCCATGCCCGTACGGATACGGATTCGTGTCCGGATCGACGTACGGGTCGTGCCTTGCACCGAAGCCATGCCCTATCTCGTGGGCAAGGGTCAGGTTTCCCGTTGCGCAACTGCGGTTGACGACGCTGTACGCATGGTAGTCGGAGGGCCCGATCCACGCCTGGCCGCAATATTGCTGGTTCTCGACAAACAGACTGACCATGTCGGCAAGATAGTTATTGCGAAGAGCTGCAACATTGTCGATATAGCCGTCCCAGGTGGAAGTCAGTCGCTCGAGGTCAGTCGCAAAGTTACCGCTCTCGTCATAGTCGACACCTTCGATGTGAACCAGATTGAGTCGAACATTGGCCCCGCTGTTTGCATACGCAGCGTTCGCCAGATCGATCGCCTGTTGAGCTTGGGCATCAATCGCAGAGCCGGCCGCGGCCGCTGTCTGGTTGCTGTAGACGATCAGGACATCCACAGTGGTGATAACAGCTTCGACATTGGCAACGGCATTGGTGACGACGCGAGCGTTCGAACCTGGCGAGGGACCATTGGCGTTTCCGACCGGCGCCAGGAAATCATCGCCGCCCGGAGGATGGTCGGCTGGAAACCCGTTCGGATCGATCTGTCGCAGCGACTGACGACCGCTCGAATCGGATTGGACCTGATAGGTGGTCGTGGTTCTCTTGCGACCATCGGCCAGCGTGATCGTCCCGGCGATGTGCCCGTGAACGATCGTCAGTATCGCGTGGCTCCTGTCGTACCCGCGAACGCGTCCATGCCACGTAAAGTCTCGCTGCCCTCGCTTCTCGATTCGGTCGAGGTCAAGCACGAGCGTTTCGTCGTCGAACAGGTCAACGAGGAGCTCTGATGCTGGCATACCCCTGGAGGGGGCGAGTTGCTCGAGATTGACGACCACGTTTCGTTGTCGCGCGATTGATCGTTCAGCAACCCGCGACCCCGACGGATCCACGACGCCGGCCGACGAAAACAACCTTGCCGGATCGGTTGTCTGCGCGGCATTTGAAGTGAGCGAAAGCAGCAGAGCAGCCGCAGGCAGGCAAAATCGAAGCGCTAGCGCATTCCTCATGGTTCACCCCCAATGCGCGGCATCTTGCACCGGATCAAGAGGGAGAGCCAGCGCGGCCGGCTTCCCTAGGGCGTTCTGGTCAGTTTCGCCTTCCAATCACGGAACACGTCGAGATCAAGCCCGTCCGGGTAGTGCAGCTGACCGGGCGCGTTTCCAGCCACATCGGTGACCCCGTATTGCCAGACGATCTCTTTGGTCGCACGGTCGATCACGATCACACGATGCCGGAGATCGTCGGTGACGAGGACGTCGCCGGTCGGCAATTCGCGCGCGAGCGACGGATGGTCGAGCATCCCCTCGCCCTCCTTGACGAAGTACTCCCAGGCGATCTTCTTCGTCGCGGGGTCGAAGATCACCACGCGACCCGGTTTCCAGAAATCGGCAACGATCACCTGCTTCTGGTCCCATGTCGGGAACGCGTCCGACGGATAGCGGACCTTCGGCGCCTGCACCGACCAGAGCACCTTGCCGTCGCGCGTGATCCGCGATATCGACGAGCCACTGATCTCGGTGACGAGGATGTCGCCATTGGCCATCGGCGTCGCGCCGTTGGGGTAGGCAAGGAGATGCGGCGGCTCGTGCTTGCACTGCCCGGTCTTCCCCCATTGAGTGGCGATCGACAACGTGTCGCGATCGACGAACAGGATCCGGCAATTGCGGATGTCGGCGGTCATGACCTTGCCGTCGGCGAGCAGGTGCGCGTCGTCCGGATAGTTGAGATACCCCGGCTTCGACCCCTTCACGTCCGGCACGCCGTAGGTCCAGAAGAGCTCGCGCTTCTCGTAATCGACGCCGTGGATGTCGTAGTTGTCCTCCTCGCTCACCCACAGCGTGCGGCCGTCGGCGGCGAAGTTGACGTCCTCGTTGCCCCGATAGATCTTGAGATTGGGCGAATCGAACGCCCAGACAATGCGCTTGTCCGGCGTGATCTCGATCAGCCGGTTGTTGCGCCGGTCGGCGATCACGATCGGGAATGGCAGAGGCTTGCCCCACGTCGGCACCGGCACGTCGCGGCTCCCGGTGACCGCCGGAACGTCCGTCACGCCGTCCGCGATCTTCGTCACCGGTCCCGGCCCGGAGTATTGCGGTGGGGCCACCGACGCCGCCTGCACCGAGCCGGCGACGAGGCAGGCTGCCGCCATCGTCGTCAATGTCCAGGCCCATGCATGTCGACCCATGTCCATGCCCTCCCTCGAGTGAATGTTCCGGATGGCCAGTTTAGGCCGCAGGACCGGCATCGGCCTTCGCCTGGATCAAGGGCACGCGACGAAACCGACGCGTGCGCGCCTGGCCTGGACGATCACCTCTTCGCGAAGTAATACGCGAGCTTGATGTATTCGCTGATGACGAACGCGCCGGAGCGCTCGTCGCGCCACCAACGGCCCGGCACCCACCAGTCGGCCGCCGATGCGACCAGGACGTAATTCAGCCCGGATCCCCTGAACACCCGGCCCCACGTCCAGGCGAGCCGGCGCATGTGCGGCGGGTCGCTGACCGCGATCACGGTGCGCCAGCCCTGCCTGCGCATCAGCGCCAGGACATTCTCGGCCTCCTCGTAGCTGTTCTGGGAGTAGACCTCGAGGCGCAACGCGGATTTCGGCACACCCTGGGCGACCAGGAATTCCGCGCGCCACGTGAGATTGGCCGGCGGCACCGCGTTGCCGTGCTCGAGCCCGGTCAACACGATCTTCGGCGCATAGCCTTCGCGATAGAGACCAAGGGCGCGCAACGCGCGATCGCCGTCGTTGCCGCCGAGAACGATGATCGCCTCGGCGTGCGCCGGCGGCTGCCCCGGCGCTTCGAGCCAATAGCCGGCGCGCGACACCGCGTAGGCCATTGCGCCAGCAGCGATCGCGCCGGCGATCGCGAACGACAGCAGAATCCGGAGAAGCGTCCGTCGGGTGGCGTGGGTGGACATGCACGGGCGGGTCGGATGGCGCGGGACGCGGGGAGCGCCCCTTTCCAGACCCGATCGTCCATTGTAATCCGTGCCCGCGCCGGCCCCCGAAAACGAACAAAGCTATCATGGACGAACGTCCCCGCGATTCGAGGCGCGGCAACCGAAGGAACGCCGTGACGCAGAGGCACCGATCGCTACGCAGGCGGCTCCAGCATTGGTTGCCGAAACCGGATACGCTTCGCGATCACCCACGGTTCGGCCATTGGCTGCGGCGCGTGTCGGATCCGCGGCTGCGGGCGCTGCGCCGCCGGACCGTCGCGCTTGGGGCCGCACTCGGCGCGGTGTTCTGCGTGATTACGTTACCCGTGCAGATACCGATGGCGGTGCTGGCGGCGATCCTGTTCCGGGCGAACCTCCCGGCGGCGGTTGCCGCCACGTTGCTCAGCAATCCGGTCACGAATTCCGCGATCCGGTCATTGCACGCTCAGGCTGCCGATGCGGGCTCGCGACGGAAACCTGCCGAGGCGTCCATCAGATCGCGCGTGTAATCATCGGTCACGCGGCACGTCGCGAGGTCCGCGGCAGCGAGCATCTCCACCGGGCGTCCGCGCTGCATCACCATCAGCCGCTCGCACATATGCGTGACGACGGCCAGGTCGTGACTCACCATGACGAAGGTGAGGCCGCGCCGCCGGCGCAGCTCTTCCAGCAGGTTCAGCACCTCGGCCTGGACCGACGCGTCGAGCGACGACGTCGGCTCGTCGAGCAGCATGATCTGCGGCTCGAGAATGAGCGCGCGGGCGATCGCGATGCGTTGGCGCTGCCCGCCGGAAAGCTGATGCGGATACCGGAATCGGAATCCCGACCCGAGGCCGACCTCGTCGAGCGCCTGTTCGATCCGCGACTCGGCATCGCCGATACCGTGGATCGCGAGGGGCTCGGCAAGGATCCGATCGACGGTCTGGCGTGGATGCAGCGATCCGTAGGGATCCTGGAACACCATCTGCACGAGGCGGCGAAAGGCCTTGGCGCCCGGCATCGGCAGCGTGCCCTCGCCCACGAGCCGCACGCTGCCCGATGCGATGGGGGCAAGCCCGCAGACCGCGCGCAGCACCGTCGATTTCCCCGAACCCGATTCACCGACGATGCCGAAACTCTCACCGGGATTCACGCGGAACGAGGTGCCAGCGAGGGCAACGAAGCGGTCGAAGACCACGCGCAGGTCGCGCACCTCGATGCCGACGCTTTGCCGATTCACTGTGCCCACTCCGGCTGGCGGTCGAGTGTCGGCAGCGGATGCCGGTCACCGCCCAACCGCGGCAGGCAATTGATGAGTCCGCGCGTGTAGGGATGCCTGGCGTCGGCGAGGCCGCCGGCCGCGACCTCCTCGACGACCCTGCCCGCGTACATGACCAGGATCCTGTCGCAGAACGACGAGACCAGCCGCAGGTCGTGCGACACGAAGATGAGACCCATGCCACGCTCGGCCACCAGCGCGTCGAGGATCGACAGCACCTGCAGCTGCACGGTCACGTCCAGCGCCGACGTCGGTTCGTCGGCGATCAGCAGGTCCGGATCGGCGATCAGCATCATCGCGATCATCGCGCGCTGCCCCATGCCCCCCGAGACCTCGTGCGCGTAGAGGTCGTAGACGCGTGCCGGATCGTCGATCCGCACCGCTTCGAGGGCAGCCAATGCCCGCGCCCGTGCCTCGCGTGCCGACACGGGCTGGTGCGCCCGCAGCGTCTCGACGATCTGATCGCCGATCTTCATCACCGGATTCAGCGAGTACTTCGGATCCTGCAGCACCATGGCGATGCGCCCGCCGCGCAGCTCGCGCCGTTGCCGCGGTGGACAGCGGAGGAGATCGACGCCGTTGAACTCGAGCCGCTTGGCGCTCACCCGGCCTTCCGGCGCGGTGAGTCCGAGAATTGCGCGACCCGTCTGCGACTTGCCGGAGCCGGATTCACCGACGATGCCAAGGCGCTCACGGGCCAGCGTGAACGACACGCCACGCACGGCCTCTGTCACCCCGCCGTCGCGGCCGGTAAACGAGACGCGGAGATCGTCGACGACCAGCAGCGGCTTCATTTCCCCACCTTCGGATCGAGCGCATCGCGCAGGCCATCGCCCAGCAGGTTGAAGGCGAGACTCACGACGAAGATCGCCGCGCCGGGCGCCGCGGCGACCCACCACTGGTCCAGCACGTAGAGCCGGCCGTTGGCGATCATCGCGCCCCACTCGGGCATCGGTGGCTGGGCGCCGAGTCCGAGGAAGCCGAGACCCGCGGCGGTAAGGATGATCCCGGCCATGTCGAGCGTGACGCGGACGATGACCGACGAAACGCACAACGGCATGATGTGGCGCAATACGATCCGCCACGGCGAGGCGCCGATCAGCTGCACGGCGGCGATGTAGTCGGCCTGTCGAATGGTCAGCGTTTCGGCGCGCGCGATCCGCGCGTACGGTGGCCAGGACGTGATGGCGATGGCGATCACCGCGTTCTCGATGCCGGGTCCGAGCGCCGCCACGAACGCGAGCGCGAGAATGAGGCGGGGGAACGCGAGGAAGATGTCGGTGACGCGCATCAGCGCCGCATCGAGTAGCCCCCCGGAATAGCCCGCGACGGTGCCGACGACAAGTCCGATCGGCGCGGCGAGCACCGCGACGAGGACGACGACCATCAGCGTGATCCGCGTGCCGACAATGACGCGCGACAGGATGTCGCGCCCCTGGTCGTCGGTGCCGAACCAGTGCGCGGCGGACGGCGGCAGCAGGCGTGTGGTGCGCAAGTCGCCGATGTACGCCGAATAAGGAGCGAACCGGTCGGCGAAGACGGCGACGACGACGAGTCCGAGCACGATCAGCAGCCCCAGCATCGCCAGGCGATTGCGCGAGAACGTGTGCCAGGCGCCATAGACGCGCCCCAGCATCGCCTGCCGGCGCGAGCGCGGCCGGTCGGACATCAGCCACGCGTGCAGGCTCTCGCCGGATGCGGCCCCGCCCCCGCTCATCGAACGGCCCCCACGCTTGCGGCTGGCGCCGCTGCGCTGCCCCCCGAGGGACGCCCGCACGAGCAGGGCGAAGCCAAGGCCCGAAGGGCGCGTCTGCGAGCGCGGGCGGCGGCCGACAATACGACGCAGCCCGCTAACCAAGATCTAGCGGAGGCCGCGCAATTCGCGCCTTGGGACGGCCCGGCGGCGCTCATCGCGCCCGAGTCCTCGGATCGAGCAGACGATAGAGCAGATCCGACAGCAGGTTGAGGCCGATGAAGACCGAGCCGACGACGATCGTGCCGCCGAGCACGGCGTTCATGTCGGCGTTCTGCAGCGAGTTGGTGATGTAGAGCCCGAGACCGGGCCAGGCGAAGACCGTCTCGGTCAGCACCGAGCCTTCGAGCAGGCCTGCGTAGGAAAGCGCGATCACGGTGACGAGCGGCACCATCGCGTTGCGCAACGCGTGACGCCAGATGATCCGGGTTTCCGACAGGCCCTTGGCGCGCGCGGCGACCACGTATTCCTGCCCGAGTTCGTTCAGCATGAACGAGCGGGTCATGCGGCTGATGTAGGCCAGCGAGAAGTAACCGAGCAACGCGGCGGGCAGGACGAGGTGCGACAGCGCGTTGCCGAAGGCGTCCCACTCGCCCGCCATCGCGGTGTCGAGCAGCAGGAGCCCCGTCACGGGCTTCAGCGTGTACTCGTAGACGACATCGATGCGACCAGGCCCGCCGACCCAGCCGAGTCGGGCATAGAACACGACCAGCGCCATCAGGCCAAGCCAGAAGATCGGCACCGAATAGCCGATCAGCCCCATGACGCGCACGAAATGGTCGGCCAGGCCGCCGCGCCGCACGGCCGCCCACACGCCGAGCGGGACGCCAAGCCCGGCACCGATGATCGTGCCCAGTGTGGCGAGCTCGAGCGTCGCCGGAAAGGCCCGGCGGATGTCCTGCATCACCGGGTTCGACGTCAGCACGGAATTGCCGAAATCGCCCTGCAGGACCTTCGTCACGTAGATGTAGAACTGCTCCCAGAGCGGCTTGTTGAGGCCGAGCTCCTCGCGCACCCGGGCGATGACGTGCTCGGGAGCGCGGTCGCCGACGATGGCCAGAACCGGGTCGATCGGAATCACCCGGCCGATGAAGAACGTCACCGCCAGCAGGCCGAGGTAGGTGAGCAGGATCACCAGCAGAAATCGTCCGATGACGTCCGCGGTGCGCAGCGCGCGATCGCCCGCGCGCCCGCCCGTCGCCATCGGCTCGGCCGGACTCAAGGTCTGGGGCCTGTTCACACTATGTCCACAAGTGCGAACGGGCGCCCTGCCTACAGCTTCGAAACCCTGAACATGTACGTCGTGTCGGACGTCGGCCCGATCTTCAGGCCTTCCACATTGCTGCGGAAGGCAGCGACCTCGGTCTGCTGGTAGAGCATCACGAACGGGCTGTTCTTCCGGAATTCGGCCTGGATTTCCTCGTACATCGCCTTGCGCTTCGCCGCGTCACGCTCGAGCACGGCGGCGTCCGTCTTCTTGGTCAGCTCCGGAATCGCCCAGGCGTTGCGCCACGCGAGTGGCTTCGACTTCGCATCGTCCGCATTGTCGGGATTGCGGGCGAAGGTGTCGGCATTCGTATGCGGATCCCAGTAATCGGCGCCCCACTGACCGATGTACATTTCGTGGGTGCGCGCGCGGTACTTGGTCAGCGTCTGCTTGCCGTCGCCGGGAATGATCTCGACCTCGATGCCGGCACGCTTGGCCGTCTGCTGGAACGCTTCGGTGATCCCCTGCACCGGCTGCACCGTGCGCATATCGATCGTCACCTTGAAGCCGTTCGGCACGCCCGCCTTGGCCAGCAGCGCCTTCGCCTTCTCGACGTCCAGCTTGTAGGGATTCTCGGTGCTCGCGCCGAGCAGGCCGACGGGCAGGAAGTTCTGGTGGACGACGCCGATGTTCTTGATCAGCGTATCGCCGATGGCCGCGTAGTCGACCAGCCACTTCATCGCTTCGCGGACTTCAGGCTTGGCGAGCGTCGGATTCTTCTGGTTGAGGCTGATGTAATAGACGGTGCCCTTGGGCGTCGACGTGGTCTTGATGTCCTTGTTGCTCGCGAGCGCGGCAAGATCCTGCGGCGTCAGATTGCGGGCGATGTCGACGTCGCCCTTTTCCAGCAGCAGGCGCTGCGTCGCGGCCTCCTTGACGTGCCGGTAGATGACCCGGGGAAGCTTCGCCTTGTCGCCGTAGTAGTTGTCGTTGCGCTCGAGCGCGAGGATCTCGTTGGCGCGCCACTCGCGGATCTTGAGCGGCCCCGAGCCGGCGTAATTGGTCTTGAGCCAGCCATAGCCCAGGTCGTTGTTCTGCTCCTTGGACAGCACGAGCTTCTTGTCGACGATCGCCGCGACGTTGGCGGTGAGGCAGTTCAGCACGAAGGTCGGCGCGTACGCCTTGTCGGTCTCGAGCTGGAGCGTCAGGCGACCGGTCTGCTTGATCCTGTCCTTCACATTGTCCTTGGTGAAGCCGAACTGCGTCAGGATGAACGCGGGCGTCTTGTCGAGAATGACGGCGCGCTGGAGCGAGAACGCGACGTCCTCGGCGGTGAGCGGATTGCCGGATGCAAACTTGAGGCCGTCCTTCAGCTCGAAGCTGTAGGTCTTGCCGTCAGTCGAGACCGACCAGGTCTTCGCGGTGTCGCCGAGCAGCTTCGACGGATCACTGATGTCGAAGCGGATCAGCCGATCGTAGGTGTTGCCCATGATCTCGCCGGCCGAGATCTCGAAGGACTCGGCCGGATCCATCGTTATGATGTCGTCGATCGCCCACGCGATGACCAGCGTGTCCTTGGGCGTCGCTGCCGACGCGGGCCCGGAACCGACGAGAAGCGCGGCCATCGCGGCGGCTCCGAGCAGCCGGCGAGCGATGGACAGTGGCGAGTGCGTCATGGTGACTCCCTTGTCATGGATACGAGCCACCTTGTCCGCGCGGTCGGCGGAGGCGGTGGCTTGGCGAGATGAATGGACCTTCCCTGCGTCTGCCGCATCACTGGGGCCGGCATGGGCGCGACCCGCGGCGGCGCGGTCGAGTATACCGCCCGATCGGCTCCGGCCGTCAATGCCAGGCGCCTCGTCCGTTGGCGACGGCGCACCGCTGCGCGACGGGCTACTGCCAAACCTGCCGCGCCATCCGCAGCATGTTGCCGCCCATCACCAACGAGGCCTCGTCGCGCGTCATGCCGGTGTCCTGCAGCGCCGATGCGAGCATCTGCCACGCCTCGATCGGCGGATAGGTGCTGCGCGAGATCGCCCGGTCGTAGCCCGCCGACTTCGGCCACCAGTAGCCCGGATCGAAGTCCCCCGGCGGATCGCCATCGAGCCCCTCCTGATGAAAGCTGATGTCGAGCCCGATCCCGGCATGCTCGACACCGACGAGCCCGGCCACGTACGCCGCGTGGCGTGCCACATCGGTCGCGGTTGGCGCGTTGGTTCCCAGAAATATCGACACCCCCGACACGCATACCACGCCGCCGGTGGCCGCGCACGCCCGGATCTGCTCGTCGGTCACGTTGCGCCCATGTTCGACCAGCGCCAGCGGATTGGAATGGCTGAAGATCACGGGGCGCGCGGAAGCCGCCATGATGTCGAGGCTGCAACGCCGACCCGTGTGCGAGCAATCCATCAGCAGGCCCGCGTCGTTGACGGCCGCGACCATGCGGCGCCCGAGCGCCGTCAATCCCCGCTCGACGTCGTGGCATCCGTCGGCGACGCTGTTGTTGCGGTTGTACGCGAGGTGGATCTGCCGTACGCCAAGGTCCCGATAGAGCGCCACCATCGCCGGCTGCTCG
>Ga0209048_10006729_pt1 | contig 10724 bp, 8 predicted proteins | sample FrelakmetCRP12CR_FD_187146 | JGI IMG/M metagenome (GOLD analysis project Ga0209048, IMG submission 187146) | Freshwater lake sediment microbial communities from the University of Notre Dame, USA, for methane emissions studies - CRP12 CR (SPAdes)... | ecosystem: Environmental > Aquatic >... | reverse complement strand
ATGCTGAAGACGGACGTCGCAGCGCCGCTGCGCACGAACCACCCGATCGAGGTGCCCGGCGAGCCCGCGGCGTCGCTGCTGCTGATGCCGGCGTGGCGGACGGGCGGGCGGATGGGCGTGAAGCTCGTCACCGTGTTCCCGGGCAACGCGCAGCGCAGCCAGCGCGCGGTCGGCGCCGTCTATGCGCTGTTCGACGCGCGCGACGGGGCCCCGCTTGCGCTCTTCGACGGCGAGGAGATCACGGCGCGGCGCACGGCGGGTGCGTCGGCCTATGCGGCGAGCCGGCTCGCGCGCGCGGATGCGCGGCATCTCGTGCTCGCGGGCTCCGGGCGGCTCGCACGCGGACTCGTCGACGCGCATCGGCTGGTGCGCCCGATCGAGCGCGTGAGCCTTTGGAGCCGCACGCCGGAGCACGCGCAGGCGGCCGCCGCGGCGATGGCGCGGGACGGTCTGCCGGTCACGGCGATCCGCGACCTCGAGGCCGCGGTGCGCGCCGCCGACATCGTCTGCTGTGCGACGCTCTCCACCGCGCCGCTCGTTCATGGCGCGTGGCTGCGGCCCGGCGTGCATCTCGACCTCGTCGGGGCGTTCAACGCGCGCATGCGCGAGACCGACGACGCGGCGATCGCGCGCGCGGACCTGATCGTCGTCGACAACCGCACGGCTGCGCTCGCCGAGGGCGGGGACATCGTCCAGGCGATGCGCAACGGGGTGATCGGCGAGACCGACATTGCCGCGGATCTCGCCGACCTCGCGCGCGGCAGGCACCCGGGGCGCACCCGCGACGATGAGGTCACCTTGTTCAAGTCCGTCGGATTCGCCCTCGAGGACCTTGCCGCGGCCGAGGCGGTGTTCGACGCCGCCGGCCCGGCGGCCTGAGCCGATCGCTCACGCTGCGTGCGACGCCGGCGGCAGCTGCCGCAGCTCGTAGTCCTCGATCAGCGCGAACAGCTCGTCGATGCGGTGACTCGCCATCGCGTCGGGCTCCTCCGCCATCAGCGCGTCGAGCTCGTGCAGTGCCGCGAGATACGTCGCGTGCGCGTCGATGTGCCTGGGGTCGAGCAGATGCGGCATGGTGCGTCCTCCATTTCGGTTTCGGGTGGGTGAGGAGCGCACGGCGCGCGGCGAAGCGCGGCCGGATCCTCGCCGCCGATCATCTCCGGGACGCCGAGGGACGGCTATTGGCCGGTTGGCCGAACCGCGCTGCGCGCGGAGGGTCGCGGGTCAGCGCAACGCGGGAAAATCGTCGGGCAGCAGCCGCTGCGTCTCGGGATGGCGCCGCATGTAGGCGCGCACGTACGCGCAGCGGGGCTCGACCCTGTGGCCGTTCGCTTCCGCGTGAGCCAGCGCCGCGCGGACGAGCTCTGCCGCGATGCCGCGGCCCTCGAGCGCGACGGGAACCTCGGTGTGGTGCATGCGCATCACGTTGCCGGCGAGGAGGTAGTCGGCAACGCACAGCAGCCCGTCCACGGTCGCCTCGAAGCGGCTCGCTTGCGCGTTGTGGCGCACCTCGATCATCACTGCATGCGCACGTAGCTGCCCGGCGCGTCGCAGACCGGCGCGTACCCGGACTTCGGCGCGCCGATTGCGGGCGGTGCGACCGGCGCACCCGACTGCGCGGCGAGCCAGCCGGCCCACTCGAGCCACCACGATCCGGCTGTCGCGGGCGTCTCGGCCGCCCACACTTCCGGATCGACGTAGTGATCGGCGTTGCTGCGCGTCGCGACCCGGTAGTGCCGGTGCGCGTGTCCCGGCTCGGACACGATGCCGGCGTTGTGCCCGCCGTTGGTCAGCACGAACGTGACGTCGGCGTCGGTCAGCAGGTGGAACTTGTAGACCGACTTCCACGGCGCGACGTGGTCGGCCTCGGTGCCCACGGCGAACAGCGGCACGCGGATGTCGGTGAGGCCGATCTTGCGCCCGCCCGCCTGATAACGGCCCTCGGCGAGGTCGTTGTCGAGGAACAGCCGGCGCAGGTACTCGGTGTGCATCCGGTAGGGCATCCGCGTCGCGTCGGCGTTCCACGCCATCAGGTCCGTCATCGGCGCGCGCTCGCCCATCAGGTAGTCGCGGACCAGCCGCGACCAGACGAGGTCGTTCGACCGCAGCATCTGGAACGCGCCGGCCATCTGCTTGGTGTCGAGGAAGCCCTGCTCCCACATCATGTCCTCGAGGAACGACAGCTGGCTCTCGTTGATGAACAGCGTGAGCTCGCCGGCCTCGGTGAAATCGGCCTGCGCGGCGAAGAAGCTCACCGTCTTGAAGCGGTCGTCGCCGTCGCGCGCCATCGTCGCCGCCGCGATCGCGAGCAGCGTCCCGCCCAGGCAGTAGCCGACGCCGTGGACCTTCTGCTTCGGCACGATCGCCGCCACCGCGTCGAGAGCGGCCATCACGCCCAGCGTCCGATAGTCCTCCATCGACAGGTCGCGGTCCTCCGGCCCGGGGTTCTTCCACGAGATCATGAACACGGTGTGCCCGCGCTCGGTCAGGAACCTGACCAGGGAATTCTGCCGGCTGAGGTCGAGGATGTAGTACTTCATGATCCACGCCGGAACGATCAGCACCGGCTCGGGGCGCACGCTCGCGGTCGCGCTCGCGTACTGGATCAGCTCGATCAGCCGGTTCCGGTAGACGACCTTCCCCGGTGTCGCGGCGACGTTGTTGCCGACTTCGAACTGCTCGGCGCCCACCGGCGGACGGCCGCTGACCGCGCGGTCCCAGTCCTCGACGAAATTCTGCGCGCCGCGCACGAAGTTCATCCCCGACTCGGCGCGCGTGCGCTCGAGCACCTCGGGGTTGGTCAGCAGGAAGTTCGACGGCGACAGGACGTCGAGGAACTGCCGGGTCGCGAACGCGACGACGTTCTCGTCGCGCTTGGTGACGCCGCGCACGTCCGTCATCGCGTTGTGCCACCACTGCTGCGTCAGCAGGAACGACTGGTAGATGACGTCGTACGGCGTCTCCTGCCACGCCTTGCCGACGAAGCGGCGGTCCTGCGGCAGCGGCACGATGCACGGCTCGACGCCGTCGCGCCGCAGCGCGGTCCGGCCGGCATAACTGGCGAGCCGGATCGTCTTCTTCACGGCCTTCTCGACCAGACGCATCTGCTTTCCCGGCGCGAACGCGACGTGCGCTGCCCAGTCCATGTAGGCGCCGATCAGCGCCATCGGCGACAGGCCCGCCGTGAAGCGGGCCGTCGCGGCATGCACCGAGCGATCGATGATTTCGGCGAAGGCCGTCGAGGCGTAGGAATCGCCGATGAACGAAGGCTCGGGCGGTGCGATGAGAGCCGCGCCCGGCTTCGCCCGCGCCGTGGGCAGAGGCACGACCTGCGCCAGCTGCGTCGTTGTCCGTTTGCCGCGGGAGGCTCCGCGACCTTTCGCCTTCCTGGCGGCGATCAGCGTGGGCACGGCCGGGGGACGATTGCGTTGCATGTCCATATCCGCTCCTGGCGAGCGGTCGCGAGACCGCCGCTCGCAGGAACAATTCTGCGCCATGGGGCGCCGGGCCCCATTGACCGCGATCAGCGATACGCCGGTTTTTTCGCGGTGCCGCGGCGCAGGGAATGCGGAACCCGGGGCTCCCGTCCGGTCAGGGGAGCTGGATCTTGCCGCCGCCCATCGGGCCTCCGGGCGGCAGCGCGCCCGCTTGCGGGATCACGATCGACGACGAGGCCTGACGCCGCATCTCGGCCAGCTCGCGCATCGCGTTCGCGACGCCTTCCTTGGCCGCTTCCGCGTAACCGGCAACGGCCTCGGCAAGGCTGCCCGCCGGAATGTCGAAGCTGATCGGCAGCGGGCCGACGGTCGTCATCAGCTGCGCCTCACCCGTGTAGACCGTCGGTCGCGCCCGGTCGGGTGCGCCATCCGTCGTCACCGGAACCAGCACGCGGAGGGTTCCGACCGCGCGGTCGGTGTAGATCTCCTCGCGGTAGAGGGACGCGGGATCCATCGTCGGGTTGCCGGTGCGCTCTCTGGGGTCGGTCGCCATGGGATGCCTTTCGCAACGAATCCGAAAAGGGGGAATTCTACGGGACGCCCGGCCGCGGAGCCATTGAAAAGCAGCGGGGGCGCTCCCAGCTGACATGCCGTCCAGTCCACGCCGCAGGGTCCTCCATTGTCGCTTCTCGTCGTTTCCGGCCTCGCCCTGCTGTTCGCCGCCTGGCTGCTCGGCGAGCCCTATGTCGTCGAGCGCCGCCGCAGGAGCGTGCGCAGCCGGCCGTTTCCGGCGGCGTGGCGCGACATTCTCAGGCGGCGCGTCCCGTATCTGCGCCGGCTGCCCGCCGACCTGCAGATGCAGCTCAGGAAGCACATCCAGGTCTTCGTCGCCGAGAAGGCGTTTGTAGGCTGCAACGGTCTCGTCGTCACCGACGAAATGCGGGTCACGATCGCGGCGCAGGCCTGCCTGCTGATCCTCAACCGCCCGACGGGCTACTTTCCGAACCTGCGGCAGATCCTGGTCTATCCAGGAGCCTTCATCGTCGACCGCATCCAGACGGACAGCGTCGGTGTCCTGCAGGAACAGCGCCATGTTCTGTCCGGAGAGTCCTGGTCGCGGGGACAGGTGATCCTGTCGTGGGAAGACGCGCTCGAAGGGGCCGCGATCGACGACGACGGGCGCAACGTGGTGATCCACGAGTTCGCGCATCAGCTCGACCAGGAGAGCGGCCACGCGAACGGCGCGCCGCTGCTCGCGCGGCGCGAGCATTATGAGACGTGGTCGAAGGTGCTGGGCGAGGAGTTCGGTCGGCTGCAGGAAGAGGCGCGCGACGGCCAGCCCACGCTGTTCAGCCACTACGGCGCGACCAGCCCCGCCGAGTTCTTTGCCGTGGTCTCCGAGGTCTTCTTCGAGCAGCCGCGGCGAATGGCGGCCGAACATCCCGCGCTGTATCGCGAGCTCGGGCGCTACTATCGGCTGGATCCGCTCAACTGGTAGGCGGCGGCGCAGTCTCAGTCAGACGCGGCAGTCGTGTTGCGGAGGTGGTGACGCTGGCGGACTGCCACTCCGGTCAGGCAACCGGCGATGAAGCAGACGAGGAAGATCGAAGCAGCGGCCATCGAGTCGTTCTTTGGAGTCTCAACCGCACGAGTATACCAAGATCGTCGTCGCTCGATGTGACGGATTCGCGAACGCCGGCGCGCAGGCCCGGCGTCGCGCGCCGCGAAATTGCACCACGATAGTGCCGGTTGCGTCGTGCCGATCGCTCATCCGAGCACCTCGTTCCGCCGCCGCAACTGCTCGATCTGTCCGGTTCGCAGCCTCTCGAATCCGTTCGCGAGGCCTTCCTCGACGACGGACGCCATCTGCGCCGCCGAGTGCAGCCGGGGAACGAACACGTAATCGGCGCCCGCCTCGTACAGGTCCAGCGCCGAGGTCGCGCGGTTGGCGGTGACGACGACCTTTGCGCGGGGACAGAGCCGGCGCGCCTGTTTCAGCAGGCGCAGGTTGTCCGTGCCCTTGAGCATCGTGTCGGGGATCGTCGAGACGACCAGCTCCGCGCCGTGGATGTCCGCGTGGTGCAGCGTGTCCATGTGCGAGATGTCGCCGTAGAGGCACGCGATCCCCCGCCGCTTCAGCTCCGCGTGGACCACCGGATTGAAATCGATGACGAGCACCCGGTCCAGCACCGGATGCCGGCCGTCGACCGCCGCGAGCTCGTACTCGTGGACCAGCGCGCTCGCCTCGACGAAGAACCCGAGCAGCACGACGTCCTTGCCTGCGTGCAACCGCGTCCCCGGCGCTTCCGCACCCGCGTCGAGGTCCTCGAGGCCGATCCTGCGCAACCAGCCCGCGAGCCGTTCCTGCACCGGATGGCTGTAGCCGATCAGGTACGTCGAGGCGACCGAAGTGAACGCGAAGACGAAGATCAGGATGCTCACCGTCTCCTGCCCGATGTGCTGGTACGTGAGCCCCATCGCCGCGATCACCATCGCGAACTCGCTCATCTGCGCGAGGTTCACGCTCGGCAGGAGGCTCGCCCGGTGCCCGAGCCCCAGCGCCCGTAGGATCGGGAAGACGACCGCGAACCGGCTCAGCATGAGAAACACCGAGGCCGCCAGCGCGAGCCACAGCACCTGCACGGTGGGCATCGGGATCTGCATGCCCAGCGCCACGAAGAACAGCGTCACGAAGAAGTCGCGGATGCTGACCACCCGCGCCACGACATCCAGGTTGTAGGGAAACGTGGAGATGCTGATGCCCGCGATCAGCGCTCCCATCTCGCGCGACAGGCCAGCGGCGTTCGCCGCAGCGCACACGATGAAGCACCAGGCCAGCGAGCCGACCAGTACGAGCTCGGGCACCTTCGCGACCGACTGGAAGAGCCGCGGCAGCACCGTCTTGCTGATCATGAGGCTCAACGCCACGAGCAGCACGCCCTTGGCCAGCGCGCCCAGCAGGGTTCCGAATTCCGGCTGCTGCAGGTTGGGCTGGATGCCGAGCACGACGATCGCCCAGATGTCCTGGAAGACGAGCACGCCGAGCGTGATGCGCCCCGGCAGCGTGTCGAGCTCGACCTTGTCGTACAGGAGCTTCACCACGATCATCGTGCTGCTGATTGCGAGGCATACCGCGAGATAGAGCAGCGCGAATTCTCCGTTCGCGGCGCCGAACCGGAACGGCAGGAAGAACGCGAGGCCGAGCGCGACGCACAGCGGGAACTGCAGGACGCCGGTGATGAGCACCGGCTTCCCGGCCGCGAGCAGCTTCTTCAGGTCGAGCTCGAGGCCGATGATGAACAGCAGCAGGATGAGGCCGATCTCGGAGACCGTCTGGATGCTCTCCCGCTCGCTGATCAGGCCGAGGCCGATCTGCGGGCCGATGAGCACGCCCGCCAGCAGGTAGGCGAGCAGCAGCGGCTGCCGCAGCCGGTTGGCTGCGAACGCCAGCAGCGCGGCGACCGAGACGCACAGGCCGACGCTCGTCAGCAGATCCGCGTGCTCACCCACGGGAGGAAGCGTTGCCGACGGGCACGAGGAGGTCCTTTGCCTGGGGACGGAGACGAGGGTGCCCGGACGCCGCCGAGCGCACGGCGACCCGGGCGCGGGAATTCTAGGGGTTTGCTCCGATTCGAGCAAAGGTTGATGCGCGCGGCGTCTGCGCGCGATCCATCATCGTCGGCCGCCGACGCATGCCGGTGCCCGCGACAACCCGGCGGCGGGCGAATTGTCGAATTCGCTCGCGATCGCCGCGCTCACCGGGTCCGGCGTCGGGAAGCTGGACGCACGACGCGGCGAGGCTCGGCCACTCGTCCACCCGGAGGAAACGGAGAAGCTCCGGCGGATCTTCCGATCGCCGGCACCTTCGCCCGTGTCAACGCAGTTCCCTCAATACGAGAAGAAGTCGGTCCTCGTGATGATGTATGCCTCGCCCAGGGCGACGGAAAGCCACACCACCGCGATCGCGGGTTGTTTTGCAACCCAGGCCCACAGCAGGGCGTTGAGCAGAAACAGCACGCAGTTGATCGTGTGCAGGCCTTTCATGATCGCCTCCTCGTCCCGGTGAATTGACGGCGATTTCGCAAGAATCCTGCCATCGAAAAGATGTGCCGCAAATTCAATCGCTTGCTTCGACACTGTCGAGCGGATTTCGCGCCGGATGTAAAGGCGCTCGACAGCAACATCGACGGGATGGTTGCGCGATCATCGCGCGCTGCGAGCGCTGCGCACGAACAGTGGAGCGCCTGTGCTTCGCGCGCGGCGTCCGCGCCTTCGCGCGTGATCATTGCGCGGAGCATCGATCCGCTGCGCAGGTTCGGATGCGAGGTCGATTGTGGTGATGCGGAGGCCGTCGACGTTCTGCGCGCCGCGGGCACCGCGACGGCTCCCCGGGCTGCCGGACAAGCGCGTCGACCCCGTGGTGCCGGTGCCTCTCTTCTGCGCCCGCGGGCGGCCGGACCGCGCCACGAAAACCATAAAAAAAGAACGGGTTACCTTGTCGGCTGATCTTACATCGATGGTTGCACGACAGCGCGGAACACGTCGTCGTGTTCAACATAGTTCAAGCAAATCAGGCCTTTCGCGGATCGCTCCGGCCGTGGTCCGGTTCTTGCGTTGATAAGCGCATCGGGCAACCGGCGCCAGGCATTCATGTTTCTGGTCTGCACGCCGCTCCGGCATCGAAATGATCTGGAAGGAAGGCCATGACAAGAGGTCTTGCAAGAGCAGCGATCGGCGCAGCGGCAGCGGCCGTCTGCTTCGCGCTGAGTTCCGCGGCGCACGCGGCGGTCTACTATCAGTCGACGTTCGATCCGTTCAATTTCAGCGTGGAGGCGATCTTCGAGGTCGACGCGCCGGCCAGCTCGCGGTGCCTGACAGGCCCCAGCGGGTGGGTTTGGGCGAACGCTTTCGCATCTGCTGCGCGGCCGTGTACCGTCACGTTGGTCAGTGCGGTGGCCACCGTCGTGGACGGCAGCCCGCCGGAAACCATCCACATTCCCTTCGTGTCGTACTCGAATCCGAACCCGAATCCGAACATCATCTACGCGCTCTACGACGACAATGGCGCGCCCGGCGGTGTCGCCTGGCTTCCGGGGTTGATCGGTCCGCAGACGACATCGGGCAACGTCAACGACTCGCTCAACGGCAAGTGGTGGCTCGGCTTCCTGAACAACGACCCGGGCGTGCTGCCGGTCGGGCCGCCGCCGCACGACTCGACGGCCTACCTCTACCACGGGGAGCAGTGCTACACGTTCCTGGGATTCCGGAAATGCATTCCGCAGCGCGTTCCGGGCAGCTCGGGCATCGCGACGATCGTCAACGACGTGTACACGTCGGGGTTCCGCGCATTGGGCAATCAAAGACCGACACTGGCGGCCAACGGGACGCCGGTTCCCGAACCGGGTTCGCTGGCACTGGTGCTGGGCGCGCTCGGCGCAGGCTGGCTCACCCGCCGGCGCAAGGCCACCGCCTGAAACGCTGCTAGTCCTCCGCCACCCGCTCCGCCGACCCGGAGCGGGTCTGGCGTTGCGAATTCGCGCCCGCGTCGCCGCGTCACACGGCCGCGGTGTGCGCAAGCGCGATACGGGTCGCTTCCTCGAGCGGCCACGCCGATCCTTCCGCCCACGCGGCGTCGAACGCGGCATCGCCGACGTCGTTTCGGGCCGCTGCGACACCGCTGCGCCAGTGATGCTCGCCGCGCGCCGGCCGCCGCAGCATGAGGCGCGCGCGCGCCGCCTCGGTCGCGGCGTACAGGCGAATGGCGTCGGTCGGCACGCCGAGCCCCTGCAGGATCCCCGCGTGGTCCTCGAGGCAGCCGAGCAGCTCCGCGCTCATCTCGAAGGCCTGGAACGCCTGCAGGGCGCTGCGAAGGTTCGTGCGCGCGGCGTTCCGGTCGCCGGCGGCGATGTCGGCCTTGCCCGTCCACCACAGCGAGGTCGCCTCGCCGCGCTTGTCCTCGACGGCACGGAACACGTCGAGCGAGCGGGCGAAACGGGTGCGCGCCGCGGGCAGGTCGCCGTCCTGCAATGCGAGCTCGCCGAGATTGCGCTCGCATTCGCCTTCGAGCTCGCGATGCTCGATGTCCACCGCGATCGCGAGGCATTGCGCGAAATGCGCACGCGCGGCATCGTTGTCGGACAGCTCCTCGTCGATCTCGCCCAGGTGCAGCAGTCCGATCGCCTCGCCGACGCGGTCGCCCAGCTCGCGAAAGATCGCGAGCGCTTCTTCTTCGCTCGCCCGCGCCTGCGCCGCGTCGTTTTCCTGCAGGCGGACCACGGACAGCGTGGACAGCGTCCCCGCGACCGCGCGGGGGTCCCCTAGTCCGCGACGCAATTCGAGACACGTCGCCAGCATCCTCCTCGCTTCGGTGAAGTCGCTCTGGTTGGCCGCCAGCACACCGCCGACGTAGAGCGCGTGCGCGTGGACGATCGGCGATTGCCGCACGCCGGGCAGGGCAAGCGCAGTGCGCATGGCGTTGCGGCCTTCGGTCGAGTAGCCGCGAAAGATCCAGAAACGCATCAGCGCGACGCCGAGTTTGACCGCGAGAACCGGGTCCGCTCCGCCGTGCAGTGCGAGGTCGATCGCGGCGCGCAGGTTGTCGAGCTCGGCTTCCAGGCGCCGGGTCCATTCGGCCTGCTCGCGCCCGTGCAGGTTGTCCCTCCCGGCCTTCGCGACCACGAGGTAGTGGTCGCAATGCCGCATCGCGATCGTCGCCGCGTCGTCGCGCTTGTCGAGATACTCGCGGGCGAACTCGCGGATCGTCGCGAGCTGCCGGTAGCGCGCGCCGCTGTCGCCCTCGTCGGCCATCACCAGCGACTTCTCGACCAGCGACGTCAGCAGGTCGAGCACGTCCTCGGACGCGAGCGGTTCCGCGCCGCAGACGGCCTCGGCCGCCTCGAGGTCGAAGCCGCCGACGAAAACGGCGAGGCGCTCGAGCAGCCGCTGCTCGGCTTCCTGCAGCATGTCGTATGACCAGGCCACGAGCGCGCGCAGCGTCTGCTGGCGCTCGAGCAGCACGCGTCCGCCGCCGGTGAGGAGCTTGAAGCGGTCCTGCAGGCGCTTGTTGATGTCCTGGATCGACATCGCGCGCATCCGCGCCGCCGCGAGCTCGAGCGCGAGCGGAATGCCCTCGAGTCGCGCACAGAGCTCGGCGACCGCCGGCGCTTCGCGCTCGGTCAGCGCGAACCCCGGCTTCTGCAGCTGCGCTCGATCCATGAACAGCTGCACTGCTTCCGAGCGCGACAGTGCCTCGACGCCCGCCGTGCGCTCGGGGATCGCCAGCGGCAG
>Ga0209048_10006728_pt1 | contig 10726 bp, 9 predicted proteins | sample FrelakmetCRP12CR_FD_187146 | JGI IMG/M metagenome (GOLD analysis project Ga0209048, IMG submission 187146) | Freshwater lake sediment microbial communities from the University of Notre Dame, USA, for methane emissions studies - CRP12 CR (SPAdes)... | ecosystem: Environmental > Aquatic >... | reverse complement strand
TCCACCCACCGATGATCGTGCCTGGCGAATACGGCACTTGAAAAGCCAGAAATACCAGCCACAGGATCAGCACCAGCAAGAGTTTGCCGATCAGCGCTACAATAAATGGCGATATTAAGTTACGAGGTTTCTGGCGCAACTCGCGCAGCCCATCAGCTGCTTCGTGGGCAAAGTCAATCGCATGTTTTTCTGATAGATAATCACGATGGATGAGGGGCTTTAACAACCGGTTCACATGGCTGATGATCCAGGACAGCGCATTGGCCAGGGCTTGCTCTGAGCGCATCCCCTGGTAAGTCAGGAAAGCCATCACGCCGGTAATCATAATCAAGACGCCGGTAGCAATCACCTCGGTAGAAGTCAGGTTGTTTCTACGTAGCAGAACACCCAGGCCTACAGCCAGGACACAAAAAAAAGCCAGATAGTCGAACAGGACGAACAAAACTCCCGCGACTGTAACCCGTCCTGCTGAATGACCGTCACGCTGGGCCTCTGAAATGAATACTGCCATACCGCCCATCCCTGCGCTAGGGGTAACGATATTTACAAAATCGGCTGCCACTGAAACCTGGATCAGCCGGGACAATTTCGCTTCGATGCACAATTCACGATAAATAGTCCAATATTGAAGAGCTACATTGACCAGCCAGAGCGCCTGTACCCCCAATGCCAGAACCACATAACGCAAATCCCCCCTCTTAAGCGTATCGGCAATCGACTTCACCTCGGTCATCCGGCTGATGATGAATACGACACCGAGCAGCAAAGCGACTGCAACGATGTATTTACGCATCCTGGAATTATAACGGAAAAGAAGAGTTCTTGCCGGACAGCGCCGGCAGGAACTCTTCTTTATATCTAATTATTCCCGGCACAGGCTTAACTTCTACGCCTGCCACCCATACCCGTCATCAAGGAGGCAAAATACAGCAGCTGCAGCACAGCCGTGATTAACGCCGCTACATAAGTCATGGCGGCTGCATTCAGCACATTATTCACCCCGCGTGCCTCGTCCTCGCCGACGATCAAACCTGTATCCACCAGCAAGCGCTTGGCGCGCGCCGAAGCATTCAGCTCAACCGGCAGGGTCGCCAGGGCAAACAGAGCACCACCAGCAAAGACGATCAAGCCCAGCCAGCCCAGGTTAGGGATGCGTAGCAACATGCTCGCGAAGATGAGGATCCATCCGGCATAGGAGCCGATACTCACCATTGGCACCAGAGCCGCCCGGAACCGCAGGGGGACATAGCCTTCCTGGTCCTGCATGGCATGGCCCAGCTCATGGGCTGCTATTGCTAATGCTGCCACAGAATTTCCTTGAAAAACACCCTGGGAAAGGCGCAGGACTTTTGTACGCGGGTCATAGTTATCTGAGAGCTTACCCTGGATGCCCTCGACACGCACACCATACAGCCCGCCGTTCGAAATTAGGCGCTGGGCGGCTTCAGCGCCAGTCAAGTGGCTACGCGCCGGTACCTTGTTCCATTTACTGTAAGCCGAATTAACGTAAAACTGCACCAGCATCATCAACAGCATAGCTGGCAGCATAAACATCATATAACGAGGATCAAGAAACAACATTTACCACCTCCAAATTCTGCAAATCAATTTTACTCCGCCTATGTAAAAAGATTATCAACATTAGATTAGAGATATATAAAATCTGGGAATGAACTCAAGAAGCCAGCCAGCGCTCGATATAAGCCGCAAAAGATGGGGGGTCGCTAACTTGTTCGGCATAATCTAGCAACGCTTCCCCATCCAGCGGATAAAGTGGGTGGCAAGAGGTGGGCGCCGCGCCGTGCGGCGTAAGGACAACCGCATGCACCAGGGGAGCAACCAGGTCGGCGCGCTTCAACTCCGGGACAATTTCTTCAGTCGTGATAATCACTGTGTCCGATGTCATCAATAACTCTTCATCCACAGCTTTGTTATCCCCAATTTGAGCATTGCCTTGGGCATCAGCCCGCAAAGCGTGAATGACGGCTACATTCGGGTGGATTGCGGGAAAGGCGATTAACGTTTCTCCGGTGTATGGATCAACAACCGTCCGCACATCAGGCCGCAGACGGGGTAAGTCGGTGCCCAGCCAGCCGCGGCCTGGCATGAAACCCACACCAGCCATGTAGGCGCGCAAACCGAATGCCAGGCTGGCTTCAGTTTCCTCCACTACCTCAATCTCGCCCCGGTTGGCAAAATAGGTAAACATCGGCGCCAGTCCAAATATCTCCAGGCCGAAATAGCACGAGCGCACGCGCCTCACCATCCCTGCCCCTACCAGCAGATCACTCTCCGGCCCGCCAGTGAAAGCCAGCAAGGTGAGGCCGCTGGGCTCACCAGTGCTCCGGAAGCGTTTCAGCAAGGCGCGCACAAAGGCCATCGGCCGGCGATAGAGTGTCATGCCACCTAGAGCCAGAGTGCAACCCTGGGGCACCAGGCTGGCTGCCTCTTCAATCGAAATTTGTTTATTATTCATCACCCTTACCCCCATCCCCTTTCTCTCGTAATTCCTTGATTTTTGACACGTGTGCCGCCAACTCTTGCAGGTCCTTATCCTCTTTCCCCCACGGGTTACGGGCCTGCCTGGCTGTCCGGCGCATCAATTCGATCTGGCCTACCGTGTTTTTTCGAGAGACTGAAACATAAATCGCCGCGTTAATACCAATCACCAAAAACAGGGTGATGCAGCAGATCAGAATAGCTCGGTTAGGGTCCATACTCAATTTCCCTTTCCCTGCCACAGCTCCGGCAAGCTTCCCGGTAAAGCCATCAGCGAGGGGATAACAGTACTTGCGGCCGGGTCAGGCGCATCCGCTCCCACCAGCACGGTAGTAAAACCTAAGGCCAGGGCAGGGGCCAGGTTACGCGGTGTGTCATCCAGCAGCACACAACGGCTCGGGTCCTGCTCGCCAGCCCGGGCCAGGGCTTTTTGGTAGGCTTCCAGCTCAGGTTTACAGGCGAAATCCAATGCACGAATATCTGCAATCCCCTCAAAACAGCCGGACAACTCCAATATCGCTAAAACACGCCGGGCATGAGCTGCGTCGGCGTTGGTAAAGATCCATTTCCGCTGGGGCAAGCTGGTCAGGAGCGCGCGCAACCCGGGGACAGGCTGAAGGTAATTTCCAAGGGGTAAATCATGGACATAAGCAAGATATTCGTCCGCATCCACCTGGTGATGTTTCTGCAGGCCGCGCAAGGTGGTGCCATATTGCTCAAAATATTTACGGCGCAGAATCTCTACCTCTTCAACAGGCAGATCCAACCGTTGCACCATATAGCCTGCCATTCTCTCACGGATCGCCTCCCACAGACCGTTGCCTTTGGGGTAAAGCGTTTCGTCCAGGTCAAAGAAAAGTGTGGTGAAAGCCATAACGCTATTATAAGGGAAAACCTTCTCGTTCAGCGTTTTGGGTGGGGATATTCTTTTTACGGTGCTATCAGACCCCTATTCCCTAATCTCCCTATCCCTTATAATAATAGCATGCCTATCCACCTTCTCCCAATCGAAGTTGCCTCACAAATCGCAGCCGGTGAAGTGGTCGAGCGGCCAGCCTCGGTAGTCAAAGAGCTGGTGGAAAACGCCCTGGATGCTGAGGCAACTTATATTTCGATCACTATCGAAGGAGCCGGACGGCGCCTGATTGAGGTGGCCGATGACGGCAGCGGCATCCCGGCTGATGAGCTATCTCTGGCAGTGGCCCGGCACGCCACCAGCAAGCTGAGCAGCGCCGAGGACCTATTCCGCATCACCACTCTGGGGTTCCGAGGCGAAGCGCTGGCTTCGATCGGCTCGGTAGCCCACTTGACAATCACCTCTCGCCCGGCCAGCTCCCCCGTGGGAGCGCGCCTGCTGGTCGAAGGTGGTCTGGCCGCTCCAATTCAACCAGCCGGCGCGCCACCTGGCACGGTGGTGCGCGTCGAGGACTTGTTTTACAACGTGCCAGCCCGCCTGAAATTCCTGAAGCATGACGCCACAGAGCGGCGCATAATCGACAACCTGGCGACGCGATACGCCCTGGCATATCCCAGTGTGCGCTTTCACCTGCGCCAGGATGGTCGCCCGTCGCTACAAACCAGCGGTAATGGGGACCGACGGGAAGTGCTGGCGGTGTTATACGGCGTCGAAACCGCCCGTCAGATGCTGGAAGTGCTTTCCGAAGATGATGGATTGAAAGTAAATGGCTTCATCAGCGCGGCGTCTTTAACCCGCTCCAACCGGCGGGAGATTCATTTTTTCGCCAATGGGCGCCCGGTGCAAGACGTCGCCTTGAGCGCTGCCTTGCTAAAAGCCTACCACACTTTGTTAATGGTCGGACGCTACCCACTCGCAATACTTTTCCTGGAATTGCCTCCGGATTTGGTAGATGTCAACGTCCATCCCACCAAAGCTGAAGTACGCTTCCGTAACCCAGACGACGTCTTCACGGGGGTGCAGCGCGCGGTACGCCGCGCCTTGCTGGCCCACACCCCCATCCCCGGCCTGGGAGAGCAAATGCGGTGGAGCCCTGGGGCGGATTGGTCATCTACTTTGCGCGCCAACGACCCAGCCTGGGATATGGCATCCGAAGGGTCTGGTTCCTCCACTTTCCCTAGCGGTGAACAGGACCGGTCTCCACTACCCACTCAGGAAACAGCCTCCCCCGCCCCCACTCTTTCAATGCAAAGTGTGCCGCTCCTGCGGCTGGTGGGACAAATCGCTTCGACGTATCTGGTAGCAGAGGGACCGGACGGCCTGTATCTGGTAGACCAGCACGCCGCCCATGAAAGGGTACTGTTCGAACGCATGATGTCACAGCGCAGCGGAGAAATCCCAGGACAGGCGTTATTGCAGCCGCTGGCAGTGGATTTTTCCCCGGCCAATGCCCGCCTGCTGGCGGAGCAGTTACCCCTGCTTGGGCGATTGGGCTTCCAGGTCGAGGCCTTTGGATCGAACACCTTCCTGGTTCGCGCTATCCCTTCTTTGCTGGCTGGCAGCGACCCGGCTGCGGCCTTGCGAGCCCTGGTGGAAGATTTTGAGGAAGATGAAACGCCTTTGCAAGCCGAGGTCGAAGCGCGCGTTATCGCCCGGGTCTGCAAGCGAGCCGCAGTCAAGGCCGGGCTTGTCCTTTCACCGGAAGAGCAGCGCGCCTTGCTGCGCGATCTGGAAGCCTGCCAATCGCCGCGTACCTGTCCCCACGGCCGGCCAACCATGATACACATCTCAGTTGACTTATTGGAACGCCAGTTTGGGCGCAAAGGAGCCAGGTAGCCGCGCTGGGAGCTAAACCGAGAATCGGGTTTCAGACGCCTCTCCCCATGGCCCTAAGGTTCAATCAATCACAAGGAAATACCCCATGGCAACCATGCAAGCCCTTTGGCTGGAAAACCAGACTGTGACATGGAAAAACGATGTCCCCTTACCCTCAACGCCAACCGGTGAGGCGCTGGTGCACGTGCGCCTGGCAGGAGTTTGTGCAACCGACCTGGAGTTGGTCCGGGGGTATTACCCTTTCACTGGCATCCTGGGTCACGAGTTCGTCGGCGAGGTGGTGGAGTCTGTTAGTGCGCCCGCCTGGGTAGGGCAACGTGTGGTGGGAGAGATCAACGCGGCGTGCGGCGAATGTGAAGCCTGCCGGGCGGGACGGCCCACCCATTGTGAGCGGCGTACTGTGCTGGGTATTATGCAACGTGACGGAGTCTTTGCCGAATACCTGAGCCTCCCGGTCGTTAACCTGCATCACGTCCCTACTTCCGTCCCCGACGAAGCGGCGGTGTTCACCGAGCCCCTGGCAGCTGCGTTAGAAATCCAGGAACAGGTACATATCCACTCTACCGAGCGTGTACTGGTGATTGGCGCTGGGCGACTGGGGCAGCTTGTAGCTCAGACACTGGCTCTGACCGGCTGCGACTTGAAAGTCGTGGCGCGCCATCATCACCAGAAGAAACTCCTGGAAGAGCGCGGCATCCACACCCTATCCGAAGATGACATTTTAGATAAGAAAATGGACATCGTAATTGAGGCCACCGGTTCAGCGGCGGGTTTTCACCTGGCGCGGCAAGCGGTCCGACCGCGTGGTGTCCTGGTGCTCAAAAGCACCTATAAGGGCGAGGTGCAGGTCAATTTATCATCTCTGGTGGTGGATGAAATTACATTGGTTGGGTCTCGCTGCGGGCCATTTCCACCCGCGCTGCGGCTATTGGAACAACGGCAGGTCGATCCCACGCCTCTGGTCGAAGCCTGTTACCCCTTGGGGGAAGGCCAGCTGGCGATCGAGCATGCCGCCCGTCCTGGAGCCATGAAGGTGTTAATCAAACCCTAAAGCAACCTGCGGCAAATAAACCGAAAAAGTCGTGCCTTTCCCCACCTCACTCTTTACGTCAATTCGGCCGTGGTGAGCCTCTACAATCCGCTGGCAAATGGATAACCCAAGCCCGGTGCCTTGAACTTCCTGCTCGCTGCCCGGTATACGGTAGAACTTTGTAAAGATCAAAGGTAAATAGCTATCAGGGATCCCAGGTCCGCTATCGCTCACCCGCAAGACAAACTGCTCTTCAGCGGCCTCATTGGTCACAGCCTCAACCGCCAGGTCGATCTTACCACCCGGGAAGTTATATTTTATGGCGTTGCTCAACAGGTTCAGCACCACCTGCTTAACCTTATCGTGGTCGGCTTTCAGGGGTGGCAAAGAACCTGGCACATTTAGGATAATCTGGATCCCACGCTCTTGAGCTTTACCCTGCATTAGAGCAACGCACTCATGCAGCAGATAGCCCAGGTGAAAGGTCTGCATTTGGAACCTGGCACGCCCGGATTCGAGCCGCGCCAGATCCAGGAATGAGGTCGTCATTTCTGAGAGGCGGTTGGTCTCACCCAGGAGGATATCCAAAATGTTATTGCGCATCTCAGGAGAGAGTTCTGACCGCGTCAAGAGCCGGGCAGCGGTATTTAATGAAGTTAATGGCGTACGGAGCTCATGTACCATCTCACTGATCAAATCGGATTGCTGGAACAAACGCGCATTCTCAATCGCCACCGCAGCCTGAGCCCCCAGCGATAACAATAAATCCTGGTCTTCCAGGTTAAATTCTCCAATCTGCTTGTTAACTGCTTCCAGTACGCCGATTACCTTTTCTTTGGCCACCAGTGGGACGGCCAACAAGGAGATAGTTTCAATCTTGGTCGCTTTATCAACCCCCTCAAAATGGCGCGGGTCCTGGCGGGTGTCCGCGATCATCAACGGCTGGCAGTGAAGTAGCACCCAACCGGCAATGCTGTTTTCCACGGGCACCACCAGACCTCGCATTACCGGCTCTTCCAGGTTAGTCGCAGCTTCAAAGTAAAGCTGTTGGTTGGCCTCATCATACAACAAGATTGAAGCAGCCTGGGCAGCGGAAAGATCGGCAGCAGCCTGCACAATCCGATTGAGCAATGTATCCAGGTCAAGCGTAGAGGCCAGGTAGCGCGAGATCTCTAACAGGCGCCGGTAACGCTCCACAAGGCTGACCCGGCTCACTTCACTCATCCAATATCTCCTTGGCAACCAGGGGAATTACGTCGACGACATCTTCGTGGATGAGAAAATCTGCTCGCACGTCGATATAGGTTTGCGAGCGGTTAATCAAAACCAGGTGCGCGCCATTATCCAATGCCCGCACTGGCAAACCAGCTACAGGCAATACTTCAAGCGACGAGCCCGCCACAATCATTAAGTCGCAAGTCTGGCTGGCTTCTTGAGCTTCCAGCCAAACACGGGCAGGCAGTTGCTCCTCAAAAAGCACAGCATCAGGTTTGAGGATGTGGTGGCATTCTGGACAACGCGGGATGATCCCCTCATCCAGGAATTTATCGAAGTATCCAGCCGCCGAGTATTTACGAAAACAGCCCCCGCACGACAGGGTTCTCATAGAGCCATGCACCTCCAGGACGTGCCTGGCGCCGGCGCGCTGGTGCAAGCTGTCAATATTCTGAGTGATAATCGTCTTGATGTATCCCGCCTGTTCCAGGCGCGCTAGCTCTACGTGGGCGGAGTTTGGCTGCGCCACCTGCATACCCTTTCCGAGCGTGCGCAGCCAATCAAAGAACTTTTCAGGGTGCGTGCGGTAAGAGGTCAGTGAAGCGACTTCATATGGGTCATAGCGCTCCCACAGCCCGCTACCGGTGCTGCGAAAATCCGGAATTCCTGATGGAGTAGAAATCCCCGCCCCGGTCAATACCACCGCCTTCTTGCTGCTGCGGATAATATCAGCAACGCAATGGATGTTCCGAAGGGTGGAGGCGGAAAAATCGGGCATTCTGTTCAGCGGCTTCTACGCTGAGCCACCTTCTCCGCCAGTTTCATAAATTGCTGGGCGGTCAGGCTGTCGGGTTGATACGCCACCATAGGCGAGTTCTTGGACGAAGCATCGAATGCCAGCTCCGGCGCAGGTGTGAAATTGACCGAAACGGGACGCCCCAATTGTTCCTGAACCTGGCTCCAGGATAATTGCAATCCGTTGCGCACGCGGTTTACCAGCACAACGTCGATGCGTCCATCACCAATGCCCTTAAAAGCCAGGTCTTCCAATAATGCTTTGGTCTGCATCAATGTTTGTGGGAACGGTTCCGTCACAATGATAACCTCATCCAGGAAGTTGAGCAATTTGTCCGCCAGCGGCGTCAAGGATGGGCCCAGGTCGAATACCACAAAACTGGCCAGGTGTAACAGGTTACGAGTAATGGCCTCGAAATTGGGCAGCGCGCTCAGGTATTGGGCATCCCTGGGCTTGGGCGAAGCCAGCAATAAACGCACACCTGATGGATGGGCGATCAACCCTGATTCGACCAGACGAGCATCAATTTCGGATGGCTTACGTTGGAGCAAGTGATTCAACGCCTCACTGTTCAGATAACCTAAATCCAGGCTAATGGTGGCCTGACCTGGCCGGTACTCGGCCACAATTACACCCTGTTTCTCGCGCCGATAAAGCGCGATGCCAAGGTTAATTGCCAGAGTAGAAACGCCCAATCCCCCGCGGGGAGACATCACTCCAATAGTAAATCCGCGCCGCGCCGCCTCCTCTGGAGCAGGCCTGGCCTTGCTGGTGCGGGCCAGGACGGCTTTCACACGCGCAACCAGCTCGCGCGGCTCGATCGGCTTGGTCAAATAATCATCTGCACCCGCCTCAAACCCTGACACCTTGTCATCGACCTGTGTCTTGGCAGTGAACATGATCACAGGCAGGTCCTGTGTGCTGGCGTTGCTGCGCAGGCGGCGCATCACATCGATGCCGTCCATATCCGGCATCATAATATCCAGCAGGATAAGGTCTGGCTTGTCACTCTCTGCTACAGCCAGCGCCTGACTGCCGCTGCTGGCAGCCAGGATTTCATATCCCGACCGCTGCAACATCAAACCGACCAGGCGTAAGGTCTCGAGGTCATCGTCAACTACAAGTATTTTCTCAGACATGGTTGCTCCTTACTTTGGAAGCTCTTGTTTTCAGTCTAGCATAAAGCCCCTATCAATACAAGAGGTTTTCTCAATTATAATCTTCCCAACCATGTTAGACCGTTTCCCAACGACATTGCAAAGTGAGTGCCGCCTGTCACAGGATCGTCCGCTGCTAGTGGGCGTCTCTGGAGGACCGGATAGCCTGTGCCTGTTGGATGTTCTGCAACGGCTGGACTACCGGCTGGTGGTCGCTCACCTGGACCATGGCCTGCGACCCGAATCGGCTGAAGAAGCGCTGGCTGTGCAGCGCTCTGCCGAATCACGGGGAGCTGCCTGCGTGGTGAAGCGGCAAGATGTAAAGGCTTTTGCCGAAATGCACGGGCTTTCTCTGGAAGAGGCAGCGCGCAGCGTGCGCTATCGCTTCCTGTTTGAGCAGGCACGGCTTTACGGTGCGCAAGCTGTGGCCGTTGGCCACACGGCCGACGATCAGGTAGAAACCGTGCTGATGCATTTGCTGCGCGGGGCGGGTTTATCCGGGTTGAAAGGGATGGCGTACTACAGCCTACCCAACAATTGGAGTCAGAATATCCCGCTGGTTCGACCGCTGCTAGGCACCTGGCGCGAAGAGGTGCTGGCTTATTGCCAGGCAAACGCCCTACAACCTGCCCTGGATCTCTCCAACCTGGATATCCGTTTCTATCGCAACCGCCTGCGTCATGACCTGATCCCCTACCTGAAGAATTATAACCCGCGCATCCACGAGGTCCTCTGGCGCACCGCACATGTTCTGAGCGACGACGATACCTTCGTGGAGCAAGCTACATCCCTGGCCTGGCAGGCTTGCCTGAGCAACCAGGGCGAAGGAACGATCGCTTTTGACCTGCAACACTTGAGGGAGCAACCGACCGGCCTGCAACGGCACCTTTTGCGGCGTGCGATCAATTGGCTGCGTCCTGGGCTACGCGATATCGACTATACTGCAATCGAACATGCCCTGGAATTTCTGAACAATCCACCTCGCAGCCGCCGGCGCGATTTAATTGCCGGATTATGCATGTCAATGGAAGAAAAACAACTCTGGCTGTTCACCTGGGAGGCTGATCTGCCCAGCCAGGAATGGCCTCAGGTCCTGGAGGGGGAAGCAAAACAGCTGGATGTGCCCGGGGTCTTGCCCCTGCGGGGAGGTTGGCGCCTGGCAGCAGAGATTACACCAGATGTCGAGGAAGCTCGCCAGCAAGCTTATACCAACGCCGACCCTTTCCAGGCCTGGCTGGACAGTTCTGAACTGGACCTAGCTCTGCTCGTCCGAGGCC
>Ga0209048_10006727_pt1 | contig 10726 bp, 13 predicted proteins | sample FrelakmetCRP12CR_FD_187146 | JGI IMG/M metagenome (GOLD analysis project Ga0209048, IMG submission 187146) | Freshwater lake sediment microbial communities from the University of Notre Dame, USA, for methane emissions studies - CRP12 CR (SPAdes)... | ecosystem: Environmental > Aquatic >... | reverse complement strand
GCCGAGGGCGGATCCAGGTTGGAGAGGACGACGATCGTGTATCCGGTGTCGAGGTCCGCCTCGATCACCGCGTTCACTCCCGACGTGCCGCCCGCGAAGTCGAAGGCCTTGAGCAGGGCAGCCATGCGGCGCCCCTGCGGGGTGTCCGGGGGGCCTGCGGGCCGGCCCGAGGCGGCGGTCGAGACGACGAGAAAGCACAGGGCGGCCGCGAGCGCAGGCTTCGAGCGATGCATCATGCCCTCGTCTACGCTCCGGCCGCCGGAGAGGTTTCGCTGCGATTCGGCTACTTGAGCTTGGCCAGGATGTCGGTGATCCGCTTCTTGTTGGCCGTGTCCGTCGAGGAGAGCATGCTCAGGGCCTTCGAGTAGTTCTCGATCGCGCCCTTCTTGTCGCCCTTTTTCTCGAGCGCCTCGCCCAGGCTGTCGTACGTGTTCCAGGAGTCCGGGTGGTCCTTGATGTTCTTGCGGAAGAGGGCGATGGCTTCGTCGGTCTTGCCCTGCCCCATCAGCTGGTAGCCGTAGAGGTTGATGTCGTTCTCCGTGGCGAGCTTCATCGCCTGGGCCCGGAGTTCCTCGGCGCTCTTCGTGTCGCCCTTCTTCTCGAGGATCGCGGCCTTCGTGCGGAGGTTCTGGAAGTTCTTCTGGAGCCCGATCGACTTGTCTGCCCACGCCAGGCCCTGGTCGAGCTGGTAGTCGTTGCGCACGCACCACTGCGCCGCCTGGTTCCACGGTTGCCAGAAGAACTGGGCCAGGCCGTAGAGCTCGGTCTTGAGGCTTTCAAAGGTCACGGCCTTGGTGTCCACCTGGATCTGGAAGGGGACCTCGAGTTTCTCCCACTGCAGAACGGCCGTGGCGGAATTCTCGGAGAGGTCCTCGAAGCGATACTCGAGGCGCTCCTCGAACGGCGCCGGCCGCGGCGTCGCCGCAAAGCGCAGCACGTCCTGCTTCTCGTCGTAGCTGAAGCTGCCCCAGTTGCTGAAGTTCGCGCTCAGGATGATCGTCCAGTCCTTCTCGGTTGGAATCATGTGCAGGCCATAGGTCCCGGCGGGAAGCGACTTGCCGCCGACGGTCACGGGGGTCGAGAAGGCGATCGTCGTGTTCATGTTGGCGCCCGCGCGCCAGACCTCCTTGTAGGGAACGAGCTTGCCCCAGATCTCCCGCTTGTTCACGGCGGGGCGGTGGTACGAAATCGTGACGTTGGTCAGCCCGACCGTCTGGCTGACCGCCGCCGCCGGACTCGCGTCCGGCATGGTGAGGGTCGGCGCCTGGCCGAGTGCGGCGACGGTGGACAGGACGAACGCCCCGAAAACGAGGACAAGAAGCCTCTTCATTGGACCTCCTTCGAAAGTCTGGAGGTGTTTACGGGAAAAGCGGAACGAGGTTCATGCGCCGCGCGCGGCGCCGGGCTTTCTACGCGGCGCTGACGTGGCGGCCCGGGCCGTCGGACCTGTGGGTCGTGCCGCCCGTGTTCTGGAGGGCGCGGAAGAGCAGGTCCGCCCGGCGCCGCACCCCGTGCTTGACCAGCAGGTTCGAGACATGGAACTTCGCCGTCCGCTCCGACATCTGGAGCCGGCGCGCGATTTCCTTGTTCGAGAGGTTGTCGAGGACGGCCTCGAGGACCTGCCTTTCACGGCGAGTGAGGCCCTCGAGCCCGGTCGCGTAGACCTTCAGCGGAACGTTGCAGAGCGTGGCGTCGACGAAGCGGGACAGCAGCGCGCGCCCCACCCAGAGCCCGGCGCTCGCCACCGTCTCCAGCGCCTGGGGGAGCGTGCGCGGCGCCTCTTCGTAGGTCAGCAGCCCCTTGACGCCGAGGCTCAGGAAGGCGAACGCCATCGGATCGGTGAACCTCTCGGCGAGGACCACGACGCGCGCCGAGGGCTGGTGGGCATGGATGCCGGTGATCACGGCCTCGGTCACGCCGTACTGGGGATGCGCCTCGACGAGGTGGACCGAAGCCCTGGGAACCGCGAGGTTCTCGAAATCTGGGATCCGGTTGGATTCGAGCCGCCGTGCCAGCAGCCGATGCCCGTTTTCGGAGATCAGCTGCTCGAACTGCGGCAGGACCAGCGGATGGCACCAGAACAATCCGACCGTAAACCGATGGACTGCCACCGTTTTGGAGGTTAACGGATTGGCTACGTCCGGGGCAACCCCTAATTTTTTCGGCGCCTTGCCCCGTTCACCGCGCGGCGGCCTTGCTTGCGGCCGCGACTTTCGCGGCGAGCGCCGCGTCGGCGTACACCGGATGGCACCAGTGGCGGTACTCGGGGCGCTTGCCGCGCACGACCTCGAAGTAGAGGTTTCGCAGCGCGGATACGACCGGGCCCATGCGTCCCGATCCGATCGGGCGATGGTCCACGCGCGTGACCGCGGCGACCTGCACGCCGGTGCCGCAAAGGAAGACCTCGTCGGCGAGCGTGATCTCGGTGCGATCGATGGAGCGCTCGACCACCGGGACGCCGAGCTCCCGGGACACGAGCTCCATGACCGAGCGCCGCGTGATCCCTTCGAGGACGTTGTCGGTGACCGGAGGGGTGATCGCGGTCCCTCTCCTCACGAGGAAGATGTTGGCGGCCGAGGCCTCCGAGACGTGCCCGTCCTGGTTCAGGACGATGGCCTCGTCGAAGCCCGCGCGCTGGGCGTCGGTCTTGGCGAAGGCCGAGTTGACGTACGCGCCCGCGATCTTCCCTCGGGGCGGGATCATCGTGTCGTCCACCCGGCGCCACGAGGAGACGGTCGCGTGGAGACTCTCGTCGTTCTGCAGGTACTTGCCGTACGGCATCGAGACGATCGAGACCTCCGGGGTCAGGTTGTGCAGGCGCACTCCGATCGACTCGTCGGCGTAGAACGCGAGCGGGCGCACGTAACAGTCTTCCCGGTGGAGCTCTTTGCGGAGGAGCTCGACGAGCGCCTCCGTCAGCGTCCCGGCAGTGTAGGGCAGCGTCATGTCGAGCAGGCGCGCGGACTCGAGGAACCGCTCGAAGTGCTCGCGGGGCCGGAAGAGGAAGAGCTCGGATTCGTCCGCGTTCCAGTAGGCGCGGATTCCGGCGAAGACCCCGGTGCCGTAGTTCAGGCCGTGTGTCAAGACGCCGACGCGCGCCTCGGAGTAGGGAACGATGCGCCCGTGAAAGAACGCATGGCCGGGCAGGGTCATCGGCGGCCTCCTTTGCGACGGTTCGCGATCAGTCCAATTTCGAAGTCCACTTCCGTCGTATGCTCCAATTGGACGCTACGATGGACTGTCGCACGGCGCGAATCAATAGCCACCTTCGGCCAAAGTGGACCGGGGCCCGATGACTCCCGCCGCGCTGCTCGGCGTTCTCGGGAAGTGGTCCGAAGGCGACGGGCCCGTCTACCGGCGGCTCTCCCGGGCCCTGGGAGCGGCGATCGATCGCGGCCTGATCGAGCCCGGATCGCGCCTCCCGTCCGAGCGCGCGCTGGCCGGCGCGCTCGCCGTCTCGAGGACGACCGTCGTTTCCGCATATGAAGACCTGCGCGGCGCCGAACGGGTCGAGAGCCGGAGAGGCAGCGGCACGCGCGTGCGTGGAACGCTCTCGCGCGGCCCGGGCCTTCGCCTGCGCGAGGACCCGTCCGGATCCTTCCGGCGCCATCCCGTTTACCGGAGCCTGGTCGACGGCCCGAGCGACACGATCGAGTTCCTCGGGGCGCACCTTCCGGCCCCCGGAATGCTCCCGCGCGAGCTCGCCCGTGTCGACGAGAGACTTCTTCGGGATCTCGCGCGCGGGCCGGGGTACCTGCCGATGGGACTCCCGGCGCTGCGCCAGGCGATCGCGCGACACCTGACCGGATGGGGCGTCCCGACGGCCGAGGAGCAGGTGATGGTCACGCACGGAGCGCAGCAGGCGATCGGCCTGGCGGGCGCGCTTTTTCTCGAGCGCGGAGACACCGCGCTCGTCGAGGACCCGACATACCTCGGCTCGATCGACATCTTCGCGGGGCTCGGCGCGCGCCTCTCGACCGTGCCGGTCGGCGGCGACGCCGCCTGGCTCGCGCGCGTGAGGGACCTCGTGGTGCGCGCGGCGCCGCGCCTGATCTACCTGATGCCCACGTTCCACAACCCGACGGGCGCCGTGATGCCCGAGGCCTGCCGCCGCGGCCTGGCGAAGCTTGCGCGCGAGGCGCGCGTGCCCATCCTCGAGGACAACACGCTGGCGGATCTCTCGCTTTCGGGCAAGCCGCCCGCGCCCATCGCCGCCTTCGATTCCACCGCACCGGTCCTGACCGTGGGCTCGCTCTCGAAGCTCTTCTGGGGCGGGCTGCGCATTGGATGGATCCGTGGCTCCGAGGAGCTGCTGGCGCGCATCACGCGCTTGAAGATCATGGCGGACCTCGGCGGGTCGCTCGTCGGCCAGCTCGGGGCCGTGCGCCTGCTGGCCGAGGCCGAGCCCGTGAAGCAGGCGCGACGGCGGGAGATGCGCGAGCGGCTCGACCGCCTGACGAAGCTGCTTCGGAAGAACCTGCCGTCCTGGGCGTGGGAGGCGCCGGCCGGCGGGCTGTCGCTCTGGGTCCGGCTGCCGCAGGGCGACGCGAACGCCTTCGCGCAGGTCGCCCTGCGCCACGGTGTGGCGGTGGTTCCGGGCACGCTGGCGTCGCCGGGCGGCGGCTGCGCCGATCGCCTCCGCCTGCCCTTCGTTCTCGACGCCGTTGCGATGCAGGAAGGCGTCGCGCGCCTTGCGCGCGCCTGGGCCGCTTACGCAGGGCCGGCCGGCAAGCGTCCGCGGGCCCCGAGCGTGCTCGTCTAGCGCACGGCGATCAACCGGCGCGCGTGCCGTCGGGTACGGGCCGCTCGGGCACGGCGAGGGCGGGCGCAATCCCGTCGGCGTACCCGAGGTCGAAGAGCATCCCTTCAGAGGTCTCGCCCATCATCCGGCGCGGCTCGAGGTTGACGACGAAGAGCGCCTGCCGCCCGACGAGCTCCTGCGGGGTTTCGGGGACGGCCTCAAGGGCTTTCAGACTCCGAGACGGCGGCGCGGATGTCAGCGAGCCCAGCGTCCAGGCGGTCGCGGTGCGTTCGGAACGAGAGCACGCAGATGCGAATGGCGAAGCGGCCGTCGATCGTCGTCCCGGTCAGGTAGACGCGCTTTCTCCCGTTGATGCGGTCGAGCATGTCGTGATTGAGGCGATCGAGGGCGGCCTCGTCGAGGCCCGGCCGGCGCAGCCGAAAGGCCAGGATCGAGAGCTGCGGCTCGGCGAGGATCTCGATGCCCGGCATCTGCGCGAGCTCCTTCGCGGCGTGGCGGGCGAGCGCGAGCTTCTCTTCGAGGTTTGCGCGAAAGGGCCCGATTCCGTGCATCTTGAGGGGCAGCCACACGCGCAGGCCCCGGAAGTCGCGCGAGAGCTCGGGCGAGAGCAGGTTGAAGTCCACCAGATCGGGGTCCTCCTGCATCGACGGAAGGTACTCGGCCGAGAGCGCGTGCGCGCGTTTCAGGGCCTCGCCGTCGCGCACGAGGAGCGCGCCCGTGCCGTAGGGAAGGAAGAGGCCCTTGTGCGGGTCGAGAACGAGCGAGTCCGAGCGCTCGACGCCGGCCATGCGGCGGCGACCCTCGTCGGTCAGCAGGAAGAACCCGCCGTACGCGCCGTCCACGTGGAACCAGAGGCGTTCGCGCGCGGCGAGGTCGGCCAGCGCCGCGAGGTCGTCCACCGCGCCTGTGTTGGTGGTGCCGGCGTTGCCGACCAGGAAGAAAGGCGTTCGGCCGCGAGCGCGGTCGGCGGCGATGGTCTGCGCGAGAGCGTCGACGCGGATCCGGTACTGCCTGTCCGTTGGAATCTCCCTGACGCTCCCGGACGGAAATCCCGCCAGCAGCGCGGCCTTCTCGATCGCGTGGTGCGCCTGCTCGGAGGCGTAGAGCGTGCCCTTCAGGAAATCCTCGGGCAGGCGGTCCCGCCGCGCGGCGACGAGCGCCGAGAATGTCGCGAGCGACCCGCCGCTCGTCAGGATCCCGCGCGCCCCGGCGGGATACCCGGCGAGGTCGGCGAACCAGCGCACGACGTTCGCCTCGATCTGCGCCAGCCCCGGCGCGGCGGCGAAGACCCCCACGTACCGGTTGACGGCGTCGGCGATGAGGTCGGCGACCGCGGAGTGAGGCAGCCCGCCGCCCGGGATGTAGGCGAGGTACCCGGGGCCTGCCGTGTTGAAGCTCTTCGGGATGACGCGGTCGAAGAGAAGGTCGAGCAGCTCCTCGGCCGGGCGGCCGGACTGCGGCAGTGGCTCGGCGAGGGAGCGGGCGAGGGCCGCGCCGCCCTCGGTGTCGGCGGACGGCTGCGAGGGCAGCGACGCGAGGTGGGCGACGATGCGGCCTGCCGCGGCGTCGATGAGCGCGCCGAGCGCCTGCGGCGAAAGCTCGAGGCTGCGGTCTTCCGGCGTCATGATTTCAAAAGTGGGCCAGTGAGTTTTCGCGAGTGCCGGCTGGCGGCATCCAGGGCGGAAGGGGCATGAGGAGCAGCGCCGAGAGCGACGCGACCAGTGGCTCGTACATCCCTCGCAGCTCGGCGAGCTTCGCTCCCGCCTCGGGGTCGGAGCGCAGAGGGATGCGCGCGGCGGCGAGCCCCTCGCGCAGGCGCGCGAGGTCGGAAGCGGGCAGGCGGTCCGGGCCCGGCGCCAGGGGCCCGCTGTTCAGGACCTGGCAGAGGTCCGCGACGGCGTGGCGCGCCATCGCGAACGTCAGTTTGGCCTGGCGCCTGCAATCGGTGTCGACGACCGAGAGAACGAGCGCGCAGGAATCGAGGAGCGCCGTCATCCCCGCGACCCAGGACTGGTTGTCGTGCTGCGAGCGGTAGAAGGCGAGCACCGGGAAGGAGACGTGGCTCTCGAGAAGCTCCGCCGCCCAGCGCTCCCAGTCGCGCAGCAGCTCCACGAGCGCGTCTGCGCCGCCGTCGCCGAGGTGGCGCTCGAGCAGCGCGACGGCCGTCGGCGGGGAGCCCGCGCGGGCGTCGAGCAGCGCGATCGACGCCTCGCGGCGCGAGAACGCCTGCGAGACGACCGGCAGGTACCCGATGACGAGAGCGAGGAAGCCGAGGCCGATGCCCGACTCGAAGACCGTGAAGAAGCGCCCGGCCGCAGAATGGGGCGTGACGTCGCCGAGACCGAGGGTGAAGAGCGTCGTTCCACTCATGTAGAGGGTCGTGAGAAAGCTGTCGCTGCCGTCGGGCGACGCCATGCGCGAGCCGGCCCCCCACTGCATGAGCGCGAAGGCGAGGACCATCGAGAGCGCCCACAGCCCGATGAGCAGCAGCAGCCAGAGCGGGCCGTAGATCGTCAGGAAGTTCTCGCGGCGGTTGCCGCGGGCCATTCGCCGCGCGACGGCGCGCCACGAGGGCCAGGTCAGGCGGTAGAAGAGGACCGTCAGCCGGTTGCCCCGCGACACGCGGCGCGAGAGCACCATCGTCTCGAAGGCGTCCCAGAGCGTGCCGGCCAGGAGAAGGGCTCCCCCGGCGATGAAGGCGATCGAGATCTCCGCGCGGACCACGCCGTCATTGAATCACGGGGGTCCGGTCGGAGAAATGCGGCCCCGCCGTAGGGCGGGGCCGGCCGTCGCAGGAGGGACCGCCCTTACTGCGTTTGCCCGTCGTGCTTCTGGCGATAGATCGAGCGCGAGATCCGGTTCTGCTGGTGCTCGACGAGGGCGCGCTCGCCCGGCGTGAGGCGTCCGCCGTTGGCCGAACGCATGGCGCCGATCTCGCGGTTCAGGTGCGCTTCGCGGCCTTCGAGTCGGGCCGTCTCGCGCGCCGTGAGCTGTCCGCTCAGCACGCCCTGGCCGATCCGCTGCTGCTGGCGGACCTGGCGGTTATGGATTTGACCGGCTTCTGCGGGTGCGGCGGCGAGCAGGGACAATGCGAGCGTCGAGCCGAGGGCGAGGGGCAGGGCGGGTTTTCTCATCATGTTTCTTGCCTCCGAGGGATTTGACGAGCGGCATGGGGGCGGGATTACAGGCCGGCGGGTCCGCCGGGCCGGCGCGGCGGTTCGGCCCCGCCCTCGTCGTCGTGGCGGTTCTCCTCGCCGTCGGGCGGGGGATCCCGCTCGTAACCGCCTGCCTGGCGGGAGGGCCTCGATGTGCTCGGGATCACAGCGCTTCTCTACCGGGAGGACCGGCGCCACGCCGGACCCCTGCTCGACGCGCTCGGGGACCGGCTGGAACTCGTCGCGCGCAACGGCCCGGAGCTGCTGTACCGGGTGCGGCGCTGAAGAAGCCTGTTAGAATTGTTGCATCACGAAGCGCGTCAGATGACGGACCCTATCGGCTTCCGCGAGACGACGACGGAGGCGTCTCCGATGTCGGGGCCGTTCCGCGACGCGGTCGCCTTGCGCTTCGACCCGTCGCGGCGCGTCACGCTCCGGTTCGAGATGGCCGTTGCCGGTGACGACGCTCTCGAGGCGCTGCGGTACGCGCGCCGCGCGATGATCCGCGAGGAACGCGCGCGCGGTCTCGAATGGGACGAGCCTTCCATGGAGGACCCGTCGCTCGCGGGCCGGGAGTTACGCTGGTTCGCGCTCGCCTCGCAGGCGGCCTGGTGTCGCGAAAAGGTCGCGGACCTCGTCGAGCGGGCCAACCGAGCTCTCACCGACCTGCGGGCCGGGCCCCGGGGCGACCGTTACCCCGAGTAACACTTTCACGACCTGCCGGCCCCGCGTGCCCGCGGGCCCCTGCCCCAAGTCGCTCTGCCGCGAGGAGCTTGCGGCTTTCCTTTGCCGGCGGCACGGCGTTCGCTATGGAGAGATGTCATGCCGCGCATTGGCTTCTCCGAGATCGAAGCGGTGCCCGACGCGTCGGTCCTCTCCGCGGGCTCGAGCGCCCCGCGTCTCGAGGATGCGCGAGTGACGCTGCGGTTCCGGCTCGTTTCGACCGACGATCGCAGTCTCGAGGCGCTGCGCTACGCGCGCCGCGCGATGCTGCGCGAGGAATGGACGCGCGGCGCCGAGGAAGGCGAGGCGTTGCTCGAGGAGGCCGTGTTCTCCGCCTTCGACGTGGTCTGGTCGGTCCCTGCGCTGGCGCGGGAGAGCGGCCGCGCAAAGCTCGAAGAACTCGTGGCGCGCGCCAACCGCGCGCTTGCGGACATGTCCGCCGCGGGTCGGTCTTCTCGGGTCGCCTCCCGGCCGCGAACGCCGTAGAATCTTACGGATGAGCGGTCGACGGCTTCGCCGCCTTCTGTTGCTGGCCCTGGCTGTGGGCATCGGCTACTGGATCTACCTGGACCGGCCGACCCTGACGGGATTGATCGACTCGATCACCGGCCCCCTCATGAGCTCGCAGGCAGCCGTGAAGAGCTCCGAGCGCAATCGCGTCGTCGGCGAGGCGACCACCGCAATCACCGAGGGGACCGACGCGGCCGTCGGGACGCTGCGCCAGGGGATGACGGCCTCGGAGGTCAAGGAGTTGCTCGGCAGCCCGGACAAGATCGAGCCGGAAGTGGTGGATGGGGTCGCGCAGACGCGCTGGACCTACGCGAAATTCAAGCGCGCGCTCGTCATGCGGGATGGGCGCGTGACCGCGATCGCCCTCCTGTAGCGCCCGGCGTCGCGGCGGCCGCTGCCGCTCCATACAGGCCGAGCCTTGGGTCGAGCACGACGCGGACCGGGATTGCGGCCAGGAGTTCTTTCATCGGCGGCTTCTGGTGGAAAGCCCGCAGAAACGCGGGAGCCCTCAGGGCCGGCAGGATCTTCGGGGCGATGCCGCCGGCCACGTAGACGCCTCCGGTCGCGCGGCACTGGAGGGCGAGGTTGCCCGCCTCCGAGCCGTAGATCGTCACGAAGAGCTCGAGCGCGCCGCGGCAGAGGCGGTCCTTGCGCGCGAGGCCGAGCCGGCTGATCACGGCGGCCCGGTCGTCCGCGCCGCGGATTTCGGCGGCCGCCGCGCGCCCCGGTCGCGAAAAGCCGTCGGCCTCGAGGAATTCGTAGAGCAGGGCGAGCCCGCTGCCCGAGAGGATCCGCTCGCGCGTCGCTCGCCCGAACCGGCCGCGCAGGAACGCCACGAGGCGGTCTTCGACGGCGGTGCGTGGGCCAAAGTCCACGTGGCCGCCCTCGGACGAGACCACGCCCTCGACCGCCCCGGCGCGCACGAGGACCGCCTGTCCGAGCCCGGTTCCGGCGCCGAGCAGTGCGATGGGCCCCTGCGGATCGGGCCGGCCGCGAACGAGCGTCGCCATCTGGCGGGGCCCGAGAAACCGCAGGCCGAGCGCATTCGCGCCGAAGTCGTTGACGATCGTGACGCGCGGGATCCGTGTGCGGCGCTCGAGATGCCGCTCGTCCAGGCGCCAGGGCAGGTTCGTGATCTTCGACTTGCCATCGCGCACCGGGCCCGCCACACCGAAGCCGGCCGCGCGAGGAGGGGTCCGCTCGCCCGAGAGAAATGCGGCGACGATCTCGTCGAGCCCGCCGTGCTCCGCGCTGCGGTACCGCTCGAGGCGGAGAACCCGGCACCGGCTGCGTCCGATCTCGATGATCGCCAGGGCCGTCTTGGTTCCGCCGACGTCGCCCGCGAGTACGCGCACGCGCGCAAACTACCATCGCAGTTGGAGGGAAGTGGCTTAGCATCGCGGGGCGCGGGAGCGGCGCGGCCACGGTCGAACGAGGCGGTCTTCTCTGCGAGCGGACAAAAAAAAGCCCCGGGTCGGGGTGGGGCCGCCCGGGGGGCGAAAGGAGGAGGTTGAGGTTCCTTTGCTCGCCAGACTGAGATTGCAAGCGGGTGGCCATGTCGAGCCAGGCTGGCAAG
>Ga0209048_10006726_pt1 | contig 10727 bp, 16 predicted proteins | sample FrelakmetCRP12CR_FD_187146 | JGI IMG/M metagenome (GOLD analysis project Ga0209048, IMG submission 187146) | Freshwater lake sediment microbial communities from the University of Notre Dame, USA, for methane emissions studies - CRP12 CR (SPAdes)... | ecosystem: Environmental > Aquatic >... | reverse complement strand
GCTGATTGCGAGTAAACTGCAGCGCAATCATGAGGATCCCCAGGCTGTTCCACACCGCGCAGGCTCGCATTGTCGCCGCTATCCTCTCGGCATTCGTGTTGTCGCTTCCGGCTGTGGCGCAGTCCGTGCTTTCAGTGGGTCCACGCAGCGTACAGACCTTGGTCCTCGAGCAACTTTTTGATCGAGCCGGCCGGTGGTATCTCATCGATGACGGTGACTGTTACACCTATCTCGAATCGCCCCATATCCATCTCGCACTCGACCGTTTGGCCCTGCGTGCCCATTTGTCGTCAAGACTCGGTCAACGGATCGGAAACGGCTGTGTGGGTGCCGACTTTGCATCCAATGTCACCCTATCCGGAAAGTTGCATGGCAGTGGACATTTTCTGATTCTGGACGACATCCGGATCGATCGCGTTGACGATGAATCGGCCCGTAATGCCCTCACTTTGGCTCTCCAGGTCAACCCGCAACTCATACCTCGCGCCGCGAACATCGATGTGTCTGCGTTTGTCAGAAAAGATGTGATTGCGGCCGGCGGGGCATCGGCTCGCCTCGATGAGTTCCGTATCGTGAACATCACGACCCGGCCGGACTCTATCGTGATTCAATTCGAATTGAGCTTGAGCGTGCCTTAGCGTCACTCGCGTTGTTACCACGCAAAGACGGCAGGCGCCTTGCGGCTTTGCTTATGACCAACGCGCCGCCCAATCCGGTGCCGGGCAACGCGCACCGCCTGCGCTCCGCTGGTCGGAACCGGGTGCCCGACCATGCCCTCACCGGATCACGTTCCCTTGGCGGGAGGAGGCGGAGCTATTTTTTGCCCTCTCCGAAGTTCGGGTGTTGCTGCTTGCAGGCCGCGATCAGTGACGGAGCAACCGACGGTAATGGCTTGTCGGCCTTCGCAGGCTGCTTCTTCCCCTGCATGATCGGATCGATGCAGTCCACCCATAACCCGTAGCCTTGCTTGTAGTCGCCCTGGACGAAGCCTGCAGACTTGCAGGCCGCCTTGATTTGATCGCACGGCCCCGGAGCCGGTTCAGCCGACTGCACAGCCCAACAGAGCGTCAACCCGGCAGCGAGGGTGCAGAACTTCGCGAGCGACATCGTCATGGAGCGCATGTTTGTCTCCCCAATGAGTGGTATCGGCGATTGAATATTGAGCCGCGGCTCGTCGCACGGCAAGAGCTCAGAGGATATTATCCAACAATACGGCGCGGCGCGTCGGTACAGATGCAAGGCGGGTCAACGTGGATTTCCCCGCTTGGATGGTGGATTCCCTCGACCGTGAAGCACGCCGGCTTGGCGTGACGCGACAGTCGTTGATCAAGTTGTGGCTTGCCGACAAGCTGGGTCAGCCGGCTGCTGTCGCCAAGCGGTGAGCAGGCTGCTGAATCAACTGTTAATTTAAAGCAGCCAGGATCGGGCAGAGGGGTGAGCTTGCACTCACCCCCATGTGTGAGGATCCGGCGTTCCACCACGGTCCGCGATGATTGCCCGCGCTCATGTGAGCACGAACAGCGTCCAGCCCTAAGGCACCCAGTTTATGCACGCGAGTCTGAGGCCGCTTCCCGATTCAAAAAACCTGTCAAGCACCTCGGTGAGGAAATAACTCGAAGACAGACTACGCCAATATGGCGTGTAGTTAACGGCATGCCGCATAGGAGGGTTGGGTTATCGGTCCGGCTCAGGTACCCCCATGACCCACGATGAGAAGCTATTCTTCAAGCAGCTCGGTGCTCGCATGGCCGCCTTGCGTAAAGACCAGGGCATGACCCAGGCGCAGCTCGCTGAGACCCTAGGACTCACTCAGCAGATGATCGCCTCCTACGAGGTCGGTCGACGCCGCGTGCCGGTCTCGCTGCTGCCGCAGATCGCCGAAACTCTTGCCGTGTCGCTCGATGAACTGATCGGCAAAAAAGACGTGACGCCGGCCAAGCGCGTCCCCGCACCGAAACTGCAACAACAGATCGAACGCATCCAGCAACTGCCGCGATCGAAGCAGCGCTTCGTGACCGAGATACTCGATACCGTCCTCGCTCAAGCCAGCCGCTAAAGGGGGTAAACCCATGGAACACATGATTCAGTTGCACATCGAGAAGCTCCCAGAGGGCGTGTACTTGGCCACCAGCGATGAGATCCAGGGGTTGGTCGCTCAGGGGCGCACCATCCAAGAGACGATCGAGATCGCGCGCGACGTGGCCAAGAAGCTGATCGAGGCGCAGACCGGTGCCTCTCTGCCGTCGGTCGCCGAGTCCTTCGACTACCCGGTGATTATCGCCACCTGATGGGACGGCTCGCCGGCTTTCGGTACCGCGACATCACCCGGCCACCAACCGCTACACCACCATCCCCAACCATCCCGGCGATATGCCGGAAGGCACGCTGCGCGCGATCCTCAAGCAGGCCGGCATCGAGCCTGAGGTGTTCCTGCAAAAGAAGTGATTGTCTGACAACAGCGGCTGCGAGCCTACCCTGTGATCCATAAAATACGACAAGAAATAAGCCTGATTTTCGTCAGGGCGATGGCCTCCCTCGCCACCATTGAATCCTAGAGTCCGTTCCGGAGACATGCGTCGCGGATGATTCCAGACGCGTTGATCACAAATTCACACGCCAGAAATGTGACGCGTAGCGCGTTTGCGACACTTGAAGAATGAGTTAAACCACCGTTAACTGGCCTCGTTGATTTGGCAAACCCGTCGAAAGGCGGGGACGCAAAGCCTCCGGTCTCCAGGGTTCTCGGACCCTAGATAGCGGGGTTGCCGGTGGCCGCGTTTCTCACGCGCCATCGTTAAACCCCTCTTGTCTCGGATGCTCGCGATGCCAGTCCGTCGCATCCGGCGTAAGGGGTTTAACATAAAATGGCGCAGCGTATTATTGCTGGATTGCTTGTCGCGGCGATCCTCTCTGCTTGTAGCGGTAACGGCTTAACCGGTTCCAATACCCCTACCGCGAGCGCTACGGCAGGGGCGACGGCCTACTCCAGCGCCATAGCGACCACCACACCGATCATCTTGCAGGGGACCCCGCCCGGCAGCGTGACCGTGGGAAGCCGCTACTCGTTCCAGCCAACCGTGTCCTCGAGTAGCGGCGTCGTCACCTTCGCGATCGAAGCACTGCCGGCATGGGCCACCTTTGACACCAGCACCGGTGTGTTGAGCGGTACGCCCAGCACGAGCGATGTGGGACTCACGCAGGACATCGCCATCACCGCCACCAACGGCACCGATACCGGGTCGGTGGGCCCCTTTACCATCCGCGTCAATCCCGAAACGCAACCGCCCAGCGACGCACCGCCGACCATCATCGGCACGCCGGCGCCCACGGTGACTGCAGGACAGAGGTACACGTTTCAACCCATGTTCTACGACGCGAACGGCAACCCGCTGAGCGTTTCGATCTCCAACTGTCCGACGTGGGCCAATTTCAGCACGGGGAGCGGGGCATTATCTGGTACGCCCACGGCCGCGCAGGTCGGCACGTACGCGAACATCGTCATCACCGTGAGTGACGGCACAAAGAGCGTCGCGCTCCCGGCCTTTTCGATTACGGTGGTCCCGACCGGGACCGATACGCCGGTCATCCGCGGCACGCCGCCCACCTCCGTCATCGCCGGCCACACGTACCATTTTCAGCCGACCGCCACGGATCCCGCTTCCAAGGCGTTGAAGTTTTCTATCCTTAACGCCCCGAACTGGACGACCTTCAACGCGACGACCGGAATGCTGGCCGGCACACCGGCCGCCGCACAGGAAGCCAGGTATTCGAACATCGTCATCAGCGCGAGCAATGGAACGTCGAACGTCTCGCTGCCGGCGTTCACGATCACGGTGACGGCGCCGGCCGCCTCCGACACTCCCGTGATCGGCGGCACACCGGCGACCTCGGCGGTTGCGGGACAGATGTACCGCTTTCAACCGACCGTGAGCGACCCTGCAGGCAAGACCTTGACGTTCTCCATCGTCAATCGCCCCACTTGGGCGAGCTTCAATGCCGCGACAGGGCTCTTCTCCGGCACACCCACCAGCGCCCAAACCGGCAGCTATCCGAGCATCGATATCCGCGTGAGTAACGGGATCTCGAGTGCCGCTCTGCCCGCGTTCAGTCTCATCGTATCGAAGGCGACGCCGCCCGGGAATCCGACGATTTCGGGAACGCCCGTCACTTCCGTGGTGGCCGGCAATGACTATCGCTTTATTCCGACCACCACGGATCCGGGTGGCGGTACGCTGACATTCAGCATTAAAAACGCACCCGGCTGGGCCATCTTCAGCACCGCGACGGGCGAACTATCAGGCACTCCCACGGCGGCCGACGTGGGTACGTACTCGAATATCACCATCAGCGTGAGCGACGGCAAGACGACCGCAACGTTGCCTTCGTTTCCGATCGCCGTGACGCAGAGTGCCAACGCCAGCGTCACCTTGTCCTGGACAGCGCCGACGGAAAATACCAACGGCACTCCCCTGACCAACCTCGCGGGCTATTGGATCTATTACGGAACCCGCGCAGATGCCATGACGAAGAGGGTGCAAATCGCCAATCCCGGCGTCGTCACCTATGTGCTTTCCAATTTGTCGCCCGGTACCTGGTATTTCTCAATGACTGCCTATTCCACGGCCGAGGTCCAGAGCGCCAACTCGGCGGTGGCGAGTCATGTCATCGACTAGCATTCCCAGGTTCTTATAGGGTCTTGCTGGCGACGTTCGAGAATGCGCCATCAAGATCAGCCTTCCCGGTCGTCGACCAACGGCAGGTAGGGGCCTGCGGGCGACAATTACGGTACAGATCCCCAGTCGCGTAACGCGGCAATCATCCCGTAGCGCTCGGCTTTCGTGTAGTACCGATCATCTGCCGTCACGAGCAACGCGTCTTCGTGCTCAAGCGCAACCGCGTGATATAGCGTGTCAAACAGATGATGATTGGTTTCGATCGCAAGGTTCGTTGCCCGTCGCATGACGTTCGGGTCATCGGTAGTCGGAAACTGTAATGCGGCGAGCATTTCGACATCGCGGACCGCCGTCTGAGGGGCGAGGCGGGCAGCCACCGCCGCCACTTCGGCCAACCAATGCACTGGCTGCAGAATCTCCAGGCCACCACGTACGACGGACTCGATGACGGCTGAAGCCTTCTCCGTATCGGGCTCGCGGGCAGGGTCCTCAAGTAGCCATTTGAGAACCACGCTCGCATCGAGCACGACGATCAAGGTCGTTCGGCCACTCGTGCCCTGCGGATCTCCTCGCCGGTGATCGATGGCCGGCTCACACGCGCGCTACCCAATTGGCGGAACAGTCGTTCGCGTCTAATTTGGAGCTGCCGCTCGCGCACCGCCCGTCGCATCAACTCGGCGACGATCGAACTCTTGTTCTGATCACCGAAGGCTTTGTCGAACGCCGCCTTCACTTCATCGGGTACGCTGAAATTGACGGTCGCCACTGTCCGGCTCCATTGTTGAAATGTTCAACAACAGCACTATACGCCGGTCGCCGCTAGCGTCAATGGCGATTTCGAGGGCGCCTTGATCAATTATCACGCATAAGTCATTGGCGGAAAGGGTGGGATTGTTCGCGGCGGACGCCGCTCATCCCTCGCGAAGCCTCGGGACCGTCGCAGCTTCGCCGCGACGTCCAACCTGGAAAAGCCGGGTCGTCAAATCCACGAAGAGGTCGATAGAAAACAGAAAGTTCATGAAAGGCCTGCGGCTCACCGCCCCCTGGAAGCCCCCCATCTCCCCGCTTTTGGCGGCAGGTCTGTCCTAACCCATAGAGGAAATCGACGCGATCGGGGGCAGAGGCTTCATTCTCCTGTTGCAACGGCTGCTTAAGCCTTTTATACGCAACTTGCAATTTGAGTATAATTATTTATACTCACTTTGCAAACTGCGGATAAGAGGCCTGCTATGCCTGCCCCCTTACTTGTGGTCCAGACGACCTATGCCGAGCTACTGGAGCGCTGCGCATCGACCGCTTTCAGCGACGCGTTTCCCGAAGACGGCACCTTCACGTCGAAGGCGATCAACGGACGCCGCTATTGGTACTTCCAGGTACGAACCGCCGAAGGTCGCGCACAGCGATACGTTGGGCCTGAATCTACCGAATTACTCGAGAGAATCGGTCATCACAGGGAGGCCCGGGACGATGAACGCGAACGGCGCGCCCTAGTCTCCACGCTGGTGCGATCTTTCGGACTTCCTGCCCCGATTCCGCAAATCGGCGACATCGTCGCAGCCCTTGCCAGGGTGGGCATCTTCAGGCTCCGCAGCGTACTGGTCGGAACGGTGGCGTATCAGAGTTACTCCGCCGTGCTGGGCATCAGGCTTCCTGGCGCCCTCCTCCAAACCAATGACATCGACATTGCGCAATTCACCAACGGCTCGGTTGCGATGGGAGATCAAACACCTCCCATGCTCGAGGTTCTGCAGGCGGTCGACAAGACTTTTCGCGAGATCCCACACACATCCGCGCGACGCGGGGTCACGAGCTATGCCGCCAAGGGCGGGCTGCGAGTCGACTTCGTAACATCGAATGAAGGACCTGACACGGACGATCCTCAAAGTCTCCCTGCCCTTCGGACGGATGCGCAGCCCTTGCGCTTCCTGGATTTCCTCATACACGAGCCTGTGCAGGCAGTGGTATTGCACGGTCCTGGCATCCATGTTCAGGTTCCCGCCCCCGAACGTTACGCTGTCCACAAACTGATTCTCGCGCAACGCCGCCCCCCAGGCGTTGCCAAGCGGGATAAGGATCTGCAACAAGCTGCGGCACTAATCGAGGCTCTTGCACAAAAACGGCCAGAGGAACTCAAGCTTGCTTGGGAGGAAGCGCATGAGCGCGGCCCAAAGTGGCGCAAGCTGCTGTTGATTGGCATGAGTCGACTCGACCCACACGCTCGAGATCTCGCGCTCAAAGCTCTGGGCCGAGCTCGCGAGATCCTTCCGGGAATCGATCTCACTTTCAACAATCCCACCGCGCGTTACGATTCAGGTCGGGACGTCGTCACGTTCACAGGAGAAGCACTCGGCAGCCCGGTCGTGTGTGATGTCAGCCGTGAAACGCTCGAAGATTACTTCGATGCCGACAATCTCGAGAAGACTGGGCGTCTCGAGGCCTTCCTTAAAAATCGTTCGAAGATCGAGCAATTGATGCGTACGAAGTATCTGTCATGGCACGTTGATGAACCCGAAACCGTGCTTCTCAAAACGTTGGATGTGGAAAAATTACTCAAGGCGACATCGAATCAACGCAGTTGACCTGCCCTGAAGTCCCCTCGCCTCCCCGTATTTGGTTGCGCAGTCCCGCAAGCACGGAGGCGACTACGTTCATTTCCTTCCCGCTAATTCGATCGCCTGCAGGTACGGTGACATAGGATTTTCGACACGCAGCAGCCGGCCGTAGTGCAGCAGTTCACGGTTCTGCACTCGCTTTCGTCGTCGCGCTAGACGCCGCGCCTCGAGCGGGACGTCCAGCCCGAGCTTGTTCCTGAACTTGAAGCAATCCACCACAGCGCGTGCGGCACTGTAGATTTTCAGCGGCATTTTACCTATGTGATGCGTCTCGAGGCCTTCATTTGCGGCGGACGAAATACCGATTGGCGCTTCGGTCAAGCCGAAGCACGCAGATATCGCCGCACATTTGCCTGGGCGCGCAATCCTTACCATAATTCATCTGGTAAGGAATATGGAGCCAACCATGAGTACAGAAGCGACGCTGACCAGCAAGGGTCAGACGACTATTCCTAAGCCGATTCGGGACAGTCTCGGTATGAAGACGTTGATGCCGGACGGCGTTGTCCTCATGCGAGTAAAAAACAAGCGCGTATCTGAACTCGCGGGGCTTCTCTATAAAAAGGGCAGGAAGCCTGTGCCCATCGAGCTATTGTCGCGCTGATGCTTTGGTGTAGATACCAACGTTCTCGTCCGGTACTTGACTCGAGACGACCAGCCGCAGCATGAGAAGGCACGGCGATTGATTGATCGCAGGGTGAGCAAGGGCGAACCAGTCTTGGTAAGTCTGCTGGTCTTGCTGGAAACGGAATGGGTGCTTCGAAGCCGGTACGAATTGGTAAAGTCAGAGATAGTCGCGGCTTTCTCCGCACTGTTGGACACCGCCGATCTGGCCTTCGAGGACGAGCCATCTGTTGAGCGTGCCCTCTATTCTTGGAAGGATTCAGCGGCCGATTTTGCCCGCTGCCTGATCGAAGCACGCAATCGCCGTTCGGGCTGCCGCGCCACGGCGACTTTCGATGGCAAGGCACTGAAGCTCGCCGGTTTCGTTTCGGTCTGATTCGTCCCCAGAAGTCCCCGGAATTCGGCAGTAGATTGGCAGTAGGGAAAGGGCCCGGTGACTCAAATCCGCCGACTCGCACAGCCGCGAATCACAAATGCACGTAAGTGACTGTTTCATAAAGAGGCTCAAAACATCCAAATAGCCCGCGTTTAGGTATTCGCGCTTCACGTGCAAATCAAATGCAAATCGGCTCGTGGTTACCGCGCGCCGATAAGAAAGACCGATACAGCTCGCATTCTGGCCGCCGTACAAGCCCCATGACCGGCGCGGCGCGCCCAAGCCCATCGGGTGATGCGCTTTGCGAAGAAGGCATTTATGCTCAGGAATGATTGCGCGGTCGCAGGCGACCGATCTCCGGGACCGCCATTGGTGATGCTCCTTCCAAACTGGGTGGACCAATTTATGAAACCAGAGATAAGCACACTCATTCAAGAACGCCCCGAGGTGCGCTCCTCTGCGCGATCCGTCGTCGGCAGAATCTTGATGCACGCTGGATTTATCGTGATCGCCGCCGGTCTGTACGTGGCCCACGGGCATTTCTCCGCACAAACACAGCCCATGCTGTCGCTGGCGTGCCTGGTGGGGGCCGCTGGCTTTGCGCTGGCCCCGCTGCGGGCCCTACTCGGCGAATTGCTCGGACTCGAATCCCAGGTACTGCATCTGGTGCATGGCGTAGGCGGCCTGGCGATCGTCGGTCTGTCGCTCGGCGGTGTCATTTCGAGCGGCCCCCTCCAGACGCATGCTGCGCTTGCACCTTTTGCCATCATGGGCGCAGCCCAGGCGATCATGCACCAGGATCATCCTCGCAACGCTCAACAGGCCGAGGCCTTGCGTCGCTTTGCAACCTCCCTTCCGGAAGTCGCGCAGATCAGCAAAGGCGGTAGCCTGACCTCGCCGGAGAACGCCGCGCGAGCGGTCTCGATCCTCAGTGATCTGCTGGCGAAGGCGCAGGCCCTGGGCGAAACGGAGTTGCAAGCAGACCCCGGCTTTCAAAGCGCGCTCCGGCAGGTGACGACGCGCTTCGGGCTCTCGCTCGGCCTCGACAGTATCAACAACGCGATCAACACGCTCGCTAAGAACCCCGCCGCAGCCAGCGCCGTGCCGGGCCTGCGTCGGCAGCTTGCCAAAGCGCGGAACGCGTCAGATAGAAAGGAATCACCGGCAAGCCCATGAGCTTGCACTGCACGCATCACAGTTTCGCGACTACCTCTTCGGCGAGTGTCTTCTCGTTCGACTTGATCTGCTCCTTGGGGACGCCGAAGACAATCACTTGGAAGACCGAACTGCCCTTCCTGACGTAAATGCTCGTGTTCATTGGCGACGCGACGTAGAACGCGTCGTCGCCGACGCCGCTCACCGGCGTCTTAACGCTCGCAAACAGCTGCGCGTATCTGTCGAAGCGCTGCGTCGGCGTCAGTGTTCCCACGACGCCCAAGAGGTAAAGCACGACCCGCGTCTGGCTTGAGCTGCCCTGGCCCGCAAGTGGCCACACACACTCCCTCGAGTCGTGCGGATGGTCACCCGGAATGCCATCGCCGGGATACACACCGTTGCCCATGGAAACGCCCATGACTGTGCTGACGCGAGCCTGGGTCAGGAGTGAACAGGCATCGCGCTCGTCCGCAGCTGCCGCCAGCGAACTACCGGCGGAAGCCGTGAGGAGGGCTCCAAGCGCTAATGAACCAGCGATCTTCGGTTGCATGTCGATTCCCCCCCGCGAGATACGCTCAATCAGTCTATCGGGCATGCTGCTGACCCACAACTGCTGCCGCTTGAACTCCGGTCTGTTGCGGGTCTGCGTGTTTTCCGGCGTGATCGGCGAAAGTCATTGACTGAACGATCATCGGCGTAGAAGAATCGGCGAGTGGGCCGGGATGATGCCCACGTCCGGACGCTTGCCGCATCTCGTCAATGGTTCAATTCGAACCCCGAGGTACATCCAATGGGTCAGTGTGCTTGCATGACCGGGCAGAACTCCGACCTGCGACCTTCGTCAAGGGCCAAGACGCTCTCAATGGGGCTGACTGTTTTGCTCCTCGCCCTCTCTTACAGCGCGGTAGCTGCGGAAACTCCGCAGCAAAGCTGCGACAGGCTGGCCGGAGACGCCGCCGTAAAGCTCGAGAACATTGACGCCGCGAGCGCCGTCCCGGCTTGCGCGGCGGCGATGGCGGCCGGCCAGACGCCGCGGGTGGAATACGAATATGGCCGCGCGCTCGAGCGGGCCGGCCGGCGCGATGAGGCCAAGCAACTGTATCAATGGGCGGCTGACGACAATTACGCGCCCGCGGCGGCAGCGCTGGCACGGCTGAATGGGGCGGCGCCAGCCGCACCGGCAACACCTAATGCCGTCGCGTCGTCCTCGGGCATTTCCGCCGGCGATCCGGCCGATCGCGCCAAGTTGGCCGCGCGATATGACGCACTCGGCGCAATCGCCGCCGA
>Ga0209048_10006725_pt1 | contig 10727 bp, 11 predicted proteins | sample FrelakmetCRP12CR_FD_187146 | JGI IMG/M metagenome (GOLD analysis project Ga0209048, IMG submission 187146) | Freshwater lake sediment microbial communities from the University of Notre Dame, USA, for methane emissions studies - CRP12 CR (SPAdes)... | ecosystem: Environmental > Aquatic >... | reverse complement strand
GGTGGATGGCGAGGATGAGGAGGTCGCGCACGGTGCGAACCGTATCATGGCCGCCCGCGCGCGCAAGACTGCCCCATACAGGCGAATTCCCTCATACTACGATTTCGCCACCCACACGATCAAACGCGCCGCCGCAACTTGCGGCGCCATCTGCCCCCGACCGGCGAGGGCAAGCAGGATCTGCCCGCACCTTCGAACCGCCAAGTGCGGTCCGGATGCAGGGAAGCACGCATGACCGTTCGGACTGTCAATCGGCAGGTCCCAGGTTGGAGCCCGAGTCGGGAGCGCGGGGCTTGCGGCCTTGGCGGTGCGGCCGCTGGCCACCGAGAACCCCGGCCGGGGCCATACGCGCGTCGACGGGGCACTGACCCGCTTCGTCCACAGGTTGGGCCGCCGGAGGATTCGCCGGATCCTGAAAGATCACGCGTTCGAGCCCGCACCGGAACGCGGCAAGGGCCGGTCCCGGTCGGCCGAGGGATCGACGACAGACAAGTGCCCCGTCTTGACCCAGGTGACCGTCTCCTGCTCGACGTACGGGCAGTGTTCGCTCCCATCAGGGTTGCGCAACCAGGCGCCTCGGGGGTAGCTGCCGTGTTCGTCCTTCAATTCACCGGCCAACACGAAAATCTCCTCGCCGCCAAGGTGGCGATGAGGATGGAAGCGCTCTCCTGGCGGCCATTTCACCAGCGCCACATGTTCGCCGGCAAATTCATGCAACGGCATCACCTTCAGGTTTCCTTGTCCGGGGAGCCAGCTTGCGCGGGCGGTATCGATGCAAACCGGCGCCGTATCATCGGGCAGGAACTGATGCAGCTTGACCAGCAACACGCAGCCCTGCTTGCTGTACGGCGCGTGGCTCGCTCCGGGCGGATTGCGAAAATAGGTGCCGGCGCCGAAATCGCCATGCTCATCCGAAAAAATGCCTTCCAGCACCAGGATTTCTTCCCCCGCCGGATGTCCATGTCGCCGAAACGAAGCTCCCGGATCGTAACGAACAATGCTGGTGGCGTGGCCTCGTTCGGCCTCTTCGCGTGCCAGCGGCTTTCGCCAGACGCCGGTCGCAGGGCTAGCTTGCCACGGCAGATCATTGGTATTGATCATCACCCGCTGCTCGAACTGCATGTTGAGCGTCATGGGCTGCCGCCGTCAGCGCCCAGCGAGAGATGGCGGGCATGGAACCGGAGATGGTCCTCGATGAAACTCGAGATGAAGAAGTAGCTGTGGTCGTACCCGTCCTGCATCCTCAACTCGAGCGGGACGTTGCGCTTGATGCACGTCGCTGTCAGCAAATCAGGCTTGAGCTGGGTAGCCAGGAATGGGTCACGGGTCCCCTGGTCGACGAGCAGCGGTGGTCCACTCCAGCCGCGGTCTTCGATCAGCGCGGTCGCATCGTATTCGCGCCACCGCGCGCGGTCGTCGCCGAGGTACCCGGCAAGGGCGTTTTCGCCCCAAGGACAACGCATCGGCGAGCATATCGGGGCAAACGCCGAGACCGACTTGTAGGATCGAGGATTCTTGAGCGCGATGGTGAGCGCGCCATGCCCGCCCATGGAGTGGCCAAAGATTCCGGCATGCGACGGGTCCACCGGGAAACCCGCGCCGACAACCTCGCGCAACTCTCCGACGACGTACGAATACATCCGGTAACCCTGGGACCAGGGCGCCTCGGTGGCATCGACATAGAAACCGGCGCCGAGGCCAAAATCGTAGCTCGCTCCCTCCTCCGGAAGGTCGAGACCGCGGGGACTGGTATCCGGCACGACCAGAGCGAGGCCCAGTGCAGCGGCAACGCGCTGAGCGCCGGCCTTGACGATGAAATTCTCTTCGGTGCAGGTCAGTCCGGAGAGCCAATAGAGTACCGGCACCCGGCCCGCGTGCGCCTGCGGTGGCACGAAAACGCCGAAGCGCATCGTGCATCCCGTTTCGGTCGACGCGTGGGCATACGTTCCCTGCACACCGCCGAAACACCGGTTCTGGGAGAGGATCGTGATGGCGGGATGCACGTCGAGGCAGGCCGGCCTTGATCGCAATGCGACCCCGTAGGGGGCTGCATTGCGCCTTGCATTACCGCAACGTCATGCGCGGGCGACCACGCCCTTGGCTTTCGCCGCATGCGTGGCAATGAGATCCATGATGGGTGGGGACAGGCAATCATAAGGCTCCAGGCCAAGCTCTTTCAACCTGGTCCTGACGGCGCCCATGTTGGCGGGATTGGCCCCGGACTCGATGATGGAGGAGACGAAAGCCGCGAATTCCGCCGGTGCCCAGCCCGGATCGGATGACAGTTCGGTATGGAAGAAGTCGAAGCCGTACAGCGGGTGATTCGTGTTCTCGATGCGTCCGTACATGTGCACGCCGCATTCCTTGCACGCATAGCGCTGGATGGCCGCGTTCGGGTCCACGATCTTCAGCTTGCCTTCGTTTGCAGTCACGCTGAGGTTGGCGCGAGGCGTGACCGCAACCTGCGAGAACAGCGCGCCGGCCGGTTTCCAGCACTTCGTGCAGCCACAGACGTGGTTGAAGGCAGCCTGGCCCTTGATCGAAACCGAAACCTTGTTGGTGGAACACTTGCAATGCAGCGTACCGCCGGCGAAGTTTGCAGCCGCGGGCGTGAGCCCCTGATCGACCGCCGGATGGATTGAAAGTGCATTAGCCATGGTCAAATTCTCCTCTTGGAAGGTCTTCCGCCGAACCGCCGGCGCCAACACTTGCGTCGCGAATCCTGAACCTAAAGCAAGGCAGATGCAATGGGTGACAACGGGACGAGTCAACCGGTGCGAAAACAGTAGCGTCAGAACGTGACGACCGCCCGAATCGATCTGCCTGCGTGCATAAGGTCGAACCCTTCGTTGATCCGATCGAGCGGCAGGACGTGGGTAATCAGATCGTCGATGTTGATCTTGCCGTCCATGTACCAATCGACGATCTTCGGCACGTCGGTACGACCGCGTGCGCCGCCGAAGGCGGTTCCCTTCCACACCCGGCCGGTCACCAATTGGAACGGACGCGTGCGAATCTCCTGTCCCGCACCGGCGACGCCGATGATGACCGATACGCCCCAGCCGCGATGGCAGCACTCGAGCGCCTGGCGCATCAGCTCGACGTTGCCGATGCACTCGAAGCTGTAATCGGCGCCACCCTTCGTAAGATCCACGAGATAGGCGACGATATCGCCCTTCACCTCTTTGGGGTTGACGAAGTGCGTCATGCCGAATTTGCGCGCGAGCGCTTCCCGCGACGGGTTGATGTCGACGCCCACGATCATGTTGGCGCCCGCCATGCGGGCCCCCTGGACCACATTGAGCCCGATGCCACCGAGCCCGAACACCACGACATTTGCTCCCGGCTCGACCTTGGCCGTATTGATCACGGCCCCGATGCCGGTGGTTACGCCGCAGCCGATGTAGCAGACCTTTTCGAACGGCGCGTCGTCACGAATCCTGGCCACGGCGATTTCAGGCAGCACCGTGAAGTTGGCGAAGGTCGAGCATCCCATGTAGTGATACAGCGGTTTGCCGTTCAGCGAGAAGCGGCTGGTACCGTCGGGCATCACGCCTTTGCCCTGCGTTGCCCGGATGGCGGTGCAGAGATTGGTCTTGCGCGACAGGCACGATTTGCACTGGCGGCATTCGGGTGTGTAAAGCGGAATGACGTGGTCGCCCTTCTTGACGCTGGTCACCCCCGGGCCCACATCGACGACAATGCCGGCGCCCTCGTGACCCAGGATCGCCGGGAACAGGCCTTCCGGATCGGCGCCGGAACGCGTGAATTCGTCGGTGTGACAAATGCCGGTCGCCTTGATCTCGACCAGCACTTCGCCCGCCTTCGGTCCGTCGAGTTGCACCGTCTCTACCACCAACGGTGCCCCGGCGCTATGCGCGACAGCAGCACGAACGTCCACGATGTCCTCCCTTGATTGGCAGAAACAAGAACAGATTCACTGTGACAAACTTCCGGCCGTTGTGTCAAGAATCCCGCCTTTCGGCGCGAACTGGACGTTCACGTGGCCAGCGTTCGAGAGCAGGGGCTTGCCGCGCTCGTCGAAGTCGCCGCATGTGCCAATGCGCCGGCAGCACCTCAGCGCAGTGTTGAAGCGGCGGTGAGGCGTGCCGAATCGAGCTTCAAGCGCGCGCTGAATTCGAGATCCTGATTATCGACCACCCTGGCGTCGAGCTCACCCTCTCCCTGCGGAACGAAGTAAAAACGAAAGTTCGGATTTTCGCTGATCGAGAAATCCACATCGGCGCGCATGACAAGTTTCCCACCATAGCGGACTTCGACGCCACGCACGAAATGCGGGGTCGCATAACTACGCGTCACCTGGTCCATGGCGAGTCCCGAATCGTTCGGATGGCTGATCATCAGCTGGGCGAGCGCAGGTCGGCCTGCTTCGACCGCATCGCCGACGCGTAAACGCATCTTGCCGAGGTTGGCCTTGGCGGCGACCGCGTCCTTGCCCGCGGGCGCCGAGCAGCCGCCCGACGCCTTGAGGTAATTGGCGGCCATGTACAGCTTCCCGTCGTTCGTCAGCGCGACCGCGCGGACATAGGTGTACTCCTCGATCCGGATCCGCGTCTCGATGTCAGCGCGGCCGCTTTCCAGCGTAAAGTGGAACACCGCCGCGATCGGCGACGGATTGTTGTCGATGATGAGCCATATCTTTTCGATGTAGCGATCCTTGGTCTGCGGGAACCGCGCCCGGATCGCCAGCGGGACGATGGCCGCGTCCTCGGCACGCTTGGGCGTATCCAGAGTGATCACGTCGTCGGCGGCTGCAAGCGGGGCGTTGCCGAATACGCTCGCGTGCACTTTCTTCCAGATGACGCTGTCCGCGGGACCCGCAACCTGCCCCCACGCCGTACTGGCGGCAGCGAATCCCAATGCCACCAGCACACAGACAAAGCGACGAGTCATGTCAACCTCCGTCCGCCGCCTCCGGACTCTGCGCCATTCGGGGCAGGGCAGGCAGCAAATGCTGACAATATACGCCTTCGCGCTCAGTCGGCCCACTCAAGCTCGGCGTAGGCCGCGGTGACGTTGCGCCGGTGAAACTGGTCGAACAATAGCCATTGTTCGCGCTCGCCATCGACGGTCGCCAGGGTCTCGGCCAGAGTGCGCTGGGCCTTGATGGCTGCGCGCACATCGGCGAGGAGGCCATTGAGGTAGCGCTCTTCCGGCGCAATCGCCCCCGGCCAGGCGAGCGCGCGGCCGTGCCCGGGAATGGCGAGGTTCGCGCGGACGGTCTTGAGTTCTTGGAGTGCGGCCAGGAAACCGCGCAGGTTGCCGTCGAGGACCGGCACATGACCGACGAACGCCAAATCGCCGAGCCACAGCGTCCGGCTTGCCTGATCGAAGACCGTGAGATCGGTGTCGGTGTGTGCGGTCGGCCAGGCACGCAGGCTCAGGACTCGTCCGCCAAGATCGATCTCCTCGATGGTCGCGACCGAGCGCGTCGGCATGATGATGGCACTCTGCTGTGCAACGTCGCCAAGGTCCCGTCGCAGCGCATTGAGGTAATTCGGGCCGCGCCGCCGCAGCGCGTCCGCAAGGCGGGCATGGCCGATGAATTCAGGATGATCGTCGGCGAACGCAGCGTTGCCGAAAACATGATCCGGATGGACATGCGTGTTGATGACATAGCATACCGGCACCGTCGCAACGCGCCGAATCGCCTGCCGCAGCGCTCGACCGAGCGCAAACGTTCCTCCGGTGTCGATGACGGCGACGCACCGGGCGCCGACGACAAAGCCGAGATTGGCAACGTCGCCGAAATTGGCGCGCGTCATCTCGGCTTGCTGCCCGTAATGCACGTACACGCCCGGAGCCGGGTTTTCCAACGCCAGATCGGGCATGTCCGGCGACGTCCCGGCGACGGCTTGCGACCACGCGATTGCAGCACCGGCAAACAAGAATGCGCGCCGGCACCGCGCCGGCAGACGCGGAGCGACGGAAATGCGACTGCGGTGCCCCACCATCTACTCGTTCCTGATGAAGCAGGCTTTCTTGGCGCTGTCCTGCAGCTCACGGAACGAGGCAATCAGCTTGCGCCCGTCCTTCAGGTCGCGCATGACGCCTCCGCGTTCACCTGCAATCGTGATGCCATTGGCGACGGTCGACAGATCGACCCACGTGCTGTAGGCGACCTTGTCGGCGATCGCGTCGATGGCACAGGAGCATTTGTACATCGACTCCTGCGGTGGCGCCTTGCTTTCCCTCATGCAGGTCAGCACGAACTCGATTCGGGCGCGGGTCGGAAAGTCATTCGCGTATCCCAACGGCGAGGCGCCGAGGACCAACAACAGCGCATGGCGTATTTGCATGGACGGTCTCCTCGAGGGGCGGTCCGTCCGGCGCACTTCACCGTTCGCCGGCGAAGCGCAGGGTTTCGGCAATGACGACCTCGCGCGCTTGCCCCGAGGCGCCCGGCGGGACGGACAATTCGCTGCGCAATTCGACGACCTTGCCGGGCACGTCGTCCGACAACGTGAAGATGTAGGTCTTCTGCGCGAATTTCTCGTAGCGCGAGCGTGCCGGGTCGTCGCGATATGGCGCAATGTGAATTGCGGTGGCCGCGATTCTGCGCGGTCCGACGTTGACCATTACCGCCTCGACTCGCCCGCCTTCGGCAAGTGCCATGCGGATTCTCTTGCGGTAATAGTTGATCGAGCCGCCGGTCAGGCGATGCATTTCGCGCACTTCGCGTTCGAGAAAGAACAGGATGACCGGATTCGCGTTGGCCGCGTCGATGTCCGACAACTCCAGCTTGCGCGTATCACTGAGGTACTCGACTTTGACCGATTGGCTGCCTCCAGCCGAAGGGGGCGCGACGATCACCCGCGCGGTATCGTCGACCGGGCCTTCGAGCGATCCCCGCTTCATATAGATGTATTCCAGCGTGGCTGGTCCGGGAATGCCACGCAGATGGTCGTCAATGAACAGCCGCTTCTCGGCAACCGAGAACTGGCTGGGATCGGCCGCCTGCGCCAACCCGGCGAACGGCAGCGCCGCGACGGCGAGGACGACGGTGACGCGCCAAGGCACGGTGCGCATGGGCTTCATGGGGAAACGCCCAGCCGTTCGACGACGCCGCGCAGTTGAGCTGCAAGGTCCCGATCCAGGTCGGCAAGCCGCTCTCCCGCGCGCTGCGAGGCCGCGGTATTCCCAACGGCCAGGTAGGCGAGCGCCAGTCCGTACCATGCGGCCGGGACATCGGGTCCAAGGGCCACGGCCTCGGTGTAGGCACCGACGGCTGCCTCGGAACGATCGAGTTTCTGCATGGCCGCGCCGCGAAAGCGCAACGGCTCGGCGTCACGCGGATCCGCCGCCGACCAGCGCTCCGTGAGTTCGATCAGCTCAGCCCATCGGCCTTCGGCGGAAAGCGGCGCGGCGCGCATGAAGTACGGCAGGGTCTGGGCATCGCCCTGCCAGAACGGCATGGCGTCAGGCAACGGATGGATGTCGGTCCACTGACCTTCCGCGGGCAATTGGTCGCGAATCCAGCGCACCGGCAACGAGTAATAGCTGCCGCCCGATCCCCGCATGCGAAACGTAAGCAGCCCGACCAGCGCTCCGGATGCATCGAAAAGACCGCCCCCGCTTGCGCCGGACGTGAACGCCGCGTCCGATGCGATGACGCGTCCGCCGTCGAGCGAATGCAGCGCCTGTACGCGGCCGAACCGGAGCGTCTTGCCGGTGCCTCCCGTGAAGCCGATGGCGGCGACCGCTTGCCCCAGTTGCAGCGATCCGCGCTCGCCCAGGCTCGCTGGCTGGCCGCTCCAGGTGGGCGCGCGCAGAAAGCAGAGATCATGGGCCGTGTCGGCGAACTGTTCGGTGACCGCCCAGAGGCTTCCGCCGCCGGAGATTCGAATCGTCGCGGCATCCCGTGTGACATGGCAATTGGTCACCACGATCGAGGGCGCAACGGTGACGCCGCTGCCGACGGAAAGGCCTCCTCGTTCGCGCTCGGCCTCCACCCTGACGACACTGGCCGATACCGAAACGAACGTCGCCGGCTGCAACGCTTGTGCGGCCGCGACAGAACTCTGCAGCACCGACACCATGAGGATTGCGGCGACCCGCTGCCAAGCGCATCCGGGCGGCGCGAGCGACGCCCGGCCGAACAGCCGCTCCAGCCCGTGCCGGCGCGAAGTTCCATGCGCCCGGTCAAGTCTGCTGCCGCTAGTCAATTAGCTCGCCGCGTTCGTCGACCAACGGGATGTTGTACTCGCGCAGGATCGCCGTGATCGCCTGCTGATTTTCGCCGATGAGCTTCTGCACGCTCGCCTTCCATTCGGGCTCGCCATGACGGACTCCCATTGCGATCGCGTAATCAAATTTGACACCGGGTTCCGACCTGAGCGGAATCACGGCCAGTTCCACGTTGCGCACGCGCTTGGCGTAATAGCCGGCAATCGGACCCCAGACGATCGCGGCGTCGATCCTGCCCTGTGCGAGGTCCTTCTCGATGATTTCCCCGGGATACTGTTCCGGGTCTGGCGACAGCATGGGGTAAGGTTTCGCCTGCGCTTCCAATCCGTGCTTTACCAGCCAGGCGGAGGCGGGTGACCGGTCATAGATTCCGATTTTCAGCTTGGTTCGAAGATCGGTCGGCAGCGCACCCAGTTCGGCGCCGGTGCGCACCCGGTCGAGGCCCTTGCCCTTAGGATACACCAGCGCGTAGGTCGAACGATAATAGGGGGTCGTCGTCGATACCTGATCGTAGCCGGCGGGCACGCTCATCACGATGTCGCAGCGGAAATCTTCGCCGGGCAATTTGTATCGCAGCGTGTTGCGGATGAAATTCATGCGCTGCGGGAACGCATAGTTCTTCACCGGCAAGCCGAGTTGTTGTGCAAACAGTTCGGCAATCCGATTCTCGAATCCTTCACCGTTGGTGTTGGCAAACGGCATATTGCCTGGGTCGATGCACGGACGAAACGCGGTTCGCGTCTCTTGGGCGCCCACGCTGCCGCTTCCCAATGTCACCGCCAGGACAAGCACCAGGAAGGTCGTGCGGCCCAGGTTTGTCGGTGACGCCGCTTGCGTAGCCAAGTGCGCATTGGGCCGCACCAATCGCGCACCGGGGGCGCCGCCATCGATCATTGCTTCAGCTCTTCCACCTTCGCGCGCGTGATGTCACCGGCGGACCGGCCCTTCAGGTAGGCGTACAGATTGTCGATGTTATCCATGACCATCTTGCTGCTCGAGAAACTGACCATGCCTTTCTCGAGCCGTCCGTCGCGCACCGTCTTGACGAAATCTTCCTTGCTGAGCGTCTTGAGGCTTTCGAGCAGCGACGGCCCGACCAGACCTTCCTGATTGGCGCCGTGACAGCGGTCGCATGCGCCCGACCGCCAGGCGCGAAAACCGTTCATCGTATTGGAATCCACCTTGTAGCCGTCCACGACAGTGTACAACTTGGGGTTGCCGGCCGCCGCCTTGTCCTGAGCGATGGCGGCGCCCGGCGCGATCAGCATCGCCCCAAACACCAACACGACTGCCTGCCATGTCGCGAGATTGCGCATTGTCACCGACCGATGTGATGGCGCGGGAAATCAGTAGCTCTAGAGTGCCACTCGCGCCGAAAGTTTCAGCGGCCCGCCGACAAACAAAAAACTGCCGGCGTGGCGCGTGCCACGCCGGCCCCGTTCGAGACAATATCGGGACTACTGCGGAAGCGCGAATACGGTCAGCGAACCGCCCAGCTCGGTGTAGTCGCGGAGTTCCTTGTAGCCGCCAACTGCGCCCAGGCCCTCCTGATCTTTCTCGAGTCCTGCGGCCATGCCGATGCCGGCCCAACCGCCGATGCCCGAGAAGACGCCCATGTACTGTTTGCCCTTGTGCACATAGGTGAACACGTTGCCGATGATGCCCGATGGCGTCTTGAACTTGAACAGCTCCTTGTTGATGTCGTTGGCGTCGACGCACTTGAGATAGCCTTCCAGCGTCCCGAAGCACGCGATTCCGCCGGCGGTCACGAGTGCGCCGCTCCAGACCGAGAACTTCTCGTCCTTGGACTGGACGATCTTGCCGTTTCCAGCGTCCCAGACGATGAAGTTGCCCATGTTGGTGCCACCGGGTGCCGGAAACATCGACAAGGTCGCCCCGACGTACGGCTGCCCAGCAACGTAGTCGACCTTGAACGGTTCGTAGTCCATGCAGACATGATTGGTCGGGACGTAGAACATGCCGTTCTTGGGATTGAATGCGGCCGGTTGCTGGTCCTTGGAGCCGAGCGCCGCGGGGCAAATACCTTTGGTATTGACGTCCGCACCGTTCCTGGCGGTCGAGAACCTGGCCACCGTAATGGGGCGCCCGGTCTTCATGTCAACGCCGGTCGCCCAGTTGACGGCCGGGTCGAATTTTTCGGCCACCAGCAGCGCGCCCGTCGCGCGATCGAGCGTATAGCCGAAGCCGTTGCGGTCGAAATGCACCAGCGCCTTGGTCGGCTTGCCCTTGACGTTGATGTCGGCCAGGATCATCTCGTTGATGCCGTCGAAATCCCACTCGTCGTACGGCGTCATCTGATACGCCCATTTGGCCATGCCGGTGTCGACGTCGCGCGCAAATATGGTCATCGACCACCGGTTGTCGCCGGGACGCTGCGCCGGATTCCAGGTCGACGGATTGCCCGTGCCGTAATAGAGCAGATTGAGCGCCTTGTCGTAGCTGTACCAGCCCCACGTCGTGCCACCGCCGGTTCTCCACTGGTCACCCCGCCACGTCTT
>Ga0209048_10006724_pt1 | contig 10728 bp, 9 predicted proteins | sample FrelakmetCRP12CR_FD_187146 | JGI IMG/M metagenome (GOLD analysis project Ga0209048, IMG submission 187146) | Freshwater lake sediment microbial communities from the University of Notre Dame, USA, for methane emissions studies - CRP12 CR (SPAdes)... | ecosystem: Environmental > Aquatic >... | reverse complement strand
TCTGGGCTGTTGGACAGGACCTGACAAATCAACAGGGGGTCCTGCTTCACTTCTCAAACGGCTCATGGACTGCTATGGAAGTTCCAATTATAAGCTCGGATTGGGGACTTGCTGCCATTGATTTTGGTTCAGCTTATGAGGGCTGGGCCGTGGGGCAGGATAACGCAAATAAACGAGGAGCCTTGCTTCATTACGATAATGGCGCCTGGACATCCGTGGAACCTCCCGGCGAGATCGGTTCGGATTGGGGACTTTCGGCTGTTGACCCCATCTCTTCGAATGGGGGATGGATGGCAGGGCAGGATTTTGCAAACAAAAGAGGAGTCTTGCTTCATTACGAAAATGTCTTAGTGACTCCACCGACGCTTTCCACCGCGGCAGTCTCAGAGATCACCACCACAACGGCCACGAGCGGCGGGACCGTCATTTCTGATGGGGGAGCATCGGTGACTGCCCGAGGGGTCTGCTGGGATACATCCATCAATCCTGTCGTGGGAGGAAATTGTACGAGCGATGGGACAGGCACAGGCACCTTTACCAGTTCAATCGGTGGACTGACACCCAGCACTCGATATCATGTAAGGGCATACGCCACCAACTCTGTAGGCACGGGTTACGGCAGTGATGTGACGTTCACCACGCTTTCGAGTTCCGTCCTGCCGGTCGTTACCACCGCGGCAGTGACGATTGTGAACAGCACAACGGTGACGACCGGTGGCAACGTCACTTCCGAGGGGGTTACACCGGTGACAGCCAGGGGCGTCTGCTGGGGTACATCACCATTGCCTGACGTGTCCCTACCCACTTGCACCAAAAATGGGACGGGGCTGGGTGAATTTACCAGCATCATTGACGGGCTGACACCCAGTGCCACCTATCACGTGAGGGCGTACGCCACCAATTCTCTGGGCACCCGTTATGGTAATGATATTCCATTTATAACCCCGGCCTCCGACCTTGCAATTCAGACGATAGAAACCATCTTAATGGAAGCTGACACAACGACTCCCGTCACCCGGCTCGTGCTGACCCCCGCGATCCTTCCTGACGTCAGTACCGATTGGGGACTTTCGGGTGTTCGCCTGATCTGGGCCGTAGGACAGGATAACGAAAATGGGAGAGGGGTCCTGCTCTATTTTGCCAGCGGCTCCTGGATATCCGTGGAACCTCCTGATGTCAGTACCGATTGGGGACTTTCGGGTGTTGACCTGATCTCTCCTAATGATGTCTGGGCCGTGGGGCGGGACAATATAAACAAGAGAGGGGTCCTGCTCCATTTCATCAATGGTGCCTGGACATCCGTGGATCCCCCTGATGTCAGTACCGATTGGGGGCTTTCGAGTATCGTCCTGATCTCTTCCAACGAGGGATGGGCCGCAGGGACGGATAACCAGAATAAGAGAGGGGTTCTGCTCCATCTCATCAATGGTTCATGGACCCCCGCGGAACTTCCCGATGTCAGTACCGATTGGGGGCTTTCGGCCGTTGACCTGACTTCTTCCAATCAGGGATGGGCTGTAGGAAAGACATCCGACGGTCAGAATACGACAGGAGCTTTACTTCAGTATTCCGTGCCTCTGATTTCAGTTTCTCCGCCAGCCCTGAACTATCACAATGTGGAGATCGGGTCTTCGTTGAACCAAACCGTGATCGTGAGGAATAGCGGAAATGGCAACCTGATCATCGGTGCCGTTACCCCGCCATCTTCTCCTTTCGCTATAGCGGCAGATGGTTGCTCAGGGAAAAGTCTTGCCTCGCTTCAAACCTGCGGGGTGACCTACAGGTTTCTGCCGGACTCTGAAGGAACCTTTTCCGACAGTTCAACCATACCTTACAATGGAAACACCATGACAGTGACCCTCACCGGAACCGGCGCCACCGGAACGGTAAACTACATTCACCTGCTCGACCCTCCGAATGGCCAGACGTTCACTGTCTGTCCGGACCTTGGTTCGTCTTTGTTTCAATGGGAATCCAGCGGGGTCTTTACAAGCATTAATCTCCTGTTCTCCCTGACTGCCGATTTCTCGAATATTCCTCTCAAGGTGAGGGGCAATCCAGATGTTGACCAGGTCACCCTTCGATCCGACACATGGAAAAAGGTATTACTTCTCCCAGGCCCTGACGGCGGAGTGGTTTACTGGACGGTAATCGGAGCGAAAAAGGATAAATCGACAGTCGCAGGTGATATCTTCTCCTTCGAGATTGCAGGAGCGGAACCTGTCGCAAATCCTGAGATATCCCAGACGAGCAAAACAACCCTGCCGCCTCCTACGCTTTCCTGGGAGAATCAGTGCAATACGAAGTTTAAGGCCTGGTTTGGTAGTCGCGCTGATTTCCAAAATGGCGGGGGTAGGAAAGTCGCTGTTTCCTTCCGCGTGATTGATCCCAATGAAAATCAGGGGATCTCCACGGTTATGCTGACTTCCGGCCAGTGGTCTTCGATTCGGAAATTGGGCGGGGATGTGACCGGCGCGGTTCTCTACTGGTATGTGGAGTCCTGGGATGCACTGGGAAGAGAAAAAAAGACGGATGTGATGAGTTTTGTGCTGACCGATTGAAAGAGTGTTTTTCAACCCCTTTCTTTTCCTCCGAAGTTGCCCACTCTCGTCCTTGGAACGGCCCCTTTTGGGAAGTTAAATTCTCCAGCTTCATTTTTTGACCGCTTTTGTTCTTGGCGGCGAATGGGCGTTGAGCTTCAACAGGGTCTCGGTCCCTGTGACCAGAAGCCCATGTTTCATATGGGGCGGTATTTTGACCACAGTGGGTGCCGTAATCTCATAGCTCTTACTCCCCACCGTCATGATGCCCTTCCCCTGAAGGATATAGCAGAGTTCTTCCTCCTCGTGGTTGTGGACCTCGAAGTTTTTGCCTGGCTGTGCTTCAAGTAAGGAGAGAGAGACATTTTCTCCGGTTGCCAACAATTTGATGATGATGCCGGGCTCTTTTTCTTCTCCCCTGATTTCAGCGATCCTCGAGACAACAACGTCATCCTGCTTCATCTATGATTACTCCTTTGATCCTATAATGCCCAGATTGTAAAACTCCCCGTTGCGGCCTGTCAAGGAATCTGATCCTTGGGCAGAAAATTCAGTCATTCGAGAAACCTGGAAGGGAAAGGGTGATGTGGAAAAGGTCCTTTTTTGTATTGACAGTCGGAGGACAGAGGCATATCCTATGACATAACGTTATTGGTGTAGATGGAACGAAATCTCGTTTTACCCGAATAAAGAGGGATTGGAGGTGGGGCCATGAGAATAGCTGTAATCCTCTTCATCATCTTTATTGCTTCGACAGGCCGGGCAGAAACGTATCGGTGGGTTGACGAAAAAGGAACAGAAAACTTTACCAGTGATTACAGATCCATACCGGACAAATACAGGGACCAGGTTAAAACGAAAAGAGATGAACCGGATGCGAAACCTAAAATTGATGAAAAACCTCAGAAACCATTAAAAAAGGATATCGCTAAGGGATCGGAGAAGAGTTCCGGGAAGGACCGCGCGGGAGAGCAAAAGGCAAGTAAGCGCAGGATCGAATCGGATGCCGCCGAGGCTCTTCAGACAATTATATCATTATGGAAAGACGAGAGATACGAAGCCCTTTATGAATATGGAACCCGCAGCAGCAGGGCAGGGATGGCCAAGGAGAATTTCATTCATAAGATGGAGAAGAATAGCTGGGGTTTAGCTTCCTCCTGGGAAACCATTCAGAATCTGGAGGCTGAGTCTAAAAGCCCCACGGTGGTCTATGTGACCGCAAAAATAGGACACAAATCGAAGCAGGGGGGAAATATTAAAATCCTGACGGAGACGTTTCAAATGAAATTAGAAAATGGAGTATGGAAAACAGATCTTTCAAAGATCTTGAAGGCTCCTTCGGGGAATCGAAAAGCGGCCCGTCATCATTGATGATGAAAACCGGATTAACTCCCTCTTTCGAGGAAGAAAAAGGATCAGACTCTGACCCGGCCCCCGTGGTTCCGTGCCTGATTTTAAGGTGAAAGGTCAGATTTCAAAGGCCCCCAGTCGGTCTCCCGCCCTGATCAAGCAAAAGCAACGCCAATGGCTTGAAGAATCTCCTTCATATGGTCAATGTGTGAGCCCAAATGATATTCCCCAATGGCTTGAACCCACATTGCAAGCGTTGGGTATTCTCCTATCGGCGTTTCCTTGAGTAAGGGAATGTGTGCCTTCCGGCTGAGTTGCTTCTCGGATAACCCTTCCACCACGTCGGCCATGTGGCTGTATTCTTTCTCGAACTCCGATAGAAGCTCATTCAGGGTCATGCGGCTCCGGTTCTCAGTGAAGAACGGATTCTCGGCCTCGATATCGAGCCGAGGGGTTTCTTTCTCAAGGATGGTCTGGATGGTCGGGAAAAAGCCGACTCCTTCAGGACCACAGAGGTGAGAAAGGATTTCCCTGGGAGACCATCGACCCGCAGGAGCCCGAGAGGCCGCGTCCTCATTGATCCCTTTACACAGTGTCTTCATCTCCTCCATCTTCTGGCGAATGACTATTGACAATCGAGCACCTTCCGGCGTTAGCATGGTTACGGTTCTCCTTTCGTTCTGGTGGGATCAATTCGAATGCGCGAATCCCCAGAACAATTATATCACGGTCGGAAGAACGATGCCACGGCAGAAATTCCCATCTCAGCATCTTTCTATTCTCAAGCGTCCTTTATTCGAGCCCACTCCTCCAGAACCGCAAAGACGGATGAGGTGTCCTGATTTTCACGCCCCTGTGCCATGGCGGCATTATAGACCTCGGCCGCGCAAGAGAACAAAGGCGTCGGGCAGTTGATCAACGAGGCGAACTGTTCAATGATTTTTATGTCTTTCTGGAAAACACCCACTTTCATGCTGGCTTGATCATAATCGCCTTTCAGCATCTTCGGCCCCCGAACCTCCAGCATGCGCGATCTCCCCGAACTATCGCAGATGACCTTGTAAATAAGCTCAGGATCGAGACCGGACTTGATTCCGAAAACCAGGGCTTCTGCGGCCGAGACGTTGTGAATGGCAACCAGCAGATTGGCGACATACTTCATCTTACTCCCGTTGCCGAATTCACCAAGATAATAGTTTGCCCGTGCAAAAGCTTTGATGACCGGCAGACATTTTTCAAACGCCTCCCGGCTTCCGCTGCCGTATACCACAAGATCTTTTTCAGCAGCCCTCGTCCCCCCGCTGATAGGGGAATCGAGAAGGGGAATCCCGGATTTTTGAAGAGCTTCGAAGGCTTGTTGCTTTAGATCGATCGGCAGAGTGCTGCATTCCATGACGATCAGGTTGGATCTCTTGGAGGCGAGAAGACCGGCCGGACCCCAGATCACATCCTCAAAGGCCGCCGCGCTCGGCAACAAGGTGAGAACCACATCCGATTGGTTCGCGATTTCCTCGACAGAAGACGTGCCCTTGCCGCCCTTTTCTATCAGGGCTGCGACCCGGCTCCTGTCAATGTCACACCCGAAAACCGTGAAACCCTCATAAACCAGATTACCCGATATGGCAGAACCCATGAAACCAAGACCAATCACCCCTACTCTTAAAGTAAGGTTTTTTGCTTCCCTTTCTCCATATAGCATGATGTATCTCCAATCGTAAATAGTCTTCGAATGAATGATAAGAGCTCACTTTAGAATGAATTGAATATACGAAAAAAGGAAGGGTCTGTCAAGAAAAAGTGATCAAAACTTGTGACATAATTGTTAACAATATTTTACAATATACTAAAAGTATCCCTGATTCGCCATTACGGTGGGCGCAAAGGGGAGTTCATTATTTAAAGCTCCAGATCATGAGAATTTGGGAAGTAGGCATCCGGTTCCGGACAGAATCAATATTATCTTCAGAGAGCACCTGGAAATCCTGACCGCGATCATAGAAAGAGACGAATCGTTGGCCGAGCGAAGAATGAAAGAACATATTTCTAATGCGTTTAAGGATTATATCAAGGTAACGCTTTTGGATGAGGCAGGTATTCAGGACACTCCTGGAAGACGGGCCAACAAAAATACTGGATCATAATGGAGGTTTTTTGTTACAAGAGAGGTCTTGTATTCCGTTAAAGAATGAACCTCGCAAGGAGGCGGCGGGAATTCCGATTGTTTTCACAGTGGAGACGGATTGATCGGCAGCCAGCAAATCGCCAGTGCCAAACCAGACGGGTATACTTCACATTCAAATCACTAGGGAGGCGTTTATGAAAGAAAAGGAACTTTGGTGGGTCAGCGAGTTGAATCAAGATCCGGAAGTGCTTGGGAAAGCAGATTTTCCCAAAAGACTCAAATTTTACGATACCACATTGAGAGATGGGGAGCAAACGATTGGGGTCGCCTTCAGCAAGGAGGAAAAACTCAGGATTGCCAAGTGCCTTGACGAGTTGGGCGTCGATCGGATCGAAGCAGGAATGCCCGTGGTTTCAAGGGAGGATAAAGAAGCCGTGGAATTGATTCTCCGTGCAGGCCTCAGGGCGGAAATCTGGGGTTTCTGCAGGGCGGTCAAGGGAGATATCGACGCCTGTATCGACGTGGGCATCAAATATATCATTTGTGAAATTGCCACGAGTTCGTACAAGATGAAGGCCAACAATTTCACACCGGAGGGTGTTTTGGGAAAGGTCATTGACAATCTCCAGTATGCGAAAAGCCGCGGTCTTTACACGGCCTTCTTTGCAGTCGATGCGACGCGGGCCGATCTTCGATATCTTGAATCCATCTATCGAAAAGCCGTGGAAGAGGGTGGAGCCGATGAAGTGGTCATGGTCGATACCCTGGGAGTGGCTACTCCTGAAACGATGCTCCACATGACCCGAAAACTGAAGGAGTGGGTGAATGTTCCAATCATGACCCATTGTCACAACGATTTTGGAATGGCGACCGCCTGTACCCTCTTCTCCGTCAAGGGAGGAGCGGACTGCGCGCAGGTGACTCTTAACGGTCTTGGGGAAAAGACCGGGAACGCGGATCTGGCCGAAACGGTGATCGCTGCAAAGTTATACGGGATTCCTTTAACGATCGACATGAAAAAGCTCTATGGGGCCTCAAAGTTGGTGGAAGAGATTTCAAGAATTCCCATTTCACCCTTGAAACCCGTGGTGGGAGAGAACGTTTTTAAACGGGAGAGCGGCGTTACTGCAGCCCAGCTCATTTCCTATCCGCCTGCCGTGGAAGGTTACTCGCCGGAATTATTGGGCCGGGAGCGGGAAGTTCTGCTGAGTAAAAAAAGTGGAAAACGGTCTGTGGAATATAAGCTGGAGAAGCTCAACGTGGCAGCGACTCCAACGCAAGTCGATGAGATATTGAAGCGGGTAAAAGAACGAGGAGTCAAGAATAAGGGTCTTGTCAGTGACGATGAATTCAAGGGGATCGTGGGAGAGGCTCTCAAGTCTTAGGATACGATCGCGCATTCCTAAGAGATAAACAGGAGGAAGGAATGGTGAATACACCGAGGGTGTTTCGATCCCCAAGGGATATTGTATGGGGAAGGGGTACGTTCTCACATCTGAGAGAGATCCCGGGGAAGAGAGTGCTGATCGTGACCGATCAGGTGATGACGAAGCTGGGAGTGACAGCGAGGGCAATGGACTCCTTCCGGAAGGGTGGTTTGGAGACGAGAGTTTTTGATAAGGTGGAGCCGGAGCCTTTGATTGACACCATCAGAAAGATGCTGGAAGAACACCGTGATTTCAAACCCGACGTGATCGCAGGCATTGGAGGCGGTTCTTCGATCGATGCGAGCAAAGCCTTCCGGATCTTCTACGAGCATCCCCAATTGACCTTCGAAGAGATCCGCTATCTCGAATCGCCAGCCAAGGTCTCGATCCCGCCGTTTAAGAAAACCATCCATGTCGCTGTTGCTTCAACCAGCGGCACCGGATCTGACGTGAGCTACATCTGTGTTCTTACCGACCCCAGGATTTCGGCGAAATGTCCTATTCGGAGCTCTGAGCTTATTCCTGACATTGCGATTGTCGATCCGGACATTGCCGACACCATGCCCTCGGACCTCTTGGCAGATTCGGGACTGGATGCGTTGACCCACGCGATCGAATCCTATGTGAGCATCCAAGCCAACGATTTTTCGAGAGGCCTTTCGCTCCAGGCGATCACCCTCATTATGAAACATCTTCTTCCCGCCTTTGCTCAGAATGACTCCGTTGCAAAGGAGCACATGCATTATGCGGCCACGATCGCAGGCGTTGCCTTCTCCAATAGCGCGAATGGAATCTGCCACACCATTGCGGATAAGGTCGGAATGGCCTTCAAGTTAAGCCATGGGCGAGCGAATGCGATCGCTCTTCCCTATGCCATAAAATTCAACAGCAGCGTCGCAGGAGACCTTTTCACAACCGTTGCAAGGGCGCTCGGATATTATGGTGAGGATTCCCGGAGTGCTGTGGAGGATCTCATCCAAAGGATTTCTGAGGTAAGAAGGCAATTGAGGGTTCCCGGCAGTTACAAAGAAGCGGGGATTTCGGAAGGTGCGTATTACTCAAAACTGAAAGAGTTCACGGTGAAGGCCTCCACCTTTCCGGCAACCGTTTTGAATCCTCGGAGGCCCACGCTGGAGGAGTTGGAATCATTATTCAAGGCTTGCTACCGGGGAGATTACAGTCTATCAGGTTGCTGAAAAAAGCCCATCTGCTGCGTTTCCCTCACCCTTCCCCGTGTCAAGCACGGGGCAGGCTTGTTGCAGCGAACCACTTCAAGTACGCGTTGTTTGTCAGTTCTTGGGCCTCAGGGTTTTGGGCGCCTTGCATCTGGGCATTTTTGAGCAGCCTGAAGAAAGATTGCTTGCCGGTGAAAAGCATGGGAAGGCTTTACGATGCGAAAAGGGTACTGCGGGAAAATCGTTCGGGTTGACTTAACCCGGGGGATCGTGAGAGATCAAGCCCTGGACGAGCGATTGATCGAAGATTTTCTCGGGGGGACAGGGATCGCATCAAAGATTCTTTTTGATGAAGTCCCACCCGGTATTTCAGCCTTTGACCCTGCAAACAAACTCATTTTCATGACCGGTCCCTTGACTGGAGTTCCTGTCCCGGCGGGCGCTCGATACGGAGTGGCCTTTAAATCACCGCAAACAGGAGCGTACGGCGAGGCAACCGCTGGAGGCAAATGGGGGCCGGAGCTTAAATTTGCGGGTTACGATGGGATTGTCGTGGAGGGATGTGCCAAGGCTCCCATGATTTTGGTCATTACCGATAAAGGAGTGGAGATAAGGGATGCAGGGCCTTTATGGGGAAAGGATACCCTTCAGACAGAGGAACGGTTACAAGAGGAACTGGGGAAAGAGTTCAAGGTGGCTTGCATCGGTCCTGCGGGCGAAAACCTGGTAAGCATGTCTTCTATTATGAATGATAGGGGTAGAGCGGCTGCTCGAAGCGGCCCCGGGGCGGTGATGGGTAGCAAGAGACTGAAGGCCATTGCAGTCCGCGGCAGCAGGAGACCGAATTTAGCCGACCCCGCACGGGTGAGGGCATTAAGTAAAACGTTGGTCCAGAAGATGAAGAAGCATCCGGGCTGTCAGTTGCTCGCCTCCCAAGGGACTCCGGGCTTGTTCCTTCTTCGAGAATTTGTCGGATATGGTATCGTTAAGAACTGGCAGAAGGATCTCAGCGAATTTCCCGAAAAAGAGCAGATTGGCGGAGAAAGATTGAATAAAGACTTTCTGATTAAAAGGGACGCGTGTTTCGGTTGTCCTATTCGTTGCGGAAGGGTGACAAAGGGCAGAATGGATGGGATCTCGGTTGAAGTCAAGGGACCTGAATACGAATCGATGGCTGCGCTGGGATCACAGTGCCTGAACGGCAGTATGGAAACGATGATCCTGGCGAATCATCTATGCAATATTCTGGGCATGGATACGATCTCCACCGGGGGCGTCATCGCTTTTGCGATGGAGTGTTACGAAAGGGGCCTTTTACCCGAAGAGCTGTTAGAAGGCAAAAAGATTCCCTGGGGGGATGGGGAAGCCATGGTCGGACTGATCAACGCCATTGCTCAGAAAAAGGGAAAATTGGGGCAGATGTTATCGCACGGGGTCAAATATGCGTCCGAACACCTCGGGGATGAGGCTATGAAATGCGCTGTTCACGTCAAGGGTGTGGAGGCTGCGGAACATGATCCCCGATCGTGTCAAGGGTGGGGTTTGAGTTATGCCGTCGGAAACGCCGGGGCACGCCACACAGAGGGCGGGATCTGGCCTGAATCCGGAGGCCCACAGACTGCCTTAGGTATCGATAAGATGGATCGAACGGCGATTGAGAACAAGCCCGGAGCGCTCATCCTCATCCAAGATATGATCGCTTCAGCCATGAACTCGCTGGGGGTTTGCTATTTTGCCTTTGGATTATCGGACTTAATGGGTTACCTTCCGGATCTGTTTGAAGCCGTGACCGGGGACAAGGTGGAGGTTAAGGACTTCCTTCTGTGCGGGGAACGCAGTTTCAATGTTAAGCGGGTGTTCAATGCACGAGAGGGATTTGGGAGAAAGGAGGATGTTCTGCCTTACCGATTCACGCACGAGCCTTTGAAACAGGGGAATTCAAAGGGTCTGACCGGCCGGGCAGCGGAGATGCTCGACGAATACTATCGGCTGCGCGGCTGGGATCCGGAGACGGGATGGCCAACAAGAGAGAAACTGGCTGAGCTATCTCTTGGCAAAGAGAGTAATGCTTTATATGGAGAGTCTCTGATTCAGACAGTAAGACCATAGACCTC
>Ga0209048_10006723_pt1 | contig 10729 bp, 11 predicted proteins | sample FrelakmetCRP12CR_FD_187146 | JGI IMG/M metagenome (GOLD analysis project Ga0209048, IMG submission 187146) | Freshwater lake sediment microbial communities from the University of Notre Dame, USA, for methane emissions studies - CRP12 CR (SPAdes)... | ecosystem: Environmental > Aquatic >... | reverse complement strand
CATTTGTTCGGGCCGGGCGGCTTCGTGGTGGTCAGGAAGGCGGCTGAGCTGCCGCGCGAGTTGCCTTTGCTGTATGCACAGCTAACCCGGTGAGGGTGGCTGTAATGACCCGCTGTAATTTGCGCCCTGCGCGAGTTACTAACGATAGCCATAACCGGCGCAGAGCTTGCGGAGCGTCCGGTTGATGGCATCGTTTGCAGCGCCGACGTGCCCTTGTTCACCTACTTCGGGTTCCGTGTCACCGGTCCGTCAGCCTGGATTACCATCCACCCGGGGTCGCCAGTAAATGGGCCCATAGTGGGCAAATTCTCTCTGGCCCACCCCGCAGCGTCAGGAACTGCACGCCTTACCAGCCGGGATGGTTGAAATACTTCCCATAGTCTTCCAGCGCATGGACAACCTTGAGTGCGCCCGCCTGCCGGCTCACCTGCTTGTCTTTGCCCGCCATGGCATCCGTACCTGCTATCATATCGGCCAGCACCAAATGCAACATGGCATCAGCATCTTTCTCCAGATGGCAGTTCTGGACGATGTAAGCCATCTGTGCATCGACCTTGCTGGCCAGTCGATCGTAATCCTTGGTATTTAGTTTGTCTCCCTGGATCGCCGGCAAATTCGGCGTGACCGCATCCCTGATAGTGACCATTCCCTGCCGCAAGGCTTCATCGGTGGGCCACTTTTGACCGTCTTTAAGTTGCAACTCTGTAGCACCGCCGGGCTCGTGATGATGACCAGGTTCGGTCGCGAGAGTGACTGTTGCCGGCAGACCTAATACGGTAACGCAACTGACTATCCGGGCAAAAAGAAAACGTTGCTTCATCATGGCTCTCCTTTCAGGATGGATTTACCCTTCGATACACCGGGGTTTGACACGCAAAAACCATCAAAGCAGGTCTCCACGGCGGAATACCAGGTACCCGGCAACCGCACTCAAGGCGCCCAGCAGGGCAGGATACCCGAAAGCCCATACCTTATAGCCCGTAGTCCCAAAGATGTCCAGGATCACATAAGCGGAAGGACCCAACAGTATCAGGCGAGGGTCGAACAGCAGCAGGGAGGCGGTGCGGAACACCTGCAAGGGGTTGGCAATGGCCAGTACGACTACGGTCTCCGGTGCCACCCGCATCTTGATCATTACCCCGAGCAGGATAAGGTCCAGGAACAACAGCAACAACAGCCATACCATAAACGCCGCCCCCTGAGCAACGTCGGCGGAGCGCGCCAGCGTGGAGATGAGCATACCGATACCCAGGAAACACCAGGCAAGCACTGCAAGCAGTCCCGTGTAAAACAGGAACTGGTCCCAAGGTACGTCCAGCTGGCGCCATAACCCCCAACCGGCCGCTGCAACCATGGCGAGCAACACCGGTAGGAATACGCTGACGAAACGTCCCAGCAGTTTTCCCCAATACCAGGCTGACAGTGAGATCGGCAGTGACAACAGATATTCGAATACTCCGGCCTCTCGGTCACCTGCCACCGAGCGCACCGTGGTGATGAGTACGAAAACCGGCAGGATGGCGATGCACAGCTGGATGTAGGTGATCAGCAGGCGTGACAGGCCAGTGAATCCAAGGATGCGCGACTCGGTGAGGCCAAATACAAAGAGCAGCGCCACCATACCCCCGAATACCAGGGTATAGACTAGAAACCAGCGTGCCCGCAGGGATTCAGCGATATCCAACCGGGCAGTGAGCAGCAGGTTTTTCATCACGGTCGATCTCCCATTACAGGCACCCGAACCGACGACGGGTCCACAGGAGCAGTGAGCAGCAGGTTTTTCATCACGGTCGATCTCCGCCTCCGGTCGAGCCGGCAGGCGGCGGCGGGTGATGACCCGAGATCTCACTTGAGTGTGGCCTGTGCTGTTTTGCGAACACCCGCTGTTGTGCCTCGCTGAAAGAGAGACTGTCCAGAGCCGGCTCGGCCACCGCGGCCAGCCCATAATCCATGGGAGTGGTTTTGCCGGTAAGGTAATACGCCTTGCGCGCATCCAGCCAATGGCCGTCATGGTGGTCGGCGACCCAGATTTCGGCTGCACCCGCTATCCCTCCCGGCTGTTCATCGAGCCAGCTAAGCGCACAGCCCAGGTCGTCGAACTTATGCACGCGCTCTTTGGGTTTGAGCCGCACCTGGGCCGCGAAATGAAGGTCGGATATCATCATGCGGCAGTATTCGCAGGCATCGCGGTCCCCCTTCACCGCCACCGGTCCCTGTCCCTGGTCATCGGAGCAGGCCCCCGGCAGCAAGATCAGGACGGCTGCCAGTACGCAACCGATAGGTAGCCAATACCGTGATACGATGTTCATCTCTTGTAAACCTTGAGTCGTTCCCGGGGGACCGTCTCTTGCATAGAGATATCGGCCAGCAGGCCGACGTAACGCGACAGTGTGCCGAGAAAGCGCAGACGGTCGGGGGCGGCCACTTCACCCTGCCAGACCCGTCCCTCTCCCAAGTCACGGAAACCCCATGCCTTGAGTGTCCTGGCGATCACAGGCTCGGCCCGGCTCAGCGTGAGGCGGCAGTTCAGCACCGCCGCCAGGTCGATCCGGTCGGCTACACGGTCATCCAGCACTACCTTGCCACAGTCCATTTCGATCACCCGGTTCACCAAGGCGGCCACTTCATCCAGGCGGTGACTGGAGAGGATCATGGCAGTCCGGTCCTGGCGCTCCGCCAGCAGTTCGAAGAAGATGCGCCGTGCCTCCGGATCCAGGTTGGCGGCGGGTTCGTCCATGATCAGCAGATCACAGTTACGTCCCAGGGCGATAGCGATGAGCAACTTCTGCTTCTGGCCGCCGGAGAGCCTGGCAAAAGGTTGCTGGTGGATATGCCGGGGTTCAAGGCCGAGCTGCTGCATCACAGCCTCGATGTCCTGCGGCGCACTGCCGCAGGTGCTGGCGGTAAAACGGATCAACTGGCCCACCGGCATCTTCAAGGGCGGCGGCAGTTGCGGTACAAAGCCGATGTGCCGCAGGACTTCAGACCGGTGCAGGCGCGGCGATAGCCCGCCTATGCGCACTTCACCTGCACAGGTGTATTCTCCCAGCAGGCAGCGGATGAGCGTCGTCTTCCCGGCGCCGTTGGAACCCACCAGCGCAACCCGTTCGTCCCTGCCTATGGTCAGGCTGACTCCATCGAGTACACGATTACGCTTGAAGGCCTTGGTGACATTACGGAGTTCGATCATGGAGGGTAATTCCAGCCTTACAGCAGGCGCTCCAAACCCTTGACCTTAAAGCGCAGGGAATGGGTCGGGCAGACATCTACGCACAGCCCGCAGCGGGTGCAATCCGCTCCGATGGGCACCTTGACGTCAGTGGCCCTCCCTTTGATGACACAGTCCAGCACGTGGGGGACCAGACACACTTTGCGGCATTGACCTTCATGATGGCAGGCTTCCAAATGATAAACGACCCGGGTCGGTGACACGGTACTCACCAGTCCATAGGTCATGCCGATGGGACAGATATAACGGCACCAGGCACGGCGCGAATAGAACACCTCGAACAGCAGCAAAACCACCACCCAGCCCAGCGCCAGACTGGGGCCATAGGTGATGGCGCGGCTCAGGATGCCTACCGGCGAGATCATCTCGAATACCGTGTAACCCATCAGCACGGCCAGCAAGGCGAACAGCACATACAATACGGTACGCAGGCCGCGATGGAAGGTATGGTCGGTAACGATCTTCCGGGTTACCAAGGCAAGGTGCAGCTTCTCAGCCCACTCCGCCAGCAGATGGTAAGGGCATACCCAGGCGCAGAAGCTGCGTCCCCCTGCCAGCCACCACAGGATCAACACGGTAACGGCACCTATTACCAGATTGATCACGATATGTTTATAGGCCAGCGTGACCTGCACTGCCGAGTTCAAGTCGGCCAGGTGAAAGCCGACCACGCGTGAGGCAGTGAGTGCCCCTTCCACCAGCTGGACATCGAAATGGTAGGAGATCACGAACAGCAGATTGATAAGGATAACGACAATCCAGCGGCGATTGCGCCAGCGATGATTCTTCTCAGCCGCCTGCATGTCGGCCCGCAGTGCCCGACTGTCGACTTTCTGCATGCGGTTGTGGTCGTAGATTCGTTTTGCCTCCGGGCTGATCTGTTCAGGTGCAGGCTTCACAGGATCGCGCCCGAACATGATGAGCAGCGATTTAAACAGGGCACTCATGGAACTCTCCAGTCTTTAAAGTTTCATGCAGGATTTCCCTGGGCTTGGCGAGGAATCACCACGATCGCCGCAGGCTCTGCAGGGCAGATCATCTCGCACATGCCGCAACCGACACAGGCCTGCTGCACTACCGGGATACCGCGCCTGTCGTCCTGCTCCGTGGCCAGGGGTTCCAGGGTGATGGCGTGCTCGATCGGGCACTCCCGCACGCAAAGGTCGCAGACTTCCAGATCATAAGGGTGGTCGGTGATGCGGACAGGATTCCAACGATCTACCTTGGGGTAGCGGTGCAACCTCCCGTGTGCCGGTCCTTTGCAGCCTTGACCCTGCACGGCGAGACAGGCCTGCGGACGAGTCAAGCGTGCCATCCCCATGCGCACCTGCTCCTTGGTGTTGAGCGCGTGGTCGAGGGCGCCGGTGGGACAGGCGAGCACGCACTGCAACACATCGCAACAAAAGTCACAGGCCTGCTGACGGGCTTCGATATAGGGCACACCGATACCAAAGCCATCATCGAGGTCCGCGAGCTTGATGGCCTGTACGGGGCATACCTGCAAACACTGGCCGCACTTGATGCAGGCGCTGAGGAGCTCATCCTCGTGCAATGCCCCGGGTGGGCGCAGTCGTGCCTGGGAGCGGGCCGGCAAGGGAATAAATCCCAGTGACGCCGTGCCCAGGATACCTGTAGCGAGCAGCAGGGAGCGCAGGAAACGCCGGCGCGCCTCTTGCTGACGCCGTGATGGTAGCTTGGCGGTTTTGCCGCCTGGCAGATGGTCGGTCGAGGTGTTCATTGTATTTTATTGCGTGGTGAAACCATCAAAGGGGACGGATCACGCAGCAGCAGTGTCGGCTCGGAAAACGGCGCCAGCCGCTCGATGAAATCCAGGAGCTCCAATACCGGTGCCCCCTTGAAAAAGCGCGCGGCTGGCACATCCATCCAGATGCGGTCGGCGTAGGCGTATAGCTCATAAGGGGTATCACCCACCCCGTCGTGGTTGCGGTCGAAACCCTGATAATCGTCCCAATAGTTACCGGTCCAGGCATTGCGCTGCGCGGTACGGGCGCCTTGCACAGCCACCTGGGTGATGTTGCCCTCGAAGTGGTTGCCGCGCAGCACGTTACCGGTCCAGTCGTTATGAAATAAAACGCCAATGCCGTTGTAGGCGATACGATTGCCGAAAAAGCGGTTTTCGGTGTCCGGCTGGTAGGGGGAGACGTCCAGGTAAATGCCGGTAGCGCAGTAGACGATGTCGTTACCCTCGATGGTGACAGCGCTGGTCTCCTTGAAGCCGATTCCCATCCCGGTAGGGCCGGTGGAACGGTAGATACGGTTATTGCGTACCTGCACGCCGTCGCTATACATCAGGAAGATGCCGACCTGATTGTCATCGTAGACATTGTTCTCGACTTTGTTGGACTGGGAGTACATAAAGTGGAGGGCATAGCGTCCCCGCACAGCCGTGTTGTTGGCGATCAAATTATCCCGCGAGTACCACACGACGGTATCGCGCGAGTCGGTGATAACGTTGTCGGTGACCTTGTTGGCCATGCTGTACCAGAGCCGGATGGCATCACCGCGCAAGCCCATCGCCAGATGCTTGGAACTGATATGGTTGCGCCGCACTACATTATTGTCAGACTGCTCCAGATCGATCCCGAACAGACAATCCTCGATGACGTTGTCCTTAATGACATTGTAGTGGCCGCGCACCTGAATGGCGGAGTCCAGGTTGTTAGGAGAGTCGCCCGAGCCGGTGAGCCGCAGCCCGCGCAGCTGGGCGCCGTCGGTTTCGATCCGGATCACTGTACCCTGACCGCCATTGTCAATCGTCACCTGACCGCCACCGTCGATGGTCAGCGGCTTACTGATGACGACCGGTCCCGCATAGATTCCCGGGGCCGGCTGTAGCGCTTCCCCCGGCGATGCCGCATCCACCAGCGCCTGGAACGGTGGATAAGCGGCGTACAGCGCCGGGCTGAAGAGCAATCCCAGCAGGACAGGGATGGTATACCACCGGGTCATTGGCTCTATTCCCCGTTATCTGCCTAGACCGGCCTGGGCTACCTCCCGGAGTTGCTTGCGCCGGATCAGTAAGGCCAGGGTCAGGCTCAGAGAACACAGGATGAGCAGGCCAAAGCCATAATGTGGGTAGGCATAAGTCGAGAACTGTGCTATCTTGCCCATCCCAAGCACCGTAGGCATGAACGGCTTCACGGTGAAGGCGCCCCAGGGATTAAGGCTGTGGCCGAACCACCACAGCCAAGCCGAAAAATCGATCAGGAAGCCCGCGGGTAGTGCGATTGCCCCCAGCGGCAGCACCCACCATAGCGGTCCCTGGTAGAACAGGAAGGCAATCAACATCAGGCCCAGCACCACAAAGATATAAGGGGCCAGCATGATCTCCACGTGTGCCCCTCTCTCGATGGGGTGCATGCCAATGTAGTGATTGATCGTGTCCATCTCATGCACACAGTCGAGGGGTTCCTCCTGCTGGATCTCCCGGTTCTCGCGCAACTCGCAGCCATTGAATACTCCGTTGAAATGGAAGTGGATGCGCACACCATCGGGGAAGGTCTCCGGGGGGTAGTTCGGTGCCTTGAGCGCCACCCACCAGATGGGGGAGAAATAGGCGGCCACCATCAGCACGAGACCCACCAAGGTAAGCAGCCGGAAGAGTAGAATCGATCTCTTCTGAGTTTTTGCATCCATAGTGTTTACCGTAAAAATCCCCGTAGGTCGGGTTACCGTAAAAATCCCCGTAGGTCGGGTTAGACGCGCCCTCTACCGAGCCAGCAAACAGCAGGGAGGTTACGGGCGCGTCGTAACCCGACGCTGGCGCTGAAGTGCAGCCGGATCACTTGAAGTCGGGATTCTTCCAGCTCGCGGGTGCGATCTTATCAACCGGGGGCTTGAGGCGGGAGACATAGTCCAAGACCGCCATCATGTCCTTTTCCGAGAAGCCCTGGATCTGTTTCGCCATCTCAGGATTCGCGTTGTGCCGCTTGCCGTCCTTGATATCTTTGAACTGTCGCACCAGGTATCCGAAGTGCTGTGCCTGTAGGCGAGGGTAGATCTGGTCGGCATTACCCTCACCGTTTTCGCCATGGCAGCGCGTACAGTTTTCCATATAGAGTTTCTTACCCAGCTCCAGATCGGTACCAGGCCCCTTGCCGTTGTCGGTGGTCATGGGCAGCCGGAAGATATACTCGGCTACATCGGCAATGGACTGGGTCCCGCCCAGGGATTCCGGCAGAGAGAAGGGATACATAGTGGCGTTATCGCGGTTTTTCGCACGAATGTCGGCCAGTTGTTTAATGATCACACTGCGATACTGGCCTGAAAGTTGCGGGAAGGTACCGTCCGGTGACCCCCAGCCTTCCGGCTTGTGGCAGGCGGAGCAGACCTCATAAACTTCCTTGCCGTGCTCTACGTTCGGGGTGAGATGTAAGGCTTCGTCTTTTTCGCTTTCACCCTGTGCGGAAACCAGCGCCGGGGTGCTCAAAGCCGCGGTCAGCGCAAAAACCGCCGTTTTCATCAATTTTACAGTCATGGATTCCTCCGTTCCGGGTATCAGGACTGGCTGGGAAGGAGGGGTGCATTCGCACCCCCGCTCACCCAAACCTCACAGGGACTGGCGTTACTTGCCAACTTCCTTGGCGCCGTGTTGTTCCAGGTAGCCCTTGGCGCGCATCCCGATGTCAGCAGCCTTGACCTGGTATTGCCACCACTGGTTCGCCCACAAGGCCGCGTTCTGCCAGTCTCCCTTGGCCGCATAGTCCTCCGCCTTGGATTTGGCGTCATTAGCAAAATTGAGTTGGTCAGTGGCGTCCTCGACCTGCGGGACCACGGCCGAGAAGTCCTTGTAATTGCGCGTGGTGATAAACGCCACCACTTCGTCGATCACCTTCTGCGTGTCCACGTTCTTCTGATACTGCCTGTCATAGTCGACCTTGGTGAAGGTTGTGACGGTCTTGCTCTCAGTCATGGACACCGGCTGCAAACCCTTGGGCCTGACCATCAGGTAGCCTTCCATTTCCAGGTGCAGCGCTGAACAGAACTCGGTGCAGTAATACGGATAAACCCCGGCACGGTCCGCCACGAAGGTGGCAGACACGGTCTTGCCCGGCTCCACCGAAAGCTGGATATTCTGGCCCGAGATGGCAAAGCCGTGGGTCTCGTCCTCGGCGCGCTCCAGGTTGGTCAGGTGCAGGGTGACCTCATCACCCTCTTCCACCTCGATGATGTCGGGGGTGATATGGGAACGGATCAGGGTACCGAACACCTCCACCCTGTTGCCGTCCTTCACGATCTTCTCACTACCGGGACGGGTCTTGAACGGCGACTCAGACCCGGTCCGCGAATTGGTGCCGAGCTTGTAACTGATAATGGGCTTGAGCAGCTTGGCATTGATGCCCACCGCATAATGCGGTTCGCCCAGCGGCAGTGGCATATCGTACAAGAGTGCCATCTTGTCGCCACTGATATCGATCAGCTGGTGGTTCTGCGGATGTAAGGGTCCTACCGGGTTGAAGCGGTCTATGGTGAGCTTGTTCAAGGCCACCAAGTACTTCCCTTCAGGAGCCACGGTGTCGCCGTGCATGGTCATCAGATGACCGATGTTATAGTGAATGGGAATCTTGTCCAGCAACTTGCCTTCACAGTAGTCCCACCGCGCCACCTGAGAGTCAACATAGAGCGAGGTATAGGCAATGCATTTCTTGGCGTCGAACTGGGTGTGCAGTGGCCCCAGACCCAGCGCAACCTGGGTGTGCAGCGTATCCTGCATGCCGATGATGGGGATCCCATAGGAATCTTTACCCGTAAACTTGCCGGCCTGAATGGCGGCCTTGATTTTCTCGATGCTGAACACCGAGGTATGGGTATCCAGCTTACCGGAGACCACGACGTACTTACCGTCAGGGGTCACATCCACGCCATGCGGACTCTTGGGTTCAGGGATCAGGAAAATCACACCCTCGGCAACAGCGACCTCCATGGGAAGGACGTTGAAGCCATTGATCTGTTTGGCTTTGCCTGCCTTCACGAGTTCCTCGGCCTTGCGCCAGTTGACCACGTGCAGGAAGTCAGTGTCGCTGGCGGAACAGCCGGCCTCGAACGGCGGACGCCCCGGACCACCCACGTAGCGCTCGCTGCAGAATGAGTTGGTGAAGGAAAAGCCATCACTGTCCAGCTTGCCGAAATCAGACAGGTCCTGGCTGTAAGGAGGCACCTCGACAGCGAAGGAGTTTTCAGGCTCAATGCGACCCTTCTGACGGTTGAATTTCCAGTAAGTGATAGCACCCCGGTAGCTGTCGTTGAATTTGTCCAAGGGTACGTATCCGCCACCGAGTGGCGCAGGATACTGGGAGGACTCCATCACATAATCGGTATTGGGGCTTACGAAGGCACCCCCGTGCTCCGACCGGAGGATAGGATTGACCACGATCTGCTTGGTCTCGAAATCCTTGAGGTCGATAACGGCAATGCGCGGGTTGTTCTTGTCGTTGATGAACAAATACTCGCCATCATAATTGCCGTTGGTTTCGGAAAGCGCAGGGTGATGCGTGTCGCCGAAAGTGATGTCCTTGCCATCGATCTTACCCTGAGCGAGCACGGCTTTGGACTCATTGTCAAAACCGTAGCCCTGCCAAGGTTCCGGCGTGAATACACCAATGTATTTCAGGATGCGCATTGACGGGATGCCGTAAACGATCACCTGTCCGCTCTGCCCCCCGGAGGCGAACACAAGATAATCGTCACGCTTGCCCGTGGGTACGTAGGTCTTGGCAGCCGCCAGCAAGTCCTTCTCGGTGAGGCCACGCTCCTTCATCACATCTTGCAGGGTTTGCGCCACCCCGCTCTGGGTGCCGGTTAATGCGCTTAGCACTATTGCGGTCAGCAGTGGTAAAACTCGTCTATATGATTTCATACCTCCCCCACTCATCTGTAAGCAACTGGATTACTATCATTATATAGTAAACCATAATTCTAAGATGGTTACCTTGATGTAAATCAATAAAATTAGAGAATAGGACGGTTTGCAAGCGGGTGGCAGCGGACTTCCCGGCGGCTGTTACTCATCCTTACCGACGGTAAGCCGAACGACCTGGATCAGTACGAAGGCCGGTACGGCATCGAGGATACCCGGATGGCGGTTCTGGATGCCAGACGCCGGGGACTCACACCGTTTTGCGTTACCATCGACCGGCAGGCGGGGGATTATCTGCCCCATTTGTTCGGGCCGGGCGGCTTCGTGGTGGTCAGGAAGGCGGCTGAGCTGCCGCGCGAGTTGCCTTTGCTGTATGCGCAGCTAACCCGGTGAGGGTGGCTGTAATGACCGGCTGTAATTTACGCTCTACACGAGTACTAACGCTCCAAGTTTCAGGGGGCACGGGTCAGGGCACTCCCCTGCAACGGTCAGTCAGGTACAAACGGTTAGGTCAAGGAAAAGGTGGCCATGATCATCGTTCCGGCCAACAGGTTTCCTTTCGCATCGCGGTAGAGACTTCATAATGATGGAAAATCTTTAAAAATCATAACTTTGATGGATTT